>Ga0265342_10000818_pt1 | contig 31210 bp, 27 predicted proteins | sample 4CB327metaG_FD_203125 | JGI IMG/M metagenome (GOLD analysis project Ga0265342, IMG submission 203125) | Rhizosphere microbial communities from Carex aquatilis grown in University of Washington, Seatle, WA, United States - 4-CB3-27 metaG | ecosystem: Host-associated > Plants > Roots >... | reverse complement strand
GGGGGGGGGCGGGGGTCCGGCCCCCCCCCCGACCCTGGCTTTTTCAAGCCGCCCGTTCGCTTCAACTGTCCCTGGTCCATTCCGCGAGCCCCGTTTTTCTGTGCCCGCGCAGCCTTAGCGTTTTCCGGCGTGCAAATATAGCGGGCTCGGCCGGAGAGGGGATCGCGCGAACCTGTCTGGCTTCAGGCCACTCGCCGGGGTAGAAGCTGGGCGCTTCGGAGGATCGTGATGAGCGCCAAAACCATGACAACAATCGACACCCACGCCCATATTCTCAGCGAAGAGACCATGCGGCTGATCGGCAAGGAGGCACCCAAGGTCGCCCCCAAGCTGACGCCGATCGATCAGGACTTCGCCGTGCTCGATGTCGCCGGCACGCCCTATCGGCCGTTCCCGCGCGGCGGCTGGGACATGGAGCGGCGGCTCAAGGACATGGACTTCTCCGAAGTCGACATGCAGGTGCTCTCGAACACGCCGCAGACGTTCCTCTACAACCAGGAGGCCGCGCTCACCGCGGCGCTTGCCGCCCTGCAAAACGACCAGATCGCCAAGGCCATTGCCGCGCATCCCGAGCGGTTTTACGGCATCGCCACGCTGCCGATGCAGGCGCCGCAGAAAGCCGCCGACGAACTCAAGCGCGCGATGCGCACGCTGGGGCTGAAGGGGGCCCAGATCGGCTCCAACATCAATGGCAAGAACCTCGATGATCCCGAACTCGAGGTGGTGTGGGCGGCGGCGGACGAGCTCAAAGCCTTCATCATGGTGCACCCGACCCAGGTCGCCGGCGCCGATCGCTTGAAGTCGTATTACCTCACCAATCTGATCGGCAATCCGCTCGATTCCACCATCGCTGCGGCATGCCTGGTGTTTTCCGGCGTGATCGAGCGCTATCCCGGGATCAAGTTCCTGTTCGTGCATGGCGGCGGCTTCGTGCCATGGCAGATGGGGCGCTTCTCGCACGGGTGGAACGTGCGGCCGGAGCCGCAATTGAAATTGAAACACCCACCGGATGCCTCGCTCAACCGGCTCTATTTCGACATCATCCTGCACGCCCGCCCGCAACTCGAATGTCTGGTGTCGCTCGCCGGTCCCGCCCGCGTGGTGCTCGGCAGCGACTATCCCTTCGACATGGGCACGCTCGAATGCGCGCGGCAGGTCAAGGCGCTGTCGATCTCCGACGCCGACAAGGCGGCCATTCTCAACGGAACGCCGCTCGCGTTGCTGGGCGAAACCGCGGGCGCACAGCGCGCGAAGGTCGCACACGGGTGAGGCCCTGAGGGGGCGAAGCGTCCGGAGGAACGGCAGGCCACAACGCCGTCAATATCTTTCGGGGACCAGTTTGACCGATGTCAAAAGCGCCTGGTCGTCGTAGCGGTCTTTGGTGGCGCGCTTCGGCAACTTGACCTTTTGCCGGGGCACCTTCTTGAACGGGATCAGATCCAAGATGTGCGCGATGCAGTTGAGCCGCGCCCGGCGTTTGTCGTCTGAGCGCACGACGTACCAGGGCGTGTCCTCGGAATCGGTCGCCTGCAGCATCAAGTCGCGTGCGTGGGAATAGGCATACCAACGTCGGTAGGACTCAAGGTCCATCGGACTGAGTTTCCATTGCCGAAGCGGATCATCGATACGCGCCATGAAACGGCGCTGCTGCTCCTCTTGTCCAACCTCAAGCCACAGCTTGATCAGGATTATGCCACCGTCGACGATGATTTTCTCGATTTGCGGACAGAGATCCAGAAACCGTCGGTGCTGCGCTTCGTCGCAGAACCCCATCACGTACTCCACGCCCGCGCGGTTGTACCAGCTGCGGTCGAAGATCACGACCTCGCCGGCCGCGGGAAACTGCTGCACATAACGCTGGATAAACATCTGCGTCTTTTCACGGTCGGACGGCGCCGGCAAGGCAACGATGCGGAAAACCCGCGGACTGACCCGCTCGGTGATCGCCTTGATGGTTCCTCCCTTGCCGGCAGCGTCGCGGCCTTCGAAAACAACAATGACTCGCAGTCCCTTGTCCTTCACCCAGTCCTGCAACGCGCAAAGCCGCACCTGCAGTTTTTTCAGATGCCGTTCATAGACTTTTCGCCTCAGCTTGGATTTGCTGTTCTTGCCGATTTTCATGACATGATCTTTCGGGGAGGAAGCCGGCAATGTCTGCCACGATCAGCCTGCCCAATCGGTCGATGAGGCGTTACCAAGCCAGCGTCATGGCTACGTCTCCTGGAATTCCATCGGGAAAATCAACGATCTGGACACGCAGTTTGTAGCCGCGTGACCGAAATTGCCTCGACCAAAGCTCGTAAATTTCCTTAGGGAGGCCGGTCAGCGTCTGTTCCCAACCCGACTCCTGCTGGTTGATCGCCCTTCCATGATCTGTGCATAGCGTGTTTGGGAAGCGAATGACCTGCACTTCGTTGAGGCCGTTGCTCACTGCACGTTCGATGATGATCGAGGCGCGCCGGATCCCTTCTTCGTCCGACACTCCGGATGGTCTCTGCAGAAGATCGAGCAGCGCCTTCTTTTCTTCCTCCTGTTGCAAATGCTTGCGCATGGCTTTCGATGCTTTCTCAGCCTCGGCCAGCGCGATCTTCTTTCTCAGGTCCGCCGCCTTGGGCAGAATGGTATCGACATCGACGGTCATTGGTCGCGCTCCTCAGTCACTGACGCGTTCGCTGCGTCAAACCGGAACCAGCTCTTGGATTTAACCTGCTCAAGAACAGTTTCATCGATGTAAGGTTGGATCAGTTGTTTGAAGCCGAATTCGAACCGTCGATATTCGTAGCGACAGTTTTTGGCTCTGCTCGTCGGCAGGCCGCCGCGCGCAATCACTCCGGCGTAAAGATCCGGGTCGGATCCGTAAGCCATGCAAAGCACGTTGAAATAGCGTTGGGCCGGCAAGCCATGGACATCTGCGAATTCCCGCGCCTGGGCAGATCTTCCCAAGTCCTTTCGTCCCTGTTCACGCGCCAAGAGTGCGACACCCAGGAGCAGGCGTCTCGCATCCTCTTTGGCGAATTGAAGCTCGATATAGGAGGCAAATTGATCCGCCGCGTCCTCCTCGTGTCCGAGGAAGGGAATCTGCAGCATGTCAAAAACCGCATGGCCGGTTTCGTGCAGAAATACATCGACGGTCATGCCAATAAGAGCATCGCGTCCCGTCAGCTCTGCTGATCGCGTGTCGGCGGGCACGTTTTTAAGCAGGAAATCGAAATACTCGTAACACGCGGTTATTTCGTAATCCCAATAGAACGCATTGACACGACCCTCGCAGCCCTGAACCTTCAGTGTCAGCGTGTGCGGCAATCGGAAGGGACTGAGCAACTCACTCAGTCGTTCGAGAACGCGTAACCGTTTCAATCGCTCGTAAGTCGGTCGATGTGCGGCGCCGGTCGGCTCCAGATATGCGTATCGTACCTGATTGGTTTGGAGGAGCGCGATGGGGGCCGTTTCAGAACAAAGCGCTGGGACGGAGCCCATTGCAATCCACGCCACAGTGGCAAGCGACAGGACTGGGGTCATAGAGTCCCTCAGGCACGGGTCTCGATCGCTTCTTGAGGTCGCGCGACCGCAGCCAAACCGACGGTTGACCGCAGACGCGCGACACCGAGACGGATTATTCGCAAATAATCCCTCTGCTACTTCGACGTTCCGTCACCCTGCTTGGCGCCGGGGAAGTCGGTCCGCGGCGCACCGCCGGTGTCGCCCTGTTTTGCGCCGGGAAAGTCCGGCCGTGCCGCGGGCTCATTCTGCTTGGCACCGGGGAAGTCCGAGCGGGGCGCTGCGCCTGGCCCGGATTCGCTCTGCTTCGCGCCGGGAAAATCCGGCCGCACTTGCGCGCTAGCCGTGCCCGCAGACGTGAGCAGCGCGCACGCGCCGCCAATGAGCACAAGCGATCGCAGTGATGTTACGATCTTCATGGCTGACCTCCTCTATCTTCGTTGTCTGCATGTTGCGACACCGCTCTCCACCGGCATTGACATGTCTCAGCCGGAACAGTTTGAAGCGATATACGAATCAATTGGACGGACAGCCCGTCGCACAGACATGCGCCAGCTGACGAAAGACCGATTTCGGAGTAACCACGAAAGCGACCTCCCTCGAACGGACTTCACTGGAATCACCGACTTTGCCAGTTTGGCGGCCGCCTGTTTGACGAGGCCTATTGGCCCGGCAGCACCTTTTCCACGGCTTCCATCAATGTGCCCTTATTGTACAAGCAATAGCTTTTAACCTTCTGGGCGTTGTCCTTCAGTTTCTGAACATCGATTGTCGTGTTGTCGCGCTTGCCGTTGTAATAGCCGCTAAGCCAGACCGCGATATAGTCGGGCGATGCGACCCGCATGAGGACGAACTGCTCGCACGTGATCTTCGCGAGATCGATCGTGGTTTGCGCCTGCGCAACCGATACCGCCAGCAGCGCGGACGTTATCCCCGGCCATGCGCCTTTAATCGCCATAACGCGTTCCTCGAGGCACCACGGTGCGCAAAACTGTTGCGAGATAGGACGGTCAACGATGCGCCGATGGATGATCGCTGCAACATCAATCGATCAACGGCGTAAAAAAACATGGCCGAAGGTGAATCAATTCATGTCGAAGTTGAGTGAATGAACGAGGCGCGCTTGCGATGCCGCCGCCGACAAGGCCCCCAGTCTCAACAGAACGCCGCTCGCGTTGCTGGGCGCAACCGCGACGCAGCGCGCGAAGATCGCGACCGTCGAGTTGGTCTTGCGGGTGAGGTATCCGCCGGCTCTACTGTATGTCATCTATCTGACAAAGCGACCGGTTCCTCGGCGTAAAACGTGCCCTTAGGCACTTGTTGTTTCGCCGTGCCGACCCCATTTGGTATGTATCGCTGACAACGACCATCGCCAGTCAGTGCCTGAGAGTTCGGTAGTGCTCCCGCCCTAACGGCAGGAGAGCACATTGGACCAATCCCTTCATTCTCCCAATCATCTGCTGGCTTCGCTCTCGACGGCGGACTTCGACACGTTGCGTCCGCACCTCCGAACGGAGCAATTGCGCCACGAGGCTGTCCTTTACGAGGTCGGCGACGACATCAGCTCCGCATACTTCCCGCACATCGGCGTCATCTCGCTGGTCGTGAATTTGGCCTCCGGAGAAACCATCGAAACCGGAATGGTCGGCCGCGACGGTCTGCTCGGGGGATCGGCTGCGTTGAACGGAAGGGTCTCGCTCAACAAGGCCATCGTGCAAATAGCCGGTGCCGCATCGGTCCTTGATTGCCGCCATCTGGAGACACTGGCAAACACGAGCGTCGCATTTCGCATGACGCTCAACCGGTATGAGCAATTGATCCTTATCCAAGCCCAGCAGTCTGCCGCCTGCAACATCACCCATACCCTCGAAGCGCGACTGGCACGTTGGCTATTGCGTTGCCGGGATTTGATGGACAGCAACGACCTTGCTCTGACCCAGGAATTCATCGGTCAGATGCTGGGCGTGCGGCGCTCGAGCGTATCGGTCACCTCAGGCACGCTGCAGACGGCTGGGTTGATCCGTTACAACCGCGGCAACATCCGTATCCTTGATTTGGGAGGCCTGCGCGACGCGGCATGCGAGTGCTACCAAACGGTCAAGTTGCAGTCCGACCGGTTGCTGGGTGCTTTCTAAAACTTGGTCCTGTCGCTATGCCGTTGGAAACAGACAGCAAACATTGGCCTATGTTCAGAGTTGGATTTAGTGCTAAAGTCCTCTTCGACAGTGGCCTAAGGAGCCGAATCCTTGAATCGGCACCGCACCCGACGCTGATGACCTTGTGAATGAAAAGGTCAGAGGGCAGTTGAGCAGCGATTTGCTCACCCAGGTCCGTGTTCATCATCACCAGCCTGGAGCGCGCCATTGTCCGACGCCCGCTATTTCCGTTCGCAAGCTGAATTTTGTCATCAGATGGCGCAACGCATTGGCGACCGCAAAGTCGCGGATAATCTTAGAACGATGGCGGAAAAATCTCCTGAGCAGGCGCTCGCGCTGAAAAATAGGTCCGAACCCTCTTGGAGCTTTTCGAAAGCCCCAGAAGCCAGGTCCTACCTCGTACGCACGGAGCCAACATGAGCGAACAGCCAACGATCCCCAAACAGGCAGTCGTCACTCCGTTTGATCCTGCGTCGTTTTTGGAAACGGTGGCGAAGGGCCGCATCATTTCCACGCATCCAAAAAAGCAGGTCATTTTTGCGCAGGGCGATGCCGCAGATTCAGTTTTCTATATCAAAGCGGGCAAGGTCAAAGTCACCGTCGTATCCAAGGAAGGCAAGGAAGCCATCGTCGCAATCCTGGGCGTGGACCAATTCCTGGGTGAGGGATGCTTGATCGGACAGCCGAAGCGTTTGGCGACGGCTTCTGCGATGACGGAATGCGTGACGATGCGCGTGGACAAGACCGAGATCCAGCGGGTGCTCCATGATGAGCCCACATTTTCGCAAATGTTCGTCTCGCATATTTTGACCAGGAACGCCCGGGTTGAAGAAGACCTGGTCGACCAGCTCTTTAATTCAACCGAAAAGCGCTTGGCCCGCGTGTTGCTGCTGATGGCCAATTTCGGCAAAGAAGGTCGGCCGGAACCTGTGATCGCTCAGATCAGTCAGGAGACCCTCGCCGAGATGGTCGGCACAACGCGGTCGCGCGTGAGCCATTTCATGAATAAGTTTCGCAAGCTCGGTTTCATCGATTACAACGGCCATCTCGAGGTCCACAGCTCGCTGTTGAGTGTCGTCCTCCAAGACCCGTCTCGCGCAGTGAAGCCAACGGAGTGACGTATCCGTGACGGTGGGCGAGCGTCTCGCCAGTCGCGCGACCTGGTACACCGACTCATTGAGTTTCTTGCGATATGTGTGCGGTATCCGGCATAATTAACTTTTCATTAACGAGCTGTTTGGACCAGCCGCGGCTGCGGCGCGGTGAAAAAATCCCGCGGAAGACGACGCTGCCTCGACAGGGAGCCTCAAACTATTCGACGCCTTCGGTTCTGAGCTTCAGACGTCCCGAAAGCCTCGATTTCGCTTTTTCACCTTGCGGCAGTGTAGGAGTGAGACCTATGAGCATTCTCGCCTCAGCACACAGAACGCTGTTTCAGTTTCCATCGCGGCGCGCGGTCAATTCGCATAAGCGGAAGACTCGCAACGAACTGACCGACGAATTGCAGGCATCGGTTACGCGCGAACAGATCCTGCAACGTGACAAGCACGACCTGTCGCAACAGCAGGATTTGCACGTCCAGGAATTTGAGCATCGGCTGGTCAATGGACTGCAACTGATTTCAAGTCTGCTGACATTGCAAAGCCGGACGGCGACGCCTGAGGCCGCCGATCAGTTGGCCATCGCGGCCCGACGCGTTGCTTCGTTCGGTCGCGTGCATCGTCGACTCCATCTGCTCGATCATCAGAGGAGCGTGGAGTTCAAGCAATATCTCGAAGAGCTCTGCGACGACCTCTCCGGTCTCATCTTCAAGCGAGGATCCGATTGCGCGGTCCGGGTCGAGGGTGTGAACCGTGAGATACCAACAGCACTCGGCATCCCGCTCGGCTTGATTGTCAACGAGCTGATTACCAATGCGGCAAAATACACCGAGGGCAACGTCGTCGTTCGGTTCGAATCGACGTCCCCCTACAATCATTCGCTGTCGGTGACGGACCAGGGCCCGGGACTGCCGGCGGGATTCGATCCTGCGCGCAGCAAGGGGCTCGGAATGAAAATCGTGCAGTCGCTGGTGAAGCAGATCGGCGGTGAATTGCAAATCGTGTCCGGCGACAACGGCCATGGGACGTGCTTCACCGTCAAGTTCTGCTCTGCCGAGACCGCAACCAGCGCAACCTAGTTCGTCGACCTTCGACCGTGTAGGCCGCGGGGCTGCTTCAACCCGAGGAACGGACAACATCGGCGGTGATCGACTCGTCGGAGTTGTGCCAATTGCGGTCGTCGAGAGTACTCCGACCGGCTGCTCGATTGCCCAGGGACCCGACTATCATTGTACACTCGGCACACTCGGCACGTGTTCAACTGGTACGGCTTTGGCAGACGCCGCGTCACGAACACACGCACGTCGGCGAGCGTCGTCAGCATCATCACGTCCGGAATGACGAGCGTTTGCGGTGATGGCCGGGACCAGCTCACGCCCCAAAAGCGGACTCCACGCACAAACGGCGGGGGCTACGGCTGCTTGGTCAGGTCGGTGCAAGATGCGACGCGTGAGGCCGGCGACTGCTTAAGGTAGCAGAGCTCCATCCGGTTCGGCGCGAGCATCGTGCCGATCTCATGGCCGTCGTCGTCCACCATGTAGATCGTGCCGCTGTGCGATACGACGGCGATAACCTTTTCGCTCGCGCGAGCCGACGAAAACGTGCCGGAAAAGCGCCGGCCATCCTGTTTGTCGATGGTCATCGTAAACGCAACGCTATTCAGCTTCGGCTCGTCCGTTGCGGCCACGTCATGATGGGAGTTGCCCGCGCCCAAAATGATCGTTTCGCTGCTACCTTTCCAGGTGCCGAGCAGGTTGGGAATTGCGTTCTCTGCTGTAGCCGAGGACGTGGCAACGATCGTCGCGAGCATTGCGATCGAGGCAGTTATTTTCGCCATGGCCAGCTCCTTTTGCAGATCGGTCGAATCACGAAATCCGCTTTGCCCCTTCTGCTGTCTACCAACGCCATCGCCGTTCGATCGTCTTGCGCAATGACGCATCGCGAAGACTCTTTGTGTCGCGCTGGTTATTAAATGCTTACCATCGTCGGTTATGGGTCAAACGCGACCTTCGACCGTGGGCTGCAGGGCCGCTTCAACCCGAGGAACGGACATCATCGGCGGTGATCGGAGACACCGTCCCGACAGCCGGTCGTTCATGCTGCCTTGATGTGGCCGATTTGATCAGCGGCCACCATTTTTGACCCAAGGCAGATGTGTCGATCCTCACGACAGCTTCACCAGCTAATGCGGCGCCGGGCGCTCCGACATTTCCGTTGGCTGATGCGTCATGACATCGAGCGCGATGACATCGAGCGCGGTCACGAAGGCGAAGGCGACGGTAAAGAAGTCGATCGTCAGCCCCGTGATGTAGACTGCGGCGCTGTATGGGAGGCCTAGCAAAACGTAGCCAAGCATGGCCAAGGTCACGACGGAACCGAGCACGACGAAGACCGCGAATATTGGGGGCGGCGGTCCTTTGCCGATCACCCTGCGGCGTCGGCGCGGATAGGTGACCTGAAGAGACAGCATCGGTAGCCCGAAAAGCACAGCAGAGCCCGGCCAAATCCACTGTTCGTGAATGTCGTAGAGCGCAAATAGCGGCGGCAGCAATGCTCCCGCCGTCAGTACGAAAATGTACGTCATGACGGTTTTTGCGAGGTACCTGTCAAGCAGTGACAACTTCGCTCCAGCGGCCTGCCGGAGCCCCAACAACAGCGCCGAGAACCCCGCGAACGGGATCATCAGGCCAGCCAGTGTGAGCAAAAGGGTTGTACCTTTGACGTCCATGTCTTGCTCCCCCTCAGAACCAAGATCGTTTGGCGTGTCCTTGATCTTGGAAGGATGGGGGCTCCATAGCAATCGTGTTGGATGGAACGATTACTGGGCCGACGCTTTTGCCGCCCGTTCGATCAAGCGCGCCACGTCATCCGGCTTGGACAGGTAGACCGCGTGGCTGGCGGGAACCTCGATCGTTTCGCTGCCGGCCCGCTTGGCCATCTTGCGCTCGAGATCGGGATTGATGTTGTGGTCGCGCGAAGCAACCAGTGCCCAGCTCTTCTTCTGGTGCCAGGCGGCCGCCGTCACCGGCGCGCCGCCGCCGGCCTTGGCCAGCATCGCCTGGGAATGGGCCATGAAGTTCGCCTCGGCGAGCGGGACATCGGCGGCGAAATCGGCGGGGAACGCGGCGGGATCAAGATACAGGAAATCGTCCTTGGTGGCGCGCATGTCGTTGTTGGCGGCGGGAGCCGACGAGAGCAGGCTGACGGCACTCTCGCCATTGTCTGGGATGAAAGCGGCGATGTAGACGAGGCCGACGACATTTGGCGCATTGCCCGCTTCGGTGATGACCACGCCGCCGTAGCTGTGGCCGACCAGAAGGGTGGGGCCCGCTTGCAGATCCAGCACCCGTTTGGTCGCCGCGACGTCATCGGCGAGTGATGTCAGCGGCTCCTGCACCACGCTGACCCTATAGCCGTCCTTACCGAGAATGTCGGCGACGCGCCGCCATCCGGAACCGTCGGCGAAGGCCCCGTGAACGAGGACGACGTTTTTGACCGGCTCGGCCCGCGCCGGGACGAGCGCAACCGACAAAAGTGCGAGCCCTGCGGCCGCAGCGACAATCACTTTATTTCGCATCGAACTCTCCATCTTGATCCAATACGTTCAACCGACCGGTTGAATAAAGCGTCGCCTTGACACATTGTCAACCGTTGGGTTGAATCTTTCTGGACTCGAGAATTGAGGGGTCAGGCAGATCGCCATGATTGAGATCGAAGCCCGGAAGCAAACCGCTTCGCGCGCCGCGCGCCTCGACGCGGTATTCGCCGCGTTAGCCGATCCGACGCGGCGGGCGATCATCGAACGGCTATCGCGCAGCGACGCGCGCGTGACCGAGGTCGCCGAACCCTTCCAGATGTCTTTGAACGCGGTGTCGAAACACATCCGCGTGCTGGAAGCGAGCGGCGTGGTCGCGCGGCACAGGAAAGGGCGCGACCACATTCTCTCCATCAATGCCCGTTCGCTGGACGAGGTCGATGGCTGGATCGAGCGGACGCGCCGCTATTGGGAGGAGCGGCTGGACGCCATGGAGGGCTTGCTTCGCGAGCTCAAGAAGAACCACAAGTCGGGGCCAAAGGATCGCAAACATGGCTCGCGGTGACGCGACGGGCCCGGTCGTGCAGGTCCGCCGGCGCGTGAGGGCCGGGGCGGAGGAGATCTTCGACCTGTGGACCAGACCCGATTTGATGGTTCGGTGGATGAGCCCCTTTCCGGGCGCGGTCGATTGCAAGGCGAGTTGTGACCTCCGCCCGGGCGGAGCCTTCCGCCTTGTCATGTCATCGCAGGAAGCAAGCCGCGAGGTATCCGGCACCTATGTGGAAGTCGACCGGCCGCGCAAGCTTGTGTTCACGTGGATTGGCCCGCTGACGAACAATGTGAAGACGTTGGTCACCGTCGAACTCACTCCGCAAGGCGATGAAACCGAGCTCGTGCTGACCCACGAACGTCTCCCGACGACGGCCATTTGCGAGGGTCATACGAGGGGCTGGGGACATATTCTGGACCATCTGGCGGACGCGGTTTCAAAGGACCTTTAGGTCACGCTGTCCGCTTCGTCTCCCTGCACTGCGGTCTCGCAAGCTCGCGGGCGTCTTCCATCGTTAACGCAAAATTCATCTCGAACGGCGGTTCGCGCGCTCATCGGCCGCGCCACGACGCCCGCATCGACGCGCCAAGCGTTGTCGTGTGTCGCCGAGGATCAGGTTCAGCATCCCATGGATATAGCGGTTCCTTTTGGAGAGAATTCCGAGGCCGGCGACGTCGCTCGTCCTCATCTCGACGAAACCGCGACCGTGGCGCTCACGGCGTTGAACAACCTCAAATGGGCGGTTGCCGTGATCGGCCCCGATCGCCGCGTCCTGTTCAGTAATCCCCGCTTCGGCGCGTTGTTCGCGGGGGAAACGGTGGCCGTGGCGCTTGCGGAATGCATCGGTCTTGCCTCTGATGGTGACGGTACAGCGGCGCGCAAGATGACCCTCTGCGACGGCCGCACCTTGAGCATCGAGACGGTACGTCTCCCGCAGGGTCTGCTCGTCACCGCCGAAGATGTTTCTGAGCGGGTTGCCGAGAGCGGGCGCGCGGCCGAGCAGGCATGCACCGACCCGCTGACGCTTTTGAGCAATCGCTCGATGTTTTGCGAGCGCGTGACGGAGCTCGTGGCGAACCTCGAGCCCACGACGGACGCGGCGGCCGTGCTGAGCGTCGGCCTCGACCAATTCAAGGCGATCAATGGTTCACTCGGCCGCCCGGTCGGCGACGCGCTGTTGCGGGTCGTCGCGGATCGGCTTCGCTCGGCTCTGAGGCAGGGTGATATTGCCGCCCGTTTCACTGGGAGTGAGTTCGGCATCATGCAGACCGGCCAACCGCAGCCTCAATCGGCGGCGGCTCTGGCGGAGCGTCTTACCGATCTGCTCAGCCGGTCCTATACATTGGACGGGCATCTCCTCAATATCGACGCGAGCGTGGGTATCGCGCTGATCCCGGACGACGGCAACAGCTGCGACCAGGTCATGCGCAACGCGGACTTGGCCCTCGATCGCGCGAAGCAGGAGCGACCGGGCAGCTATCGTTTCTTCGAGACAGTGATGAACGAGCAAATGCAGGTGCGCCGGGACCTGGAGCTCGGCCTGCGCACTGCGCTTGCGTTGCGAGAATTGGCGCTCGTCTACCAGCCGCAACTCAATCTCGTTTCGAATGAGATCACCGGTTTCGAAGCGCTGCTGCGCTGGCACGATCCGAAACAGGGACTAATCTTCCCGGCCAAGTTTATCCCGCTCGAAGAGGAGACTGGGCTCGTCGTGCCGATCGGCGAATGGGTCATCCGCACCGCGTGTCGCGAAGCCGCTGGCTGGCCGCCATCGCTCAGCGTCGCCGTCAACGTCTCGGCCATCCAGTTCAACAGCTTGAAACTCTTCTCTGTGATCCAATCAGCTCTGGAGGAGAGCGGCCTCGATCCGTCCCGACTGGAATTGGAAATTACCGAGAGCGTGCTGCTTGGCGACCAAAGGTCCGCCCTCGAGGTACTCCAAAAGGTTCGCGAGATAGGCGTTCGCGTCTCGATGGATGATTTCGGCACCGGCTTCTCTTCGCTGTCCTACCTGCGCAGCTTCCCCTTCGACCGGATCAAGATCGACCAGTCCTTTGTCCGCGTCAGACCCGACGACCCGAACAGCGGTGTCATCGTCCGTGCCATCGCGGCATTGGGCCGGAGCCTCGGCATGGCGACAATCGCGGAAGGTGTTGAGACCGAGGCACAATTGGCTCGCGCTACCGCTAACGGCTGTACCGACGTCCAGGGGTACCTGATCAGCAAGCCGCTTCCGCCGGAGCAGATCGGCGGATTTCTGCAGGCGCAGACGGAGATCCTGGCCGCCGCTCCGGCGACCGCTTGAAGACTGCCACGAGGAGAGGGAGTGATACCATGACATCGGATCTCCATCGTCTCGTCTACTGCAGTCGGAATCGTATTCCGGGTGCAGCGACCGAGATCGCTGCGGAGATAGACGTCATTCTCGCAGCCTCGCAGCGCAACAATCTCCGCTTCGGTGTCACCGGCGCGCTGATCTTCAATACCGGCGCATTCGCCCAGGTGCTGGAAGGCGCGTGCCCTGATGTCGAGTCGACCTTCGAACGAATCCAGTGTGACCAGCGTCATCGCGACGTTCAAGTGCTCGCCTTCGAGGGAGTGCCGAGCCGTGTTTTCCCGTCGTGGTCGATGGCCTATGTTGGCCGCTCCCGGGAGGCGCAGGACCTCTTCGGCCACATTAGCAAGGCGACCGGTTTCGAAGCGAAGCGTTTAGAAGGGGATCGCATCTTCGGCATCATGCATACCATCGCGGTCGAAGAGGAAGCCGGAGCCGGTTGAGGCGCTTGTGCGTTGCGCGAGATCGGGCTCTTCGATGGCAGGCGGCTGGCTGTGCCGGCGACCGATGCAATGACCGCTTCGGGTCAAACCCGGCCACCGCACAGCGTCGAGATTTGTGACTGCTTCACTCTTCAGAACGGACATTGCGAGCGGTGATCGGTTTGACCGAGAAGCGCCAACAGCGATACCGTCTTTGGTGTGAAGAAATCGAAACTCTCGCTTAAAGTGCGGTCCCTTGCGGTCGCATCCTCGCGGATGATGCGAGGCTGCGCGGAATTGAAATTGTCGGACGGCGAGGTGCACGGTAGGCTTCCAGCCCGGGCGCCAATCCAAAAACAATGCGCGGCCGAAAGGGCGGAGGAAACCATCGATGAGCGGAATTGTTTCCGTCTATACGTTTTGGACGCTGTGGCTGTTCGTTCACCTGATCCTGGCATTGGTGCTTCTTGGCGCGATCACCCACCAGGCGATGGCGGTGGCGCTGCCGGTTCGTAAACCCGCCACAGGGATCGTCACCCGCTTTCGGGCGGTGTCGGCGGCCGGATATACGACGACTGTCTGCGTCCTGTATGTGCTTACTTTTTTCGTGGGTTCTTACATCTACACGCAGTATCGCACGGCGATCCGGATTCCGCTCGAGGAGGCGCATTTTTACAAGACCGTCGGCTTCTTTGACTTCAAGGAGCATGTCGCGACCCTGGGATTGGTGCTGCTGCCGGCCTACTGGTGCTTTTGGAAGAATGCCCAGGAACCGGAGTATGACAACGCGCGGAAGGGCGTGACTCTCGTGCTCGCAGCGATGGTGTGGTTTCTCTTCATCGTTGGCCATGTCGTCAACAACACCCGGGGCTTCGGATCATGAGCACCACCGCAACCGCTTCCAAGACGACGCCACCCGCATCGCCGTTGGCGAGGTCGGGCAAATTCAAAGCCTTCGCCACGACGTTCTCGATTTCCGGCCCGGTGATTTATTGCGTGATCCAGTATTTCAACTATCCGCTGTTCACGTATTGGCCGGCGGTCAATCGCTTCGCATGGGGATTCGGAGCGGGGAGTGCGGACACCGGGCCGAACATGCTGTGGTACGGATGGAGCGTGACGACCGTGCTGATCGCTGCGGCGCTTGGCATCGTCGCCATGATCTTGCCCGAGGGCCTCACAAAAAAGATCCCGCTTTGGCTGGTGTGGGTGCTTCCGATCCTGGCGATCCCCTACGTGGTCTATTCCTTGGCGCTATGGTGGAGGCTCGCTGCGCGACAGTAAGGACCTTGGCGCCCATCGGACATTTGCTTGATCGTGTCCGGTGCCCGAGCGCGGTGGCGGGATCAAGTGCCTGTTCGCGCGCGGCGGCTTCGTGCCATGGCACGTCGGATTCTTGGACAATCCACCGCTTAACCGCGCGGTCGTTCAATCGTTGGCTTGACCAGAAGCGGTTTGGCCTCTGGAACAGTCCCGACCGATGGCGCGAGGTGCGCCTTTTGAAAATCCGCGAGAAGATTGGCGCTGACCTGCGAGGCGGGAATTGGTCGTCCAAAGAAAAATCCCTGGGCCTGGTCGCCGTCGGCCTTGTCGAGGAAGGCTGCCTGCGCGGCGGTTTCGACGCCCTCGACGGTCACACGCATGTTCAACTCGCGGCCGAGCGCGATGATCGTTTTCATCACGGTCTTGGCGTCGCGGCCGGAACCGTCGAAGCCCTGCATGAAGCTGCGGTCGATCTTGATCTTGTCGAACGGAAAGCGCGATAGATAGCTCAGGCTCGAATAACCGGTCCCGAAATCGTCCATCACGATGGCCACGCCCATGGCTTTCAATGTGTGAAGCTCCGCCATAATAGCCTCGGAGTCTCCAAGCAGCAGAGTCTCAGTTATTTCCAGCTCGAGCCGATGCGGGGCGAGCCCCGCCTCTTTCAGAGCGCCGGCGACGACCGCGCTCAATCGACCCGCCAAAAATTGCGACGGAGACAGGTTCACTGCGACGGTCAGGTGTTCCGGCCAAGTCGCGGCGGTGCGACACGCCTCCCGCAGCACCCAGGCACCGATCTTGTCGATGAGCCCCAAGTCCTCTGCGACCGGGATGAACTCCAGCGGTTGGATCAGGGTTCCGTCAACCGCCGGCAGGCGTATCAGGGCCTCGAAGCCGACCAGGCGGCGCTCCGACATTTCGAAGAGCGGCTGGTAGTGCAGTTCGAAGCGGTCGTGCAGCACCGCGTCACGGATCATCTTTTCAAGCGCGAATCGCGCCTGCAGCTCGGTATCCATCTCGGGCCGGAAGAACCGGATGCAATTGCGGCCGTCGGCCTTGGCCTTATACAATGCCAGATCGGCACTTTTTAGCAGCCGCTCCGGGTTGGTTCCGTCGGCGGGTGCCATAGCAACGCCCACGCTGACCGTCGCACCGACCGTCTGCTCCATGAATTTTAGGGGCGCGGTCACTGCGGTGATGAGGCGGTGCGCGAAATTCTCGGCCTGATCCTTGCCGCTGACCTCGGTCTGGAGCACGACAAACTCGTCTCCTCCGAGCCGAGCCACAACATCGTCAACACGGGTTGCCGAGCGCAGCCGCTCGGCGACCGTCTTCAGAAGGAAATCACCACCATCGTGACCGAGGGTGTCATTGACGTTCTTGAAGCGGTCGATATCGATGAAATGCACCGCGACGCTGCCACCACGCGAGGGAGGAACCGCCAAAGCATCGTGCAATTTGTTGACCAATTGCGTGCGGTTCGCCAGGTCGGTCAAGGCGTCGTGATGCGCCATGTGCGCGATTCGCGCCTGGGATTCCCGCCATTCGGTAATGTCCTCCAAAGTCGCGACCCAGCCACCTTCTTGCCTCGGCTGCTCGATGACGCGTAGCGCACGCCCCTCCGATGTTTCGACGGTTCTGGTGCTGGATTTACCTTCGCGCGCAGCCGCAGTCACACGCGCGAAGAACGCGTCCGGGTCGCCGGTAAACTCACCGGATGCCTTCCGGTGCTTGATCAGGTCGAGCAGGGACAGGCCGTTGAGCGACGCGGCGGACATCCCTATCATTTTGGCGTAACGTTCGTTGAACAGCATGATGCGGCCATCTGCGTCGAACATGCACAATCCCTGCGACATGTTTTCAAGAGCCGCGTCGAGAAGATCTTTCTGGTGTCGCAGTTTGCCTTCAGCTTGGCGATCGCTCAGGGCGGCGACGAGACACATGCCGAGAATGACCGCGGATGCACCGGCAATAACAAGGGAAAGAGAGTCGGGCGACAAGGAAGCGACGTTGGCGGTGCGCGTCGGATCGGGCATGACCGACACCGCGCCCATGCCGGTAAAGTGCGTGGAGAGAGTCGCGAGCGTCAGCAGAACAATCGCGCACGAGGTGTTACCCCAGCTGTCACGCCTTGCCGCAAAGAACAAGGCAAGGGCCCCGAACACGATGCCGAACGCGATCGAGGTCACCACGAGGCTCGGCGACCAGGTCATGCGCCCGGACACCTCCAGCGCCATCATTCCGGTGTAGTGCATCGCGGCAATGCCGCCGCCGACGAGCGCGCCGCCGAAAGCCGACGTCCAGCGTCCGACATCATGCAGAGCAATTCCGAGGCCGGCCCCCGTAATGAAGACCGCGATGAGCAGAGACAGGACGGTCAGGGTGAGATTGTAACCGGCGCCGATGGCGGGATCATACGCGAGCATCGCAATGAAATGAGTGGCCCAGATCCCGTAACCCGCTGCCGCCGCGTCCAAGCCCAGCCATATGAGCCGCGATCGTCCCGTTGTCGCCTGAGCGCGGTGGAACAGGCTGATTGCAACCGCGCTGGCCAGGAAGCAAACGGTGGCCGCGAGCACGACGAGACGCCAGTCGTGGTCAACCGTTAAACAGGTATAGACTTGGAACATTGTGGACCGAACGCTGGTGTGATCAGAATTTACTTAATATCTCCCGTGCAATTTGATCAGGCGACGGGCCCGGTATAGTGGCATTCGTGGTGAAGATAGTCAGTCCATGATCGTTCAAGTTGCGAGCAGGGATAGGCGTTCGTTGGACGTCCGATTTTCGGTCAAACCCCACCCTCTGGCAGTGTCGGGCTGGGAATGAAAATCGTGCATTCCCTGGTGAAGCAAGTTGGCGGAGAATTGCAAAACCCTGCCCCGCGACAACGGCCGCGGGGCGCGTGTTACCGTCAGGTTCTGCTCCGCCGACACGACAACCAGCGCAATTTAGTGCGTTCGGGCTTTTGAGCTTGCCGTGCCTCAAAGCCGCTGTCCGCTTTGGGTGCAATAGCGGACTCGTCTTCCGTTCTGTCTCGATCATCTGGAAATCCGCACAGACCTCAACAACCGCGTCGCTGTATTGTTTGCAACACGCCTTGACGCAACGGCGGACGACCGGCGGGCAGTCCGCGGGTCATTATCCGGCGCTATGGCAGCGCGCTGCCTCGGGGCGTGTTCAAAGGGTCGCTGTCGGTGCCCGCTGGCCTCGTATCCCAAAGCTCGTGATAATTGGAAAATTTCGGCAGCGTCCCGTCGTGCCGCGTCGGCTCAAGCAACGGCAGCAGCCACTTCAAAGCCATGTTGAGAATTCCAGACGTGTGTCTGACATACAGGTCGATCGGATGGAGCAGGTGCCGGAAATGAAGCTTGGGATCATAATTGAGGCCGCTGCTGCGCAATTCTTTGTATCCATGCGCAATGGCCCAGGACACCATGTCCCGATAGGCATAGTGGTAGAGATGCAGGTCCAAGGCCACCGTATAGTCGAGGCCGATATATTCCGGGTAGAAGACCTCGCCTTGCATCATGCACGCGGTGAAGGCGACGATTCGTCCGTTCTGACGCCACACGAAAAAGCGAACCTTATCCGCCATTCGCGTCCCCAGGCCGCAAAAATACTCTTTCGTCAGCTTCTCGAAATGGAGCTTGGAGCGATGATAGACGTTGAGATAGAGCGGGAACACGTCCTCGATGACGGGTGTGATGTCGCCGACAACGCTCAGCTCGATCGCCGCTGCGTTAGCTGCTGCCCGAAATTTTCGGCGTAGCTTGGTGCGTGTTGCGCTGTTGAGCGCATGGGTCATGTATCCCTCGAAACTCCCGTAGTCGATCGAGACACGGGTCATCGGCATGCTGGGCACACGGCAAAATCCACGCTCGATGAAACATCCGAGCGTCGTACGGTGTTGTGCGAGAAACTCTTTCAGGACGATGAGTTTCACGCCCAGATGTCTCGCGTGATCAACGACGGCGTCAGCGAACAACCGCGCATAGCCGCGACGCCACGCATCATCGGAACCGTCGAGATGGCCCTCGCCCGCGGCGGAACCGATCATCAACGTGCGCATCCGCATGAAGCGCGGGAAAAACTTCCGAATGCGGCAGATCGTTGTTCCAACGGCGGGGCTGATGCCCACCAGGAGATCCTGGTCGAGGATGAAAAAGGGTTGAACCGCGCGAATGCTCCCGGTCACGTCCCTGATCACGAAATACAGGTACTCGAACTCGGGGTGAATCGTGTCCTCGATGAGTTCGTAGTAACGGAAATCCTTTCGCTCGTTCGCGAATGCATGCGGCCAATGCTCGCAATGGGCGAGCTCGCGACGGGTGAAGACCGCGACCTCCCCCGCCACCTCCGCCGTTCGATCGCTATTCCGGCACGACCGGACGAACCCAGTTTCACTCAACGCCATAGATGTCGCCCCGAGAGGGTATCTTTATAGACAATAACGACCCCGGGCGCTTAGAAATCCAATCGGCGTGGTGCGTCAGATTCACTCGGGTTGGCGATGCGTCAAAAAGGCGAAGAGCTGATCGCAGGTAAATGCAGTCCGCTTTTCAAAGCGACGGAGCGTTGCGCGGACCTGCCGCGAGGGCCAAAATGGGCCGCAGCCCCGCACGCTGTTCATGGAGGTCGCCAATGAACCAGAACGGACGGCCGCTTCACGACGGTCTCACCCGTCGTCACCTCTTGAAGACAACGGTTGCGGCGACGCTGGTCGCGATGGCGACGGGCGCTGTTGCACAGTCCGAGACGCCGCTGCTGGCGCGACCGATTCCGCATTCCAAAGAGATGCTGCCGGTCGTCGGCCTCGGCACCGCCACAAGCTTTGAGTCGGTTAGCCAAGAGCAGGTTGCGGCCTTGAAAGGCATTGTCGATGCGTTGATCGCCGCGGGCGCAAAGCTGATCGATACGGCGTCGACCTATGGCGATGCGGAGGCGGTGGTCGGCGACCTGGTCGAACGCGCGCATGCCAGGGATCGCCTGTTCCTCGCAACCAAGATCGAGGTCCGCTCCGCCAAGGCGTCGGCGGAGGAATTTAAACGCTCGCTGCAAAGGCTGCGCACGGCGCAGGTCGACCTGCTGCAACTCCACAATGTGTCGCGCGCGACCCAGAGCTTGGCGCAGCTGCGCGACTGGAAGGCCGCCGGGCAATGCCGCTATGTCGGCGTGACCAGCACGTTTCCGGGAGACTACGACGCCATGGAGGCGATCATCCGGCGTGAGAAGCCGGACTTCGTCCAGGTGGATTACGCGATGGACAACCGCGACGCCGAGAAGCGCATCATCCCGGCTGCCGCCGATGCCGGCGCCGCCGTGCTGACGGCGCTGCCGCTCGGGCGGAATTCGCTGTTTCGCGCCGTGAAGGGCAAGGAGCTGCCGGAGTTTGCCAAGGACTTCGATGCGCAGACGTGGGGACAGTTCTTCCTCAAATTCCTGCTCGGCAACCCTCACGTGACCGCGGTCATCCCGGGAACCGGCAATGCCCAACATATGCTGGACAATCTGGGCGCCGGACGCGGCCGGCTGCCGGACGAACAGCAGCGCCAGAAGATGGTCGCGGTGCTCAATGCATAGTTGGTCGGCGACGCCAGGGGCAAATGCTACAGCCGCCGCGATGTCATCGCGTAATGCGTGTTCGCTCCGGTGAAGGCGGGGAACGTCTGGTAATCCGCGCGCATCTTCTGGCGGATGGGCGAGTTCAGCGCGGCGGTCAGGGCGTCGGGGGTGTCGAACACCACCTTGTTGCGCTGCATGCAAGTCGCCCGCGGCCAGTCGAGCCCGCTGACCCAGTCGAGGCGGGTGTAGACCTCGAGTTCGCGAATGCCGGGAAGATCGGCCATGTGCCTGGTATGCGCGGCGAGGTAGTGGCCGAGCCACGCATTCAAGTCCTCGGCGTCGCCCTCGTAGGACACCAGATAGGTGCAGGTCGCGTCGGCGGGCGCGGTCTGGGGTTCGCTGACGGCAAAGGACCGCGCCAGCATCGCCTGCTGCACGATCTCCGCGCCGGCAAGGCCCGGAAACAGCTCCGGCGAGGAGAGTGCGCTCAACCGGCCGCGGGGTGCGAGCGCGGCTTCGAGCTCGGGGAGTTCGGCGAAGTAGAGCTGCAACACCAAAGGCGGCGGCGGCCCGTCGTCGAGGAAGGGGTCATGGGCGCGAGCGGCGGTGTGCACCAGGGCCCGCGCGAGATGTGGGACGGCGCGCAGGACGCCATCGATCGCGGCGACTTCGCCGACCGACACGGAGGCGCCGGGGCGCGGCTGCAGGCTCAGAAACAGGCACATGCGCATCGGGGTGATTTCCTGACTGCTGTCCTGCCTCGCCGGCGGCAGGGGAGGTTGCCGGACGTGCGGGCGAAAGCGGTTGTCGAAACGGCAGGTGTTTTCCGCTCGAGAGTTCACTACCATTGCGTCGCGACGCTTTTCAAATGGCCGGGGCTTCGAGCGGAGGCAGGTGCGTGCAGCTGGCGAGCGTGACCTTGGACGACAAGTACGTCCTGCCATCGGGCCGGGTCTATCTGTCGGGCATCCAGGCGCTGGTGCGCCTTCCGATCATGCAGCGCCAGCGCGACCGTGCGGCGGGGCTCAATACGGCGGGGTTCATTTCGGGCTACCGGGGCTCGCCGCTCGGTGGCTACGACAACACCCTCTGGCAGGCGCGCACCCTGCTCGAACAGCACGACATTCGCTTTCAGCCGGGGCTGAATGAAGACCTGGCCGCAACCGCGGTCTGGGGGACCCAGCAGGTCGGCCTGTTTGCCGGCGCCAAAGTCGATGGCGTGTTCGGTATCTGGTACGGCAAGGGCCCGGGCGTCGACCGTTCGCTCGACGTCTTGCGGCACGCCAATTGGGCCGGGACCTCGCCTCAAGGCGGCGTGCTGGCGATCGCCGGCGACGACCACGGCGCGCAATCTTCGACCACCGCACATCAAAGCGAGCAGGTATTCGAGGCCGCGATGATGCCGATGCTCAATCCGGCGACGGTGCAGGACTATCTGGATTTCGGACTGCTGGGTTTTGCGCTGTCGCGCTATTCCGGATGCTGGGTCGGCTTCAAGGCGACCAGCGAGGCGGTCGACAGTTCGGCGTCGGTCAGTGTCGATCCGCAACGCATCCAAGTGCTGATGCCGACGGATTTCGAGCCGCCGCCCGGCGGCCTGCACATCCGCTGGCCGCGCGGCGCCATGGACTGGGGCATCGAGCAGGAACGCCGGCTGCACGGCCCCAAGATGGCGGCGGTGCGGGCGTTTGCGCGGGTCAACCGCATCGACCGCGTGGTGATCGAACCGCCGCAGCCGCGGCTCGGCATCATTGCGACCGGCAAGGGCTATCTCGACCTGCGGCAGGCGCTGTCCGATCTCGGAATCTCCGACGCGGCGGCGTCAGCGCTCGGCATCCGGGTCTACAAGGTCGGCCTCAGCTGGCCGCTGGCGCCCGACGGGGCGCGAGCGTTCGCCGAGGGATTGAGCGACATCCTGGTGGTGGAGGAAAAGCGCGGCTTCATCGAGCCGCAACTGGTGCAGATCCTCTACAACATGGACGCCGCGCGCCGGCCCAGCATCGTCGGCAAGACCGACGAGGCCGGCGCCCCGTTGCTGCGCAGCACCGGCGAGCTGACGCCCACCCTGGTGGCGCGGGCGATCGTCGCGCGGTTGGCGCGCCTGGGGGAGGATGCGCCATTCGCGCAGCGCCTGGCGTGGATGGAATCCTTCGAGCGGCCGAATGCTGCGCCGGCCAAGATCCAACGCACGCCGTTTCTCTGTTCCGGCTGTCCGCACAATACTTCGACGCAGGTGCCCGAGGGCAGCCGCGCCATGGCCGGCATCGGATGCCACAGCATGGCGCTGTTCATGCCCGATCGGAACACCGCGACGATGACGCAGATGGGCGGCGAAGGCGCCAACTGGATCGGACAGGCGCCGTTCACGACGGAAAACCACGTGTTCCAGAACCTGGGCGACGGCACCTATGCCCATAGCGGGCTGACCGCCATCCGCGCGGCATCGGCCGCCGGCGTCAACATCACCTACAAGATTCTCTATAACGATGCGGTGGCGATGACCGGCGGTCAACCGGTCGAAGGCGCGCTCACGGTGCCGCAGATCACCCATCAGGTTTTGGCCGAGGGCGCCAAGCGCGTCGTGGTCATGACCGACGAGCCGGGAAAATATCCGGCGAGCGCCGGTTTCCCGCCCGGAACCGAGATCCGCCATCGCGACGATCTCGATGTGGTGCAGCGCGAATTGCGCGCAACGCCCGGCCTCACGGTGCTGATCTACGACCAGACCTGCGCAGCGGAGAAGCGCCGGCGGCGCAAGCGCGGGACCTATCCCGATCCGCCCAAGCGCGTGTTCATCAACGACGCGGTCTGCGAGGGCTGCGGCGATTGCTCGACCAAGTCCAACTGCATGTCGGTGACGCCGCTGGAGACCGAATTCGGTCGCAAGCGACAGATCGACCAGTCGAGTTGCAACAAGGATTTCTCCTGCCTCAACGGCTTCTGCCCAAGCTTCGTCACCGTCCATGGCGGCACGCTGCGTAAACGCGGAGGATTGTCGACCGTCAGCGGCGATCCGTTGGCGTCATTGCTGCAGCCGGACACGCCGTCGCTGAACCAGCCCTACAATATCGTCATCACCGGAATCGGTGGCACCGGCATCATCACGCTCAGCGCCATTCTGGGCATGGCGGCGCATCTCGAAGGCAAGGGCTGCACCGTGCTCGACATCACCGGCCTGGCGCAAAAGAACGGCGCGGTGATGAGCCACGTGCGCCTCGCGCCGCGGCCGGACGATCTTCATGCGGTGCGGGTGGCGGCCGGCGGCGCCGACCTGCTGCTCGGGTGCGATGTGGTGGTGGCGGCGAGGCCGGCGGCGCTGCTGCGCGTGCAGTCCGGCGTTACCCGGGCGGTGATCAACAGCCACCTGCAACCAACCGCCGCCTTCGTTTTCAATCCGGATATCGATTTCGCCACCGCAACCATGGTGCAGGCGATCACGGAAGCGGCCGGCGATGCCGGAGCTGAGTTCGTCGATGCGACGGCGCTCGCGACCGCGCTGATGGGGGATTCCATCGCCGCCAATCTGTTCATGCTCGGCTATGCCTGGCAGAAGGGATTGGTGCCGTTGAGCCTTGCGGCGATCGAGCGTGCCATCACGCTGAATGGGGTGTCGGTCGAGGTCAACAAGCGCACCTTGGCCTGGGGGCGGCTTGCCGCGCACGATCGCAAGCAGGTCGAGGCGCAGGTCGTCGGTGGGCACGTTGCGGGAGAGGGACGGTCGGCGCGTCCCGGCGATGCGCCGCCGCAGACGGGCGCCGCTTTGGTCGAGCGGCGGGCCGCCTTGCTCACCGATTATCAGGATGCCGCCTACGCGCAACGCTACCGCGAGACGGTCGCGGCGATCGCAACGGCGGAGATCGCGCGGGCGCGCGGCCGCACCGGACTGGCCGATGCGGTGGCGCGCAACCTGTTCAAGCTGATGGCCTACAAGGACGAGTACGAGGTGGCGCGGCTCTATACCGACGGCGCGTTCATGGCGAAGCTGCGCCGGCAATTCGAGGGCGACTTTAAGCTTGAATATCATCTGGCGCCGCCGATTCTCGCCGCCCGCAATCCGACGACCGGCGAATTGCGCAAGCGCGCCTTCGGCCCGTGGATGTTGGGCGCTTTCAAGGTGCTGGCGCGGCTGCGCCATTTGCGCGGCACGCCGTTCGACATTTTCGGCTACACCGAGGAGCGCCGCATGGAGCGTCAACTGATCGTCGACTACGCGGCGATCGTTGGCGAATTGGCGAGCGTGCTGCGCCCCGACAATCACGCGCTGGCGGTGGAGATCGCCGGCCTGCCCGAACAGATCCGCGGCTTTGGTCCGATCAAGCAGTGCAATGTCGAACGGGTCAAGGTGCGCGAGGCCGAGCTGCTGGCGATGCTGCGCGGCGCGACGGCGACGCCATCGGCGGCGTGATCCGGCAACCCGTGATGAGCGGCGAGGGACTAGTTTGAATTCGTCACGCCATTCGGCGTCGTGGCCTTCAGTAACGGCCACGCACCGGGCTCGTCCGGCGGCACCGCCGCCAACAGCGCGCGGGTGTGCGGGTGCTGCGGATCGGCAAAGACGGACTCAACGGGTCCCTGTTCGACGATGTCGCCGCGATACATCACCAGGACCCGGCTGCAGAGATGCCGCACCACCGAGAGGTCGTGGGAAATGAACAGCATGGCGAAGCCGAGCTCTGAGCGCAGCCGCGCCAGCAGGTTGAGCAGCTGGGCCTGGATCGAGACATCGAGACCGGACACGATCTCGTCGGCGACCAGGAGCCTCGGCAGGCTGCAAAGCGCGCGGGCGATATTGATGCGCTGGCGCTGGCCGCCGGATAATTGCGCGGGAAAGCGGGTGGCGAAATCCGGGGACAGGCCGACCTCCGACAGCAGTGCGAGGGCCCGCGCGTTGCGTTCATCGGCTGTCGCGTGCCGAAGTCCGGCCTCCATCGCCTGGGTGATAATGCCGGCCACGCGCCGTCGCGGGTTGAGCGCCGATTGCGGATCCTGGAACACCATCTGGATGGATTGCACGCGGAGCGCGCGGGTCTGCGCCGACGCGTCAGTCAGGTCGTGGCCGTCCAGCAGGATCCTGCCGCCCGAGGGCGGTTCGAGGCCGACCAGCAGCTTGGCGATGGTGCTCTTGCCGCTGCCGCTTTCGCCGACCAGCGCGACGAACTCGTTGCTGCCGATGCTGAAGGAGACATTGTTGACCGCGGCCACAGCGCGGGAGCGGAACCATTGGCGGTCGGTGTCGTAGCGCTTGAGGAGATTTTCGACCTGCAGCAGAGGCCGCTCGACCAGGTCGGGCGCGAGGCCCACTGAATGCAACATGCTGATCTGCGGCGTGGCTTCGGCGCGGACGCAGGCGACGACGTGATCGGGTGCGACGGTCACGTTCGGCGGCTCGGTGCGGCGGCAATGCTCCGCGACCACGGGACAGCGTGGCGCAAAATGGCAGCCGGACATCTGCTGCAACTGGCGCAGGCCCGGCATCTGGTCGGGGATCACGTAGAGCGAACGGCGTTCGGTCATCGACGGGTTGGCGAGGTGCAGGCAGCGTGTGTAGGGATGCGCGGGGGTCGAGAGCACGCGGCGCGCGGGACCGCGTTCGATCGCGCGGCCGGCATACATCACGATGATCTCGTCGCACACTTGCGCGGCGAGGCGCAGGTCGTGGGTGATGAAGATTACCGCGGTGCCGTGGTCCTTCTGCATGTCGGCGATCAGCCGGATGATCTGCGGATGCATGGTGACGTCGAGCGCGGTGGTCGGTTCATCGGCAACGACGAGCCGCGGGTTGCTCGCAAAGGCCATGGCGATCAGCACGCGCTGGCACATTCCGCCAGAGAGCTGATGCGGATAGCGATCGAGCAGGGCCGCGGCATCCGGCAATTGGGCCGCGGCCAGCATTGCGATGGCGCTGGTCCGGCGTTGCGCCCGATCAAAGCCGCCGATGCGCGCGAGGTGTTCGTCGAATTGCCGGCCGATGGTCATGACCGGGTTGAGCGCGGTCAGCGGCGCCTGGGGGATGAAGGCGATGGCGCGGCCGAGCAGGGCGCGCCGGCGACCCGGCGCCATGGCGAGGAAATCCTGGCCTTCGAACGCCAACGACCCGCCGGTGATGGCGAAGCCCGGCGGCAGCAGCTGAGCGATGGCGCGCCCGATCATCGATTTGCCGGCGCCGGATTCCCCGACCAGGCCGAGGATCTTGCCGGGCGCAAGATCGAACGACAGCGCGCGGATGACCGGGACGATGGCGTCGTCGAGGCTTGCGGTGACGGCGAGGTCGCGGGCACGCAGCACGGATTTTGGCGCTGTTGCAACCGGCGTCGAGGTCGTGGATGTTGACGTCATCGCCGTCAGCGCCCGATTTCCGCAAGCCGCACATCGAGGGTGCGCCGCAATCCGTCGCCGAGCAGATTGAATGCCGCGACGGCGACGAAGATCGCCAGGATCGGCAGCAACAGGTTCGACGGCGATTGATAGACGTATTGCCGGGCGTCGGCGATCATCTGACCCCAGGCCGCCTGGTCGGATCTGACCCCAAGTCCGACGAACGACAGGATCGCCTCGACCACCACTGCAATCGCCATTTCCAGGCTCACCAGGGTGATCAGCAGCGGCACGGTCGCCGGGAGCACCTCGCGGATCAAGGTCTGCCGATGGGTGAAGCCGAGCAGGCGGGCGGCGGCAACATAATCCCGCCGGGTGACGATCATGACCTCGCTGCGCAGCACCCGGCAGAAGCGCGTCCAGTCGACCAGGATGATGGCGAGGACGACCTTGTCCAATCCGGTACCGAGCCCGAACATCAGGATGAGCGAGAGAATGACCGGCGGAAACGACATCCAGACGTCGACGGCGCGGCCGATGATCCAGTCGATGGCGCCGCCGAAATAGCCGGAGATCAGCGCGAGGAAAGACCCGATCAGCATGGCGCCAAGCGATGCGAACACGGCGACCGTCATTGCGGTGCGTGCGCCGTAGATCAGACGCGAGAGCACGCAGCGACCGAGGCTGTCGGTGCCGAGCGGAAACGCCGGGTCGCCGCCGCTCGCCCACGCCGGCGGCAGCAGGATGGAGAGGAGATTTTGATCGGCGGGATCGTGGGGAGCGATCAACGGGGCGAATGCCGCGCAGCACGCGATGCAGAGGATCAGGCCGAGCGCGACGAGAACACGCGGAGAGCGGAGCGAGCGGGACACCGCACCCGGCATCAGCGCACCCGTAATTTCGGGTTGAGCAGAACGTAGAGACTGTCGACCACGGTGTTGATCAGCAGCACCACGATGCAATAGGTGAGCCCGACGGTCTGGATCAGCGGCAGGTCGGCGTTGCGGACAGCATCGACCATCAGATTGCCCATGCCGGGATAGGAATAGATCACCTCCACCAGCAGGGTGCCGCTGAAGAGAAATCCGAACTGGACGCCGGCAAGGGTGAGCGTCGGCAGCGCCGCATTCTTGAGCGCGTGACCAAGCAGAATGCGGCCCTCGGACAATCCGCGCAGCCGGGCCTGTTCGATGTAGTCCTCGTGATAGGCTTCGAACAGACTCGAGCGCAGCACGCGCATGATGGCGGGCGAGAACGCGAGCCCGAGCGCGGCCGCCGGCAGGATCAGGTGCTGCCAGGCGCTGATGAAAATGTCGGCGCGGCCGGCCAGCAGCGAATCGAGCAACAGAAAGCCTGTGATGTGCGGCTGCGACAGGCCGGGGGCGAGCCGTCCGGTGAAGGGGAGCACATGCAGCAGCACGCCGAACACGAACAGCAGGATCAGTCCCCAGAGAAATTCGGGGATCGAGAGCAGCAGGATCGACGCCATGTCGGTGATGAACTCGAACACCGAGCCGCGGACGCGAAACAGCAGCAGTCCTCCGCCAAATCCGAGGATGGTCGCGGCGACCATGGCGCAGATTGCGAGCTCGATGGTGGCAGGAAGAGTGTCCGCCACCAAGGATCCGGCGCCGCGCCGAAACTGGATCGAGGATCCGAAGTCGCCATGCAAGGCGTCGCGGAGCCAAATCAGATATTGCCGTGGCAACGGCTGATCGAGACCCATGTCACGGCGCTTGGCCTCGACCTCGGCGATCGTCGCGGTCGGCGGCAACGACATCGCGGCGGGGTCGACGGGCAAGACGCGCAGCACGCAGAACAGCAGCGCCGACACCACCAGCAGAATCGGAACCGCCGCGAGCAGACGCCGCCCGAACAGCGTGACGACCGAGGTGATCATGCGCTCCAATGCATCGACTGCGGCAGAACCCAGCCGTTGGCGTATTTGGTGTAGGCGAGGTCCTTGCGGCGGATCATCGTCAGCACGCTCTGCAGCAGCGGCATGGTCGCGCCGCTTTCGACCGCGAAGCGGTTGAGGTCGCGGTAGCCGGCGATGCGCTTGTCGTAATCGGCGACGCTGAAAAGATCGAGTACCTTCTGGCCGACCGCCATGTCCTTCCACGCGGAAAACGGCATTTTCGGATTGAGCAGATAGCCGCCGAAGATCTCCGGATCGCCGGTGGCGTTGTCCCAGCTGTAGAGCGTCGCCTCCGGCAATTTGGCGGCGCGGTTGAGCTCGAAATACTTGGCGTATTCGATGACCTCGAGGTTGGCCTCGATGCCGACTTTCTTCCACATCTGCACGATCGCGCGGGCAATGTCGTAGTCGCTGGGGAATTGTCCGTTGGTCGCAGCGAAGCCGATCTTGACCGGGTTGTCGGCGCTGTAATTCGATTTGGCGAGATATTGCGCGGCGAGCTTCGGATCGTAGGGGAATTGGAAATCGCTGAGATAGGCCGGCGTGCCGGGGGTCGCGACCGCGGCGAGCGGCACCGCGGCGCCGCCATAGAAGGCCTTGGACAGTGCGGTCTTGTCGATGGCGTGGTGGGCGGCGAGGCGGACGTTTTCATCGGCGAAGGCGAGGTCGTTGCGCACCTGCAGCAGGATCACGCGGGTGATCGGATTGAGCTCGGCGGCAAAATCAGCCTCCTTGCCGAAGCGCTCGACTTCGCGCACCGGGACATTGACGGTGCAATCGACCTGGCCCGATTGAATGGCGGCGACGCGCGCCGAGGGATCCTTGACGATCTGGATGGTGACGCGGGCGATTTTCGGCTTCGGTCCCCAATAGGCATCGTTGCGTTCGAGCACGATACGGGAATTCAGCTCATAGTCGGCGAGCTTGTAGGGCCCGGTCCCGATCGGCTTCTTGAGGAAATTGTCGAGGCCCTGGGTCTCGATATATTGCTTCGGCACGATGAAACTGCCGAGGAAGGCCATCCATTGCGGCGCGGTCGGCGCCGGGGATGAGAACTTCATTGTCGCCCTGGTCGGCGATTTGACCACGATGTCCTCGACCTTCTTCCACGAATTGGCGGTGTCGAGTTTGACGCCCGCCTTGATGCGCTCGAGGAAGGTGTAGCGGAAATCCTCGGTGGTCATCTTGTCGCCGTTGTGAAAGGTGACGTCGTCGCGCAGCTCGACCGCCATGGTGAGGCCGTCCGCCGCCAAATCCCATTGTTTGAGCAGATGCGGAACCAGCTTCAGGCTCGGATCCTGATCGATCGGCTGATCGAACACCGCTTTGAAAATCGGCTGCGCGTCCGGTGTGAAACGTTGATTGGGGTCCCACGAGGGAATGTCGTTCGGCCATCCGATGGTGACCGCATCGCGGCCCTCGGCGCTGGCGATCGGTCCAAACGCGCCGGCGCCGGCGGTCCCGAGAACCAATTGAAGGAATGTCCTTCGCGGCAGCTTCCATGCCATGGCGTACTCCTGGCGTTGGCTCGAGGTCGTTTCACAATCCCGGCGTCCCGGCATCGACCCCCTATGCAAGGACTATACCCAAGTATTCCTCGATCCAGCGCGGCTCAGCGCCTCAATTTGTAGCCCACCGCCTCCCGATCCCAGGTTCGCGGCGAGATCCCCTGCTGGCGCAATTTGTATTTCTGCACCTTGCCGTTTTCGGTGGTGGGAAGATCCGACACCAGCTCGATGAACCGCGGCACCGCGAAATACGGCAGCCGCGGCTCGCAGAACTGCACCAGATCGAGCTCGGTTGCGGATTGTCCGGGCTGCAACACGATGGCGGCCATGACGTCGTCTTCGGCAAGCTCGGAATTGACGGCAAACACCGCGACGTTGGCCACCGCCGGATGACCGAGCAGGACCTGCTCGACCTCGAAGGCCGACACGTTCTCGCCGCGGCGACGGATCGCGTCCTTGAGGCGATCGATGAAGCGAAACTGTCCGTCTGCTTCGCGCACCACGCGATCGCCGGTGTGGAACCACAGATTGCGCCAGGCTTCGACGGTTTTCTCCGACATGGCAAAATAGCCTGTGGCAAAGGCGAACGGAGCGTCTGCGCGCAGCACGAGTTCACCGGGTTCTCCGTCCGGCACGTCATTGTCGTCGTCGTCGACGACGCGGGCCTGGAAGCCCTCGAACACCGGACCCATGCAACCCGGCCGCTGATGCTCGATCGTGGTGCCGATGACGAAGTTGGTTTCGGTCGAGCCGAAGCCGTCGAGCAGGCGAATGCCTGATCGCGCGGTGAATTCGGCGTGAAACCGCGCCGGCACTCCGGGGGCAAGCGCGATGCGGGTGTTATGAGCGCGCTCGATCGGATCCGGCTTCTGCGCCAGCAGGATCGGCACCATGGCGCCCAGCAGATAGGTCACCGTGGCGTTGTGCTCGCGCAGCGCGCGGAAGAAATTGGAGGCGGAAAAGCGCTTGCCATAGACGACGTGCTCGCCCAGCAACAACGCCTGAAAGAACGTATTGAGGGCATTGGTGTGAAACAAGGGCAGGG
>Ga0265342_10000816_pt1 | contig 31275 bp, 29 predicted proteins | sample 4CB327metaG_FD_203125 | JGI IMG/M metagenome (GOLD analysis project Ga0265342, IMG submission 203125) | Rhizosphere microbial communities from Carex aquatilis grown in University of Washington, Seatle, WA, United States - 4-CB3-27 metaG | ecosystem: Host-associated > Plants > Roots >... | reverse complement strand
GCGTGTTGCCTATCAAAAATTCAGGAACCAAGATCGCCGTCGTTGGCCCGCTTGCAAATCAGACCCGCGTTTTGCTCGGCAACTACAACGGCATCCCTACGCACACCGTTTCAATTCTCGAAGGCATGAAGCAGGAATTCGCCGGCGCGACCGTCAACTTTGTTCCTGGCACCGGATTCCTGAGCAAGGAAACTCAGCCCGTGCCCAATGCTCTATTGACTACCGACGGCAAGCCCGGCGCCAAGGTAACGTATCTGAAGCACGACATCGTCTCGGAAGAAATTACCACATCCAATGAGACCCTTACTCCAATCGCCACTCGAATTGAGCCGGGCATCGACATTGCAGCACAACCGCTGCCGCCTGCAGCTTCAAGCGTGCAGCCGCTGGCAATTCGCTGGGAAGCTACACTGACTCCGAAGCAGTCCGGCGACTATATTCTCGGCGTGCAAACCGATGCGTACATTCGCCTGTCGCTCGACGGCAAGCCGGTAGTCCGTTCCGGCTACCCTCACGGCGTTGAAGACCTCACCGGCCACGCACATCTTGAAGCTGGCCATCCTTACAAGGTGCAGGTGGAGTACCAGAAGACCTTCGCGAACTCGACTCCGCATATGCACCTCATCTGGGGACACACTGACCGCAAGGTGGATCCCGCTGCCATTGAAGCTGCAAAGAAGGCCGACGTTGTAGTTGCTGTTGTCGGCATCACCAGCGAGCTTGAGGGTGAGGAAATGACGGTGAACGAGCCGGGCTTTATGGGCGGCGATCGCACCAGCATCGATCTGCCCAAGCCTGAGCAGGACCTGCTCGAATCGCTGGCCAAAACCGGCAAGCCGATAGTGGTCGTGCTTACGAACGGCAGCGCTCTGGCCGTGAACTGGGCCAAGGACCACGCCAACGCCATTCTCGAAGCATGGTATCCGGGTGAAGAGGGCGGAACCGCCGTTGCGCAAACCCTCTCCGGCAAAAACAATCCCTCAGGCCGTCTGCCCGTTACGTTCTACACGGGAGTGGGCCAGTTACCGCCCTTCGACGACTACGCAATGAAAGGCCGCACCTATCGCTACTTTGAAGGCACGCCGCTCTATCCCTTCGGCTATGGACTGAGCTATACAACGTTCAGCTACAGCGACATCAAGGTTCCCAACCAGGTGGCCGCAGGCAGTCCGCTGACTGCTGAAGCCACCGTCACAAACGCAGGCAAGAGGGCTGGCGACGAAGTAGTGCAGCTTTATCTCACCTTCCCAAAGCTTGCAGGGGCCCCGCTAAAAGCGCTACGTGGATTCCAGCGTATTCATCTTGAGCCCGGCGCTTCACAAACGGTGAAGTTCGAGCTGAATCCGCGCGACATGAGCATGGTGACCGCGACCGGCAATCCCGTCGTAGCCGAAGGCGCATACACGCTCTCGATCGGCGGTGGCCAGCCAGGAACATCAGCGCCCGTTGTGAAGGGAAACTTCAGCGTGCAGGGAACGCAAAAGCTGCCTGAATAATTCACCCTAAACACAATGAAGGGGTGCTTTCACTTGATGGAAGCGCCCCTTTTTATTTCCAATCTGAATCCGGAATCAGTTCGCCGCAGTAACCGCTGCCTTCGGCATCATCTCCAACATTTTCAAATAGACCGCGTTCGTCCATCCGAAACCAATTTCGTTGGTCTTGTATCCTGTGCTCACCGACACCTTCGAGCTGGCAGCAGTCACGTCGTACTTCTCGCGAATTGTTCCATCGGCGGCAAATCCAGCATCCACGGTCGCGTTGAAGTGCTGAGCAATTCGCGTCGAGTCGGAACGAAATCCATACGCGTGCAAACCTGCCACGGCAATCCAGTTTGTTGGCGCCCATCCGTACGGCTCGTCCCATTGCAGGCCAGTGTTTGTGTTGCTCATGGACAAACCACCCGGCCGCTCAAATAGATTCAGCTGCGCTTCCATCTTGACTGCCTGTTCGCGCGTGGCAAATCCGCCCCACAACGGATAGAGCGAGGTGATGTACGCATACGTTGAAGAACGCGCGCGCACAAAATCAAAATCAGCAAACACGCCGTCCTTCACGCGCCACAAATATCTTTGAATGGCCGCAGCGCGAGCCTGCGCACGTCGATCCCAATGCGCAGAATCGCGATCATTGCCCAGCAGCAGCGCGATGTGCTGCAGATCGCGCTCGTAGCGGTAAAGTAAGCTGTTCAGGCACACCGGCGCGTAGTGATGCGTCCCTCCTGAAAATGGGCCAAAGCGATTTGACGGATCGAAACCAGATTCACGCATGGCGCGATCGCCCGTAAAGAAATCGCGCGTCAGGCGATAGCCGCCAAACCAGGCCTTCATGCAAACCACGCTCTCATGCACGTCGCAACTCGTCGCCTTCAATCGCGCTGCTTCGGCTGCATCGGGATGCTGCGTTCCTTTCACCAGGAACGCTTCGCCGCCTTCGTGCGGATGCGTCACAAGCCAGCGAATGACATCAACGTAATAGGCATCGTCGTCGGCCATCTCGGGAACAGGCCCGGAACCATAATCGTAATAGCGCGACAACCCTGTCGATCCTGCTTTGTGCTCCGGACGCTCCCATGTGGAGTAATCCTTCACTGCCAATGTGTATGCATGCGCTAACCATGCGCGAGCCTGTGCGCGCCCAGCCGAGGTTGCAGAAAAACTGTGCGGATTCTCGTACACCATGCGAATCATCGATGTAAGAAATGGCGGTTGCGAACGCGTCAGGTAATAGGTTCTGTTGGCGTTGAGCACGCTTCCGTAGTGCTCCACCTCGAAAAGAAAATTATCCACGATGCCCCTGGCCAGCGCCTCGCGATGATCGGCCTCAAGCCCAAGCAGAATGAAATAGCTATCCCAGCCATACATCTCGTTGAAGCGTCCACCTGGCACAACATATGGATTTGGCAGATAGAGCAATCCCGGCGTGTGCAACTCTTCAGGCCGCACGTCGCCCAGCTTTTCAATGCGTCTCGGCAGCGAGACGATGCGCACTCCGCAACTCTGCTCCATGGCCTGCACCTTAAGCGGCGCAGGAACTTCCGCAGGCAAATACAGCACTGCCTTTGCTGCCGCCGACTCGCGCACCTTCACATCAGCAAGCGATTCGCAACTCGTCATCGAGCGCGTCAGCGAATCCCATGAACCATGAATGTAGCGCAGAGTTGGATCGGGTGCCGCAGTCTGCGGATTGGCCGCAGCCTGCGCGCTCGCAGCAGCATCAGCAGCGCCAGGCCGAGCGCTTACACGCGCAGCGGGAAAAACAACGACGATTGCAACAGTCAGTGCGACGAAATAAGGACGATACAAATTCATGCATTCTCCATGAAAACTCTGCGAACGATTCGGAGTGTAACGTACCGGATGCATTGTCTGCATTGCGCAGGGAACACTTTGCACAGCTGCGGTGTCTACATCATCACAGTGGTTCTGATCGGGATGTTCGGAAGGCTGGCGGAACCGGCAACAAACAAGCGTTGCCCGAAACGAAATCCGCCATGAGGCACGCGCCGCGCAGTTTAATTGCGTGGCGCGAACAGGCGATTGTGCCTCGGAATGCTTTCTGCCTCCCGGCCGGCGCGGCTGAAATTCAATTGAGGAGGCAGGCCATGTTTGAAGACTCCACGTTCGAATCCAACAGCAGAATTCACACTCGCAGCCGCGCATGGATGTTGGCGACCTGCGTTTTTAACGGGACCATCCTGCTGGCAATGGTTCTCGTTCCGCTGATCTACCCTTCTGCTTTGCCGCAAATGGTAAAGAGCTTTCTTGTTGAAACTCCCGCGCCACCACAGCCTGAAACCAAACCTGTGGAAGTCGCAATGGTCGCGAACGTTCCTTCGCAAATTCAGGGCGGCCACATCTTCGCTCCCAGAGTCATACCGGACAAGCCATTCATTCCGGAAACGCCGGACGTAACGCGGCCGGTAAATGTCGCAAACGCTGATCTGGGCGACAAACCCGATAACAGCGTATTCAACTCTCAGACGAGTCACACTGAAGTGCGCCCAGCCGCCACCGCGCCACTGCGCGTGTCTGGAAAAGTGGAAGAAGGGCTGATCATTCAGCGCACTGTTCCCACTTATCCGCCGATTGCGCGGGCATCAGGAATCGAGGGCACCGTGGTGCTGCAGGCAACCATCTCCCGCAGCGGCACTATTGCCAACCTGCATGTGATCAGCGGCCCGTTGATGCTTCAGCAAGCGGCCATCAACGCTGTGCAGGAGTGGCGCTATCGGCCATACCTGCTGAGCGGCGAGCCAGTCGAAGTGGAAACTACCGTCAACGTGATCTTTAAATTGAATTGAAAGTACCAGGCAAGGAGAACAGCGGCGAAGCGGCGCGCTATATCGCAACTTGCTGCTTTGTTCTTAGATCCCAGCCAGTGCGGGTGCGCCGAGATCTGCACTTACCGAGGCCGCTTCTTCGGGAGCGGCCTCGCCTTCAGGCGTTGCCATAGGCACATGCGCCAGTTCCCAGGCTGAGCGGTCTTTGATCAGGCGCGAAACCAATGCGGTGTGCATGGCATGTCCTGCGCGCTCGGCGACGACGTGTCCTTCAATGCGGCGGCCGGCCAGCGCCAGGTCGCCAATCAGATCAAGCACCTTGTGCCGCACGTATTCATCTTCAAAGCGCAGTGGGCCATTTTCAGGTCCCTGGGGTCCGAGGATGATCGCGTTCTCCGGTCCAGCACCGCGAATCAGCCCCATATCACGTAACCGCGTTTCGTCGACTTTATAACCAAAAGTGCGGGCCGCGGAAATATATGCGCCGTAGGTTTCTGTTGCTAGATCAACGCAGGTTTTCTGCCGTCCAATTGGCGCCGGGAAATCGATGGTGTACTCAATTCGATACCCAGAACCCGGATACACGCCGATGAACTTGTCCCCTTCGCGAACCTCAACGGGATGCAGCACGCGGATGCTCTCGCGACGGCGGCGCTGGACGCGGATACCCACCTCAAGAAACGCCTCCACATAAGGCAGCGCGCTTCCATCCAGAATGGGCAGTTCCAGGTTGTCGAGTTCCACGATTACGTTGTCTACGCCCATGCCGATGAGCGCCGAAAGCAAGTGCTCGGTCGTTTGGATCAGCACACCTTGGCGCATCAGGCTGGTGGCATAACTCACCTTTGCCACGTTGCGACCGATGGCGGAGATTTCAAAATTATCCAGATCAGTACGGCGGAACACGATTCCGGAGCCAGCAGGTGCGGGAAGCAGTCGCATCTTTACAGGCGCGCCCGAATGGAGCCCCACTCCCGTAAATTCAATGGGGGCGACGATGGTCTGTTCCATATGTGCGGGTTGCGCCAAGACACTTGCTCCTGAAAACCTTCATCAGATTAGACGAGCAACTTAATTTCGTCGTGTGTCGAATTTGCCACACCTTGCGCGCCTAAGTAGCACTATTACTTATAAATCCAAGCAGATGATTACTTTGAGTTACTTTCGAGTACCGGTATTTTCCCGATTACATCCAAGGTTCAATCCGGCCACCTCCAGGGTCCGGCCGACTCCTCCGCGTCTCACAAAAGTACAATCGGAGAGATTTCAAGAACGGACTGGTTGGCAATGTCTCTCGTAACGGAATCTTCCATCTCCATGCGTGCCCTGCTTGCCGGCGCTCGCCGCAAAGAGGCCGCGCTGCTCGACCTCGCCGGAAGACTGGTGCTTGCCGAGTCACCTTCTGACGATAAGGCCGCAGTCGACGCCTGCGTCGCGCTGGCAGCGGATCGCGCACGCCAACTTGGTGGCCGAATCAAGTTGCACCGTCAGCGAGCGTACGGCAATCTGCTGGAAGTACGCTTCGGACCGAGGTCGAGAAGCAGCGTGCAAAAGAAGGTTATGCTGCTGGGTCATCTCGACACGGTGTGGCCGCTCGGTACGCTCAAAACTATGCCGTGCCGATTGAAGGACGGACGGCTGTACGGGCCAGGCACCTTCGATATGAAAGTCGGCGCTGCGATGGCCCTTACCGCGATTGAAATGCTCGTTGAAGCAGGATTGCTCGACAGCGGCAAAGAAATCATCCTGCTGCTGAACACCGAAGAAGAAATCGGTAGCCCGGTTTCGCGGCCCGTCACTGAAAGGCTTGCACGCGAGTGCTCCGCCGTTTATGTTCTGGAGCCTGCGCAGGGCGTGGCCTGCAAAACCGCGCGTAAAGGTACTGGCATATGGCGCATCGATGTTGAAGGAACAGCCGCGCATGCAGGCGTTGACTTTGAAAAAGGCGCCAGCGCCATTCGCGAGATCGCGCGCCTGGTTGAAACCGTAAGCAACTGGACAGATCTGAAGCGCGGCATCACGGTGAATGTGGGCACAATCAACGGCGGCAGCAAAACCAACGTTGTTCCTGCGCATGCCTTCGCGGAAATCGACGTGCGCATCGCAAAGAAGGCAGACGGACCGCGCATCGAGCGGCTATTTGCCAAGCTAAAGCCCGCAGACAAGCGCTGCAAGCTCATCGTGACCGGCGGCATCAATCGTCCGCCCATGGAGCGCGGCCGTGGAACAGTCACGCTCTATGAGCAAGCTCGCGCGTTTGCAGCCGATCTCGGTTTCACGCTAGACGAAGCCGCAACCGGCGGCGCATCCGATGGCAACTTTACTGCTGCGCTTGGCGTGCCTACGCTCGACGGGCTTGGAGCCGTAGGCGAAGGTGCGCACGCACCGCATGAGTCGGTGCTTATCGAGCATCTTGCCGCTAGAACCGCACTGCTTGCCGCATTGCTGGCGAACTAGCAGCAACCTCACAATCATTCATGCTGATAAACTCGCGATTGAACCAACCTATGGAGAGCTTTACCTTGAAGAATCAGAAATTGATGAACCGGAATTTGATGAATTGCAGAATCGCTATCCTTCTCATCACGGCTGCCGGCGCGGCCGCTTATTCGCAAACCGCGGCCAAGCCTGCAATTCACACAGCGAAGCCCGCTGCAACTGCAGCCCACCCCGCCGTTCATCCGGCTGCCGCGGCCACAACAAGCGTCAAGTTGCCAGCCGGCGTGCCTCCCGCAAAGGGACCGGTGGTCACGGCGTTTTCGCTGCGCTATCAGGACATCAAAATCGGCACCGGCCCCGACGCGGAACCGCGCAAAATTTACAAGGTGCACTATACCGGTTGGCTAGCGGCCGACGGACACAAGTTCGACTCTTCCTACGACCATCCCGGCCAGCCCATCATGGACAAAGACGGCAATATGGAGCGCGACGAGAAGGGCCAGGTCAAGCTCAGCGAACCGCAGCCCATCAGCTTTCCGCAAGGCATGGGCCGCGTCATCCCCGGTTTCGACCAGGGCTTTACGGGCATGAAGGTCGGAGGCAAACGCCGCCTCTTTATTCCATGGCAGCTGGCTTACGGCGCGCTCGGTCGCCCAGGGCCGGACGCTGCAAATCCCGGTATCCCGCCAAAAGCCGATCTGATTTTCGATCTTGAATTGGTGGACCAGAGCGATCTGGTGATGCCGACGAACCACCCCATGTTCAATCCAGCCGGGAATGGTCAGCAGCCGTCCGCACCGCCTCCCGGCTCTGCGCAGCCCGCAGCGCCGCCGCAGCCGAAATAATTTCTCAGGCCGCGCCCGCTGGCAGCTCGGGTGTGGCCGCAATCAGCTTGCGCGTGTAGGCCTGGCGCGGATGCGCACACAGCGTCTCTGCCTCACCTGTTTCCACCAACCGTCCCCGCTCCATGACCGCAATACGTGTGCTCAGGTAGCGCACCAGCGGCATGGAGTGCGAGATGAACAGATAGGTCAGCGCATGCTCGCGCTGCAAGTTCCGCAGCAGGTTTACAATCTGCGCGCCCACGCTCACATCGAGTGCCGACACCGGCTCATCCAAAATCAGCAGATTAGGCCGCAACGCCAGCGCACGGGCAATGTTGATGCGCTGCCGCTGCCCGCCAGAGAACTCGTGCGGATGCCGCGTCAGCGCCGACTCATCCAGCCCAACCTCGCGCAGCAACTCAACGCACTTGACGCGCAACGCCGTGCGGCGCTGTTGCGATCCATTGCCCAGCGCCGCTCCCGAATCATCCTCGTGAATCACCAGCGGCTCCGTCACAATCTCCAGCACATTCATGCGCGGATTGAGCGCCGCATACGGATCCTGAAACACAGGCTGCATCTGTCGCCGCAGGCGCTTTAACTCCTCGGTGGAGGCTGTTGCAACATCAACCCCGTCCACGCGAATGGTTCCGCGTGTCGGATTCACCAGCCCCAGTATCATGCGCGCAACGGTTGTCTTGCCGGAGCCGGATTCGCCTACAAGCCCAAGCGTCTCGCCCGCGTCGATTGAAAGGTTGACATCCTGAACGACAGCATTCTCCTCGGTGCGCATCCCCAAACGCCGCGGATAGCTCTTCCAAACCGAATTGACCTCCACCAGCTCCATGCATTGATGGTAAACGGCTTTTACGTAACTGTTCGATCCATCGTTTACTGCGAAGCTACTTCTACGTAACCAACTTTATAGCCGTCCGCATACCCGACGATCCTCCGGCAGTCCTTGCCCCTCACTGCCAGCTTCCCTCACTGTCATCTTGATGAGCGAAGCGACAAAAGTCCTGCGGTCGCCCCCGGTCACCGATCCTGATGGAGGCCTTACGCGATTGACTGAGCTCACCTTCTACACTCCGTCTATGTCAGCCAGCAAGCATCCAATAGTCGTATGTAAAACGTCGCGAAAGGCTAATTATGCAAATCCCAAATCATATCCAGGAACAAATCGGCACGATCGCCAAGCACGAACAGGAATTTCTGGCGCGAAGATCTCCGGCAGAACGTCTGGGTGACCTAACCGCGGCCATCGTCGGCAATCTCGGATTCGTGGCCGTTCATATCGTTCTCTTCTTATCCTGGATTCTTGTAAATACTCTACATGTGCCCGGAATTTCGCAATTTGATCCTGCTCCCTTTACGCTTCTCGGAACCGCCGTGGCCATGGAGGCTATCCTTCTGGCAAGTCTCATCCTCATGAGGCAATCAAGACTGGCCCGCCGTTCCGATGAACGAGAACATCTCATGCTTCAAATTCTTTTACTCACAGAAAAAGAAGTGACGGCGTTGATAAGCATGAATCAGCAGATAGCAAAGAAGGTAGGATTAACGGATATCAAAAACAGCAAGGAAATCGAGCAACTCGGTCAAAAGACTTCTATCGATGACGTCGCGCAGAATATACAACGAAGTCTGTCAGAGGATCCATAGCTGGGTTTCAGTCAGCGGAATCGTTGGGTAGTCCAGAAAGCGTGATCCCTGCCTCAATTGCCGGGAATTCAAGCTTGCTACAGCGCCCTTTACTACGGAGGATAGTCGAGCAGCGATTGGTGGCAATCGCCGCTCATTGAGAGAATTCCCTCACCAGCTATAAATAGTCAGATTATCCAAATAAACCGTGGATGAGCCGCTGCTGCCATACCCATCGATCTGGAAGTTAGTGAGAAGCACTGATCCCCAACCCAAGGCAAAGGCCGACCGAACCGTGGCGTTCAAATCCTCCTCCACTCCATCGAACCAGACCGATTGGTAAGTGACTGTTCCATATGTATCGCGCGAATACGTGATCTGCACGTGATGCCAGGCATTTGTGCTCCAGTTACGCGGATTGCACGGAAATGCCGAATGCAGCCATTGGTCCGAAAAAGCTTCGGGAGTTCCCTCGTTCGCCGTATAGTCCCACGTTCCGCTGTAGCCGTCACACTGGAATCCGTAGATCACTGTCTGCCCATTGGACATTACCTGGTTCATATCAAACTCGATGTTGCCGATAGTGCTTGATGGACGAGCCACGTAAACCCAGCCGTCGTAAAGAAAGTTGGTAACTGCCGTGTTTTGCCCGATCACAACCCAATAGCGTTCATCACCGTAGTTTGTGAACTTCGTAACAAACTGGCGTGCAGCGCCGCTCAGCGAGGGCCAGAACACCAGATTCGTCTGCCCAATCGCCGTACCGTTGGAACCTGCATTATCGCCAGCTTCCTGCCAGTTTTTGAGCGCTTGAATCCTCTTGAAAACCAAAGCGTCTGCGGGTACAAGGCTTGTGGGATCCGGAACTACGATGATCGCGGCGAAGGCTTCGCAGACTGCGCCCCCTCTAGCCCACGCTTTTACATGCACCGTGCGCGCACCAGTGATCGACGATACAGTGGTGTTGATCGACGGCCCTTGGAAGATAGTCCAGTTGGTGTTGTTGTCGATGGCATAGCCCATTGAAGAGACGGGCTGTGATGAGCAGTTTGAAGCGGTTGCGACAAGACGAAAGGGCGAAACGACCTCTGCCCCGATATTCGGACTGGTGACGGTCACATTGGCCAGGGCAGGTGCCGCGTAGACGAGGGGGGCCATCAAAAGCAAGGTGAAGATCTTCACGGAATTTACCCGATTGAGATTTGAAATCTCAGAGTGCGCAGATTCGGCTCGCAAGATCACTCTTGCCAGAGCAGTTTGGAGAAACTAACACAAACGGAAATGCCAGGACTTCTCTCTGCTATCCATTTACGCGTTCTGCAGGCTAAGGAGGTGATGCGAGGGTATGGCAGGTTTGAGGAACTGTCAAGCCATAACTCTAGATGGGGAACAAATCTCCATCCTTCCGCAACCCGCACATATCAACGATGTCGAATTATGAATTGATCCAGTGCCACCGATGATGCGTTGGCTCGCAGCGATAAACGAACCCGTTCCATGCAAAACCGCTTGCCAACCAATCGCGTTGGCTAGCCCAAGAAAGCGTCATTTCCTGCATGAATTGTCGGATTTCACGCTTGCTGCGGCGCCATCAGTGAGTTCTGCTCCTGGTACGGCAGCACCGTCAACGCCGTCATGAGGGCACCGCGCAGCTCAATATTTTCGTTCAGGATTTCCATTCTGTCCCGGTACAACTGTACGGCGCAGAATTGCGCTTCGATTAGCAGCGAGTGAAGACCCGGCGAAAGCTGCCTTCCGACCTCTTGTTCAATCTGAACCAGCTTGTTGATAAGAATCGCGCAGTCCATATTCGGGCCCTCGCCTCCAGAAGATGAAGCATAATCACCCGACTTGAATAGATTGGGATGTGATTTATATCACTCGAAATGCAACTTCAGTCGGCGGCGAAAGATACGCCGTTAATCGATGCCGAGCACCAGCGCCTGCCTTGACACCAAAGCCAGCGCCGGTTTGCGAATTTCGTCGGCCAGCCGCTTGGCTTTCTCCTCGCCATCCAGTACGCGAAACACGCCTTCAGCCAGCGCCTGCAACTCATCCTCGCCGGGATACACCGTGATGGGCGCAATCCACTCAAGCGAAGCGCGCAACCGCCCGATCAGCCGCTCCGAGTGCGCCATTCCGCCCGTCAGCACCAGCGCGTCCACATTGCCCTCAAGCACCGTTGCCATCGCACCGGCTTCCTTGGCAATCTGGTACACCATTGCATCCCACACCAGCGCGGCCTCGTGGTCGCCGGAATCCACGCGCTTTTCTACTTCCGTAAGGTCGCGCGTTCCCAGGTATGCGTACAGGCCGCCGTTGCCGAACAGCTTGTGGTCCATCTCCTTTTGCGCAAACTGCCCACCATAACAAAGCTTGATCAGTGCGCGTACCGGAAGTCCGCCGGTGCGGTCTGGCCCGAACGGTCCCTCTTCAATTGTGTTGCTGTCGATCATGCGGCCCAGCCGGTGCGCCGACACGGTAATGCCGCTGCCCATGTGCGCCACAATCAGCCGCAGGTCTTCGTAAGGCGTGTTTCTTTCGCGTGCAAATCGCCGCGCCACGGCCCGCGTATTCAGCACATGCCCAATGGGCGAGCGCTCAATCAGCGGCGAACCGGAAACTCGCGCGCACTCCTGCCACTCGTCCGCCGTCACTGGATCCACAATGTACGCATTCACATTTGCGGCGCGCGCAAAGCGCAAAGCCAGCAGCGCTCCCAGGTTCGACGCATGCTCGCCGCGCCGCGCCAGGTGCAGTTCCTCCACCATCGCGTCGTCCACAAGATAGGTTCCGCACGGAACCGGTGGCAGCAACCCGCCGCGCCCGGCCACGCCCGCCACCTCATTGCTTACGTATCCCAGTTCTTCAAGCGACTCCGTAATCATGGCCGCACGATATTCGAGCCGCGCAACCATGGGCCGGTCGCCGAAACGCCGTAGCTCTTCGTCGCCATGGCGAACTGTACGAACCCACTCCGCACCCTGCCGCGTATAAAGCCCGAATTTGGTCGAGGTCGATCCCGGATTGATTGCAAGTACGCGGCTGCGCGAGCCAGCACCCTGCCCGGTGATCCCATCGGATTGCGCCAGATTCTGCGTCAAAATCTCCTTCGCGGCCTCCTCAGCGCCCCGAGTTTACCCTGCCCAGGGACAGCCGGGCTGAGATGGCGGTCACAGAAGACGAGCAAATCCCCCAATTCTCGATCCACAACAACCGTTCTGGCGAGAGAATCCAGCACTCAAACACATGGATTTGGAGCGGTTTGCCATTGACCGCAAATGATTTAAGCGCAATTAATCCGAAACCGTGCTATACTCTCTTTAACTGTAGAATTCGATCTGAAGTACTTGCCTGTTCCGAGTTACCGCTCTACACGCAAACACTTCCACATTGCGTTCGTGCGGTAAATCAAAATGCTTCAAAGGAGCAACACAATGGAACAAGGCACAGTCAAGTGGTTTAATGACGCCAAGGGTTTTGGATTTTTGAGCCGTGAAAACGGTGAGGATGTATTCGTTCATCACACCGCCATCCAGGCGAACGGTTTCCGTTCACTTCAGGAAGGTCAGCGCGTTCAGTTCAACGTGACCAAGGGCCCCAAGGGCTGGCAGGCTGAGAACGTTCAGATCGTCTAAGAGCCAAACGCTCGAGACAATCAGTTCTCGATCAAATCAAAAAGGGACGGCAAATCTGCCGTCCCTTTTCTGCATCCGATTAACTTTACTTCTAAGTCTTGACCCTGAAATCCGCGTCCACAAATCTGCCAACGACTCCTGACTGCCTTTAGGCAGCAGGCTCCAGGACCTTAGGGGCGGGATGTATGCCGCCAGTCTGCTTGGGGTGCGTACCTATATATTGCAGCACGTCATTGATGGAATCTTCAAAGCGGCCACCCGTCTTGTGGGTCACTTTAACGCCCTTTGACACCAACTGGCACACCTCAAAACGATTGATGCCCTGCGCCAAAGCGCGATGTATTTGATCGGAACGCATGGACGAACTCCCTCGAACAAGGTGATTGTTGCGTTGAGGTACTGAGCTCGTCAGCAGCAAAGGTGCGGCAGGAGAAGAGCAACGCAGGACAGATGCTGCCCTACTTCTATTGTACGCTGGTGCTTGCTCAACCCCCCGGATTCGGGTTCAGAATAGTAGGCTATGGCGTTAATATTCACAAATTCCTACCTTGAAGACGCGCTGGCAGTGTTCCGCCAGTACAAGGCTATGGCCGATAAAGCCATGGCCCAGGTAACAGACGAACAGCTCTTTCAGACGCTCGACCGCGAGGCCAACTCAATTGCCATCCTGGTAAAGCACATGGCCGGGAACATGCGCTCGCGTTGGACCGGCTTCCCTGAGGCCGACGGAGAAAAGCCCGATCGCCACCGTGACAGCGAATTTGAAGAGGCGACCATGTCGCGGGCAGAGTTAATTGCACTGTGGGAACAGGGGTGGCAATGCCTGTTCAGCGCGCTTGAGCCGCTGAACGACGACGATCTCGTCCGCACCACCATGATTCGTAGCGAAGCACATTCGGTGATGCAGGCCATCAATCGCCAGATCGCGCACTACGCCTGCCACTGCGGCCAGATCGTCCTGCTGGCCAAGCATTTCAGCGCAGACCATTGGCAAACACTCAGCGTACCCCGTGGTCAATCAGAAGCGTTCAATCGCAGCGTTCGTTCAGGTGAGAAAAGCCAGCGCTAGGCGGTTGCTGCGCCATCAAGTTCATTTTCACCGGCGCTCATTCCCTGATATCCTTAAGGTCGCACAGCCTGTCATGCGGGCTATTGAAGATATTCGAGTGAAAGAGGTTACACGTTGGCGGATACAAAGAAGATTGAAGACAAGCTGGAACGCAAAAAGGTAAAGCGCGTTGCGCGCAAAAAGGCTGCCCCCAAAGCAAAGCGCACCGAGCCCCGCGGCTCAAACAAGAAGAAGCTGAAGAAAGCGGCCCGCGGCGTTTCGAAGCGGTAATAGCTGCTATTTGCTGTCAGCCGTCAGCTTTCAGCTCCATAGTGTACCGATATTCGACCTCGCCCGAAGCGATAACCAGAGCTCCAGCACACATCTCCGGCTAATCCATCCTTGCGGACCCAAATCGCAGGGATGGAGCCAGGCTTAAGCATGAAAAGCTGAAAGCTGATGGCTGATAACTGAAAGCTGCATCTCCCCATGCAGATGGACTGTATTCTGTGACATAAGCCCATGGGCAAACTGCGCCCGTGGTCATGAGGAGATTGCACCTGCTCAGCCAATTGCTTGCCCGCAAGTCGATCGACAAGCTCATCCGCGAGTCGGAAGAGCCGGACAAGGCGCTCAAAAAAAGCCTTGGCCCGTGGTCGCTTACGGCTCTTGGAATCGGCGCTGTCATCGGGTCGGGCATCTTCACCGTCATCGGCACCGCCATGGCCGGGCAGCATTTTGACCAGCCTTCCATCGGCGCTACTCCTCTGATTCACTGGATCATCAATCACTCCGCCATGGCCGGCCGCCCCGGTGCCGGTCCTGCGCTTTCGCTCTCACTTGTGCTGGTCGCTATCGTCTGCGCGTTCACTGGCCTCTGCTATGCGGAACTCTCGTCGATGATTCCGATTGCGGGCTCGGCCTACACCTACACCTACGCCACGCTCGGCGAGCTCTGCGCATGGATCATCGGCTGGGACCTGATCCTCGAATACGCCTTCTCCAACATGAGCGTCAGCGTCGGCTTTGCCGCGCACATCGTCGATCTGCTCGACTGGTTCGGCGTCCACATGCCGCTCATGTGGATCTCGCCCGCCTATCTGCCAACCGGCCTGCAGGACCTTGCCGGCAATACGCTCTACCAGCCGGGCTGGCACTTTGGATTCAACATTCCCGCCTTTCTCGTCGTCATGGTGCTTACCGTGATCCTGGTGCGCGGTATCCGCGAGTCCGCACGCGCCAATAACATCATGGTGCTCGTCAAAATCGCAGCCATCCTGGTGTTCATCATGGCCGGGGCCAGCTTTATCAAGCCGCACTACTGGCATCCCTTCATGCCCAACGGCTGGACCGGAGTACTGACCGGCGGGTCAATTATTTTTTTTACGTACATTGGCTTCGACTCCGTCTCAACCGCCGCCGAAGAATGTAAGAACCCTCAGCACGACATGCCCTTCGGCATCCTCGCCACTCTGGTTGCCTGTACCGTACTCTATGGCGGAGTCGCCATCGTGCTCAGCGGCATCGTTCCCTGGCAATCGGTGATGGGCGATGCGGCCCCGGTAGTCAACGCTCTTAAAAGGCTCTCGCTCGCAAATGGCGGAGCCGCGCTGCACTGGGTACGGCTGTTCGTTCTCATCGGCGCGCTCATGGGCATGGTTTCGTCCATACTTGTCTTCCAGCTTGGCCAGGCTCGCGTATGGTTCGCCATGTCACGCGACGGACTGCTGCCCTCCATCTTCAGCCGCATTCACGCGCAGTTCCGCACGCCGGCTTTCGCCACATGGGTTGCGGGCTTCGCCGTCGGCATACCCGCCGGCATGCTCGACATCGGCACCGTGTCGAACCTGTCGAACATCGGCACCCTGTTCGCATTTGTTCTTGTTTCCATCGCGGTCTTGATCCTGCGCTATCGCGAACCGGAACGCCGCCGCGGTTTCCGCGCTCCGCTGGGGCCGCTGTTTCCAGTGCTCAGCATCATCTTCTGCATCGTGCTCATGATGGGCCTTGAAGTCATGACCTGGGTGGCCTTCTTCCTCTGGCTCATCACCGGCCTGCTCATCTACTTCTTCTACAGCCGCCACCGCTCAGAGTTCGCACCGAAACGCTAAGGCCCATGCGTTTCTGATCGAATCTGCGAAAGCATACCCATCTGTCAGCACATCTCAATCCTCGGCGCAGAGAGTAGAATCCCTCCGTGCGCTTTTTATATATTGTTTTGGCAACGAGCTTGGCCTTTTCAAGTGCGCCCTCTCTCCTTTCTCAGGCACTCTCCACTCCCGGTTGCACACTTGAGAAGGGCTACTACCAATGCAATCGAACAGCTTTCTTGGCGGCACTCAAAGAAGCCAGGACCGTTGCAGTTCAATCCCGCCCCTTTGATCAAGCAACCACAATTTCACTCAGTAATCTTGCCCGGGCACTTAACAAAACAGAAATATCGAGCTCTCCAGATCTGACGTTCGTTCTGATAAGGGCGCAGGCCGAGGGTGTTTTTTTCGGTCCGAGTGATAGAGAACTCGCTTCGTTCCTGGTTTACGCTCGCGGTTCGCAGGGATCAGAAAAAAGGATCATTTGGATCGAGACCTTCGACGGCGAGCCGGATATAGTTTGGCCGATTGTGGTTTATGACATCATCCGACAATTCAAAGCAAGCATCCAGTAAGCGCTCTTGCAATGCTGCGCGATGTTACGTGCATAGAAGGACCACGGATCATGCCACACTATGAAATTGGCTTCAAGCTCGCTCTGCCGCTAGACTCAATCTGTGAGCGACATAAAAGATTTCATTCGCCGTCTTCCTAAAGCGGAACTACATCTACATCTTGAAGGCACCATCACGCCGGCCACATTTCAGGAGCTGAGCGCGCGCCACGACGCCACTCCCCTCACGCTGGCGGAAGCCGAAGCCCTCTATCGCTTCGACGATTTCTCCAGCTTCATGGAAACCTACAAGGCCGTCACGCGACGGCTCGCCACACCTGAAGATTACGAACTCACCGCGTGGCACATGATGCAACAACTCGCCGCGCAAGGCATCGTTCATGCCGAGGTTTACATCTCGGTCGGTGTCATTTATATGTGGCGCAACTTTGACCCGCATTGCTTTGAGCCCATCTTCGTCGCATTGGAAGGCGCTCGCCAGCGCGCCGAGAAAGAGCTTGGCCTCTCCGTCTACTGGATCTTCGACGCCGTGCGCCACTTCACCGTCGAGGAGGCCGCGCATGTCTTCCGCAAGGCAGCGGAGATGCGCCGCATTTTTCCGTCGGTCATCGGCATCGGGCTCGGCGGCGACGAGCGACGCACCGGCTCCGCGCCCTTTCGCGCTTTGTACGAACAGGCGAGCCGGCAAGGACTGCGCCTTACCAACCACGCCGGCGAAACCACCGGCCCCGAAGGCATCTGGGAAGCGCTCTCCATCGGCACCGAGCGCATTGGCCATGCACTCTCCGCTGTCCAAGACGCAAACCTCATCCAGGAGTTAAAAGTGCGGGGCACGGTCCTCGAACTGAATCCAACATCGAACGTACGCACCGGCGTTTGTCCCTCGTTCGCCGCGCATCCGCTGCGGCAGTTATTCAATGCGGGTCTTCTGGTCACGCTCAACTCAGACGATCCGGCCTTCTTCGGCTCCGACTGCGCCAACGAGTATCTGCTTGCACATACCCAGCAGGCATTCACCCGCGAAGAACTCCGCAAATTGGCGGCCAACTCCATTTGTGCCAGCTTCTTGCCCGATTCGGAAAAAGCACATTGGCTTTCCCAAATTGAGTCGATTACGTAAGCGAATCTGCCACATATGTGGTAGCCGACACAGGCTTTCGTGCGTCAAACTGGGGTATCATGGTCGTATACAGGAGGGCTATACCTGTAATGTCTAGCGAATCGCAAGAAATGGTCCAAGTCGAAGAAGAACTGTGTGAAGAAAAGGAAGGCTCCAAAGCCCTCCAGATTATCGGCTGGTTCTCTATCGGCATGGCCGTCGCCGCTGTCGGCATCTATCTGGGAGCTGAGCTGCGCAGCCGCTCTAAATTTAAAAAGCGCACGCCTTATGATTTCTACTCCAACGCCGGCGAGCAGCATGCCAGCGAGTTTGGCGTAGGTATCTAGACTCCCTTAATACCGCTTCTCGCAAGATGCCGCCGAGTGTGCGGCATCTTTTGCTTTGTGCTTCTTTTGCCAACGCTCTGCCTTCGCACCGTTCTGAAAGGCCCCTTCCATGCAACAGATCGTCGACTTCATTCTTGAGCTGGACAAGCTCAAAGCAGTCACGCGCAAAGTGCGCCCCATCGGCCTCGACCGCTACGAAAACTCCGCCGAACACAGTTGGCAGATCGCCTTGATGGCCGCATCGCTGGCCTCGTATGCGGAGTCACCCGTCGACATCAATCGCGTTATCGCCATGTTGCTGGTGCACGACATCGGCGAAATCGATGCCGGCGACACCATGGTGTTTGTCGAAGGCGGATGGGAGCAGCGTAAAGCCGCCGAACTGGCCTCAGTAAAACGCATCTTCGGTCTGCTGCCCGCCCCGCAGGGCGCAGCGTTCCTCGCCCTCTGGCAAGAGTTTGAAGACGCCGTCACACCCGAGTCGCGCTTCGCACATTCCGTCGATCGCGCCATGCCGGTGCTCATCAATCTCGCTAACCACGGCGGAAGCTGGCGCGAAAACAACATCAGCTACGACCGCGTCGTAAACCGCGTAGGCCCGGAAGTAAAAGCCGGCTGCCCCGCGCTATGGGACTATTTAGCCACCCGCCTCGAAGCCGTTCGCGAAGAAGGCTACTTCGGCGCGTAGACCCGTTCGCGAAAACCGCGTGCTCAACCTTCTCTGGTCGCTTGCCGACTCGGCGCGAATCTATATAATTCCGCCAAGCTCGCGGCAGATCGAATCCGTGGCTTGGAGTTACAAGTGACGCGAATCGGGAAGTCTTTTGCGGTTCTCTTGCTGCTGGGATTGACTGGATGTAGAGTCGGTTGGCTTATTGACAGGATCGCGCCAGATGCGGTGCGGGACAGTAAGAATTATTTTGAAGAGCTTCGCCAAAGGCACGCCGACAAAATCCTGGACTCATTCGATCCCAGTGCAGATAAAGACCACCTTCGCAGTGAGCTTGGGAAGGTCATCGCGCTTGTGCCGCAACAAGAGCCCATCGGCGTTGAAACCCTCGGCGCCACTGGTGAGTGCAAGGGAAGCGGAATTTGCACAAAGCTGGTGACCCTCGAATACAAATATCCTGACCGCTTGATACTTTTTCAAATTACGGTCAGCAATCGAAGCGGTCACTATGCGATCACGAACATCTATGTCGAGCCGGAGACTAATCCGCTCGAATCCAGAAACCGATTTACGCTTCGCGGAAAAGGCTGGCTGCACTACTTTATCCTGATGGCGGCTCTGCTCTCAGTCAGCCTCGCGGTGTTTAGCGTTGTTCTGTGTATTAGAACCCCAATCCCAAAGCGGAAATGGCTCTGGATCGTCGCCTCAATTCTGGGCATCGGGAAACTCGGGATTGAGTGGTCGAACGGATTGCTCTGGTACAAGGTTCTCTATATCTCGATATTGCCGATCGGCTGGGGATTCGATACTGAAAGTCCCTTCGTCTACGTTTCGTTTCCTTTTGGAGCGATTCTCATCCTTCAATTGCGAAGGAGGCTGTTGAGATCGCAGGACTCGGCGCTGTCCATCAACACACCTACCAACTCCAATGGCAACACTCAAAACGATTCCGGGCTATAGGATTTTGCGCCCTTTTCGCTCTTGAGTATCCGCGAGATTTCATTTAAGGCTGGATTTCAAGAACTCACGGTCAATCTTGTCCAGAATCGCGAAAGGATGTGCATCTCGCACACCACATTTCGACCATCTTTTCCTGAGCACCATTCTCCACACCCTGCATTTACCCTGAAAGCTTATGGGCCGCATCCGCGTACTCTCCGACCAGGTTGCCAACCAGATCGCCGCCGGCGAAGTGGTGGATCGGCCAGCCTCTGTCGTCAAGGAGCTGCTTGAAAACGCACTCGACGCCGGTGCCACGCGCATCCGCGTTGAAGTCGAAGCGGGCGGACGCAAGCTCATTCGCATTGCCGACGACGGCCAAGGCATGAACCGCGATGATGCGCTGCTGGCCTTCGAACGTCACGCCACTTCCAAGTTGCGCACCTCCGACGACCTGCTCAAAATCGCCACGCTTGGCTTTCGCGGCGAAGCTCTTCCCTCCATCGCCTCCGTCGCGCGCGTCACGCTTGAAACCGCCACCGGCGATGAAGCTGCAGGAACGAAGCTTGAAATCGCCGGCGGCAAAATTCATCACGTTGACGACGCTGCATTACCGCGCGGAACTACCATCGCCGTAGCCGACCTGTTCTTCAACACACCCGCGCGCCGCAAGTTCCTGCGTGCCGAGTCGACCGAGCTCTCCCACGTAACCGCGCTGGTCACGCATTACGCGCTCGTGCATCCTGAAATGCATTTCGAGCTGGTCTCTCAGTCGCACACGATAGTTTCGGCCCCGCCAGTCGCGCGCCCCGCTGAGCGCATTTACCAGATCTTCGGCAAAGACACGCTGGGGCAACTGCTTCCCGTAGCGGCAGAGTTGCCGCTCGATCGCGCCGGCCTGCCGGAGCCGCCGCCGTGGAAGAAAGATCCTGACGAACCCACGCGCGTTCCGGGCACCATGCGCCTCACCGGATTCTTTTCAAAGCCCGAACTGCAGAAGCTCAATCGCAATTCCATCTACATCTTCATCAACAAGCGCCTCATCCGCGACCGCCTGCTGATCCACGCCATTACTGAGGCCTATCGCAACGTGATTCCGCCCACCAGCTTTCCGGTGGTGCTGCTCTTTCTTGAAATGCCGCCAGAAGAAGTCGACGTGAACGTTCATCCGGCGAAAACCGAAGTCCGCTTTCGCCAGTCCTCCCATGTACACGATTTCGTGCGTGACAGTCTGCGCTTTGCGCTCATCAAGGCGCGTCCCGCGGCGGGATTTCTGGCAGCACTCGACTCGCAGCCTACGGCCAGCCCGTCGCTCATGCCGACGAGGAATTCCCCGCTTCCGGGTCCTCCCGACTCTGATCCGATTGCGCCGCAGGCCGCCGACTCTGAGGCCGCCCCCTTCCAACTCACACCGCGTCAGCCCACTCCAATCCCCGGCAACCTGCCCTTTGCGCCCGGCAGTTTCAATCCCGGCTTTGACCGCGAAGCATTTCGCGAAGCCGCAGCAGCCTTGTTCCGCCCCGCCACAACAAATCCGCCTGACAATTGCGATTCGGCCGCGGATTCTGTACAGCTTCCGACTGACGGATCCGGCCAGCCCAGTCCCTCCTTGGCGGCGGGACTAATTGAGGCCGAGCAATCCGCAGCTACCCTGAACCATCTGGGCTCGCTCAAGCCCATGGGTCAGCTCCGCGAATCCTTCATCCTGGCCGTCGGAGAAGACGGTTTATGGATCATCGACCAGCATGTTGCACACGAACGAGTGCTATTCGAAAAAATTTTGCGCGACCGGAAGGTAGAAAAAGTTCAGCGGCAGCGCCTGCTGATGCCCCTCCTTGTCGAACTCAAACCGGACCAGATGGTCGTTTTCGCCTCCATTGCGGAAGAGCTTGAAAAGAATGGTTTTGAGGTAGAACCCTTTGGCCCACATACACTTGCGGTCAAAGCCGCCCCAGTTGGTCTGGAGGGTGCCATGCTGGAGCGAATGCTGGGCCAGGTCATCGAACAGAGCACCGTCGACCCCGACGAAACCAAGCAGAATCAAGACCTTGAGGCTATCCGCACCCGCATCGCTGCCTCCATTGCCTGCCATGCAGCCATCAAGGTCAACACTCCCCTCGACCCCCTGCGCATGGAGTGGCTGCTAGGGGAGCTCGCAAAGACTGAGCATCCAACAAGTTGCCCCCACGGACGTCCAATTGCTTTGCTCTATTCGTGGAAGGAGATACAGCGGGCCTTCCATCGAATCTAATTCGCATTTAGAATTGGTGGGTAGGTGGCTCCGCCCTTCTCCTAGGAGTGAGGGCAGCCGGGCGCCTGGCATTCGTCAGAAATTGGTCAAAAAGGCATAGACCGTAGAGTCTAGTCGACGCAGAGTATCTTCACTGGGGTCCCCGCAATCGGATCCTGGCCTACCGGAGAAGTGGCGACAACCAAAACAAGACTCAGGCGAACTGTAAATCGCTGAAAATGCCGGATCGCCAGCCTGGAAGCGAGGTTTTTCTTTGACAGCAGAACAGTTGGAAGCATCGCGCGCCGAACGGATGCGCTTGAACGGTAACGGGGCCTTAACCCTTGAAGATGCCCGGACCTGGATTGAAGAGACTGGGTTGTGTCTCTTTCTACCTCGGAGGCAATTCTCCACTTCCGTAGCGCCGTCGTTTGTTGAGGCCATCGCGGGACATCGGAATTCGAATCCCGATCCCAAACACATTGCACTTGCCGAAGAATTACTCGTACGCCTGGAAACAGACGGCGTTGCGGTGCGCCTGAACTTGCTCGGCCAGCCGGGCGAGCACCCTGATTTTGTTGTGGCTGCGTGGGTTTTGCCCTATGTTTACGCGCTGCGAGGTGATCGTGACTGGCGCCGCAATCCGCAGCTCACAGGCTCGCGCCAGGTTTCTCCGCTCGCAGTACAGGCATACAAGCTGCTTGAGGCAAACGAAACCGCCATCCCGGCCTTGAAGCATGCGCTGGGACGCGAAGTAAGTGAACAAGCAGTTCTGCGCGCCATTACCGAGCTATGGCAGCAGCTTCGTATCATTCCTGTGATCGCGGCACCTGGACAGGCGCCCAAGTGGCAGCTGCTCCGTGTGCGCTATCAAAAGGCCATTGCAGAGGGCGCATCCACTTCGCAGGTGACTGCGATTTCTGTGCTCGCGTCGATTTTTCTGCAGGCCGTAATTGCCGCCACCATGGAAGATGTCGAGCTGTTCCTTGCGCCGCTTACTGCGCGCAGCAAGGTGCGCGAGGTTCTGCGCGGCTTGGTTGCAACTCGGCAAGTGCACACAATCTCGCTTGGACACGCGCCGCACTTCTACGTGGCCGGCACGCTGCCCGAGTTCGCGATTGCACCAACAATTTACGCCAGTTCGTCCATGCCAGCATCCGCATACTTCCTCCACTCGCACGAGCGTGAAGAGGAAACGATCAATCGCTGGGGTTATACGCCCGCGCCTCCTGTCGTGCATGAACCGGTAAAGCCAGCAGCGCCTGCAGAACCAGTTTCTGCCAGCACTCCTGAAACTCATGCGCCGCGCATCCCAGCTCCGCACAAGCCTGTTGCGGCGCAGAAGTCGTCTCCCGCACGGCCGCATTTCAGCCGCCCGGCGGCACACTCGCGCGACCGCAAACCGGCGCAGGCTTCCTCAGCCGGCCGCACAACGCGCCGTCCAAGTGCTGAATCCTCAAGCCGCAGCTCGGCACGCCCCGCGAACGGCTCACGCAGCGCATCGCGACCGGGAACGGGCGCACGCTGGAGTTCGAACGGCGCAAGAAGCACCAACGGCGCAAGAAGCACCAACGGTGTCAGAAGCACAAACGGGGCGAGAAGCACGAGCGGAGCTAGAAGTACGAACGGAGCTAGAAGTACGAACAGAAGCTCCAACGGCAACAGCAGGTCTGCTCGACCAGCATCACGGCCTTCGAACGGTCATCACACAAACAGTGCGCAGAATGGAAAGCCCTCGACTGCGGCGGCAAGCCAACGCAACGGCCACACCGCCAAGCCGGCCAGCAAGACCGGTGCGGCATCGCGCAACGGCGGCGACCTGCTGCGCAAGAGCACTTCACCACGCAAAGATGTGCGAACCAATGCACGTACCTCCCGGCCCACGCGTAAGCCTGCGCTTTCAGCGGGTGCGAAGGCAGGCAACAGCAAACGGTACGGCTTTACTGCTCCTGCAAAGCAGCGTACGAAGAAGCGCGGATGAACTCGGCAGAAGACCTCTCACTTTCCAATTCGCCGAACCGCAAGGTGATTGTGGCAATCGATGGGCCGTCAGGTGCGGGCAAGAGCACGCTTGCCCGTCATCTGGCCCAGCACTTCAGCTTGCTCAATCTTGAAACGGGAGCCATGTATCGTGCTTTTGGCCTGAAGGCATTGCGCGCCCATTGCCCCGTGGACGATCCCAAGGCGCTTGAAATTCTTTCGACCGAAACTACGATTCACCTTGAGCCGGGCGAAGCAGAGAATCGTGTGTTCCTCGACGGCGAAGATGTGACCGGCCAATTGCGCAACCAAATCGTTTCCGACGCGGCATCGCGGGTGAGCGTGTTTCCCGTCATCCGCGCGTGGATGGTGCGTCGGCAGCAGCAGATGGGCGAGAGCGGCGGCATCGTCATGGAAGGCCGCGACATCGGCACCGTCGTCTTTCCAAATGCCGAAGTAAAAATCTTTCTCGACGCGGCCCCTGAAGTTCGCGGCATGCGGCGCTACGAGCAGCTTGGCCAGACAGGACGCAAACCAGAAATCCAGCCTGAAGAAGTGATTCGCGAACTGCGAGAGCGCGACTTCCGCGATCGCAATCGCGCCGATTCACCGCTGCGGCCGGCTCCCGATTCGGTTCTTCTCGACTCCACCGACATGACACTGGAAGAAGCGGTGCGCGCCGCCGAGGCGATTGTCGAGGCAAAGCTGACCACTGCCCACACCAACTCCTGAGATCAATCCACGAACCTCAATTGCTTCTTTCGCGCATTGCTTCACTGAGCGGGAAAGTAGCAATTGCCAATTCGCCACCCCAGTAAGATAGGCTTTACTTATGGAAGTAACCTGCTCACGCTGCAACCAGGCCGTGCCGGAAGATAGCTGTTTCTGCCCGGTGTGCGGTCTGCCTCAGCTTGTCTACTCCGCTGAGAACGGCGGCGCGGAGGGCCAGCCGGAGCGGTGGAATGAGGCAGTGCGCGATGCGAGCAGTGTGGCATGGAAACCTGCCTTACGCTCAGCCCTGCTGCTGGCAATTCCAGCTGGAATCATGAGCAACATGCTTTCTCCTTTCAGCATTATCGGGATGCCGTTGATGGCCATTGCCGGCGCCTGGGTCGTATACCTTTACATGCGCAATCAGAAACCGGCATGGATCACCATAGGCGCCGGCGCCCGCATTGGACTGGTGACCGGAATCCTTGGGGGCTGGTCGGCCGCTGCCGCTACCGGTGTGACTCTGTTCGCCATGCGTTTCTGGCTGCACCAGGGAAAGTTCTACGACACACTCTGGCAGACTCTTACGCAACAGATGAGCCAGCAATGGATTTCAATGGGCGTCGACGCGCAGACCATCGCCCAGATGCAACAACTGTTGTTGCCGCCGGAAGGCCGCGCCGCATGGCTGCTTGGCGCGCTCAGCATGCTTGCTACCTTGCTCTTGCTGTTCGCTGTCGCTGGCGGAGCCATTGGGGCACGCCTGCTTGCCCGCCGTCGCCGGCCTGAGATTTAGTCTGGCAGCTTCGCCGCCAAAAACACACTACCAGCTAATCGAAAAATGCACAGGCGCAGTTCCTGCGCGAGCGGCACAATTGCTCTCGAATGATCTGCGTGGGCGGTGGCTCAAAAAGCGCTATTTGTGCGCGTGGGCCGCGTGTTGCTGCTCCTGCTCGAATAGATGGCACAACGCCTTCTCGGGGCAGATATGATGCGCTTCCAGCTGGTCCAGTTCCTTAGAAGATTCGACGCAGGAAGCAATCGTCATAAAGCAGTCCAGGCATCGCGTGTTGTATGTGCCGTTTTCGTTTTGCGTGCGGCTATACATGGGCTCTCCAGAGTGCTCTGAGATTCTGCGATGTTAGCCTCGCAATTATTTCCACGGCGTGATTCGCATCACTCCCCCGTGTGACGCGTTTACTGCCCCTCTATGCCGATGTCCGGATTTCGGCGAAGCTGCCAGCAAGCGCTCTCGCCGCCCTGGTCGAAGAGCGCCACCGCGCAGGGAGCATCGAATGTGCCCAAGAAGTCGATCTCTGTCTTGCGCGCCTTTTGCGGAATCGACACGAATTTGTTCACCGTCACCTTGGACTGCGGCGATCCGCGCAGCCGATAAATGGCCCAGTCGCCCGTGTAGACGATTGCGAACAACACCGCCACTACTGCAACAATCCGAAGCATCCAGACGAAGAGCCAACGTATCATTCATCGGCCTCCCGACCGCGGTGTCTGGCTAAGAATAACCGATCGTTCCCTCGTGTTACCCTGTCCGCATTATGAAATCCAGGTTTCTTCTGGCGCTTATTGCTCTCGCGTCATTACAGGTACTTGGACAGAATTCTCAGACCACACCGGCTGTACCGGCCTTGCCGAGCGATCCTCTAGCTTTCTTCGAATTAGCTGTTCCCCACTACGACTTCTCTGACCCGAAGTTGAAACCATGGCACCTGAAGGCGAGCTACGAGATCTACAACTACGATGGCAAACTCGCCACGAAAGGGACTTGGGAATATTGGTGGGCATCGCCGAAGGTACGCAGAAGAAGTTGGGAACGCCCTGGCCTGTCGCGTACAGATTGGATCACCGCAGACGGCACCATCTTTCGCAAAGATAGCGGTGAAGCTCCGCTCTATTTTGAAAGAAGGCTCGAAGACACGATTCTGTATCCGGGACCAAACTACGAGATGATAAAGGCCGGTGATTTGAAGCTGGGCCTCAAGACGGCCGCGCCTGGAAGTGGCAACTTAAGTTGCCTCACCGTTACATCTAAAACTGAAGACAACGGCAAGCCACGTGTCGTGCCGCTATCCACGCCCCCCAATTACTGCTTCGATCCTGAAACGATGGCCCTGATGGGTAGTTACTCAAATCAATCCTTGAGCAAATACAGCCAGTTCGTCGTCATGCAAGACCATTATCTGGCTCGGCGAGTAACCGTGCAGGTTGGGCGGCAGGCAATGATCAATATTTCGGTTGACGCCATCGATGGAATTGACGAAAACGATCCCGCACTTAATCCTCCTGCCGACGCCGTTCCATTGCCGGGGAGCGCCCACTACACATCCGATTCTCCTCCGCCGGCGAAATTGGCCGGTGGAAAACCGCTCAAGCAAGTAAGTCCTCAAATTATCGGCCTGCAACGTCTGCATGGCGTCATTTTCTCCTGCGTACAGATTGGACTCGATGGAAAAGTGCGCCGGGTGGAAGTGCTCTCAACTCCATCCAGGCTTGTTGCAGACGCCATCGTCGATGCAGCAAAACAATGGGAATTCGAACCGCTCACAGTGGATGGCAAACCTGTAGAGATGGAATTCCCAATTGTTATAAATACAATTCCGTAGGTTCAAGAGATAGCATTGCACCTACAAACAGCAACTAAATGGGCAGCCCGCGGGCTGCCCATTTTGCACTCCCTCGTTAACCTCACTTCACACTCGCCGCCCGCGGCGAAATCCCGCTCAACTCCGCAGCTCGCGCCTCAGCATAAGCCGCCGCGCCCATCAGCGCGGTTTTGCTTTCAAGAATTACGCGCACCGGCGTATTCACCAGTAACTGGCTCAGGCGACCTTTGTCCGTGAATGCCTTCATGAACGTGCCGTCCTTCAGCTTTTCAAGAATGCGTGGCGCTATGCCTCCACCCACGTACAGTCCACCGAGCGACAAAATCTTCAGCGCCAGATTTCCGGCTTCTGCTCCGTAGGCCGAAACGAACATGTCCAACGTCTTCTCGCAGATCTCGCTCTTGGCAGCAAGCGCCAGTTCCGTGATCACCGCATTCGGATCTTCCTTCGCCATGCGCTCGGCCAGCCATGCCGGTTCATCCAACCCGCGCACTTCGCGCAGAAATTCGTAAATGTTGGGCAGCCCCTGTCCGCTTACGACACGTTCAAAACTGATGCGCCCGTTGTACTTCTGCTTCAAAAAACGCAGCAGGTCGATCTCATCTTCGTTGCGCGGCGCAAAATCCGAGTGGCCGCCCTCCGACGGATATGGAACGTAATCGCGCCCATCCCAGATCATGAAGGCTTCGCCCAATCCGGTTCCCGCCGAGATGAGTGCGCGGTTGGCCATCTGGCGCGCGTCGCCTTCGCTCAGCGTGTAGATCTGTTCTGATGTAAGTTCAGCGATGCCGTAGCCGTTTGCCTGCAGGTCGTTGATCAGGAAAACGTAGTCAATCTTCAGCCGCGTGGCGAGTTCCCGGCTGTCGAGCGTCCAGGGAAGATTGGTAAGGCGCAGCCGCCCTTCGCGCACCGGCCCCGGGACGCCGAAACATGCCGAGGTAATCTTCTCCGAAACAATGAATTCCTTGACGATCTCCTCAAGCCCGGAATAATCCTTGGCCCAATACTGTTTGTCGCGCGTGTGCTTCAGATTGCCGTTCACAAAGTCGTACAGCGCCAAATTAACTTTGGTGCCGCCTACGTCTCCCGCCAGAATCATCCTTCTCTCTCCAAAAAGCCGCAGCCGTCTTCATCCGTCGCGGGCAGCTGTGAGGCTGCGCTCTTGTCCAAGATCAATGTGAGTATACCGCTCGATGGCCATATCAATTGACTAGGCAACCGCTCTGTATCCCTCGCACCTGTAAGCACTTCCTTGAGCACGCCTGCCTTGTCCGCGCCGCCGATCAAAAAGAAAACCGAGAGGGCATTATTGATAACCGGCCAGGTAAGTGTCATGCGCCACGCATTCATTTGCGGCACATGATTCGGTACCGTGAGCCGCATCATTTCGTTTAACGCCTCGGTGTGCGGGAACAGCGAAGCCGTGTGTCCGTCCGGTCCCATACCCAGTTGCACCAGGTCAAAACGCGGGGCCTCTGCACCCTCAAGCCTAAAGCCGTTGCGCAGCCCCGACTCGTAGCGCGCCGCAGCTATTTCCGGGTCGAGTTCCCCTTCCATGCGGTGGATCTGCTCAGGCCGCAGCGGCGCATGGTCAAGCAGCGCTTCACGCGTCATACGGAAATTGCTCTCCTGATCATCGGGCGGCACGCAGCGCTCATCCACCCAATAAAGTTCAAGCTGATCCCACGGCATGCGCGCGCGCCAAGGCTGGTGGGCATCGCCCATCAGATGAAATGCCGCCTTGGGCGTAGAGCCTCCGCTGATTGCGATTCGGGCCCGGCCGCGCGCAATCACCGCTTCCTCGGCCATCTCAACAAAATACTGTGCCGCCCGCGAGGCAAGCGCCGCCGGGGTCGGCTCTACAAAGTAGATGATCTTGAGCTTCCGGGCCATGAAGTCTCCCTCTCGTCTCTACGTTACACGCGCAGAGTTATCCGTTTTGTGATTTCTTCGCGACAGGCAAGAGTTGACAGAGCTAACCTCCGGGTCAACCGTGCGAAAGCTCAATTTGAAAACTTGTTTTCGCGGTGAAGTTACTTTCCGATGTAGTCACGATACTGCAACTCAAGAACGCCGGCAGCGCGTGCCAGCGCAAGCTTGGAAACGTTGTAGCGGTACAAGCTCTGGACCAGGTTGCTTTCAGCCGACGCCAGCGTGGCCTGCGCAGTCACCAGCGGCAAATTGTCGTCCACCCCGGCATTCACGCGATCTGTTTCGTCACTCAATGCCGCCGTTGCCAGGTCGACATTTGAGCGCGATACTTCAACAAGTTGTTTGCTGGCGGCTACGTCAAGCAGCGCCGAGCGCACCTGTTGATCAATGTGGACGCGAAGGTCCGCCAGTTGCGCATTCACTGCGTCAAGTTGCGCCTGAGACGCATCTTCATTGCCGCGCAGTCCCGCCTCGCGGAAAATAGGAACGCTCAATGTGCCCATAGCGAGAAAGTCGCCGTGCGTACCCGCGCCGTTCACGGTACTGGTCCCGTAATAGCTGTTGAACTTGAGCGTCGGCAGTCGCTGGCTGCGATAGGCGGCGTGAATTGCTTTGTAGCCCACTACAAGGTTCTGCAGGTTCTGGTAGTCCTGGCGATTTTTATAAGCAGTGGCGCGCACTTCTTCCGGCGTCTGCTCGGTCAGGTCGTTGTAGGGTGCGGGATCAGTGAGCGCGATGTCCTGCCCCGGGTCAAGACCGATTTCACGCTTCAACAAAATAAGGTCTTTTTGATCGTGATTTTGCGCGGCCAGCAAAAGTTGCTGCTGCGACTGCAACTGCACCTTCGCGCGCAGCTCCTCGAGGTTTGCAACCACGCCGGCCTCATGCGAAGCGTGCGCATGATCGAGCAGTACCTGGCTTTGCGCCACCAGCGCCTTTGCGTTATCCACTTCGCTTGAGGCGGCGATTGCATGCAGATAAGCGGTCGCCACCTGCTGAACCACCTCGCCCCGTGCGGTCATTTTGCCGAAATGCGCCGCGCGTTCAGCGGCTCCAGCGGCCTTCCACCCAGCGATCACTGGACCCGAGAAAAGCGTTTCGCTGTAGTGGATCTGGCCCTGCGTAAGCGTGTCTTTGGTGATGAGCGAGAGGGCAGGCATGGTGCCGCCCGGAAACAGCACCGCGAACTTTTTGATGACGCCTGGCCCGAAACCCTGCGCGGCCAGATCATGCTGATAAAAGCCCGTGTCGCCGGTCAGCGTGATGGTGGGCAAAAACTGCTGCAGAGCCTGATTGCGCTCGCCGTGCAGAACCTTTTCAGAGTTCTCCGCTTGCTTGAGCCCCAAATTATTTTCCAGGCCGCGGCGCACTGCGTCGTCAAGCGATAGTTTTAGTATTTCGCTGGTACGCGGCTGCGCCGTCACGCTGCCATAGAACGGATTTGCAGCCGAAGTCGGGTTCGACCCCTGCGACCACGCAGGTGCAGCCAAACCCGCCAATAAAATAATGGCGGAAATACCATGTACGGCCCCGCTGCGGAGTCCAGTTTGTAGAAAACGCTTCACCTTCATCTATTCTCTCAGATGATCCGGGTGGCCGAGCGGATGCAGCAAACCGCTCATTTCTCAGGCGATTGGGCCGGATGTATCCAGATGGCGTTGCCGCCTCCCGAAACCATCCTGACATCAAGCACAGTGTTGCGATCAACGGCCTGTTTCGACAGCGTGGTGTGGGTAGGCTCTTCGCCAGCGTCGGGAGCATCGGCGTAGATTTCGGCCACATACTTGCCTTCGCCCAGGAAGCTCAGCGGTGCCTCGATGTTGCGATCATCCCAGTTAGTCAGCGTGCCGATGTACCAGTCCTTACCGCTGCGGCGCGCCAGCGAAATCCACCGCATGGGCTCGCCGCCGATCGCGTGCACTTCATCCCAGGTAGTCGGAACACGCATGATGAAATCGAATTCCTTTTGCCCGGCATAGTGCTCAGGGTAGTCCGACACCATTTCGAACGGGCTCTCGAAGACAACAAAGAGCGCGAGCTCCTGCGCGCGCGTTCCCAGCCCCATGGGCATGAACTGGCGCGGCACAAACGTCTTGAGATTAGCGTTGCCGAAAGCACCCGGCGTGTAATCCATCGGACCTGACAACATGCGGGTAAATGGAAGCGTAGCGTTATGCGGCGGTGATGTACGGGCGCTCCACTTCAGGTAC
>Ga0265342_10000813_pt1 | contig 31313 bp, 29 predicted proteins | sample 4CB327metaG_FD_203125 | JGI IMG/M metagenome (GOLD analysis project Ga0265342, IMG submission 203125) | Rhizosphere microbial communities from Carex aquatilis grown in University of Washington, Seatle, WA, United States - 4-CB3-27 metaG | ecosystem: Host-associated > Plants > Roots >... | reverse complement strand
CCGGCACCGTGACCGAGCCGCCTTCGGCGATCTCGGCGGAGAACGCGTGCTCGAGCGTCAGCTCCAGGTCGGTGGCTCGAACGGCAATCTTATCGCCGTCACCCTGAAGCAGGACGTTGGAGAGAACCGGCACCGTCGTGTGCGCGTTGACGACTTTGCTGGCGGCGCCGACGGCGGCCGCGATGTCCTTCGTGCTACAGGTGAATCTCATCGAATCCACCGTTGGTCGCGGCCCGTCGTTTTCCTAGGAGAATCACTAAGAAGCCGTAGCAGTAGTAGAGCGGTGGATTCTGGGGAGAAGTGGCCATTACTCAGTGCCGGCGCGGGTTTGCGCGCGGGATAACCGTGTGGACGAAACATTACAGCCATACACATGTCCACGCCGCGCCTCGCGTAGCCGGACTATCCTCAGGGATTCTGGCACATGGCGATAAGTTGGCGAATCTTATTGCGATACGCCTCATCGCGCTGCATCTGGTCTTTTATTTTGTCGCGCGCGTACATTACCGTCGTGTGATCCTTCTTCCCGAACTCGCGCGCGATCTGCGGCAACGAATAGTTGGTGAGCTCGGTGGCGATGTACATGGCGATCTGTCGCGGGGCGGCCAGCCGCTGATCCCGGCGCCCGTTGTCCATCTCCTTGACGGTCAGTCCGTGCGCGCCGGAGACGGTCTCCTTAATCTTACCGATGGTAATGCGATAGATCGGCGCTTGGGCCACGGCGCTCTTGAGGACGTCGGCGGCGAGGTCCGTGGTAATCGGGGCCTTGGTCAGCGAGGCGTAGGCGATCACGCGAATCAGCGCGCCCTCGAGCTCGCGGATGTTCGACGGAATGACTTTGGCGATGAAGGACGTCACCTCGTCGGGCACCGGGATATTCTCGCTGCCGGCTTTTTTGCGCAGAATGGCCTCGCGCGTCTCGAGATCGGGCGCTTGGATATCGGTGAGCAGTCCCCATTCGAATCGCGACCGCAAGCGCGCTTCCAGCGTCTGGATCTCCTTCGGCGGACGATCGGAGGAGATGATGAGCTGGCGGCCCGATTCGTGCAGCGCGTTGAAGGTATGAAAGAACTCTTCTTGCGTCGTCTCTTTACCGGCGAGAAACTGAATGTCGTCGATCAACAGCACGTCGACTTGTCGATAGCGATTGCGGAACTCCGGCGTGCGATTGTTCTGCAGCGCGATGATAAACTCGTTGGTAAACTTCTCGCACGTGACGTAAACGACGTTGGAAGCCAGGTTGTCTTGAACGACGCGATGGCCGATCGCGTGCATGAGGTGGGTCTTCCCCAGCCCTACGCCACCATAGAGAAAGAGCGGATTGTAGGCGTGCGCCGGGGCGCCGGCGACGGCTTGCGCCGCAGCGTGGGCGAACCGGTTGGAGTTACCGACGACAAACTCTTCAAAAGTATAACGAGTGTTAAGGTTGGCGATACGGAACTCTTCAAGCGGTCGCGAAGGGACGGTCGCGCCTCCGCTGCGGCCGGCTTCGGTCGGCTCGGCTACCGAAAGCCGCAACTCGACGGGCGTTCCGAAAAGCTCGCTCAAAACTCCGATCATCTGGCCGCGAAGCTTGCTCCCCACCCAGTCCTGCGCAAACTTGCTATGTACCGCCAGGTGCAGCTCGTTGCCGTGAAACGAAATAAATCGGATAGGCTTGATCCACATCTCGAAAACGGGTTTGGAGAAAGTACGCTCCAGGGTGTCGAGTGCGGTTTGCCAGAGCTCGTTGGAGATGTCGGAGTTGATCGCAAGCGCCATACTCTGCGTCCTTGTTTACCAGTTGTCTAGAAATAGCACGCAGCCGGCTCCCGTGCACCGGAAACCAACTACATCACCCCCGTGAGGGCGCAACCACTTGGCTTAATCAAGCCTTGCTCCTGCGGAATCTATGCACGACTTTATACACTTATCCACAGGTCGCTCGGAACGAGTTTTCGCGGGTTTTTCCAGTTTATGAACGGCCTTTTTGTAAATCGTCGCCTAGCCCGGCCCGTGCAGCAAAATAAGGCCCAAAGGGTCGCCGAAGGGGCTCGCGAGGCAGGGTTCTCCACAAGCCTGTCCACAGGTGTGGAAGAAAGCGCAGCGGCCCCTTTCGAATCAGGAGGCCGGATGAGGGGTGCCGGGCAGGACAGGGGCTCGTTTTCGGCCGTCACCAGGTCGGCCGCCACAGTAAATCAAGCGAGCGGCTACCAACTACCGCCGGCGTTGCTTTTTCGGCCCGCTTTGCTACAATGGGCCGGTTATGTTCGACTTCGATCTGCAGCTTTTCGCCTCTAAAAAGGGCGCCGGTTCGACTCGCAACGGGCGGGATTCGAATGCCCAACGCTTGGGCGTAAAGCGCTTTGGCGGCGAGCGGGTGATCGCCGGAAACATTATCGTGAGGCAGCGCGGCACCCGTTTTTACCCGGGCACCAACGTCGGCATCGGCCGCGATCACACGCTCTTTGCCCTGGTTGACGGCACGGTCGAGTTCCACAGCCGGAGCGACCGCAAGAGCGTTTCAATTATTCCGGCGGCGTAAACGCACCCGCCGGTTCGCGTGAAGATGGGGCGATGCACGGCCCCATTTTGCGTTTCTAAGGCACGTTAGGTCCCGTGCAATTCATCGACGAGGCCGAGATAACGGTTGCTGCCGGCGACGGCGGCGATGGATTGGTCGCGTGGCGCCGCGAGAAGTACGTTCCAAAGGGCGGTCCCGCGGGCGGCGACGGAGGACACGGCGGAAGCATCTATCTCGAAGCCGATCCGGAGCTCTCGACCCTGGTCGAGTTTCGCTTTCGGCGCAGCTTTAAAGCTGAATCCGGTAGAGCCGGGGGCACGTCGAACAAGTCGGGTCGCAGCGGTCACGACCTCACGATCGCGCTTCCCGTCGGTACGATGATCTATCGCATCGCCGACGACGGGCCCGAAGTACTCTTCGCCGATTTAACCGAGCCCGGCGAGCGCGTCATCGCCGTAAAAGGCGGCCGCGGCGGTTTGGGAAACCAGCATTTTGCAACCAGCGTTCGTCAAGCGCCGCATTTTGCCGAGCGCGGAGCGCCCGGGGAACACGCCAAGCTGCGTCTCGAGTTACGACTGCTGGCCGATTGCGGAATCGTCGGCGTTCCCAACGCGGGGAAATCCACGCTGCTCTCGGTCGTTTCGGCGGCGCGACCGAAAATCGCCGACTATCCGTTCACGACACTGGAGCCGCAACTCGGCGTCGTGCGCGTTTCCGAGGAAGAATCGTTCGTAATGGTGGATGTGCCGGGCCTCGTCGCCGGCGCGCATACCGGCGCCGGACTCGGCGACCAGTTTTTACGTCACGTCGAGCGAACGCGTGCGCTCTTGCATCTACTCGACGGCGCAAAGCCGCTCGACGAAATCCTTGAAGATAAGGCGACGATCGAAGCGGAGCTCGCCGCTTGGAATCCGGAACTACCGAAGAAACCGACGCTCTTAGTTCTCAATAAGATCGATTTGCCCAACGCTCGCACCTCGCTAGAGGAGCTGCGCGAGCGCTTTCCCGAGATCGTGGGGATCAGCGCGGCGACGCACGAGGGCGTACGCGACGTGACGCTGGCCGCGTGGCGGGCGGTACAATCCGCTCCGGTACCGCAGCCGGTCGTGGCGCCGGTTCACATACTGCTTACGCCAAAGGATGCTTTCGTCGTCGAGCGCGACGCCGACGGCGCGTTCGTCATCTCGGGCGAGAGGGTCGAGCGTCTCGCGGCGATGACGAACTTCGAATCCGACGAAGGACTGGGGCGCTTCGAGCGGGTGCTGGCGAAGATGGGTGTAGAGAAGCGTTTGCAGGAACTCGGTGTCGTGCCGGGCGACACCGTGCGTATCGGACCGCACGAGTTTACGTATTCATGAGGCTGGGCATTTTCGGAGGCACCTTCGACCCGATCCACAACGCGCATTGCTTTGTGGCTGAGTCGGCGCGTATTTTAGAAAAACTCGACCGCGTTCTTTTCGTGCCGACCGGAAACCAACATTATCGCGCCAAGCCGCAAGCCGACGTCGCCCACCGTTGCGCGATGATTCTCGGCGCCATCGAAAGCAATCCCGGCTTTGCGCTCGACGAAACCGATCTACGCGAAGATGCCAGCGGCTATACTGCCGATCTCATGCCGCGCCTCGCATTGAAGTATCCCGATGCGCGATTCACTTTCATCATCGGCGCCGATTCGCTCGTCAATGCCGACTGGATGCGATTCGACGAAGTGCTCGGCGCACTCGAGCGCTTTGCGATCGCACCGCGTCCCGGCGTTCGTGCCGACGCGCTGGCGCGGGTTATCGCCGCCGTTCCACCGGAACTGCGCGAGCGAATCGCGCCGCTCAACCTTCCCGAGATTCCGGAATCGGCAAGCCTCGTGCGCACGCTCATCGCGCAGCGGCGCAGCATTCGGTACCTCGTTCCCGAGCCGGTCTGGCATTATATCGCCGCGCATCGTCTCTACGGACTCGGCGACGATGCGTAGCGCCGTTATGGTTGCGGCGGCCGTTGTGGTGCTGGGCGGGTGCGCCGCGAGCAACACGCCGGACGATCGCGCCGTCTGCGATGCGTACTCGGCCGGGCGTTCTCACGTCGAGGTCGTGGCCGACGGTACGGTAACTCGCGTCCTGGGCGTGCATCCCGGCCTCGAGAGTCCTCACGAGGGTTTCTTGATGCGGCTCGGATCCGGTTGTACGGTGGTGGTCCGCGTCGAGGTCAATACCGATTTCACCGGAACGATTCCGTTGCATGAAGGCGACCACGTTGCCGTCAAGGGCGAGTACGAATACTATTCGCGCGGCGGCGTGATTCACTGGACCCATCACGATCCACGCGGCCGCCACGAGAACGGCTACGTGGAGGCCGCCGGCCGCAGCTACTACTAGACGATTCGTGACGCTCAATGCCCGGATCGTGCTGGCCAGCGCCTCGCCCCGCCGTCTGGAACTGCTCGGCTCGCTCGGACTCGAGGTAGACGTGCTGCCGAGCGGCTATGACGAGCCGGAGATACCAGGCCTTTTGCCTGTGGAACTCGCGAGCAACCATGCGGCCGCGAAGCTGCAGAGCGCGATTACTCTTCTCAACGAGCGGTATGACGTACCGGTGCTGGCAGCCGATACCGTCGTTGACTGCGACGGCGCGGCTCTTGGTAAGCCTCGCGACGCCGCCGAGGCGGCGCGGATGCTCGAACTGCTTTCCGGGCGGGAGCATCAGGTTCACACCGCGTTTGCCCTCGGCATCCCCGGCCACGTGCCGCACGTCGAGTGCGCCACCACGCGAGTCTGGTTTTATCGGCTGCAGCCGGACGAGATTGCGGAATACGTCGCCACCGGCGAGCCCATGGATAAAGCGGGCGCCTATGGCATCCAAGGTCGCGCCGCGGCGCTGGTCGAGCGGATCGACGGTGATTTCTATACCGTCATGGGCTTGCCGCTGAGCCGCGTAGTTCGGGCGATGCGTCGGTTGGGATTTACGCTTCCGAAAACGAAGTGACTACGCCCCGGGAGGCCTCCCGAGGCAGCGCGTTGTAGCGGGGGCGACCATCTTTACGTATCGAGACGAACGCAGGCTCTTTGCCTTAATTGCCGTTATTATCGTGGCCGCGTCACTCGCGTTGCTGCAAATCGCCGCGCAAAGAAGTGGAACGGTTAGTCCCGTTGCGGTCGGCGCGAGCACGCTTTTCGCCGCAGGCGAGCGCGTCGTCGCCGCGACCGCCGGCGGTACGCGGGCATTGCTCACGACGATCGTCTCGTTGCCGCACCTGCAAGGCGAGAACTGGCGCTTGAACGCCGAGAACCGCCGCTTGATCGAAGAGAATGCGCGGCTGCACGAACTCGCCGCGGCGTATGCCGCCGAAGCCGGTGTCCGGCCCGTCGTGAGTCTTTATAACGGAGTGGAAGCGCGCGTCATCGGATTTCCACCCGAGAACGAATCGCGAGCCGTCACCATCGACAAAGGCTCGCGAGCCGGCGTACATCGCAACGACGGCGTTTTGGGCGCCGACGGCGCGGTCGGACGCGTTGCCGCCGTAGCGCCATTCTCCAGCACCGTCGTTCTAGCCACGGATTATACCAGCCGCATTCCGGCAGTGATGCAACGCGGACGATGGTGGGGAATCGCTCGCGGCAACCTCTCCAGCATCGTCGTCGAGTACATTCCGCAAGACGCGCCGGTGCGTATCGGGGACGTCGTCGTCACCGGCGAGGGCCGTTCGTTTCATTCCGGCGTTCCGATCGGAACGATTACCGCCGTCGAGCGCGGCAACTCCGCGCTCTATCAAACCGCCGTCTTGAAGACTGCCGCCGACTTCGGCGCGCTCGATCGCGTTGTCGTCGTCACGCGATAAACCACACGTCGCACCCTTCGTCGGACCGGCATGGAGCGTCGCTGCGGCGTGGCTGGCGCTCGCCCTGCTTGCGCAGGCGACGGTGGTGCACTATCTCGCGATTCGTAACGTCGTGCCGAGCCTGGTTTTGGTGGTCGTCGTCTGGTACGCGATTCGCGTCGACGCGCGCCGTGCCGCCATTTATGGCCTGGTGGCCGGGCTGTGCGAAGATGCGCTCTCGGCGCAGACCGGCGCGGCCTGGACCATCGCCACAACGGCCGGCGCACTGGCAGCCAGCGTGCTCTCGCGCGGCTTCTTCGCCGACTCTATCCCGCTCGCTTCGGGCATCGTGCTGCTGGTGACACTGCTGCGCGCCCTGGTCTTTTGGACTGCCATGGCGCTCGGTGGATATCCAAGCGGTCTTGGGGCGATGCACCTTCACGAAGCGCTACTGCAGGCCGCACTCAACGTCGTCGTAATCGTCGCAGCGATGCTGGTCTTGCGCCGCTTCGACGCCGCCGCCTGATGCGTCCACCCAACGCTCCGCGGCCGCCGGCCTGGCGCCTTCCCGCGTGGCGCCTCGCCGCATTCGTCGGGATCGTCGCGCTGGCGTTTGCCGCCCTGACGGCCCGGCTGATTTTCGTACAGCTGGTCGACGGCGCGCGCTATCGCGCCGCCGCGCAAGCCAATCAAATTCGCTTGATTCCGGTCGCGGCGCCGCGCGGCATGATTTACGACAACCACGGTAAGTTGATGGCGCGCAGCCGTCCGTCGTTCGTGGTGGCGCTCATCCCCTCCGAGGTCACCGACGTCAAGGCCGAGCTCGATACCCTCGCGGAAATGATCGGAACGGATCGCAACAAGTTATGGGCCCGCCTCCTGCACCATCGCGGAATCACCTATGCGAGTTTCGACGAGGTCGTCGCGAGCGAGCCGTACGGTCCGGTCGTGCTCGTTAGCGATCTTCCGGTCGCGGCGGTCGCGCGAGTCTCCGAAGTGCTGACGGCGCTTCCCGGCGTCGATCTCGAAGTCCAACCGACACGCGACTATCCGCACGGGCAAACCGCTTCGCATCTCGTCGGCTACGTCGGCGCGATCAACGAAGAAGAGTACGAGCGCCTCAAGTCGCGCGGCTATTCTCCTAACGACGTCATCGGGAAAGACGGACTCGAACTTACCTACGATACTTACTTGCGTGGCAAACCCGGCGGCCAGCGCGTCGTGGTCGACGCTACCGGCGCGGTGGTTGCGGGTTCGCGGCTGCCCGCGCAGGCTGCCGTGCCCGGCGATACGCTGTTTACCAACATCGACTGGCGCCTGCAACGCATCGCCGACGAAGCGTTGGAGCACGGCATTCGCTCGTGGGGACATGGCCGCAGACTCTCGGGAGCGGTAGTGGCGGAGGATCCGTGGACCGGGGGGATCCTCGCCGTGGCGAGCTATCCCAACTTCGACCCGAACGATTTTGTGGCGAACCGCTGGAAACGCATCGCCTTCGATCTCACCGATCCCGCCGAGCCGCTCTTCGATCGCGCCATCGCAGCGGCGACGCCGACCGGTTCGACGTTCAAGATGGTTACCGGGTCGGCGGCGCTTACCGAAGGCGTCGTAAAAGTGAATCAAGTCGTCAACGACACGGGCGGTTGGAACTGCGGCGGATATTACGCGCGCGACATTGCTGCAGGCGGTCTGGGCAACACGACGTTCATTCCGGCACTGGCCGCATCGAGCGACGGTTACTTCTTCCGGCTGGCGTGGTGGCTGGGTAACGAGCGTTTACGGCGCTACGCGCTGGCCTTTGGGCTCAATGCCAAAACGGGCATCGACCTCCCCGGCGAAAACGAAGGCAACTGGCCGACCAACGCCTGGGAAATGCGTAACTTCGGCGTGCCGATGGAGCCGAGCGACTCCTGCTTCTTAGGGATCGGACAGGGTGCGATGCAAGCGACGCCGTTGCAAATGACCAACGTTGCGTCGGCGGTCATCAACGGCGGCACGCTCTACAAGCCGCAAATTGTGCGCGAGATCCGCAACGCTGCCGGAGTCACCGTCAAGCGCTTCACGCCGCAAGTCATTCGCCAAGTGCCAGTAACGCAGAGTGCTCTCGCCGCCGTGCGCGAAGGCATGGCGCGCGTTACGGATCCCGGCGGAACGGCGTACGGATTGGCCATCGACGGCCTGCCGTTCTCCGGAAAAACCGGCACGGCGGAAACGGCAGGCGGAAATGGGCCGAACACGACCTGGTTTATCGCCTGGGCGCCGACGCGCCACCCGCGCGTGGCGCTGGCCGTCTTCGTCGATCGAAGCGGCGGCTACGGCGCGTCGGTCGCGGCGCCGATCGCGCGCGAAATTCTCGTAAAGTATTTCAACGTCAAGGGCTGAGCGCGGAGTCGTCCAGGTTCCCTATCGCGCTCGGGCGAAGCGACAAGAGCTTTAAAACACGCGCTTTTCCGGAGAGGGTAACGATAGCATGCTTGCAGTTCACGAAGATCGCTTGGCCGCTGCGGTAGAGCGCCTAGGCTCCGAGAACGCATTCGAGATTTTAGCGCGAGCGCGCGAACTCGAAGCGCAAGGAAGGCGCGTCGTGCACATGGAGATCGGCGAGCCGGATTTCGACACGCCGGCCGAGATCAAGAAAGCTGCGGTCGACGCCCTCTACGATAATAACACGCATTACACGCCGTCGTCGGGCATCTTACCGCTGCGCGCGACGATCGCCGAGTATGCCAGCCGCTTCCGGCGCGTCACGCCTGAATGGGGACCGGAGAACGTCGTCATCGGCCCCGGCGCAAAGCCGATCATCTGGAACACGCTGAGCGCGCTGCTCAATCCCGGCGACGAGTTCGTCTACTTCGATCCAGCCTATCCGGCATATGCGTCGTGCGCGAGCTACCATCAAGCCAAAATTCACGCCATTCCGCTTCTCGAGTCGCGCAACTGGCGCATGGACTTGGACGAGCTGGAACGGCGCGTTTCGGAAAAGACCAAAGTCGTCGTCATCAACTCGCCGCACAATCCGACCGGCGGCGTGCTCACGCGCTCCGATCTCGAGCGCATCGCCGAGTTGGCACAGCGTTTCGACTTTCTGGTTTTAGCCGACGAAATCTACAGCCGCAACTTCTATCTCAACGAAGAGTATTTGTCGATCGCGTCGCTGCCGGGAATGCGCGAACGCACGATCGTCGTAGACGGATTTTCGAAAGCGTACGCAATGACGGGCTGGCGGCTTGGCTACGCGATTGCGCCCGAGCGGCTGGCGCGCACGATTACACTCTTCAACAACAACACGTTCAGTTGCGTCGCGACGTTCGTGCAGATGGCCGGCGTTGCCGCGCTGACCGGTTCCGACGAGCCCGTCCTGCGCATGAACGAGATCTTCCGCCAGCGCCGAGACCGTTTGGTCAACGGCCTCAACCAGATCCCGGGCATCTCGTGTCTGCTGCCCGAAGGCGCATTCTACGCTTTCCCCAACGTCAGCTCGATCACGCAAGACGATCGCGCGTTGGCGAAGTTCCTTTTGGAAGACGGTGGTGTCGCGTGCGGCGGAGGGTCCTCGTTCGGTGCCGCGGGCAAAGGCTATCTGCGCTTCTCGTATGCCGCGTCGCTCGACGACATCGACTGGGCATTGGAGTCCATCGCGAAGCACCTACCGCACTTCAAAGGTTAATCTTACGTTAGGCGCATCGCCTTTTTAACGTCGGAGATGACGTTGGATGCGATTTCGCGCGTGCGGGCCGTGCCGTCGGCGATGATTCGTTGCACTTCACCTGGATCGCTGCGGTAGGCGGCGTAGCGTTCGCGCACCGGGCGCAAATAGGCGTTAAGCTGTTCGGCAAAATCGCCTTTGTCTTGCACGCAACCTAACGCGCCCAAACGGCATTCGGCGGCGATGCCGTCGAGGCGCAGCGGATTGACGAAACGCCAGAGCGCGAAGACCGGACAGATTTCCGGGCGGCCGGGATCGCCTCGGCGGACTTTCTGCGGATCGGTAATCATCGAACGCACTTTGCGCGTCGTCGTATCTTCGTCGTCGGCAATGAGAATCGCGTTGTCGTACGATTTACTCATCTTGCGTCCATCGGTGCCGGGGACTTCGGGGAACTCCGAAAGCGTCGGCTGCGGCTCGACGAGAATGTCGCTGCCATCGCCGTAGAGATGGTTGAAGCGACGAACGATTTCGCGGCCGAGCTCGAGGTGCGCGACTTGATCGCGCCCGACCGGCACGTATTGGCCGCGCACGATCGCGATGTCGCAGAGTTGCAGCAGCGGGTACCCGAGAAAACCGTAGGTAGCGATCTGCTGGCCCAGCGCTTCGATCTGTCCTTTATAGGTCGGTACGCGTTCGAGCCATGAGACCGGCGTAATCATCGAAAGCAGCACGAAGAGTTCGCTGATCTCCGGCACGCCCGATTGCAGAAAAATCGTCGCACGGTTGGGATCGACGCCGGCGGCGAGCCAGACCGCGACCATCTGTTCCCGGGCGGCGCGAATCTTCGCGGGATCGTCGAAGTCGGTCGTGTATGCGTGAAGGTCGGCGATCTCGAAGAACGCGTCGGAGCTGTCGCAGAAGTTCGCCCACTGCGTTAGAACGCCGACGAGATGGCCGAGGTGCAAATCGCCGGTCGGCCGCATTCCCGACATGACGCGCGGGCGCGCCGCAACAGTGGAAGTCATCCGCGCCTCAATGTTACAGCGAAGCCGCGGAACCTGCGCTGCGGCTCAGTGCCGCGCGAGCTCGGCGCGAACGTAGGCACGCGCCGAGCGAACCGCATCGAGCAACGGCGAGCCTGCAGCGAGGGCGCAGGCCAGCGCCATTGCCAACGTGCACCCCGCGCCCGGCATCGAACCGCCGATGCGCGATTCTCCAAGCAGAGCAACGCCTTCGGCCGTCGCCAATGCGTCGGTCGGCTCTCCGGCGAGATGGCCGCCCTTGAGTAAAACCGCCGCCGGCCCGCGCGCCCGAAGCGCCAGCGCAGCATCGGAAATTGCGGACCGCTCGATCTGCGGTACGCCGAGCAGCCATGCGGCTTCGGCGAGATTCGGCGTCAGGATTACGTTCGCAAGCGTGCCCAGCTCGTCACGAGTTGCCGCTCGGGCGGCCTCGTCGCCGAGCTCGCCGCCGCGGCTGGCGGCAAAGACCGGATCGACGACGGCGGGAAGCCACGGACGGCTCTTGAGTTGAGCGGCGACGATGCGAACCGCGGACTCGTTCGGAAGTGCGCCGACGCGCGCCGCCCCGGCCGAGTCCCAAGGGAGCGCTGCAAGCTGAGCGGATAGCACCATGTCGGGCACGGCGTGAAGAGCGATGACGCCGCGGCGATCTTGTGCGCTGACCGCAGCGACGGCGGTGAAGACGTGCGTCTCGAGCGACGTTCCGACCACGATGTCGCGTCCCACGCCGGCCACGTTCCACGGGTGTGTCGTCCCGATCGAGCAGACCGGCGCGGTCACGACGCGCCGCCGGCCAATCCGCCTCCCCACGCCGCGATGAGCTCGCCCGCAGCGCTGCGCGGATCACCCGCCGCGGAAAGAGCCGATATAACGGCCGCCATCGCGACGCCGGTAGCCCGCACCTCCGAAACGTTCTCCAAGGTGATGCCGCCGATCGCCGCTACCGGAAGGTGCGTCTGCGCGGCGAGAGCGCGCAGTCCGTCAATACCAATTGGAGCGCCGGCGTCGGCTTTCGACGCCGTCGGAAAGACGCAGCCAATGCCGAGATAATCGACGTCGGCCGCTTTGGCATGCGTTACTTCTTCGATCGTTCCACAGGAGAGACCGATCAGCACATCGGGCAAGTTGAAGCGAACCTCGTCGACATCGCCAAACCCGCTATCGTCGGGGCCAAGATGCACGCCGTCGCAATCGAAGGCTTTTGCCGCACGCCAATCGTCGTTGACAATCAGAACCGCGTCGCGTTCGCGGGCGAGCAGACGCAATGCTCGCAAACGTTCCGGCACGATGCCGAATTTGGCACGGTACTGCAGCACCGTAACGCCCGCGTCGAGTGCCGCCTTTGCAATAGCCGGCATTTCGGGCTGCTCGTTAAGAATCACGTAAATGCCGCGCAACGAACGTGCCCGGCGCGTACGCGTTAGCGCCGCGTCCGCATGCGTTGCCATAGAACGATATTGCCGGCGAGGTACGCCAAGAAAACGAGGGCGATAAAGACTGCCAGTCCGAGGTTGTGCCGCGTCAACGCCATCGGTATCAGCAGCAAGAAGCAGAGCACGGCGGCCATGGCGAGCGTGATGATGCGCGAAAGCGGAAAGAACACTAGTCGAGCAGCAGATCGCCGATGCGCGCGAGCTCTTCGTCGCTGGCAAAGCGGAGTTCGATACGTCCGCCACGGCGATCTCGTACCAGGTCGACCGCCGTACCGAAGCGCTCGCGCAGACGCGTCAAAAAGGCCGTCTCATCGGGCGAGAGTTCTTGCGGCGGCGGCGTCGTTTTAGCGCGCGCCGGGCGGGGGGGCCTGGCGGTGGCCGCGAGCTCCTCGAGGGCACGGACCGTAAGCCCGCTGCTCACGGCACGCTGGGCAAGCACGAGTCGCTGATCCTCCGGGGCGGTAAGCAAGGCTCGCGCATGCCCCGCCGAGAGGGCGCCGCCGGCCAGCATCGCCTTGATCGCATCCGAGAGCGCCATCAGCCGCAGGGTGTTGGCGACCACCGGCCGGCTCTTGCCGAGCCGGCGCGCGACTTCTTCTTGGGTGAGGCCGTGCTCTTCGATGAGGTAGGCGAAGCCGGCCGCCTCTTCGAGCGGATTGAGGTTTTCCCGTTGCAGGTTCTCGACGATGGCGAACTCGAGCGACTGGCGGTCATCGCTGGCGCGCACGATCGCGGGAATCGTCGCCTTACCCAGTGCGGCGCAGGCGCGCCAACGGCGTTCGCCGGCGACCAGCTCGTATCTCTCGCCCCGGCGGCGCACGATGATCGGCACCAGCACGCCGTACTCGCCGATCGAGGACTTCAGTTCGTCGAGCGCTCCCGGGTCGAACGTCTTACGCGGCTGAAACGGATTGGGCGTGATCTCGGCGACGGGAATCTCGCGCACGAACTCCTGCGAGGTTGACGTTGGAACCGCCGAGTCGCCGAGCAGCGCTCCTAGCCCTCGTCCCAATCCGCGGCGCGGGGTGCTCATGCGAGCCGCCGCGCCGGTTCGAGCATCTCGCGCGCCACCGCCAAGTAGGCCTGCGCGCCGCGGCTCTTGAGATCGAAGAGAATGGCAGGTTTCCCGTAAGACGGCGCTTCGGATAGACGTACGTTGCGGGGTATCTGCGTTTTAAAGATCTGCTCGGGAAAGTAACGCTCCAATTCCTTGATGACTTCCATCGCCAGTCGCGTGCGTCCGTCGAACATCGTCACGAGCACGCCGCTGACGTGCAGCGTTGGATTGAGCGCGTCGCGCACGCGCCAAATAACGCCGGTAAGCTGTGCGAGACCTTCGAGCGCATAAAACTCGGCTTGCACCGGAATGATGCACTCGGCTGCGGCAGTCAAGGCGTTGATCGTCAGCAAACCGAGCGACGGCGGCGAGTCGATGAGAACGAAATCGTAACGCCCCGCAATCGGCGCGAGCGCTTGACGCAACCGCGTTTCTCGCGATAGTGCGGCGACCAGCTCGACGTCGGCGCCGGCAAGGTTGATCGTCGCCGGAGCGCAGACGAGATTCTCGATTTCGGTCGGAACGATGATGCGGTCGAGCGGAATCTCTCCGACGAGCGCGTGATAAACGTCGTGTTCTAAACGCGCTTTTTCGATGCCGAGACCGGTGGTCGTGTTGCCCTGCGGATCGGCGTCAATGATGAGCACGCGACGACCAAAGAGTGCAAGCGCCGCGCCGAGATTGACGGTCGTCGTGCTTTTTCCGACGCCGCCCTTTTGATTGACCAGTGCGATGATGCGAGCCAGCGCCATTACCCCGCGGAGTCCAAATACTGCTCGAGCAATGTCAGCAGCAAGGTCCGCTCGTTACGTTCGGGCTCATCGGTGACCTGCTCGAATAACCAGCGCAGCGCGTCACCAACGCGTTCGTCGCCGGCAAAACCAGCGTGCACGTCGCCGCGCGCAACGAGCGCTGCAATGACGTCGTTGCCCCCGATCTTCAACTCGCGAATCGAAAAGGCAGGTTTGCGGGCGAGTTCGGCGTGAACGCGCGCCTCAAAGGCCTCGTTGCTGCCGTCACGCTTGGGTAGGCCGCTCCCGGCGATGTCGGCGTGCCGTAAATCGAACAGACGTTCGATATTCGGCGGCTCGACCCGGCGTATGAATCGCCGCAATGCTGCGTCGCTGAGCTCGGGGTCGGCCGAATACATATGCTGCCGCACCAAATGCTGGGTCGTTTGAACGACGTCGTTGGCAAAGCGGAATCGCTCCAGCATCTCCCGCGCAAGATCGGCGCCGATCAGTTCGTGTCGATAAAAGTGCGGCCCCTCTTTGGTCCTGGGCTTGCCGATATCGTGGAATAAAGCAGATAAGCGCAAAATTATGTCGCCGGGCGACGAAGCGTCGATGGTGGCCAGGCTGTGGTTCCAAACGTCGAACGCGTGCCACTCGTTCTGTTCGACCCCAACCCCCTCGAGAAGCTCGGGCCAGAGGTGCGCCAGCACGCCGGTCTCGCGGAGCAGCTCCAGCCCAATCGAGGGCCGGCGAGCCTGAATGAGGAGCTTGCCCAGCTCTTCGCTGATGCGCTCGGCCGAAACGGATCGAACCAGCGGAGCCGCTTCGGCCATCGCCGCCCGCGTTTCCGCCGTTACTTCGTACTCGAATCGTGCCGAAAACTGGGCCGCCCGCAGCATCCGCAGCGGGTCCTCCGCGAAGCTTTCGGGCGTCAAAATGTCGATCCGGCGAGCGCGGATGTCCGCCTCGCCGCCGTAAGGATCTACCAGTTCGCCCGAAGGAAGCGCCCGAGCCAGCATGTTCATGCGAAAGTCACGCCGGCCGAGGTCCTGCTCGAGCGTCACGTCGGGGCCGCTATGCACCTCGAAATCCCGATGGCCGAGACCGATCGAGCGCTCGCGGCGGGGGAGGGCGATGTCGACGGTCTGGCCGTCGAAGGTCAACTTCAGCACGGAAAAGGAGGCTCCGACCACGTCAATTCGCCCAACCGGCACTAGGCGGCGGGCAATTTCTTCGAGCGCAAGGCCGGTTACGACGTAGTCGAGGTCCTTCGTCGGAGCAGGCGAGCGCTCCAGATCGGTCCGCAGCTCGTCGCGGACCCGGCCTCCCACGGCGTACAAGCTGCCGGCCGGAAGCACGGCGGCGAGGCGGAGGTCGGGTGGAAGCGGCCGATACATGCGGCTTTATCGTACCGCAGAGTCTCTGTTGCCCAAATGTTTCACGTTGAACAAAGCGGCCGTTTCTGCGGAATCCCGGTGCGGCGGGGAAAGCGTATTGGGGTAGGGGCCTCTTTCCGCACCAGAACCAGGCGCCGCTCGCCCTCGACGATGCGCTCCCCTTCGAACCGGCCGCCGAGAACCAGGACGGCGTCTTCCAGCGCTTGGCGCTCGGCAGCTTCGAGGCGCCCTTGCTGAAGAATCGCCAGGCCGCCCGGCGCGATGAAGGGGAGCAGCAGTTCGGCGGCTGCCGGTGCTGAGGCAACGGCTCTGGCCGTTCCACTGGCAAAGCGGTCGCGCAGATCCTCTCGCCGTCCAGCCGATTCGGCTCGCTCTGGAATCACCGTGGCTCTCAGGCCGAGCCGCCGCGCAGCGGTCTCTAAAAAGCGAGCCTTCTTGCTGTTCGACTCGATCAGGGTCGTCTGAACTCCGGTGGAGATGAGGACTGGAATCGCTGGAAACCCGGCTCCGGACCCGACGTCGACGTAGGGCGGGGCGACAAAGGGGGCGACCGTGAGGCTATCGAGGAGGTGTGCCGCCAGTTCAGCCGCATTTTTCGCGCCGGTTAAGTTGAATCGGCGGTTCTCTTGCAGCACCAGCTCGGCGTAAAGCTCCAACGGCTCGACGAACGCCTCCTCGACGCCGGCTTGCCGGAGCTCCGTTTCAAGCGCAGTCACACGCGGGCGAGTTCGGGGTCGACCTGCGTCTGCCGGTTTTTATGCACGAAGACGCTCAGGATCGCAACATCCGACGGCGTCACGCCCGGAATCCGCCCGGCGACACCCAGCGTGCGGGGGCGCTGCCGAGCGAACTTCTCGCGCGCTTCGCGTGAGAGCTGGGGAATCGAGGCATAGTCGAGGCTCTCCGGGATGACGACGGCGTCGGTCCGCGCGGCCTTTTCAATGGCCAGGAGCTCCCGGCGAACGTAGCCCTCAACTTTGACCTCGATGGCTAGCCGTTCACCGGTTCCGGCGTCAAGCGGTTCCTCCAGATAGGGTGCGATTTCGGAAAATCCCAAATTCGGCCGCCGCAATGCATCGGTGACGGTGGCGCCGGCCTCGAAGCGCTCACCGCCGATAGCGCTTATTCCCAAACGGGTGCCGTCGGCGCGCTTTCGGGCCGATTCCAGAGCCGCTCGGCGCTCGCGGAATGCCTCCCAGGCGCCCTCGTCGATCAGTCCGGCGGCTCGGCCCACCGGCGTGAGCCGTAGATCAGCGTTATCGTGGCGCAGGATCACCCGGTGCTCGGCGCGGGAGGTGAGCATGCGATAAGGCTCGTCCACGCCTTTGCTGACCAAATCGTCGACGAGCACGCCGATGTACGCCTGGGACCGGCTCAAGCGGATGGGATCGTCGCCACGCGCCGCTCGGGCGGCATTGAGTCCGGCTACCAGGCCCTGGGCGGCGGCTTCCTCATACCCGGAGGTGCCGTTGAGCTGGCCGCAGTGGTAAAGGCCGGCGATCCTGCGGGTCTCCAGGGTGTCGCGCAGTTCGATGGGCGAGACCATGTCGTACTCGACGGCGTATCCGGGCCGCAACATCCGGACCGACTCGAGTCCCGGGAGCGTTTGCAGCATTTCCAGTTGTACGTCTGCAGGCAGCGAGGTCGAGAAGCCGCCGACGTAGAGGGTCGGTTCGTCCCAGCCCTCGGGCTCGATGAAGATCTGGTGCGTTGGGTTATGGGCGAATTTTACGACTTTATCTTCGATCGACGGGCAGTAACGCGGGCCGATTCCGCGGATGAGGTCGAGTCCGTAGAGCGGCGAGCGATGCAAATTACTCCGAACCAGTGCGTGGGTACGTTCGTTGGTCTGCGTTACGTGACACGAGAGCTGCTCGCCGGCGAAGCGCGGCTCGCTCGCATACGAAAAGAGCAGCGGATAGGAACTTGGCGGCTGCTCGAGCATGGCGGTGAAATCGACGCTGGTGCGGTCGATTCGCGGCGGCGTGCCGGTTTTAAGCCGCTGCGTCGGAAAGCCGAGGCGGCGCAGCGTTGCCGCGAGTCCGATGGCCGGCGCCTCGCCGTAACGCCCCTCATCGAGCACGACGTCTCCTCGGAAGGACTTCCCTCCTAGGAACGTCCCAGTGGCTAGGACGACGCGATTGGAGTAGTAGCGTCGTCCGTCGCTGCAGGCAACGCCGCGAACCGCGCCGGCTTCGACGAGCAGATCCTCGGCCAGGCCCGCGACGATGGTGAGATTCGGTTCGCGCGAGAGTAAGTCGATAGCCAGTGCGGCATACGACGGCTTATCCATCTGCTGACGCAGTGCGCGCACCGCCGGACCCTTGCTTTCGTTGAGAAATCGCGCGTGCAGGCTGCAGCGGTCGGCCATGCGGCCCATGGCGCCTCCAAGCGCGTCGATTTCACGGACCAGCTGTCCTTTGGCGCTCCCGCCGATCGACGGATTGCAGGGCAGCGTGCAGATCTTCTGCGGCTCGCCCGTGATCAGCAGGGTCGGCACGCCAAGGCGTGCCGCGGCCAGCGCGGCTTCGACGCCGGCATGACCGCCGCCGACGACGATCGTACCGGCGTCTTGAGGCATCGCTACACGTTAACTCGTCGCGGTCGCTTTCGGCAACTCGGCGTGACTGCGCAAGCGCAGCGAGAACGCGATCATCAATATTCCGAAGACGATGGCGTACGCGGCAATCAACCAAATGATTGTCAGAAAGCCGGCAATCGGAAAATAGATCATCAAGCCGGCGAAGATAATAGAGGCAATTCCACCGAGAATCAGCCAGAACTCGTTGGCGATATGCTTGCGCAACTGAAACGCGGCGACGATCTCGAAGATGCCCGTTAAGAATGCCCACGCCGCGATCGTCCAATAGAGCGCCACCACGGTGATGCGAACGTCGTAGAAGGTAATCCCGGCAATCACGATGCCGACGATGCCTTCGAGCAGAAGCGGCCACCAGCGCAGGTGTGCTTCGGCCGCGCGTACCGCAGCGACCAGCGCGAAGATGCCGTCGACGAGCGCGTACGCTCCGAAGAGGATCGCTATTGCGTACCACGTCGCACCGGGCCAAACCCAGGCGAGAATTCCGAAAATTACGGCGGCGATGCCGCGAATCAGCAGCGCCCACCAGTTGCGAGCAACGGTCTGCAGCAGCGTACTCTGACCAGCGCTACTGGAGAACATTGCCGTCCGCCAAATAGACGCGCTGAACGGCGCAGTGTTTGGGCGTCGGGCCGCTCCACGGCTGTCCGGTTAGCGAGTTGGTCAAGTTGTGATTGATCTGCGAGCCGCGCGTGAAGTTGCCTTTATCGATCATCACGTATTTGTGGCCGGCGTAGTTCACCAGGAAATCGACTTCGGTTGCCGCGCTGTCGTTGGAGTTGTAGTAGACGACGTTGATGCCGTTGGTGGTGTTTCCGCCGTTCGAGTTGACCACGCAACTGACGACGGTCACGCCGAAGGCGGAGCCGTTCTTCTTGTTTTTCGCCGAAGCGCTCAGGGGTAAAATAATTGCGCAGAGCACCGCAAGTGCGGAGAGTGTTAGCTTCATCCGGATTCGTCCTCACTTTCCAATGCAGAAGCGGGAGAATATCCCGTCGAGGACCTCTTCGGCGGCTACCTGCTCGCTTACATGCCCAAGCGCCGAAAAGGCACGCTGGATTTCCGTCGCTGCAAAGTCGACCGGCTCGCCCGCATCGAGTGCGTCGCATGCGGCGCCTAGAGACGCCAACGCCTCGCCGGCGGCTTCGAACTCGATCAGCGAGGCGAGGTGCGGCCTCGCGATGTCCGGGCTCTCTCCGCCCCATCCAGCCGCGGCGATCGCTTCCCGAATGCGCGCGATAGTTCGGCCGTCGTGGACGCTTCCTAAAATCGCACCGGCCTCGCGGATTTCGCGGGCGCCGCGGTCGCCCACGTCGGCCTTGTTGAAAAAGAGTACGCGTTCGCGGTCGCGTGTGGACGCGATCAGCGCCCTCGCATCGGCTCCCAGCGGTTGCGAGCCGTCGACCACGACCAGAGCGACACGAGCCGCCTCCAAAGCGTGGCGAGTCCGTTCGATGCCGGCCGATTCTAGCCGATCCGCGTGGGTGCGTATGCCGGCCGTGTCGACCAGTCGGACCGGCACGCCCTCGATGCTGAGCGTCTCCTCTATGGTGTCGCGCGTGGTCCCGGGAATCTCTGAGACAATGGCGCGCTCGACACCCAGCAGCGCGTTGAGCAAAGAGGACTTTCCGGCGTTGGGCGGCCCGACGATGGCCACGCTGACGCCTTCGCGCAGCAGCCGGCCATGCTCGCCCTCTCGCACCAGGCTTTGCACGCGGTCGCGCACGACGGCGAGCCGCGCCTTAAGTTCAGTCCGGTCGGGTTCGGGCACTTCATCCGGAAAATCGATTGCGCCGGCAAGCTCTTCGAGCGGCGGCGCCAAGTCGGCCCGAAGCGCGGCCACCTCATTGGCCAGGCTGCCCTCGAGGTTGGCTAGTGCAGCACGTGCGGCAGCCCGAGTTTCGGCGTCGATGACGTCGGCCACGGCCGCGGCGGCATGAAGGTCAAGCTTACCGTTGAGATACGCGCGCCGCGTAAACTCCCCCGGTTCGGCCAGGCGCGCGCCGCAGGCGAGAAACGCGCGAACGACCTCGCGCACGACGACGGGTGAGCCGTGCAAGTGCAGCTCGAGCATTTCCTCGCCGGTGTAACTCTTTGGCGCGGCAAAGCGAATCGCCAGGCCGCGGTCCAGCCGCTCGCCGCGGTCGTCGAGAATGCGCGCGTAGGTTGCGAGGCGCGGCTGCAGCGGCTCGCGCGTTTTGACCAGCCGGGCCGCCAGCGAACCGGTGGCGGGGCCGCTGACGCGCACGATGGCGACGGCGCCTTTTCCCGGCGGCGTCGCGACCGCGACGATCGTCACGGCAAAGGGGCTACGCCGGCGTTAGCGCGGGAAGACGACGACGCAGCGCTCGGGCTCTTCACCCTCCGACTCGGTACGCACGAGCGGCGAATCGGCGAGCGCGAGATGCACGATCTTGCGCTCCGAGGGAAGCATCGGGTCGAGTTTTTGCGGCTTTTTCTCGCGAGTCGTACGCTCGAGGGTCGCCAGCGCCAAGTTCTTCAACTGGTCGGCACGATGTGCGCGATAGCCTTCGGCATCGATCGTAAAGTAATGACGATTATTGCGCACGCCCGCGTTGTAGGCGTTGTTGAAGATCAAGTTGATGGCTTCGAGCGTATTGCCGTGACGTCCGATGAGCATGCCGAGATTAGGACCGGCGATCTCGAGATACTCGCCCTCGGCGCGCGGAATGTAATGGATGTCGCACGGCCCGACGCCCATGCGCTCGAGAATCTCTTTGAGTAAATCGCGTGCCGGCAACGCTTCTTCGGGGAACTCGTGGTGCCGTATCGGCTGGCTTGGCCGGTCGCGGCGCGGCTCGCGCGGGCCCCGCGTCCGCCCGCCACGCCCACCTCCGGATTTCCCGGGGATGGGGCGGTCTCGAAGGTCGGCAGGCTGTTCTTCGAACTCGAAATCGTCTTCGTAAAGCATTACGTGCCTCTTTTATTCCTTCTCTTGGATCTCGCCGACCGCGCCGGCTTGGGGGTGTTGGTTTTGGCGACTCCGTTGCCTCCGCCGCCTTTAGGGAGCGCTTTCCCCGACGATGGTGCAGCGACACCCTCGGTGATGACGTGCTCGCTGTCGATCATTGCCAGCGGCTGATGGTAGCGGCGCAGCATATAAAACTGCTGGCCCATCGTAAAGACGTTATACGAAAACCAATACAAGACCATCGCCGACGGCCACTGGTACTTCCAGCCGAGAAAGCCCAGCATTATCGGCGAGATCAGGGCCATGTTGCGCTGCATCTGCGCCTGCTGGGGATCGGCCGCGGGCATGCTCACGTAACGAACGCTCAGGTACATCGAAAAGGCATAGAGTAAGACCAGCACGAGGTCGGCGTGCGCCAAGCTGATGGCGAGAATCGGCACGCCGAATAGCTTGGGCGCCGCCTGCGACATGAAGCTGCCGATCCAGAACCACGTCTGGTTTTCGAAGAGCGCCTTGTGATTCATGACCACATAGTAAACGCCGATGATCACGGGGTATTGCACCAGCATCGGCCAGCAGCCGGCGAACGGATTGACGCGGTGCTCCTTATAGAGCGCCATCGTCTCTTGCTGCTGCTTCTGCTTGTCGTCCTTATGTTTTTCCTGAACGCGCTTGAGCAGCGGCGCGATCTTCTGCATGTTCAGCATCGCTTTGAACTGCGCGGTGTTGAGGGGCCAGAAGACGAGCCGGATAAACGCCGCCAGGATGACCAAGCTCCAGCCCAGGTTGTTGATTGGTTTGTCGATCGTCTGAACGACCCACCACAGCCCACTGACGATTGGGTCGAGCCACGAGGCTGCCAGCAGCAGGTGCAAAATATCTTTTCCTTATCTCAAGCCGGGCGCTGCTGCGGACGAGGGATCGGGCGAGCGTGACGGTACGAAGTCGACGCCGCCGGGATGCCAGGGATTACAACGGGCGAGCCGGGCAATCGCCAGCCACATGCCGTAAAGGGCGCCGTACTCGGCGATCGCATGCGTGGCGTAGTGCGAACAGGTCGGGTAGAAGCGGCAAGCGCGAGGGAGCAGCGGAGAAATTGCGATTTGATAAAGCCGGATTCCGTAGAGAAGCACGAGCCGCATGCCTGGTACTACCCCCCGGCAAGCGCCGAGGTTACCTCGGCCAGCAGTTCGTCATAGGCAAGGCCGGCCGCGACGGGGCGCGGCACGATGAGCAGGCGCATCCGGCGGCGCTCGCCGAGCGCGTCGTGGACGATCGCCGATAAGCGTCGGCGCAACTTGTTTCGGAGCACGGCCTTTCCCAGCAACTTACTTACGGTGATGCCGACGACCGGCGCGGAATCGCCGGCCTGTGCGTCGCTACGATAAATGGTGAGACTCTTAGTGGATACGCGGCGTCCGAATCGTCGTAACCGTGCGAAATCCGCTCGCCGGCGCAGGCTGACGAAGCGGCGCATCAGACGGTAAGGCGATGGCGTCCCTTCTTGCGGCGGCGAGCCAGGACCTTACGGCCTTGCTTCGTGCTCATTCGCTCGCGAAATCCGTGCACGCGTTTGCGGCGGCGATTATGCGGCTGATACGTCCGCTTCATAACGTCCCTTCAGGCGAAAAAGTATTGCCCCACACCCTTGGTGGCAGACAGCCCCTGATTATATCCACCCCTACGCGGGAGCGCAAGCACACCGTTCGGCGCCTCCTGTGCCCGCTCGCGTTGCTCTGGGCCGTGGTCTCTGCCGGGGGGGCGCTCCCCGCGGCCGCAAGCCAAGGCCGGCTTTGGTTGGTCGCCGGGGATATTCACCTGAATCCCTTCGACCGATCGCCTGATCCCGAAGGCGGGCGCGATGCCGGCGCGGTGCTGCTCGACGACGCAATCGACCGCATGCGCCGGGCCGCCCCCGATCCGGCCGTCGTCGTGCTGACCGGCGACTTTTTGGCGCATCGCTTTCCCGCGTTGGCCGCCCGCTACGCGCCCGGAGTGCCTCCGGACCGTCCGGCCCTGGAGGCGATGCGGCGCATCGCGGGTGCCTTTGGGCGCGCCTTTCCTCGTGCGCGGTTCCTCATAGCGCTGGGAAATAACGACGCGCCCTGCGGCGATTATCGAGTCCCGCTAAGGGGTCCCTATCTGGCAGCCGTCGCGCGCATCTGGGCGCCGCTGGTCACGCGCGGCCGGGAATCGGCGGATTTCGTAAGGGATTTCGCGCGCGGCGGCTATTATTCGATGGCGCTCAGCGGAGACCGGCGCATCGTGGTGGTCAACTCGGTGCTCTTCTCGCTGGTCTTCGGCGGCGATTGCGACGGCAACGAGCGGGATGCGGGGCGTGGCGAATTGGCCTGGCTGGCGCAAACCCTAGCGCGACCGCACGGCGGCAAAACGATTCTCATCATGCACATTCCGCCGGGATACGACGCGCAAACCACGACTTACGTGCGCGGTCTGGTAGCCTGGCCGTTTCTCGAACCGGACGCGAATGCCGCAGTCGACGCGCTCGTTGCTTCGCCGCGCAATGGCGTCGCTTTCGTCCTCAGCGGCCACGCGCATCGTTTCGATTTCCGGCTCGCCGGCAAGGTTCCGGTTTTAACCCTCGGATCGCTCTCACCGATCTACGGCAATAACCCGGCCTTTTACACGTTGCACATCGACGAGGACGGTGCGCTCTCAGATATCGGCGAGTTCACCTACGACCTGACGTCGCAGCGCTGGAACGCGCCGCGAAGCTTCGGCCGGACCTGGGAAGCCGGCAGCGTGGTCGACGCTGCGTCGCTGGCGCGTATTCATTCACGTCTGGGGAGTAACCCGGCGCTGCGACGGCGCTGGCAACAACAGGCCGATGGCTGGCCGTCGCGTCCTGCATCCGCGGGGATCTGGCTGGGCTGGTGGCGGCCCGCCTACTGCGCGCAGGCCTTTCTCGGTGACGGCTTTACACGCTGCGCCGGCGCGGGTGCCCGCCGGGTGGCGCTCATCGTTGCCGCGGCGCTTCTGTTCGCCGTGACGTTGGTGCTCCTGCTTCTGCTGCAATTTGCGCGAGGGGGAACGACCTTAGAGCCGCCGTAACTTGGTGAAGCTTTGAGCGCTTCCAGTATGCAACCGCCTGCCCGGCGACGGGTCGTCGTCACCGGCTTGGGCGCCGTGACCCCAGTCGGCAACACTCGTGACGAGTTTTGGAGACGTCTGATCGCCGGCGAATCCGGTATCGCTCCTATCACCGCTTTTGACGCCGCCCTCTTCGATACGCGTATCGCAGGCGAGGTCAAGGACTGGTATCCAGAGCAGTTGATCGGCCGTAAGGAAGCACGCCGGATGGACCGCTTCACGCAGTTTGCTTTGGTCGCTGCTCGCGAAGCGATCGAAGACGCCAAGCTGCCCGACGACCCCGAGTTCAAGGAACGAGTTGGGGGCGTCGTCGGCACCGGCATCGGCGGCATCATCACTTTTTGGCTCAACTCCGACAAAGCCAACGAGAACGGCACCTGGTCGAAGGTAACGCCTTTCTTCATTCCGATGCTGATGGCCAACGCCGCGCCGGCGCACATCTCGATGGCGTTCGGCTATCGCGGACCGTTTTTTGCGGCGGCAAGCGCCTGCGCCAGCGCGAACGATGCGATTTGCACGGCGTACAATGCCGTCGCGCACGGCGACGCGATCGCGATGATTACCGGCGGGAGCGAGGCAACCGTTTCGCCGCTCGCCATCGGCGGTTTCTGCTCTATGCGCGCGATGTCGACCCGCAACGACGAACCGACGCGTGCCAGCCGTCCCTTCGACCGCGAGCGTGACGGTTTCGTACTCGGCGAGGGCGCCGGAATCTTGGTGCTCGAGGATTACGAACACGCCAGGGCACGCGGCGCTTCGATCTACTGTGAAGTCTTAGGCTACGGGCAGTCGTCGGATGCTTACGACCTCGTCGCGCCCGACCCCGAGGGTAACGGCGTCCGGCTGGCCTTCGCGCGCGCCTTAGCCAGCGCCGGCATCGAGCCGAGCGACGTCGATTACATCAACGCACACGGCACCTCGACCCCGGTCGGCGATCCGGCCGAATCGAAAGCGATCGAAAAGACCTTCGGCGAGGACGCCTACCGCATCGGCGTCAGCTCGACTAAGTCGATGCACGGTCACGCACTCGGTGCGGCCGGCGGGATCGAGGGCGTTGCGACGGTGCTGGCGGTTCGTAACGATCTCATGCCGCCGACGACGAACTACGAGTACCCCGACCCGGAGTGCCGCCTCGATTACGTTCCGAACGTGGCGCGTAGCGCACCGATACGAGTCGCCCTTTCCAACTCGTTCGGGTTCGGTGGGCACAATAGCGTCATCGTCTTCGCCAAAGTCCGCCCGGAGTAACACGGTCGAGCGTAATGAGCGGCGAGGCGTACCGGCGGCGCTTGCGGGACCTGCTGCGTCTCGCCGGCATCCGCCGTGTGGTCGATCCCAGCCCGTTCGAGAAGGCGTTCGTCCATCAGAGCTATGCAAAAGAGCGCGGCGGCGGTTCCAACGAGCGGATGGAGTTTCTCGGCGACTCGATTCTCGGATGCATCACCGCCGCGTGGCTCTACGAACAGTTTGCCGAAGAACCGGAAGGTGCGCTGACCTTGCGTAAGGCCGCCATCGTCAACGACGCGACGCTCGCGCAATCTGCGCGGCGGCTCGGCTTTTCGGGGCTGCTTCGTCTCGGCGCCGGAATGCGCAGCGCCGGCGGCACCGAAAACACGTCGGTGCTTGCCGATGCCTTCGAAGCCTTCGTGGGAGCCCTCTATCTGCGGTACGGCCTGGAGAAGGCGCGCGATTTCGTGTTAACGCAGCACGTCGCGGCGCTCGATCATTCGTTCGACTCCTTGCTCGATTCCAAGACGCGCTTGCAGCACTACGCGCAGGAACATCTTTCCGCGACCCCGGTCTATCGCGAAACGAGCCGCGGCACGCCGCAGCGTCCGGCCTTCAGCTCGCGCGTCAGCGTCGCGGGCAAGGTTCTGGGCAAGGGGAACGGCCCGTCGAAGAAATCGGCCCAGCAAGCCGCGGCGCAAGCAGCGCTCGAGTCGATCCTGGGGTCCGAGGCGTGAGACTCGAACGCATACGGGCCTTCGGATTCAAAACGTTTGCCGAGCCGACGACGCTGGAGTTCGGGGAGGGCGTCACCGCGATCGTCGGCCCCAACGGATCGGGGAAATCGAATCTCGTCGACGCCTTTCGCTGGGTCTTAGGCGAGGCGGCGCGCAGCCTGCGCTCGCCGTTGCTCGAAGACGTCATCTTTAAGGGAACCGATTCGCGCAAGCCGCTGGGCTTGGCCGAAGTCTCGGTCGCCTTCGACAACTCCGACCGCCGGCTGCCGATCGACTTCGCGCAAGTAGAGATTACGCGGCGCGCTTATCGCGTCGGCGAGAGCGAGTACTTCATCAACCAGACACCGGTGCGGCTGCGCGACGTCGTCGATCTGCTAATGGGAACGGGGCTTGGGCCGGGATCGTACGCGATCGTCTCGCAGGGTCAGATCGACGCGATTCTCACCAGTAAACCGGTCGACCGCCGCGCGCTCTTCGAAGAGACGTCGGGTATCGGCAAATTTCTATCGCGCCGCCAGGAATCGATGCGCCGGCTCGAGCGAACCGAGCAGAACGCGATACGCATAAACGATCTGCTCGCCGAACTGGAGCGGCGCATTCCCGAGCTCGATACGCAGTTGCGGCGAGCCAAGCGGTATCGCCGAGTCGGGACGCGCGTGCGCGATTTGGAGATACTATCGTACCTGCGCGCCGGCGCTTCTCGCCGGGCCGAGCGTGATTCGTTGCGCGTGGAGCTGGAGCGCGACGATGCGCTGCGCGCTGCCGCCGCGGGGAAAGCGGCGGTGTTCGGAGCCGATGCTGCCAAGCTGCGCACGCAACTGTATCGCAGCGAGCTGCAGCTGGAAGAACTTCGTTCGCAGGCGCAGCACGTGCGCGGCGAGCTTGCCGTCCTCGAGGCCGAGTACGCTGCGGCGCTGGCGCGGCGCGAAGCGCTGGAGCGCCAGTCGACGCAGACGACCCAAGACGCTGCGCGCGTCGATCAAGAACGCGCCGCGCTGCTCGAAAGCATCGCGGGACTCGACGATCGCATCGCTCCGCTCACGGCCGACGTCGATACGGCGCGCGAGCGTGAGTTAGCGGCGCACGCGGCGCTGGCGCAGGCGCGTGCAAAACTCGACACGGTACTGACGCGGTTGCGCGAAGTCGAAGTAACGGCGACCGAGCAGGCCGGGCACAAGGCCGAGCGGCGCATGCGCGCCGAATCGCTGCGCGCCGAAGCCGAGCGCCTCGAACGCGAGGAGCGCGCCGCGAGGGAACGCGCCGAGCAAACCGAGATCGTCGCCGGCGGCGCTGCCCACCGCTACGGCGAGCGACGGCGAACCCTCGAATCGTTGGACGAGGAGCTGCTCGAAGCACGAGGACGCGCCGAGGATGCCGAACGCGACGCTGCCGCGGCTCAAGAAGCCGTCGCCCATGCCGTCGCAGCGCACCGCGATCTCTCGGGGGAAGTTGCGGCCGCGCAATCGCGCCTGCACACCATCGAAGAGCTCGAGAACTCGCTCGAAGGGCACGTTCCAGGAACGCGCGCCGTCGTCGAAGCGTGGCAGAAAAGTGAACTCGGCGGTATCGAAGGGATCGTTTCGAATTTGATCGCCACCGACGAGCGCTACGCCCGCGCGATGGACGTGGCATTTGGCGCGCGACTCTCCAACGTCGTTACGACGACCTCCGAAGATGCCGAGCGAGCCGTGGCATTTCTCAATCGCGTGCAGGCCGGGCGCGCCACGTTCTTACCTCTCGACACGCTTTCCAACCGCACCGGGCGGCAGATCGACGCCGACCTTGCCGCCGTCTCCGGCGTCATCGGGTACGCGCAGACCCTGATCCGCACCGATCCACGATTTTCGGGAATCGTTAATTTCTTAGTCGGCAACGTTCTGATCGTCACGACGCTGGAGACGGGGATCGAGCTCGTGCGTTCCCGTGGCCTGCGCGACACCATCGTTACGATCAACGGCGAGCAAATTACCGGCGGCGGCGCGATTACCGGCGGCCGCTTCCAACGCGAGCGCTCGATTCTCTCGCGACGGTTTGCCGCACAGAGCCTGCGTGAAGCCTTAGTCGAGCTGCGCGCCAAACTGGAAGGGGCCGAGCACGCGTTGCGCGATGCGCACGGTCGAGCCGAAGGTGCGATCGCTCGGCGCGATGCTGCGCGCGAATCGCGATCGCGAACCGAATCGCAGCTCGTCGGATTGCGTGCCGAAGCCACCGCGCTGGAAGCTGAGGTCGCGCGTACGGCAGGCGAACTCGAAGCCGCACGCGCCGCAGCCTCCGAGCTGCGCGTCGGCGCCGAGCGGGCACGCGCGCTGCAGAGCGAGTGCAGCCGCACCGAGCCGGAGTCTACCGCGAGCGAAGAAGACCGAGCGGCGCTCGAGCGCGAGCTTGAGGCAACGCGCGAAGAGATCGCGGGCGCCGAAGCCGCGGCGCTTGCCGCCAGCGCACTCGTTGCCGACCTGCGCGAACGAGCCGCAGGACTCTCGGCAGAACGCGACGCCGCCAAGGCACGGCTTGGAATGTTGGATCAAGATACGCAGCGGGCGGGATCGGCGCGCGAAGCGATGCTCGCGGAGGTCGCGTCACTGATGGAAGAGACGCGCACAAAACATGCGCGCGTAGAGGGCTTGCAGCGCGGCGTCCACGAGCTGGACGCAAAGGTCGACGCGGCGCGCCGCGAGCGCGAGGGTCTGATGCAGCAGCAGGCCCAGACCGAAGCCGATTTTCGCGGTGCCGAACAGGATGAGCGCGAGACCTTGGCCGCGGGTGAGAATCGCCGTACGCGCTTGACGCAAGTCGAAGCCGAGCTCGGGATGCTCGTTTCGCAGTTCGCACAGAACCCCGCGACGGCCGAAGAATGCGCCGACGTGGAGCAGCGCTACGTAAAGGAACTCGATTCGGTCGTCGACGAGCTGCCGCGTCTCCGTGACGAGCTGGCCCGCTTGCAGGCAAACGTCAACCTCAACGCCGAGGCCGAGCGCACCGAGCTTGCCGAGCGCGACGCGTTCTTGCGCGCCCAGATGGAAGATCTCACCAAAGCGCGCGAGACGTTGCTCGAGTCGATTCGCGAAATCGAACGCGAAACGCAGGTGCAGTTCAACGAGACGTTCGAGCGCGTTGCCGAAGCTTTCACCGAGATGTACCGCCGGCTCTTTACCGGCGGCGAAGCCAAGATGTGGCAGACGCAACCGGATAATCTCTCCGAAACCGGCATCGAGATCGCGGTGCAGCCCCCGGGTAAGAAGCAGATGGCCCTAACGGCGCTCTCCGGCGGCGAGCGCGCGATGACCGCTGCCGCCCTCATCTTTGCTTTGATTGCGACGCGGCCGGCACCGTTCTATTTCCTCGACGAAGTCGACGCCGCGCTCGACGACGCCAACATCGACAAGTTCTGCGAAACGGTCAAGTCTTTTGCCAAAGACTCGCAAGTGCTGGTCGTGACGCACAATAAAAAGACGATGGAGATGGCCGACCGCATCTATGGCGTGACGGCGCGCGACGCGGGCGTCAGTTCGATCGTCTCGGTCGAGCTGGCACGCGAAGCGGAGATGCTTCTTGCCTGAGGATCCCCCGGAGCGCCGGCGGGCGGCCCTCTTTTCGCTTTCGGATAAGACCGGTGCGCGCGAACTCGCCGCGACGCTGCACGAAGGCGGCGCCGAGATCTATGCGACCGGTGGAACGCGGGCGTTCTTGGAGGAAGGCGGCATCCCGGCGCGCGACGTCGAGGACCTGACCGGCTTTCCCGCGCTCTTCGGCGGCCGCGTCAAAACGCTCCACCCCAAGGTTTTCGGCGGAATACTTTACGACCGAAGCGATAGCGAGCATCGCTCGACGGCGCGGGCGCACGCCGTTCCGGAGATCGTAACCGTGGCCGTCAATCTCTACCCCTTCGAAGCGACGGTGGCGCGCGATGGCGTAACGCTGGAGGAGGCCATCGAACAAATCGATATCGGCGGTGTCGCACTGTTGCGCGCGGCGGCAAAGAATTTCGAACACGTCGACGTGTTGACGCATCCATCGCAGTACAAGGAGTATCTTGCGGCGCTTAGCGGTGAGGGCGTAGCGGCCTCGCTGCGGCGAAAGCTCGCAATTGCGGCCTTCGAACGCACCGCCGAGTACGATGCCGCAATCTCGCACTATCTGGCGACGGCGGGCGAGGTTTTGCCGACCGATCTTCCGGGAGCGCTGGCGCTGACGCTGCCGCTGGCTAAACGCCTGCGTTACGGGACCAACCCGCAGGAGCGCGCCGCATTCTACTTGGATCGGGCCGATCATTTGCCGCAGCAGCTTCACGGCAAGGCACTCTCCTATAATAATCTGCTCGACTTGGATGCGACGCTGCGCCTGCTCTCGCGCGCCCCGCTCGGCGCGGAGTTCGGCAGCGATGCGGGCCGCTTTGTCCGGGCCGCCGTCGTGAAGCACGTCGTTCCGTGCGGCGTGGCGCAGCGTTCGAACGTCGGGCTGGCCATTCGCGAAGCGCTGCGCGCCGATCCGGTTTCGGCGTTCGGCGGCATCGTCGCCACCGACGCGCCGCTCGATGGCGATGCGGCGCGGACGCTCAACGAGTTCTTCCTCGAGATCGTCGCCGCGCCCGCCTTTGAAGCGGACGCGCTCGAGATTTTACGCCAGCGTAAGAATCTGCGCGTTATGCAGTTTGAGGCCGGCCTTCCCGACGCGCTCGCGCGCGAGCTGCGTCTGCGCAGCGCGCTTGGTGGCGTTCTGGCCGAAGACGACGACCCGGATGCGCCGGCGGAAACCTGGCGGGTAGTCAGCCGGCGTGAGCCCAGCGCGCAAGAGTGGCACGATCTCGCTTTCGCGTGGGACGTCGTGCGCCACGTCAAGAGCAACGGCATCGTCATCGTCAAGGGCGGCACGACGCGCGGCATCTGCGCGGGACAGACCAATCGCGTCAGTGCGGTGCAAATCGCCGCGCTGCGCGCCGGTGACGCGGCGCGCGGAGCGGCCTGCGCAAGCGACGGGTTTTTCCCATTTGCCGACGGCTTGGAGGCCGCCGTCGAAGGCGGCTGCACGGCGATCATCGCGCCGGGCGGTTCCATCCGCGACGACGAAGTCATTGCCGCTGCCGACCGGCACGGAACGGCCCTCGTGTTCT
>Ga0265342_10000812_pt1 | contig 31323 bp, 42 predicted proteins | sample 4CB327metaG_FD_203125 | JGI IMG/M metagenome (GOLD analysis project Ga0265342, IMG submission 203125) | Rhizosphere microbial communities from Carex aquatilis grown in University of Washington, Seatle, WA, United States - 4-CB3-27 metaG | ecosystem: Host-associated > Plants > Roots >... | reverse complement strand
GGTTGGCAACACAAAGTTACTCAACTTCATAACATCTAATAATAGTTTAATTATTACAAATATTTATCAACAATACATTATTTAAAACTTTAACAATCATCATGATTCAACCTGACCGTGGCGCAAAGTTGGTCGAAGGGTGTAAAAGAAGGTCCAAATCAAGAAATGCACTATTTTGACGCAAGAATCATAGAGAATCGCGCACTGGGCAACGGGTATTTCGTCCTCCGTTTGGGGGGATGTGACTCGTTGGCCCAGAGCCAGCCAGGTCAATTCATAATGCTCCGTGGCGATTGGGGACGCGACCCGTTATTGCCGCGGCCCATCTCCCTACTCTCGGTCGCGCCCGAGGGCCGCGCTGACCTGCTGGCCAAGTCCATCGGGCGCGGCACTCAGCTACTTGAAAAGTCTTCCCCGGGAACCCGCGTCTCCGTACTCGGCCCACTTGGCAACGGTTTCCCGGAGCCAACGCCTGACAGCCTGGATCTCTTGGTCGCTGGCGGGGTCGGGTTGCCGCCGCTTTTCATGCAGGCTGAGAACGCCGCGCGACGCGGCCTAGTCGACCGGTGCGAAATGGTTTACGGCGGCAGGACTTCCCGCGACTTGGTACTGCTGGGTGAAATGCGCGGCATGGGACTCTCCTCGTGCTTGGCGACCGAAGACGGTTCGGTCGGTCGCAGGGGGCGCGTAACCACCGAGCTGGAGGCGCGCATCGACCACCATCGCGCAGCCCATCCCCAGCGCAAGCTGCGCGTCTTTGCATGCGGACCTCGGGAGATGCTCTGGGCCGTGGCGCGAATCGCAGAGCCGCACGGAATCGAATGCTACCTATCCATGGAGGAGCAGATGGCCTGCGGAATAGGCGTTTGCCTGGGCTGCGCGATCCCGGCTCGCTCTCGGCCATTTCGCTATACATGCAGCGACGGCCCGGTGTTCCTGGCCTCAGACTTGGTCATTCCAGACTTGGTCATTCCTCCCGCGGCTGGCCAAACGACGGGAGCAGCGCCATGACCACCGCACCTGTGGACACGGAAACGGCGGAGCGCCCTTCCCTGGCCACCCACTGTGGGGCCATCGAATTCCGCAACCCCGTGCTGACTGCCTCGGGCACCTTCGGCTACGGCAAGGAATTCGAAGAACTCATTCCCCTATCCGCGATCGGCGGCCTGGTGACCAAGGGCATCTCGCCCAATCCGCGCTTTGGCAACCCAGCACCACGTATCTGCGAGACCGCTGCGGGGATGCTCAACTCGATCGGCCTGGAAAACGTCGGTGTGGAGGGATTCGCCGAGGGAAAATTGCCCTTTCTCCGCACCTGCGGCACGAAGGTCCTGGTCAATTTTTTCGGCACCACCTTTGACGACTACGTCGACTGCGGGGACAGACTCGGCAAGCTGGATGGCGTCGACGGCCTGGAGATGAACGTCTCTTGTCCCAACATCAAGGCTGGCGGCATCGAGTTCGGCCGGGATCCCCGGGTTCTGGGGGATCTGGTCCGCGCCTGCCGCAAGGTCATCGCCAAGCCTCTTTGGGTCAAGCTGACACCGAATACCTCCGACATCGTGGCGCTCGCACGAGCCTGCGCAGAAAACGGGGCAGACGCGGTTTCGGTCATCAACACCATCACGGGCATGGCCATCGACGCGCGCACGCGAAGGCCCAGACTGGCGACGATCTTCGGCGGACTGTCGGGGCCGGCCATCAAACCGGTTGCTTTGCGCATGGTCTATCAAATCCATCGCGCCGGACTCGGCATCCCCATCTGCGGAATCGGGGGCATTCAGACCGGCCTCGACGCCGTCGAGTTCTTCCTCGCGGGCGCCAGCACCGTTCAGGTTGGCACGCAGAACTTCATCGACCCAGCTTCCGCCGAGCGCATCGTCCGCGAGGTCGAGGAATTCTGCCGCCAGAACTTGGTTACAGACCTGCGCGAGATCGTCGGAGCCCTCAAAACCACGCCGTAATTGCCCACCTTTACCAAAAGTTTGCGAGTGCGAAATACGCCGGAAACCTAGGAACGCTAGTCTTCAGCCAGTCCTCGCACGAAGAGGATTGAAGATCCCCGCAAGGCCGTCTACTCTTTCCGGCCGGTGCATCATGAAAAAGATCGAAGCCATCATCAAACCGTTCAAGCTCGATGACGTCAAGGACCGCCTGCGCGAGATCGGAGTGCAAGGAATGACCGTTTCCGAAGTCAAAGGCTTTGGACGAACCGGCGGCAAGAAAGAAGTCTATCGCGGGTCTGCCTACGTCGTGGATTTTGTCCCCAAGGTCAGGATTCAGATCGTGGTCAAGGACGAAATGGCCAAGGACGTGGTCGAAGCTCTTATGAGCGTTGCCCGCACTGGTCACATCGGAGACGGCAAGATATTCGTAACCCCTGTCGAGGAAGTCATCCGCATCCGAACCGGAGAACGCGGTGAGGACGCTTTGTAGAACTAACTGTCCGTAGGAAAACGCATCGCGCAACAAGCGCAGAAGGGAAACCGCACCATGTCCCCAGCCGAGGTTCTTGAGTTCGCAAAGAAGAATGGAGTCAAACTTGTCGACTTCAAGTTCGTGGATTTGCTTGGCCAGTGGCAGCACACCACGATGCCCATCCACAAGCTGAAGGAGGATACGTTCAGCGAGGGCTTCAACTTCGACGGAAGCTCCATCCGCGGTTGGAAGGCGATCAACGAGTCGGACATGACCTGCATCCCCGACCCCACCACTGCTGTCATCGATCCCTTCATCAAGGAACCCACGCTGTCGCTGATCGTGGACATCGCAGACGCCGTTACCCACCAGCCCTATGCCCGTGACCCGCGCCAGATCGCCAAGAAGGCCGAGCAGTACCTCAAGCAGACCGGCCTCGGCGATATTTCCTACTTCGGTCCAGAGCCCGAGTTCTTCATCTTCGACGAGGTCCGCTTCAACGAAGGTCCGAACACGTCGTTCTACAAGATCGATTCGAAGGAAGGCCGCTGGAACAGCGGCAACGAGGAAGAGGGTGGGAACCTCGGCTACAAGGTCGACTACAAGCGCGGCTACTTCCCGGTACCGCCGATTGACACCCAGGTCGACATTCGCGCCGAGATGGCGCTGACCCTCGAAAAGCTGGGCATCACCGTCGAGGTTTTCCACCACGAGGTGGCGACTGCCGGTCAGGCCGAACTCTCCATGGTATTCGGCCCCCTCGTGACCATGGCCGACCGGACCATGTGGTACAAGCACGTGGTCAAGAACGTGGCGCGCAAGTGGGGCAAGACGGCGACCTTCATGCCCAAGCCTATCTTCGGCGACAACGGTTCGGGCATGCACTGCCACCAGTCGATCTGGAAGAACGAGAAGAACCTCTTCGCGGGCGACAAGTACGCGGGCCTTTCTGAAACCGCCCTCTACTACGTTGGCGGCCTCATCAAGCACGCCCCTGCCCTTCTCGCCATCACCAACCCCGGCCTCAATAGCTATCGCCGCTTGGTGCCTGGTTTCGAGGCGCCGGTCAACCTGGCCTATTCTTCGCGCAACCGCTCTGCTTCGATCCGCGTGCCCGTGGCATCCTCGCCCAAGGCCAAGCGCGTCGAGTTCCGCTGCCCCGACCCGACGGCCAACCCGTACCTGGCCTTCGCGGCCATGTTGCTCGCCGGCATCGACGGCATCCAGAACAAGATCAAGCCGGGCGACCCGATGGACAAGGACATCTACGCTTTGTCCCCCGAGGAATTGCGCGAGATCCCCAAGGCTCCGGGCTCGCTCGAAGAAGCGCTTGAGAATCTAAAGAAGGATCACGCCTTCTTGCTCAAGGGCGATGTGTTCGGCAAGGAAGTGGTCGACACCTGGATCGAGTGGAAGGAAGAGAACGAACTCAAGCCATCGCGCCTCCGCCCGACCGCGTTCGAGTTCATGCAGTACTTCGACGCGTAGTCGCGGGTTGAACGAGAGTCCGAGAAAGCCCACCCTTGAGGTGGGCTTTCTATATTCGGGAAGCGAATTCCGCCAGAGTGATGCACGCCCAGTACTAAATCCGTTGCATGGCAAGAGCAGCCTGCCCTAGAGTTGGCCACCTACCGCTCCACAACCGGTAGCACGATGCCCAACCTTTCCTTCGGCGAAAGAATCGCACAAAGCGTGTGGCGACTGGCGCCGAAGCGGATGCTTTCGGGAATGATCGGTTGGGGGTCAAGGCGCAAGCTGCCCAGGCCCGTGCAAGCCTCGCTCCTGCGTTTCTACGCCAAGGCATACGGACTGGACTGCGCCGAGGCCGAACATCCGATCGAGAAGTACCCAAGCCTGCAGGCGTTCTTCACGCGCAGACTGGCGCCTGGCGCGCGAATCATCTCGGCGAATGAAGACGTTGTCATCGCCCCCTCGGACGGCGCCGTGTGCGACGCCGGCTTCGCGACCGCCGGCAAGTTGCTTGAGGCCAAGGGCTCGGCTTTCACCCTGCAAGCGCTCTTGGCGGACGACGCATTGGCGGCCCGTCTCGTCGGCGGTCCTTACCTTATCGTTTATCTCTCGCCGCGCGACTACCACCGCGTACACTTTCCTGCCAGCGGCAAGGTCGTTGCCTGGAGCCACATACCCGGCAAGCTTTTTCCGGTCGGGAGCCGAAGCGTCAGGCGGGAACACGGGCTCTTTGCGAGAAATGAGCGATTCGTGACCATCGTCGACAGTCCACTTGGCCGGTATGCGGTCGTGATGGTCGCAGCCGTGGGCGTCGGGCACATCACCGCTTGCTACGATCCCGAGGTCGCCACGCATGAGGGCAGTTTCACCGATGGCTCTATGCGTCACAAGACTTTCGACCCGAACATCATCATCGAGCGAGGACAAGAACTAGGAATCTTCAACCTTGGGTCCACAACCATTACGATCTTCGAGCCTGGCCGAGTCGAACTGAGCGAACTAAATGTGGATGCGCACATTAGTATGGGAACACCAGTTGGCCGTATCATATCCAGACAGGCTCCTGGAATATCGCTGCGTTCATGAATCGTAACGACGCCCCCCCCAAATCTCCCACCCTGGTTGCCGACGCCGGCTCGGCAGGCGCGAGTCCGGAGAATGCTGGTGACTCCTTGGCCGATCACGATCCTACGCTGAAGTGGATCATTTCGGATCTTGCCGAAACCGGAGAGAAAACCCCACCGCCGATTCAGATCGCCACAAACGAACACACGCCTCCGGTGCAGCCCGTGCTGCGCCCGCACATTCCGCCTTCTCGTGAACCGGCTGCGAGCATCCATACACCTCCGCCACAGCCTGCGCCGCTCCCGCGCATTCCGCCTTCTTACGAACCCGCTGCGAATATCCGTACGCCTCCACCGCTTGCCACGGGACCGGCCGAGGAGAAGACGCCACCGCCAGAGACGGCAGCCATACTTCGCACGCCTCCGCCCGAGCCAAGACTCGCGAGCCAACCCATCGCCAACGGCACAAGCGCTTCAGGGGCTGCGCCCCTCGTCGAGGCAATCCACGGCGCCACGCCCGCTGATTTTTTCGCGGCGGATTCGACACCACCGCCACCCAATCCGGCGAGGTCAGGCGAGGAAGTTGGGGCCGCGCCAGTCGGAGTCTTGTCTGGAACCACAGGTAGCGACGCCGAGCTATCCGCGGATGCGGTTGAGCTGCTCCCCTCCACCACCGAGGAGTCTGGCACCGCGCTGCACGCGCTCGCTGGCGAGGATGCCATCCGAGCCGAGCCAGCTCTGTCGCTCGCGGACCTGACCCACGACGCTACGCCGCGCGACGGAATCCAGCTTGGCGAGCCCGTGCCCGCGCAGGCATTGGAAGCACCGACGGAGCCTCGCGAGGTCGAGCCTGACGCCGTCGAAATGTTGGAATCAGTCCCGCCAGCGACGGAAGCCCAGGCGGAACCGCGCGAGGTTGAACCCGAAGCCGTCGAGATGCTGGAATCGGCTGAGCACCAGACTGTGCCCAATACCTCATCGGAGACACAGGCCTCGCACACTCAAACGCCACCGCCGGTGCCGTCCGTGCCGCCTGAACCGCCCGCACCTGCTATTCCTCCACCCCGGCCGCTGATCATTGCGGCCGCCTTGTTCGACGAGTACCAAACGCCCGCGAGTGGCGCTGACCCGATCCCAGAAGCCCTTGCCCGTCGCTCGCTCAAGAAGCGAGCAAAGCCGTGGTACGAGGAAGTCTTCGACGAAGACTTCCTGCGCACGCTGCCCTTCATGACCCCCGAGCAGACCGCACGAGAGGTCAGTTTCATTCGCGAGGCGCTATCGCCTCCGGCCGGCGGTGAGGTTCTCGACGTTGGTTGCGGATACGGCCGCCATGCCCTGGAGTTGGCGCACCAGGGGCTCAGGCTGACCGGGCTCGATCTCTCCTTGCCCATGCTCATCCGCGCCGCAGATCATGCCCAGAAGCGCGGCCTAGCGGTCAACTTCGTCCATGCCGACATGCGGGAGATGACTTACAACGGCCAATTCGACGCTGCCTACTGCATGCTGTCCTCATTCGGCTACTTCGACGAGGAAACCAACCTGCGCGTGGCCACGGCCATCTGCCGCGCGCTCAAGCCCGGGGGGCGATTCCTCCTCGACATCATCAACCGAGACTATATCGTCGGAGATCTCCCGAGCCGCGTTTGGTGGGAGGGGGATGGGTGTGTTGTGCTCGAAGAAGTTGATTTCAACTATCACACCAGCCGGGTTCTCATCCGACGGTCGGTGGTTTTCGGCAACGGACGCCAGAGCGAGCAAGAGATCTCGTTGCGCGCCTACAGTCTTCACGAAGTCGGAAAGCTGCTACGCCAGGCGGGCCTCCGCGTCCTGGATGTTTCCGGAGGTCTCGGCACCAAGTCCAGATTCTACGGCGCGTCCTCGCGGAACATCATAGCAGTGTGCGAGCGGCCCGCCCCCTAGCTGGCCTGGGTTCGCGGCACTGAGTACCCCCGTCAGCCGGGCACCAGTCGCGTGAGCCCCATCACATCCTGCGGGGTCCATATTGGACAAACAAAGGCTGTCAAGGGCACCAACCTCTTGGTGGCACCTAAATTGCCCCCTCAGTACAACCGATTACCAGGCGTAAGCATCTAAACGTAAAACGAAACAAGGAGAAGGCCAGGAATATCCATTCTCCCACATCGGTATATCGTGTAGGATATTCATTCAGAGTAGCGGCAACGCGGAAACGGAATGCGCTATGCATAGAGCTGCAGCCAAGATGAAAAACAACAGGAAGATCCCTCCATCCCGAGCGGGAAGGCGGAGCAAGCCTGAACGACGCGCAGCGCCTGAGACAGCCGTTGCCGCACCGTTCCCGCGTCCCGCAAACGACACCGGCGTGGACATAGATTTCGCCGCGGATCCGGCGTTGGATGCGGAATTTCCCCGAGCCGGTGTCCCTGATCTGGACGTAGTGGTGGAAACCCTCGCCTCGGTCGAGCCAGACCTGGGAGACGATTCGTTGCCCGATGCGCTGGTCACCAATGCCGCGCTTGCCGATTCCGAAACCGCGGCAGAACTGCCAGAGGCTCCGGAAGAAAGTGATGACGCGGAGGCAGAAGAAGAACTGAGTACGGAAAGCGAAACCGACGAGGATGCCGCGCCGGCTGCGGCAGGTCCCAAGTCGGACGAGCCTCAGAGTTTTCTCGCCATGTATTTTCGCGACATGGCCGAACTCTCGGTGCTCAAGCCCGAACAGGAATTCGAGACAGCGAGGCACATCGAGGAGTTGGAACTTGATTTGTGGCACGTCCTACTCGGCTATGCCCCGTGGGCGGGACATCTCGTCCATACCGTCGAAACCGCCATGGGCAGTACCCTGCCTGACTTCAAAGCCTTCCGAGCGTTTTCAGAGCGTGTCGCGCGCAAGAGCAGCGGCCCGGAAAAGAAAAAGCTGGCGAAGCTATTCGTCTCGCTGTCGAGCCAAATCAAGGAGCTCGACATCGACCGGGTCTTCGTCGACGCCGCGCTGACCGAGTTGCAGCGACTGAGCGGCGCCGCCCGCATGCGGCGACCCATCGAAGGGCTTGGTTTCAACACCGAAACCAAGTCATTCCAGGAATTCGCGAGCGCCATCACCAAGAAATCCAGTGTGGTCAAGCGAGCCAAGAACGAGTTCGTGAAAGCGAATTTGCGCCTGGTGGTCTCCATCGCGCGTCGGTTCAACCACGGCCGCCTGCCGCTTCCCGACCTGATTCAGGAAGGAAACATTGGGCTCATGAAGGCCGTCGAGCGCTACGACTACCGAAGGGGGTTTCGCTTCTCCACCTACGCAAGCTGGTGGATCCGCCATGCCATCAGCCGAGCCCTGGCTGACAAGGGCCGCGCGGTCAGATTGCCCGTCCACATGATCGACGCTTATCACCGTATCGCAAAGTCCGAGCGCGAATTGCAGTCGAAACTCGAACGCCCAGCGACCACCGAGGAGATCGCCTCGGTGACCGGTATCGAAGCCGAGAAGCTGGAAAAGATGCGCACCTTCCTGGCCGACAATCCGGTATCGCTCGATCGCTCGCTGTCCGAGGACGACGGGCGCCGCCTCATCGACGTGCTTGTGGACCCCAACGAGGCCCCGAGCCCACCCGAACAGATGATGAGCAGCGAGACCCAGCAGGAAATGCTCAAACTGCTGAGCGTGCTCAAGCCCATCGAGGCAGACATCCTGCGCAAGCGCTTCGGCCTTATCAATGACCACGAGCGTACGCTCAAGGAAATCGGCGACGAGTACCGACTGTCGCGTGAGCGTGTCCGCCAGCTGCAAGAGCAGGCCTTGGGCAAGATGCGCAAGGCGATGGCCAAGCGCGAGATACTGTAAGATCAAGAACCCTGAGAGGGTTCCTGCGACCTCCCGCTCTCTGGCTCCGCCGGGCAAAGCCCGGCTACGCCACCGCGATCCTACCGGCCCAGGACCGTTCCGGCCGGGATGGGGTGGCCTGCGAGCAGGGCCTTCGCGGGCATGCGCTTGCGACCAGGCAGTTGGATTTCTGAGAACGCTATGACACCTGTGCCGCAGGCGATGGTGAGTCCTTGTGGCCGAAGGCCCAGGACCTCCCCTGGTTTGCCTTGGCCATCCACTAACGTCGGGAGAAAAACCTTGGCCGTCTCGCCCTCCAGAAGCACAGTCGCCCCAGGCCACGGATCGACGCCACGGGCTTGCGCAGAAACTTGGGGCGCAGGTTGCCGAAAGTCGAGCTGGCCATGAGCCTTGGTGAGAGGAGGAGCGAGGGTGGCGGACGCATGATCCTGTTCTTGAAGGGACACAGTTCCAGCGGCAATGTACGGAATGGTTTCCCCTAGCAAACGGGCTCCGAGTGGCGCGAGGCGCGCGGCCAACGTGCCTGCCGTGTCGTTGGCAAAGATAGGTTCACGTGCAAGGGCCGCCACTGCGCCAGTATCGAGCCCCTGCTCCATACGCATGATGGCCACGCCGGTTTCGGTTTCCTCGCGCATCACGGCCCATTGGATCGGCGCCGCGCCTCGGAACTTGGGCAAGATCGAGGCGTGCACGTTCCAGGGACCTAGCCTTGGCACCGCGAGAAGATCGAGCGGAAGGATCCTGCCGTAGGCCACCACCACGAATAGATCGGGCGCAAGAGATGCAAGCTCGCGGGTGAGTACACCATCGCGCAACTTGGCCGGTTGGAGAACTGGAAGGCCAAGCCCAGTGGCAAGAGTCTTCACCGCGGGCGGTTGGAGCTTGGCCCCTCGACCAGCCGGCCGGTCGGGCTGGGTGACGACCGCCACGACCTCGTGGTGCTCCGCCACGGCAGCGAGCGCCGGAACCGCGAAATCGGGGGATCCGAAAAAGACGATGCGCACGAGCATCACCCTGGCGAAACGGCGGGCGAGGGCGTCGCGCCGCTATCTTCAGGTGCGCCATCGGCGTCCGGACCATGGGCTAGATTGAATTCATAGGCCGATCGGAGCGTCGGCGTGGACAGAATGCGCAAGCCTTCGTCGAGCACCTCTTGGATGGTCTCGATCTGCTGCCTGAGTTCGTGCCAAAGTTCCGGGCCCAGGGTTTCTGGCGCGATTTCCTTGCACAAGCGAGCGTGCGCTCGGCAGATATCGCTGGCATCCGCGGACCGATCCATGCCGAGGACGCGGAAGTAGTCACCCTCGCAAGCGAGCGCGTGGCGAGCTTGGATCCGCTCTCGGTCGATACTGAGATCGCGCAAGCCGATTCTCACTCCGCCGCGCGAGCTTCCATCGGCTTCCACCGGCCGCATAGCCCCAAAACAGGACAAAGTAAGGGCAATCTTCTGCACCGTCAGCTCGGAAAGCCCCGTGGCACGCGCGATGTCTTCGAGCGAGCGAACCCCGTCGAAGAGCATGGGCACGCGCATCTCCGCACGCTCTGTCACGGCCTCGGCCGTGATATCTGCGGCGCTGGTGGAATTGTCGAGCAGAAAGACCTTCCGCTCCGCTCCCAGCCGCGCCACAACCTTGTCCGCGGCATAGCCCCGGTCGAGGCCCTCGCGCACCAGAGCGGCTGGGTGGCGCAACAGCCGGGTTCGGTCAGGTCCTGCAGTCACTTCGGGATCGATCTGCCAGCGGCCAGTGTCCCAGGAAAAGAGCGTGAGAATGATGCTTTCGTAGTGCCGGCGGACGGCGGGCAACAGTTCGTCGCTGCGTAGGAAACCGAGATCCACAAGCACGGCGCCGACCTTGCGTCCGGTGGCATCGACCACGCGAACCGCTTCTTCGTTCTGGCGAACGTCGATCGCGCCTTCGCGAACGAGCATGGCCAGCATTCTGTCCGAGGCGTCGTCCGAAGCAGCCATGACGGGAAGCCCGGCCTCGAAGTAGATGGCCTTCTCGGTCGCTTCGTTGCGGATGCGCAGCCGGCCGGTCATGCCCTCGGCAAACGCCCGGCCCATCAGGATCGGCAAATCCCGATCCGCGAAGTCTCCGCCGGCCACCGGACCGTCGTCTACGAGATTGTGCAACGCGCTCGACATCTCGGCATCAAGGATGCCGTCGATGTTTTCCGCCAGCCGCCCCAGCAACCGGGTCGAATCTTCACTGCTCGGCTTCATCACAGGACACTCTGCGGATCTACGTCTACCTCAAGACGCACGCCCCGGGGAAGCGACACACGCTGTGTTGTTCGGGTCACGGCGAGTAGTTTCCCCCGATCGCTGCTCGACAGCCAGACCTGAAAGCGCGTCCGGCCGCGCAAACGCGCGATGGGTGCCTCGGAAGGACCAAGGACACGAACTGCCGAATCGGCGGCCGAGCGCGCACAGGTTGCAGCAATGCTCGCGGCTTGGCGAACCGAGCCCACGTCAGGACCGTCCAGGCGAAACACGACCATGCGCACATACGGTGGGTACTGGGCCTCTTCCCTGCGCGCAAGTTCGTCGTGCACGAACCCCTCGTAGTCGTGCTGCTGCAGAAACCGGATAGCGGGGTGATCGGGGCTGTAGGTCTGGACCAGAATGCGGCCCGGGCTTTCGCCCCGCCCTGCCCTACCCGCCACCTGCTCCATGACCTGGAACGCTCGCTCGGACGCGCGGAAGTCAGGCAGGTGGATGCCCTGGTCGGGTTGCAAAACGCCGACCAGGGTCACGCCACCGAAATCGTGCCCCTTGGTCACCATTTGGGTTCCGATCAGGATGTCGATCTCCCGCCGGTGCACTCTTTCGAGAAAGGCCTCGAGCTGCCCGCGCCCGCTGACCGCGGTATCGCGATCGAGACGAGCCACGCGCGCTTGCGGAAAGCGCTGCCGGACAAGCGTCTCCACGCGTTCGGTGCCGCTGCCCATGCCTTCGAGGCTCTTGGCCTTGCACTTGGGGCAAGTATCGCGGATGGGCTCGGCACGGCCGCAGTAGTGACAAAGCAGCCGACCGCGGGCACGGTGCAAGGTGAGCGAGACTGCGCAGTCGTTGCAACGCAGGACATGCCCGCAGGCCACGCAGTGAACGAAGGTGGAGAATCCGCGTCGATTGAGAAACAGAATGGTCTGCTCGCCCGCTGCCAGAGCTTGATCCACGGCTAGAGCAAGCGGCGGCGAAAGCAGTCCATCGGGTCCAAGCTGGTGCAGGCGAAGATCGATGATCTCGACGGGGGGCAAGGGCCGTAGGGCGGCCGCGGGGTTCGCGCGCACGGGCAACAGCAGTCGCGTGAAGCGGCCGAGCAGGACGTTGCGATAGGTTTCGAGACAGGGCGTGGCCGACCCCAAAATTGCGACCGCGCGACCTTGACTGGCCCGCATCACCGCCAAGTCGCGAGCGTTGTAGCGAAAGCCGTCCTCTTGCTTGAACGAACCGTCGTGCTCCTCGTCCACGACGATGACGCCAAGGTCGCGCACGGGCGCGAACACCGCCGAGCGCGCGCCAACCGCGATCCTGACCTCGCCCTGGCGCAAGCGCCGCCAGGCTGCCGTGCGCTCGGCCGGGGGCAAACCACTGTGCAGAACAGCGACATCGTCCCCAAAGCGAGCGCGAAAACGCGCGGCAAGTTGTGGCGTGAGCGCGATCTCGGGCACCAGCACCAGCGCTCCGAGGCCGCGCTTGCGCGCTTCCGCGATGAGACGCAGATAGACCTCGGTCTTTCCCGAACCGGTGATCCCTTGTAGGACAAAGGTTGCATAACCGCGGCCGAGAGCAGCGAGCAACGAAGCGAACGCTGCCTGCTGACAATCGTTGAGGGTTGGCAGTTGTTCGCTAGCAACAGCGCAATCGCCAGCTTGCTCATCGGAAACGACCGACCGGGTTCGCTTGGCACCACGAACCGTGTCCGCAATCTCGACAAATCCTCGCTCGACGAGAAAGTTCACGCGCTGCAATCCCGCCGACGAAGCGCGCGCGATCCCAGCAAGACCGAGGGTACGGGCCTTCTTGAGCCGGGCCAGCAGCGCGCGATCCGCAGCGTCGAGCGCCATGGAGGCCAGGCCCGAAGGGTTACTTTCCGCGACCGCGGCCTTCCCTGCATGGGTGAGCGACAGGCGCCTGGAGGCCGACGCTCGCTCCCCGCTCGGTAGCGCGGCGCTCAGCACCTCGCCCAGCGGCGCGAGGTAGTAACCCGCTGCCCACCGGCAAAGTTCGAGAACGGACTCGTCCAGCGCCGGGCCCGTGCCCACGACCTCCAGGATTTCGCGGATGTCTGTTTCCGCGGCGCCAACTTGGCGATACCCGACCACGAAACCGGTCACGGTTCTCCGGCCAAAGGGCACGACCACTTGCGATCCCAAGGCCAGCGGCTCGGCCCTTCGTGTATCCCGGTAGGTGAACACATCGGCCAGAGGAAGTGCCACCGCCACCTCGAGCAAAGTTTCCGCGCCGGGCGCTGTTGGAGAATCGAGAGGTGCCACCACTGCTTCCTAGTTCTCGGATTTGCCCGTGGCCTGGACCAGCAGAAGACACTCGGCAACCTGTTCGTAGAGCGCCTCTGGGATCTCATCACCGGCGTCCACCGACGCGAGAGCACGGACCAGGTCGGGATCGCCAAAGACCGGCACCCCCGCCGCGCGCGCCGCCGCCTCGATGGCTTGCGCGTGCCTGTGCTCTCCCTTCACCATCACGATGGGCGCGTTGGAAGCTTCGCCGCCGTAGCGAATGCCCGCGGCCATGACCCCGGCTTGGACCACCACGAAATCTGCTTCGGTGACGTCGCCAACCGTCTGTTCATGCATGAATTCTTGATGAAGGCGAAGCCGCTCTGCCTTGTAGGCCGGTTCGCCCTCGCTCTCCCTGTGCTCACGCTTTACCTCGCCTCGGCTCATACGCAATGCTTTCCCGAGGCGGTGACGCTGCCAAAGAAAATCGACGGCCCCGAGCGCCAGCATCGCCACGGTCAGACGAATAGCCAGGTGCTCGCCAAGGACGCCCACGGCGCGCAGGATCTGCGCCGCGCTCGCCCCGCCAAGCGCTGCGATGCTGGAGATAGCCGGACGGATCGACCAGAACGCGACCGCGAAGAGAATACCCAGAGCGATCAACCCCTTGCCGGCCTCGATCGCCCGATCGCGCCCAAACACTCTGCCAAGGGAAGGCAGCACCTTCTTTCCATCCGGCAAGAGCGGCAGGACGGTCGCGCGCCCTTGCGTTTGCGCCACGCTGGCGAGAAACGCCGCCACCAACAACGCGCCAACCGGCAGAGCTAGCGTCAGCACGGCAACCTCGAGTCCGGCCTTTGCGGCAGCGAAGATCGCTGGCGACTTGGTCGCACCCGCCATCGCCTCACGCATCGCTTGTACCAACCCCGCCGCCCCGGCATTCGCGGTGGCGACGAGCACCATACAGGCCGTTGCAATGGCGACGGCGGCGACAAGCTCTCGACTAACGGCGACCTGTCCGGCCCGGCGCGCCTGCTGGATCCGTCGTGGAGTGGGCGCTTCGGTTCTCTCCTCGAAAGACGAATCAGCCATGGCGATCTGGCTAATCGTTGTCAGAAACGAAGGGCCGCTCCCAGAAGATTGAAGAATCCTCGAAAACCGGACTGCAAGGCCGCGTCCAGACTGGCCAAACCCAGCAGCACGGCGCCCACGCCAAGCAGGGCCTTGAACGGCATCCCGACGAAATAGAGCGGGATCTGGGGCACGGCGCGACCTACGATCCCGAGCAGGATATCCGCGAGCAAGAGCGCGACCACCGCCGGCGCGCACAGTCCGATGGCCGCTTCGATGAGCTTGGCCGAGGCCGCAATGGCCACCATGGCCATCGCGCGCGGAGTACCGGCGAAGCGCTCATGGATGCTGAGCGGGATGGCCTCGTAGCTGCGCACCAGCGCCGAGGTCACGTGGACCAGGCCCCCAATCTCGAAGAACACGACCGCGGCCAGCAAGAGCATCAACGCGCCCAGGGGACTGCTTCTGCCTTCGCCAGTAGGTGATAGCGCTTCGGCCATGCTGGCCCCGCGAAGCACATCCGTGAATTGTCCGGCTGCCTCGGCCGCACGGAACATGCAGGCAACCACGAACCCCATCACGACACCCACCATCACCTCGCGCGCAATCAGCAAGCTCCACAGAACCGCGCCGCCCGCGGGATGACTTCCAGCAAGGACTGGCAAACACAAGAACGAAAGCCCGATACCCATCGCCAGGCGGATCTGTCCGGGCAAGCTCGGTCCACCGAACGCGGGAATGGACCAAGCGATGGGGATCGTTCGCGCCGCCCCAACGGCGACGAGCCCGAGCGTCTCCTTGATGTCTACGGGAACCAAGGTAGGGATCCCTAGCGAACCGTGGGAATAGTGAGAAGCAGGGCTTGCGCGAACCGCACCACTTGAGCACCAAGCAACGGACCCGAGACCACCAGCAGCAAGACCACCGCAACCAGCTTGGGCACGAAGGCGATGGTCGGATCCTGAATCTGCGTCGCCGCCTGCACAACGCTGACCACGAACCCAACGATCAGGCTGGCGAGCAGCGGCGGCGCCGACACCAGGAGCACGAGGATCAGTCCCTCGCGAACCGCGCGCAACACGAGGTCGACCGCCGAGAAGCTAGACATAGCTTTCCACCAATCCGCGCAGAAGGAGCTGCCAGCCATCCGCCAGCACGAAAAGCAGCAGCTTGAACGGCAGTGAAACGGTCGTCGGCGAGAGCATGTGCATGCCAAGAGCGAGCAGCAGGTTCGAGATCACCAAGTCCACCACGAGAAAAGGGATGAAGAGAAGGAAGCCGATCTCGAAGGCTCGCCGCAGTTCCGAGGCAAGGAAGGCGGGGACCAGCACCAGAAAATCCCGATCCGTGATGCCTATTCGCTCTTCAGGCGCTCGCATGCGCAAAGCCGTTGCATGGAACAGACCGCGATCCCTGGCCGAGGCGTGCTTAAGCAGGAATTCACGCAGGGGCTCTTTGGCCTTGTCGGTTGCGCTGGCGAGCGCTTCCATGCCTTGCCCGCTCACCAGCTCCGCATTGGTGCCTCGCCCAAGCTCGGGCTCGATAGCGCGAAACATGCGCTCACCGGTCGGCGCCATCACGTAGAGGGTAAGAATCAGCGCAAGCCCGGTGATGACCTGCGTGGGTGGAATCTGCGCCGCCCCAAGCGCGCTCTTGAGAATCGAGAGCACGACCGCGATCTTCACAAAGCTGGTCATGAGCAGAAGAACGAAGGGCAAGATCGAGAGCGCGGACACGGCAACAAAGAGCAGCACAGGCCGAGATGCCAGGCCCAGGGTCTTGTCCACGTTCGCGGCAGCGACAACCAGCAGCGGGCTCATCGACCGCGCCTCCGCAGCACTCTGTCAAGGACATCGCCGAAAGACGAGCCGGGCTTGTCACCGACCGCAGCCTGTGCTGGTATCGCCGCCTTGTCGATTTCGGCGAGCAGGCTCATGGGGCCGTCAGCAACGCCGACCAGAAAGCAGCGGCCACCCGTTTCGATCAGGTAGACAGAGCGACGCGTTTCCAGGAAGCAACGACCAAGAACCCGCACGCAATCGTCCGAGCGGCCGACGCCTCTTCGTCCTAGCCAGCGCAGGACAAAGAAGGCGACGAAGCAGACCAAGGCCAACGAAACAAACGACAACGCAATGGACCCTCCCAGGCCGGGAAGGTCAGATCCTGGCGCACCCATATCCCGGACTTACCGCCAGTGCGCGCCGAATGTCAACGGCTCGCACGATGCCCTCTTTCGAAGGCCATGTGGCGTGCCCTCCCGGCAGGTCTCGCTAGGCGATGATAGCGCTGGGGCTATTCTCCGCCGCGGCTGCGGCCGGACCGCTTCATGGTCGCGGCCGACTTGGCTGGCGCGCGAGCTCCAGCGTCCTTCTTTACCTTGGGCGCCGCGGCGCCTGACTTGGCTTTGGACTTGGCCCTGGGTTCGGCCGGGGCCGCTTCCTTGGTCTTGCCTTTGCCCTTTGCCTTCGCCTCGCTTGGCTCCTTGGCTTCCTTGCCTTTGGGCGCTGGCTTGGTTTCGGGTGCACTCTCGTCTGGAATCAGCTCGAGCAACGCCATCGGGGCCGCGTCGCCCGGCCGCGGACCAACCTTCATGATGCGCGTGTAGCCGCCATGACGGGCAAGAAAGCGGGGCCCGATCTCTTCGAAAAGCTTGAGAACGGCGTCGCGATCCCGCACCGATCGCAGGGCCATGCGCATGGCGTGCACCACCTGGGCGCGCTCCTGGTCGGTGCGCTTCTCCGGCTTCTTGGTGAGAATGGGTCCAAGCCTGCGCGCCCAGGTGATGGCGCGCTCGGCAAGGCGGCGAATCTCCTTGGCCTTAACCACGGTGGTGCGAATGCGCTCATAGGTCAGCAGCGCCGCCACCATGTTGGAAAACAGCGCCTTGCGGTGGGCGGCCGTCCGGGAAAGATGAAGTCCAGCTCTCTTGTGTCGCATGTTGGCCTAGGTACTCGCTCTGTTGAATTTCTGCCCTTGCTCTACTTTGCTATCACGTTTGCCGTAACGGCTAGGCCGTTATCTAGGCCTTCTTGGGCGGGCCATCACCTGGCCAGCCTTCCAGCTTCATGCCCAAGGACAGTCCCATGCCGGCCAGGATTTCCTTGATCTCCTTGAGCGACTTGCGACCGAAGTTCTTGGTCTTGAGCATATCGGATTCGGTCTTCTGCACCAGCTCGCCAATGTAGCGAATATTGGCGTTCTGCAAGCAGTTAGCCGAGCGCACCGACAGTTCCAGGTCGTCGACCGATTTCCACAGATTCTCGTTGAGCTTCTGCTGCTCTTCGGAAACCGTGGCCTCGGGCGCCGGCTCGGCACCCTCTTGGAAGTTGATGAAGATTGACAGCTGATCCTTGAAGATCTTGGCCGCGTAGGCGACGGCATCCTCGGGCTTCACCGTGCCATTGGTCCACACTTCCAGGGTCAAGCGATCGTAGTCGGTCTGCTGCCCGACGCGCGCATTGGTCACGCTGAAGTTGACCTTCTTGATTGGCGAGAACAGCGAATCGATGGGAACCACGCCGACCGCCATGTTGGGCTGCTTATTCCGCTCTGCCGGAACGTAACCACGCCCGATGCCGACATCAAGTTCCATGCGCACCTTGGCGCCCTTGGAGCAGGTCATGATGTGGTGGTCGGGATTGAGGATCTCGATGCCCTCGGGGCACTGAATATCCTTGGCTGTGACCTTGCCCTCGCCGTCCTTGTCGATGCGAACCGTGTGCGGTTTGCCATCGTGGGAACGGATGATGACTTCTTTCAGGTTGAGCACGATATCTGTGACGTCCTCGGCAACCTCCGGCAACGAGGTGAACTCGTGCACGGCGCCCTCGATTTTCACGGAGGTGATGGCAGCGCCTTGCAACGACGAGAGAAGCACCCTGCGAACGCCGTTGCCGATAGTGGTCCCAAAACCACGCTCGAGCGGCTCGCAAGAGAACTTCCCATAATTCGGCGTCAGCGATTCGGCGTCCACCTCAAGCTTGCGGGGCCTGATGGGGTCGCGCCAGTTCCTTGCAACAAATGCAGACGGCGTGACGGCGGTGGTCTGAGCACTAGCGGTCGACATCCTGTTCTCCTGTTCGATTCAAAGAATCAATAGCTTCGCAGCGGCGGTGGCTACTTGGAATAGAGTTCGACGACGAGCTGCTCTCTGACCGTCATCGTAAGATCCTCTCGGGACGGAAGCGTCACGAGTTTGCCTTGAAAATTGTCCTTGTCGAGTTGCAGCCACTTGGGCACGCCCCGACGATCGACGGCACCCAGGCTCTCCAGGATGCGCGTGACCTTCTTGGAGGGATCGCACACCACGATGGCGTCGTTCAAACCACAAAGGTACGAGGGAATGTTCACCTTCTTGCCATTGACCAAGAAGTGACCGTGGCGGACGAGCTGCCTGGCCTCAGCGTGGTCGGAAGCAAAACCCAAACGATAGACGACGTTGTCGAGCCGGCGTTCGAGCAGTTGCAACAGATTCTCACCCGCAACGCCCTTCATGCGTGTTGCCTTCTGGTAGTAGCCGCGGAACTGCCTCTCGGCCAGCCCGTACATGCGCTTCAGCTTTTGCTTCTCGCGCAGCTGCGAGCCGTAGTTCGAGAGCTTCCTGCGCCTTGCCTGCCCGTGCTGGCCGGGTGCATACGCGCGGCGCTCGTAGCCGCACTTGTCGGTGTAGCAGCGGTCGCCCTTCAAGAAAAGCTTGGTGTCTTCCCGGCGACACAAGCGGCAAACCGGACCGGAATACTTCGCCATCGGTATTTTACCTTCCTCGTTCTTTCACTGTCCTAGAAGCCCAACCAAATCTACTCAGACCCTGCGCCGCTTGGGCGGCCTGCAACCGTTGTGCGGAATGGGGGTCAGATCCCTGATCACATTGATCTTGAAACCGGCGGAGGCCAGCGCACGCAGAGCTGACTCACGGCCAGATCCTGGCCCGCGAATGAACACGTTGATCGACTTCATCCCGTGTTCCATCGCCTTGTGGGCCGCATCGTCCGCGGCGAGCTGGGCCGCGAACGGGGTCGACTTGCGCGAACCTTTGAAGCCCTTGACGCCAGACGAAGACCAGGACACTACGTTCCCGGATACGTCGGTGATGGTGACGATCGTGTTGTTGAAGGACGCGGTGATGTATGCGATACCGCTCTGGACGCTCTTGCGCGCCTTCTTGGCCTTGACCTTTGGCTTCGCTACTGCTTCGTTCTCTGTCGCCATGTCTTGTCCGTTCTGTTGCTGAAAGTTCCGCTAGCTCGACCGAAATCCTACGCGCCGGTCCCTTCGGTCTTGCGCTTGATCATCTGACCCTTGCGCGGGCCTTTGCGCGTGCGTGCATTGGTCTTGGTACGCTGTCCATGCACCGGCAAATTCTTGCGGTGACGAAGGCCGCGGTAGCAACCGAGATCCATCAGCCGCTTGATATTCATCGAGATTTCGCGCTGCAGGTCGCCTTCGACCTTGAGCCCCATCTGTTCGATGACCTCGCGGATGCGCCGGGATTCGGCGTCGTCGAGAGCGTCGCTGCGCTTGTCGAGCGAGATGCCAGCGGCCTTGAGCACCTCGCGAGCCTTGGTGCGGCCAATGCCGTTAATGTAGGTCAGCGCAAATTCCATGCGCTTGTTTCGTGGGAGATCGACGCCTGCTACGCGTGCCATCGGCTTGGGATTCCTTTCCTAGACTCTTATCCGCTTAGCCCTGCCGCTGCTTGTGGCGGGCATTCTCGCAAATGACCCGAACGACTCCACGTCGGCGGATCACCTTGCACTTGTCGCAGATCTTTTTGACTGACGCTCTGACCTTCATAGGACACTCTTCCGTTTCACGCCCGCGAGAGAACCATCGGGCCATTTTCGGTGATCGCCACCGAGTGCTCAAAATGGGCGGAGAGGCTACCATCTTTCGTGACAGCAGTCCACCCGTCGTCCTCGATGACGACCTCGGGTCCGCCTTCGTTTACCATGGGTTCGATGGCCAGCACCATGCCCGTGCTCAGGCGCGGGCCGCGGCCCGCGGGCCCGTAGTTCAACACCTGCGGCGGCTCATGCATGCGGCGACCGATCCCGTGACCAGCGAACTGCTCGACCACCGAGTAGCCCAGTTTTTCAACATGGGCCTGCACCGCCCAGCCGATATCGCCAAGCCGACGGCCGGGCACGCATTCTTCGATAGCCTTTTCCAGGCTGATCCTAGTCGCCTCGACCAGTGCGCGCGCTTTGTCGGAAATGGTGCCAATGGGTAATGTTCGCGCCGAATCTCCGCACCAACCGTCTTTGTAAGCACCAAAGTCGACGGAAAGGATGTCGCCATCCTTGAGCACCACATCCTTGCGCGGAATACCATGAACGATCACGCTATTCACGGACGCGCACAGCACGGCGGGATACCCGCGGTAGCCAAGGAAGGCCGATTCCGCTGCAAGCTCTTTCAGTCGGCGGCGAGCCACGAGTTCCAGATCCCAGGTGGTAACCCCAATCGCGGCGACCGCTTCGATGGCATCAAGGACGTCCGACACGATAAGGTTCGCTTCGCGCAATTTCGCGATCTGGGCGGCGGTCTTGAGTTCGATGCCCTTCAAGCGCACCTCTCGGCCGCACGCAGGACAGCAAACAGAACGAATAGCTGTCCTGCAACGCAGCCTAGGCCGACGTGATGTGGTAGGCGGTTCGCCATGAACATGAGGTTTCTGGATTTGCAAACCTAGCCACCGACCGGGGCTGTCACACGCCCGCCACGCCCGCGAATGCGCGGACCTTTGGGACCCGTGAAGCCTTCATAGTTCCTTGTGATGAGGTGCGATTCGATCTGTTGAACGGTGTCGAGGGCGACACCGACAACGATCATCAAGCCCGTGCCGCCGAAACGGAACGGAACACCAAGATTGTCGGATAGCAGGTTCGGAAGAACGCAGATGACGGACACGTAAAGTGCGCCACCTGCGGTAATTCGGGTGAGGACTTTGTCGATATAGGACGCGGTCGCCTTTCCTGGCCGAATGCCGGGAATGAAGCCGCCGTACTTGCGCATGTTGTCAGCAACGTCCACCGGATTGAAAGTGACCGCTGTGTAGAAGTAGCAGAAGAAAACAATCAGCCCGACATAAAGGACGTTGTAGCGCCAATCCCCTGGGTGAAGAGCATCGGACACAGCGCGGGCCATCGAGTTGTTGAGGAACGAGGCGATCTGTTGCGGGAACATCAAGATGGAGGACGCAAAGATCGGCGGGATAACGCCCGCGGTGTTCACCTTGAGCGGCAAGTGCGTCGACTGTCCGCCGAACATCTTGCGGCCGACCACACGCTTGGCGTACTGCACCGGGATACGGCGCTGGCCGCGCTCGAAGAAGATGATGGTCGCAATGACCACGACCACGATGAGGCCCATGATGGCCAAGGAGAACGCCGTCACATTGCCGTCGCGCGCACGCTCGGCCAAGCGAACCAATGCGCTCGGGATATCGGTCACGATGCCGGCGAAGATGATGAGGGAGATTCCGTTTCCGATGCCTCGCTCGGTGATCTGCTCGCCTAGCCACATGATAAATGCGGTCCCGGTCGTGAGCGAGATCATGGTGAGCAGGTAGAAATTCCATCCTGGATTGGGAACGACCTCGCCCAGGTGGCCGTAGGCCGAGTTGTTTGAAATCAACCAACCCGCGATGAAGTACGACTGGATGAGCGACAGGATGACGCAGCCGTAACGTGTGTACTGATTGATCCGCCGCCTGCCCGCCTCACCCTCCTTTTGGATCTGCTCCAGCTTGGGAATGACGACGGTCAGCAACTGGATGATGATGGACGAACTGATGTAGGGCATGATGCCCAGAGCGAAGATCGACATCTTCTCGAGCGCACCGCCCGAGAACATGTTGAACAGTCCCAGGAAGCTTCCCGAGGATTGGCTGACGATCTTGCCCATCACGGCGGCATTCACACCAGGGGTCGTCACGAACACACCGATCCGGTACACCGCCAGCAGCGCGAGCGTGTAGAGCAAGCGCCGCCGCAGCTCCGGAATCTTGGTCATATTTTGGAAGCCAGAGGCCATCTAGTTCCTCCTGGAGGTCGAAATGGGAACCCTCAAAGGGTTCGTCCGGCGCAAATGCTCAGCCATTGGCCGTCTCGGCGCGACCGCCCATCTTCTCGATCTTCTCTTTTGCGCTGGCCGAAAAGGCATCGGCCTTTACCACGAACTTCTTGGTCAGCTCGCCGCCGCCGAGCACCTTGATGCACCCGCAGCGCCGTGGCACCAGTCCGACGCCCTTGAGTTCGGCGATGGTGACGGTGCCAGCCTCGAACCGCGCATCGATGTCGGAAAGGTTCACGGCGAAGATCTCCTTGCGGAAAATGTTCTTGAACCCCTTCTTCGGCAGACGCCGCTGCATTGGCATCTGACCACCTTCAAAACCGAAACGCGCGCCGTGGTGGCCCGTGCGGGCCTTCTGGCCCTTCACGCCCTTTCCGGATTGTTCGCCGGTTCCCGAACCTGGACCGCGCCCCACCCGCTTGCGGTTTCTCGTCGCCCCGCGCGGACCTTTCAGATCTTGTAACGTCGTGCCCATATCAGTCCCTTTCGGAAATCTTGCGCGTTCCTACTCCGCCGCTTCGACCTTCACAAGGTGTGAGATCGAGCGGATCATTCCCCGCACTGCGGGATTGTCCGGCAGTACGACGGTGCGCCCGCGCTTGCCCAAGCCCAGCTTCGCAGCCGTCAGCTTATGCGGTTCAGGACGGTTGATGCCGCTGCGAACCAGTGTGACTTTCAACTTCGTTGCCATGATTTACCCCGCTGCCAGGATGTCTTCGAGACGCTTGCCACGAAGAGCGGCCACGGACTCGCCGCTGGAGAGGCGCTTGAGCGCATCGATCGTGGCGTGAATGACATTGTGCGGATTGGAGGTGCCGATGCACTTGGTGAGAATGTCTTGCACCCCCGCGACTTCCAGGACCGGGCGAACCGCGCCACCGGCAATCACGCCGGTTCCGGCACTGGCCGGACGCAGAACGACGGTTCCGGCGCCGAAGGTTCCCTTCACCTCGTGCGGGATCGTCGTGCCAACCAAGGGAATCTTGAACAAGCTCTTCTTCGCCTGCTCCGTGCCCTTACGGATCGCCTCGGGAACTTCGTTGGCCTTGCCCAGACCAGCCCCGACATAGCCGTGTTGATCGCCAACCACGACCAGTGCCGAAAACGAAAACCTCCGTCCACCCTTCACGACCTTCGCGACGCGGTTGATGAACACGACGCTGTCGACCAGCTCGCCGACCTCTTCGTAGTTAATCGCCATTCTTGCTCCTAGACCTCAGTGCCTTTGAAACTACACACCCTAGAACTTCAACCCAGCTTCACGCGCCCCCGCGGCAACGGAAGACACGCGACCATGGTACCTGTAGCCAGCCCTGTCGAACACGACCTGCGAAATGCCTTTATCCAGGCATTTCTTCGCAACCAAAGCCCCTACTTGCTTGGCCCGATCCCGCTTCTTACCCTTGGGCGCGGCGGCCGAAGGCTCCTTCTTGGGGATGAGATCGGACGCAGCAAACAGCGTCTTCTTGCTGAGATCGTCGACAATCTGAGCGTAGATGTGGCGGGCGCTGCGATAGACAACCAAGCGTGGACGCTCAGGCGTACCCGAAAGATGTTTGCGTATCGAACGATGCCTTCGATTGCGCGAGTCGAATTTGCTCTTGCTGGCCATGGCTGTTCTTCTTCCAGTTTCTTCCAGATTGCCCTATCGACAACTAACCAGCACCGCCGGTGGCGGCCGCCTTACCAACCTTCTTCTTGATGACTTCCTCGACGTACTTCACGCCCTTGCCTTTGTAGGGCTCAGGTGGCCGCAGTTCACGAATCTTGGCCGAAATCTGCCCCAGCTCATCCTTGTCTGCAGAGACCAAGGTCAGCCGGTTCTTCTCGACCTTCGCCGTGATCGACTTGGGCAACTTGAAGACGATGGGGTGCGAATAGCCCAGGGCAAAGGTGATGGAATCGCCGGAAACCTCGGCGCGATAGCCGACGCCGTTGATCTCGAGTTCGCGCTTCCAGCCTTCGGTGACACCCTTGACCATGTTGGCAAGGTGCGCGCGAACCAGGCCGTGCCTGGCTCGGTTTGGCCCCGAATCGTCCGCGCGCGAGATGATGGCCTTGTCACCCTCCATCTTGATGGTAATTCCGGAGGGCATGGGCTTGGCAAGCTCGCCTTTGGGCCCTTTGACCGCGAATTGTCCAGGTTTCTGTACCAGCGATACCCCCTTGGGCATCGCCACAGGCTTGCGTCCGATGCGTGACATCTACCAGACCTCGCAGAGAAGTTCGCCGCCGATGCCGGCCTTGCGCGCGGCTCGGTCGGTCATGAGGCCACGAGAGGTTGAAAGGATTGCGACGCCAAGTCCGGAGCGAACCTTGGCGATCCTGTCGCTTCCGACGTACACGCGCTGCCCGGGACGGGAGCGCCGGCGTAGACCGGTGATGGCGTTGGCGCCGGGCTCCGCCCAGCGCAAGCGAACGATGATTTCGCTGTGCCCGTCAAAGCCAGGGCGCACGTCGTACCCCTGGATGTAACCCTCGTCCTTCATGACTTCCGCCAGTCGGACTTTCAGGGTGGAAGATGGGCAAGTCACATCAGCCCGGCGGGCCAAAATGGCGTTGCGAATACGAGTCAAGAAATCAGCGATTGGATCAGTCATGGCATCTACCAACTCGACTTGATGACCCCGGGGATATCACCCCGGAGAGAAAGCAATCGGAAACAAATGCGGCACAGCTCGAACTTGCGGTAATAACCGCGCGAGCGGCCGCACTGCTTGCACCGGCTGTGCCTGCGCACTTTGAACTTTGGGGTTTTCGGAAAAAGGTCGACCGTCTTCGCCATGGTTCGCTAGCTCCTAAACGGCATTCCAAGGTGGCGCAGTAATGCGCGACCTTGTTCGTCGGTGCGCGCGGTGGTGGTGATGGTGATGTTCATGCCCTTGGGCTTCTCCAGCTTGTCCGTCCCGATTTCCGGGAAGATGTTGCCCTCGCGAATGCCCATGGTGAAGTTGCCGCGTCCATCAAACCCCTTGGGCGAAACGCCCTTGAAGTCGCGAACGCGCGGCAGCGCAAAGGTGATGAGGCGATCCAGGAACTCGTACATGCTGTCGCGGCGGAGCGTCACCATGGCACCGATCTTCTGTCCGCCTCTCAGCTTGAAGGCCGCGATGGCCTTGGCGGACTTGGTGACCACTGGCTTCTGTCCAGTGATCGCAGCCAAATCCTCGACCCCGGCGTCCAGAATCTTGGGATTGGTAATGGCTTCACCGAGGCCCATGTTGACGGTGATCTTCGACATCCTTGGCGCCTGCATGACATTCTTGAGCGCGAGCTCAGTCTGCAATTTCACGCGCACCTCAGCTTCGTAAACTTTGCGTAGCCGGGCCGGCTCTGCTCGCTTGACCTTTTCGGTCGCGAGTTCAGTCTTCGCGCCACCGCCCTTGCCAGAGTCCTTGCCCTTGCCGCCCTTGCCAGCCGCACGCGCGGCCTTCTTGCCAGCGGCTTCCGCCGCCTGTTCCGGCGTTTGCGCCGGCTTCGCAGCCTTCTGGGGCTTCTCTGCTGCCTTTTCGGCTTTCTCGTTTTCTTCAGCCATCTTCAGGATTCCTCAGTGTTCCTTCTACCCGCGAACGCTATGCCGCCTCGAACGGACTTCCACACTTCACACAGGTCCGCCGTTTCTTCTGCCCTTCCCGAATGTCCGCCTTGGCCCGCCTGCCTTTGCCGCACTTCCCGCACCACAGAGCCACATTGGACATCGCGATGGTGCCTTCCTTCTCCAGGATGCCACCACGCGGATTGGCTTGCGTCGGCTTGGTGTGGCGCTTGACCATGTTCACGCGCTCAACCACCACGCGCTCCTTGTCGGTCACCACGCGCAGAATCCGACCGCGCTTGCCCTTTTCTTTTCCAGCAATCACGACAATCGTGTCGCCTTTGCGAACATGCATTAGAGGACCTCCGGCGCAAGCGAGATGATCTTCATGAATCGTTTGGCGCGCAATTCGCGGGCGACCGGGCCAAAGATACGCGTCCCGATGGGCTCGTTGTCTTTGTCCACGAGCACGGCCGAATTGGAATCGAACCGGATGTACGAGCCATCCTGGCGCGAGACTTCCTTCTTCGTCCGCACAATCACGGCGCGAGCGACCTCGCCCTTTTTCACCTTGGAGTTGGCGATTGCTTCCTTGATGGACACGATGATTACATCGCCCAAAGAGGCGTATTTTCGCTTTGTGCCGCCGAGTACACGGATGCACATGATTTTCTTGGCACCCGAATTATCGGCTACATCGAGGGTTGTCGTCGTCTGGACCATGTTGAACCTGCCGTCTTTTGAGAAAGAACCCTGGACTAGGCCTCCTGCGGCCGCTCCAGGAGGCGTTCCACGCGCCACCGCTTCTCGCGCGAGAGTGGGCGCGACTCGACGATCTCCACGCGATCGCCCACGCGATATTCGTTCTTTTCGTCGTGGGCCTTGTACTTCGCCCGACGGGTCATGTACTTGCCGTACTTCGCGTGCGCCAACCGGCGCTCGACCACGACCACACGGGTCTTGTCCATCTTGTCGCCGATCACGACGCCCACAAGCTTGCGCTTTGAACCTTGGGTCCGACCAGTCTCCGCGGTGGCCGCGGTGCCGGCAGACGTTGCGTTTTCCTTCGCCATGGCCTATTTCTCCTTGGCAGCCGCCACCGCCGCCTGTTGCGACTTCTCGGCGAGCACGGTGCAAATGCGGGCAATGTCGCGACGGGTGTTGCGAATTACCATGGTGTTTTCGATCTGATTGGTGTTGTGCTTGAGGCGTTGCTGGAAGAGATCCTCGCGGAGTTTTGCCAGCGTTCGCTCGATCTCCGCGGTTTCATTGCCGCGCAAATCCTTTGCCTGAATCTTGCTTTTCATAGCACCTGCTCCCGGCCAATCACGCGCGTCTGGACCGCCAGCTTGTGTTTCGCCAAGTGGAAGGCCTGCTTGGCCAGCTCGATGGAGACGCCTTCAAGTTCGTAGAGCACACGGCCCGGACGAACCACGGCCACCCATTCTTCGGGTGTTCCTTTGCCTTTCCCCATGCGGGTCTCGGCCGGCTTCTTTGAGATGGGTTTGTCTGGGAAGATGCGCACGTACAGCTTTCCGCCACGTTTCACGTGGCGCGAGATGGCCGTACGGGCCGCCTCGATCTGCCGCGCCGTCACGAAGCCGCAAGACAAGGCCTGCAGACCGAATTCTCCGAAGGTCACCGAGGTTCCGCCCTTGGAAACCCCGCGCATCTTGCCCTTCTGCTGTTTGCGCCACTTGACTCTATCAGGTGCTAACATGACTTCCTCTCGTCGCTATAGCCGCTATCGACTAGGCCAGACGACCTGCCCGCTGAGGCAGAACCTCGCCCTTGAAGATCCAGCACTTCACGCCGATCGCGCCGTAGGTGGTGTGCGCCTCGGTGGTTCCATATTCGATGTCAGCGCGGAGCGTGTGCAGGGGCACGCGGCCTTCGTGGTACCACTCGTAGCGCGCCATTTCGGCCCCGCCCAAACGGCCCGAACAGGCCAACCGAATGCCTTTGGCTCCGAATTTCATAGCGGTCTGAACCGCCTTCTTCATGGCGCGCCGGAAAGCCACGCGACGTTCGAGCTGCGTCGCCACGTTCTCCGCAACCAGTTGCGCGTTGGTCTCGGCCTTGCGCACCTCTTGGATGTTGAGAAAGACCTCGCTAGTGGTGAGCGCCTGGACTTCCTTCTTCAGGGTCTCAACACCGGCGCCGCGCTTGCCAATCACGATGCCCGGGCGAGCTGTATAGATGTTGATTTTGACCTTGTTGGCGGCGCGCTCAACCTCGACCGAGGCCACGCCAGCATGTCCGAGCTTTTCCTTGACGAACTTCTTGAGCCGCAAATCCTCGTGCAGCCACTTTGCGAAATCCTTCTCGGAATACCATTGCGATGACCAGCCGCGGACGACGCCGAGACGAAAGCCTATTGGATTGGTTTTCTGACCCATCTGATTCTCCTAGGGAACGTCGACCACGATGGTCACGTTGGAGGTTCGCCGATTGATGCGATTGGCACGCCCCATAGATCGTGCGAGCCATCGCTTTTCGACGGGACCCGGATCCACGGTGATTTTAGTGACCTTCAGAGCATCGGCGTCGGCCTTCTCGTTGGCCGTGGCATTGGCCACCGCGGAGCCGAGCACCTTGCTCAGCATCTTGGCTGCCTTGCGCTGCTGAAGATTCAAAATGGCCATGGCATCCGCTACTTGCTGCCCGCGAATCATGTCCGCGACCATGCGCACCTTGCGCGGCGATTGCCGGAACTTTCTCAACACTGCATGTGCCATGTGCGTCTCCGTTCCCTACTTCTTCTCTGCCGGCGCGGCGGGCGCTGCGGCAGCGGCGGCCGGAGCAGCGGCACCTGGCGTCGCGGCACCGGCCGCGGCCTTGCGATCACCCGAGTGAGTCATGAAGATTCGGGTCGGCGAAAACTCGCCGAGTTTGTGACCGACCATGTTTTCCGTGACAAAGACAGGCAAGAACTTGCGTCCGTTGTGCACGGCGAAGGTGAGACCAACCATCTCGGGCAGAATAGTCGAGCGGCGCGACCAAGTCTTGATGACCTTTTTGGTCTTCTGCTTCTGCATGTCCACCACCTTCGTCATCAGGTGGCGGTCGACGAATGCGCCCTTCTTTATTGATCGAGCCATGACTAAGCCTTCTTTCCTCGGCGCTTGATGATCATGCGATCGGTCCTCTTGTTCTCACGCGTCTTGAGCCCCTTGGCCAATTGCCCCCAAGGCGAACAAGGGTGGCGGCCACCGGACGATCGGCCTTCGCCGCCGCCCATGGGGTGATCCACCGGGTTCATGGTGACGCCGCGGTTGTGCGGACGCCAGCCCGCCCAACGGGTCCGCCCCGCCTTGCCGACTTGCACGCTGCTGTGCTCGATGTTTCCGATCTGTCCAATGGTGGCTCGGCAATCCAAATGAACCTTGCGAACTTCGCCCGAGGGCAAGCGCACCTGACCCCAATCACCTTCCTTGGCCATCAACTGAGCGCCGTCGCCGGCCGAGCGCACCAATTGCGCCTTACCGGCCACGTGAAGGCTCACGTTGTGAATGGTCGTTCCAAGGGGAATGGAGCGCAGGGGCAGGCTGTTGCCCGGCTTGATGTCGGCTTCGCGCGAGGAAACTACCGTATCGCCGACCTTCAGTCCAACGGGCCACAGGATGTAGCGCTTCTCTCCGTCGGCGTAATTGAGCAGAACGATGCGCGCGCTGCGATTCGGATCGTATTCGATGCTGGCGACCTTGGCGGGCACGCCGATCTTGTCACGGCGGAAATCGATGGTGCGAAATCGTTGCTTGTGTCCACCACCGCGGAAGCGCGAGGTGATACGCCCAAAATGATTTCGCCCCCCCTGGGACGAACTGCTTTCCGTCAGCGACTTGAGAGGGCTATTGCCTTGGGTCAGCTCTGAGAAGTCCGGCGCGACTCTGCCGCGGACACCTGGGGTGGTTGGGTTCAGCGTACGAAGGCCCATGTCCTAGACTCCCTCGAAGAATTCGATCTTCTGACCTGGCGCCAAGGTGACCAGGGCGCGTTTCCAGTTCGAGCGACGGCCGATGTAGCGGCCAACGCGCTTCTGTTTGCCACGCACGACGGCGGTGCGAACCTTGAGCACGTTCACGTTCCACAGTTTTTCGACCGCGTGCTTGATTTCGATCTTGTTCGCGTCGCGCGCCACTTCGAGCAGCAGCTGTGGCGCCACGCTTTCGGGATCGACCATATCCTCTTCCGACATGCCACCGGTGTCCTTGAGAAAGGTGCCCTTCTCGGTGAGAAGCGGTCGTTTGATGATGATTTCAGGAGAACGCATGGCTATTCCTCTCTACGCTCCGGAAGCTTCGGCCCCGATGACCCGCGCCTCGACCGCCTTCACGGCATCCTTGGCAATCACGAGTCCCCCGTGATTGAGGATGTCGTAGACGTTCAGCCCCTCGGGCGGCAGGCAGGCATGTGACGTCAGGTTGCGAATCGACTTGGCCAGATTGAGATTGCCCTTCGCATCCACAACTAGAGCGGAGGCAAAACCGAGGGTCTTGAGCACACCCGCCATGCGCTTCGACTTCGGCGCCTCGATGGTGAGCTTGTCGACGACGATTAGCTTCTTCTCCTGCGCGCGAAGCGACAGGGCCGAGGCCAGCGCCGCCTTCTTGATCTTCTTGGGTAGGGTGTATTCGTAGCTGCGTGGATGCGGCCCGAACACCTTGCCCCCGCCCACGAAATTGGGCGAGCGCGTGGAGCCCTGTCGGGCATTGCCCGTGCCCTTTTGCCGATAGGGCTTCCTGCCACCACCGCGCACGAACATGCGGGTCTTCGTCGAATGTGTGCCGGCGCGCTTGGCGGCTTGCTGGGCCTTCACGGCCTCCCAGAGCAAGGGCTCTTTGACCTTGGTGGCGAAAACTTCGTCGGCGATATCCATCTGGCCGACCTTCTGTCCTTCGATATTTACGACGTCGATCTGCATGGCTGACCTCAGGTCTTGATCTCAACGTCAACGCCCGCCGAAAGGTCGAGCTTCATCAGAGCGTCCAGCGTCTGTTGCGTTGGATCCAGGATGTCAAGCAACCGCTTGTGCGTCCGGATCTCGAACTGCTCGCGCGACTTCTTGTCGACGTGGGGCGAGCGCAGAACGCAGTACTTGTTGATTTTCGTCGGCAACGGAATTGGACCCGCGACCTTCGCGCCAGTCCGTTTGGCGGTGTCGACGATCTCGCCCGCTGACTGATCCAGCAGGCGGTGATCGTAGGCTTTTAGCCGTATCCTGATTTTGGGTGTCACTTGGTGCCCCCTTTTACTTTGCTCGCTTTGACTCCGCCAGTGATTCCTACGCAATAATCTTGGTCACGACGCCGGCGCCGACGGTCTTGCCGCCTTCGCGGATGGCGAAGCGCAATCCCTCTTCGCAGGCAATCGGCGTGATCAGCGTGATGTCCATGGTCACGTTGTCCCCT
>Ga0265342_10000807_pt1 | contig 31481 bp, 28 predicted proteins | sample 4CB327metaG_FD_203125 | JGI IMG/M metagenome (GOLD analysis project Ga0265342, IMG submission 203125) | Rhizosphere microbial communities from Carex aquatilis grown in University of Washington, Seatle, WA, United States - 4-CB3-27 metaG | ecosystem: Host-associated > Plants > Roots >... | reverse complement strand
GCGCCATGTCGATGCCGTCGGTACGCATATAGGTGATGAGGCCGACGGTCTCGCCGCCAATGTCGATGCCTTCGTAGAGCCGCTGCGCCAGCCGCATCGTATGCGCCGGCGAGAAACCGAGCTTGCGGCTCGCTTCCTGCTGCATGGTCGAGGTGGTGAAGGGCGGCGGCGGATTGCGCCGCGCGGGCTTGGCCTCGACAGAGACGACGCGGAACGCCGCGTTCTCGAGATCGCGGGTGAAGGCTTCCGCCTCGGCGCCCGAGCCGACGTCGAGACGCTGGATCTTCTGCCCGTCGGCGCCGACGAGGCGGGCCTCGAACACTTCGTTACGCGGCGTCGCGAGCTTCGCGACGATCGACCAGTATTCGCGGGCAACGAATTTCTCGATCTCCAGTTCGCGGTCGCAGACAAGCCGCAGCGCCACCGACTGGACGCGGCCGGCCGAGCGCGCGCCCGGCAATTTGCGCCACAGCACCGGCGAGAGCGTGAAGCCGACGAGATAGTCGAGCGCGCGGCGTGCGAGATAGGCGTCGACCAGCGCGCCGTCGATCGCGCGCGGATGCTTCATCGCCTCGAGGATCGACTGCTTGGTGATCGCGTTGAAGACGACGCGCTCCACCGGCTGCTTGGTCAGCGCCTTCTTCTGCTTCAGCACCTCCAGGACGTGCCAGGAGATGGCCTCGCCCTCGCGGTCGGGGTCGGTGGCGAGGATCAGCTTGTCGGCACCCTTGAGCGCGCGGGCGATATCGTTGATGCGCTGGTTGGACTTGGCATCGACCTCCCAGACCATGCGGAAATCCTGGTCGGGGTCGACGGAGCCGTCCTTGGCCGGCAGGTCGCGGATATGGCCAAAGGAGGCGAGGACCTCGTAACCGGGGCCCAGATATTTGTTGATCGTCTTCGCCTTGGCCGGCGACTCAACAACGACGATATTCATGGGAATCCAATGGGTTACTGGCTATAGCCAGACTTGGACTCGGGCGGAATCGCCGCCCGTGCCGCCGGGAACATGGGGAAGGGGCCCCCTTAAGTCAAATAACCGGACCCGCTCCGGGCGGCTCAGAGCAGGGAATAAGGGCGCAATCTGGGCCGTAATAAAATACGCGTATATGCAACCAAAAGATGTATTTCTAAAGTTACGCTACTTATTCGCTTATCATTTCCCGGAGTCCGTGTATTTTGGTGCGGAGCGGATGTACCGCGCGAAAGACAGGCCGATGCCATTGCCCGACCGTGTCACTTCGACTGAACCCAGCGGCCGCTCGGCGGTCGCGAGCTACGTGGCGACCCTGTCCGCCGACCTTGCATCGCTGGCGCGGCGGACCGGCTTGGACACACTGGGATACCTCCTGGAGATGGTCCGGCTCGAAGCGGAAAGCGCCTCGCGCAACGGGCAGAACGGGCGTCGCTGACATATCCCCGGGTTCAAGGCTCCTCTCTTCTACTCGTCATCTCAAATTGATTCCGAGCTTCTCCAGCAGGGCCGACGTCGGATTGCCGTCGGGCACCATGCCGAACTTCTTCTGCTCGGCGCGGATATCGTCACGTAGGTCAAAGTCTACGTGGCCTTCGAAGTCGGTAACCTTGTAGCCGAGCGCGGCGAGCTTCTTCTGCAAGGCGATGCGCGCGTCGCGCGACAAGGGCCGGTCGTCGGCAGGCCACGCGCCCTTGAACGGGCCGCCGCCGGCGAGCAGGTCGGCGAGATGACCGACCGCGATCGCGTAGGCGTCGGAGTTGTTGTACTCCTTCAGCACGTCGTAGTTCGGCGTAACGATGAAGCCGGGCCCTTTGGCCCCGCTCGGAAAGAACAGGATGCCGTTGCCGCCCGCCGGGAAAGGCTTGCCGTCCGCACGTCGCACGCCGCGCTTGCGCCAGTCCTCGTACGAACCGCGGCTCTGCATGTAGTCAAAGTGCGGCGGCACGATCACCTCGTAGCCCCAGGCGAGCCCGTGCTTCCAGCCGCCCTTGTGCAGATAATTGGCAGTCGAGCCGAGCACGTCCGGCACGTTGTTCCAGATGTCGGCACGGCCGTCGCCGGAGAAGTCGATGGCGTAGTCGACATAGTTCGACGGCATGAACTGCGTCTGGCCCATGGCGCCGGCCCATGATGAGACCATCTGCGCGCGCGGAATCCTGCCATCCTGCATGATCCGCATCGCCACGAAGAGTTCGTTGCGGAAGTAGGGGTGGCGATAGTTCACGTAGTCGAGCGTCGACAGCGAACGGAACACGTCCCAGCGGTCCTTGGCGGCGCCGTAGTCGGTCTCCATGCCCCAGAGCGCGAGCAGCACCCAACGCTCGACCTCGAACCTCTTCTCGACCGCGTCGAGAATCCTCGCCCATTCGTGCGCCTTCGCCTCGCCGCGGCCGACGCGGCTGCGCGTGGCGAGCGCATTGATATAGGCGCCGACCGGCTTGCCGTACTCCGGCTGCTTCTTGGTGGCGGCGACGACGCGGTCGTCGGGCGTCACCCCGCGCATGGCGAGATCGAAGGTCTCGCGCGTCACGCCCTTGCGTTGCGCCTCAGGCCAGAGGCCGTTCACGAAATTGGCGAAAGGCTCCTGCGCCGCCGCCGGCCACGCCGTGAGAAGGGCAAGCAGCATCACGCCGCAGGAAATCGGCTTCACGAGTGATCCCTCGATTCGTGGGGCTGATTTTACACCAGGGACACAAGCCCGCCGCCGTGCCGCTCGATGCGCCCGGCGAGCTCCAGTTCGAGTAGTACCATGCGGACGATGGCCGGCGAGGATTGGGACAGCCGCACCAGGTCGTCGATCGAGCAAGGGGAGGGGCCGAGCAAAGAAACGATGCGGCTGCGCTCGTCCTCGCTCGGCTCGCCGGCGGCCGCGGGCTCGCCGCGCTCCGGCTCCTCGACGGGCCAGTCGAATCCACGGCCGAGAATGGGCGCGAGCGCCTCGAGAATGTCCTTGGCATCGGTCACCATGGTCGCGCCCTGCTTGAGAAGGCCGTTCGTGCCTTCGGCGCGCGGGTCGAGCGGCGAGCCCGGCACGGCGAAGACCTCGCGGCCCTGCTCGCCGGCGAGCCTCGCGGTGATCAGCGAGCCGGAGCGCCGCGCCGCTTCGACCAGCACGACCCCGACCGAAAGCCCGGAGATGATTCGGTTGCGCCGCGGGAAATCATGCGCGCGCGGCTCCCAGGTGAGCGGCATCTCCGACACCGCCGCGCCCTGCGGCACGATCTGCTCGACCAGGGGCACGTGCTCGGCCGGATAGATGCGTTCATGACCTCCGGCCAGCACGGCCACGGTCCCCGTATCGAGAGAAGCGCGATGCGCCGCGGCGTCGATGCCGCGCGCGAGCCCCGACACGATCCCGTAGCCGGCGGCGCCGAGATCGCGCGCGAGCCGCGCGGCGAATTTCATGCCGGCGGCCGACGCGTTGCGCGAGCCGACGATGGCGATCAGATTTCGCACCAGGATCGCGCGCTCACCGCGCACCGCGAGGAGCGGCGGCGCGTCGTCGATCATCGTGAGGCGCGGCGGATAATCCGGTTCGCCCAGCGCGACCAGGACGATGCTACGTGCCCGGGCGGCGGCGAACTCCCGCTCGGCCTCCTCGCGCGAGCAGATGCGGGAAGCGGCTGCGCCGCCGCGACGGGCAAGCGACGGCAGTGCATCGAGTGCGGCACGGGCGCCGCCGAAGTGATTGATCAATTCACGGAAGGTGCGCGGACCGACATTGTCGCTGCGGATGAGCCGCAGCCAGTCGATCCGCTGGTCGTCGGTGAGTGTGACGCGCTCGGCCAAGTACTGCCTCCGGGGTGAGGCAGCATCGCCCAGGCACAACCGGGAGACAACCCTCGGTTTAGCTGGTTTTGGCGCTCGCGCCGATCTTGCCTTCGGTACCGGTCATCAGCCGCGCGATGTTGGCGCGGTGCATGATCCAGAGCAGCACGCTGAGCACGAGGAAGAGCGCCGCCGGCCCGTGCAGGCCGATGAGGAAGAGCGCGCCCGGCGTCAACGCGCTGGCGATCAGTGCCGAAAGCGAGGAATAGCGGCTCACGAAAGCAACGACGAGCCACAGGCCGCAGAAGATCACCGCTGCCGGCCAGTAAACGCCGATCAGGAGGCCGATATAGGTGGCAACGCCCTTGCCGCCCTTGAACTTCAGCCACACCGGAAAGAGATGACCGAGGAAGGCGCCGAAGCCGGCGACGAGCGCCGCTTCCGGGCCGAGGAAGTGCCGCATCAGCAGGACCGCCGCAGTCCCTTTCAACGCGTCGCACAGAAGCGTCGCCGCGGCGAGGCCCTTGCGGCCCGTGCGCAGCACATTGGTGGCGCCGATATTGCCCGAGCCGATGGTGCGCACGTCCGGCCCGCCGGCGGCGAGCGTGATGATCAGCCCGAACGGGATCGAGCCGAGCAGGTAGCCGACGGCGAAGGCGAGCGCCTCGTTCATACGATCTCGTATACCGTGCGCCCGGCGACGATGGTGCGCACCACGCGGCCCTGCATGCGCGCTTCGTCGTAGGGCGTGTTCTTGCATTTCGACTTGAGCTCGTTCGGATCGACCACCCAGGGTACGTCGGTGTCGACCACGATGAGGTCGGCGGGCGCGCCCGCGCGCAGCGTGCCGCCGGGCAAGCCCAGCAGCTGCGCCGGCCGCGTCGACAGGGCGCGCAGGAGCGCCATCAGTTGCAGTTCGCCGCTGTGCACGAGGCGGAGGCCCGCGACCAGCATGGTCTCGAGCCCGATGGCGCCGGGCGCGGCTTCGGCGAAGGGCAGGCGCTTGGTCTCGACGTCCTGCGGATTGTGGTCCGACATGATCACGTCGATGACGCCGTTGGCGATCCCCTCGACGAGCGCCTTGCGGTCGCTCTCGGCGCGCAGCGGCGGCGCCACTTTCAGGAACGTGCGGTACGGGCCGATATCGTTCTCATTGAGCGTGAGGTGATTGATCGAGGCGGCGGCCGAAACGTCGAGCCCCGCATCCTTGGCGCGGCGCAGCACCTCGAGCGACTCCGCGCAGGTAACCGACGCCGCCTGGTAGCGTCCGCCGGTGAGCGAAACGAGGCGCAGGTCGCGCTCGAGCATGATCGTTTCCGCCGCCGTCGGGACGCCGAGCAGGCCAAGGCGGGAGGCGAACTCGCTCTCGTTCATCACGCCATCGCCGGTGAGGTCGGGGTCTTCGGTGTGGTGCACGATCAGCGCGTCGAAATCGCGGGCGTAGGTCAGCGCCCGGCGCATCACCTGAGCATTGGTGATGCTCTTGTCGCAATCGGTGAAGGCGAGCGCGCCGGCGGCCTTCAAGAGGCCGACCTCGGTCATCTCCTTGCCTTCGAGACCCTTGGTGATCGCCGCCATCGGATGCACGTGCACGATGGCCGTGTCGCGCGCGCGCCTCAAAACGAAGTCGACGGTGGCAGGCTCGTCGATCGCCGGCGAGGTGTTCGGCTGGCAGACGATGGTGGTGACGCCACCGGCCGCGGCGGCCTGGCTCGCCGAGGCGAGTGTCTCGCGGCTCGCGGCGCCCGGCTCGCCGATGAAGGCGCGCATATCGACGAGTCCCGGCGCGACGACCTTGCCGCGGCAGTCGATCACGTCGGTGCCTTCCGGCACACCGGCCGCGCCGATACCCCGCTTGGCCTCGCGCACGACGCCGTCCGCGATGAGCACGTCGCCGACGATGTCGAGGTCGCGCGACGGATCGAGGATCCGGGCATTGGCGAGCAGGATCGGGCGGCGGTCAGATAACATTGTCTTGCGGCATCATGCGTTCGGCAAATTACGGGACAACGCTTCCAGCACCGCCATGCGCACGGCGACGCCCATCTCGACCTGTTCTCGGATCAGAGACTGCGGGCCGTCGGCGACGATCGAGTCGATTTCCACGCCGCGGTTCATCGGGCCGGGATGCATGACCAGCGCGTCGGGCCGCGCATAGGACAGCTTCTTCTCGTCGAGACCCCAATACTGGAAGTACTCCGAGCTCGACGGCACGAACGAACCGTCCATGCGCTCGCGCTGCAGGCGCAGCATCATCACGATGTCGGCGTCGGCGAGCCCCGCGCGCATGTCGCGCGCGACCTCGACGCCCATGCGCTCGATGCCGACCGGCAGCAGAGTCGAGGGCGCGACGACGCGCACGCGTGCGCCCATCGTGTTGAGCAGGATGATGTTCGAGCGCGCGACGCGCGAATGCAGGATGTCGCCGCAGATCGCGACGGTCAGCCCGTCGATGCGGCCCTTGTTGCGGCGGATGGTGAGCGCGTCGAGCAGCGCCTGCGTCGGATGCTCGTGCGCGCCATCGCCGGCGTTCACCACCGAGCAGTCGACCTTGCGCGCGAGCAATTCCACCGCGCCCGAGGCGTGGTGGCGCACGACGATCAAATCGGGATGCATGGCGTTGAGTGTGACGGCCGTATCCATCAGCGTCTCGCCCTTGCGCATCGAGGACGAGGACGTCGACATGTTCATGACGTCGGCGCCGAGGCGTTTGCCGGCGAGCTCGAAGGACGCCTGCGTGCGCGTGGAAACCTCGAAGAACAGATTGATCTGCGTCCGGCCGCGGAGCGACGCGCGCTTCTTTTCGATCTGACGGTTGAGTTCGACGAATTCTTCGGCGAGGTCGAGAAGCCCGGAAATCTCGTCGCGCGAAAGGCCCTCGATCCCCAGCAAATGGCGTCGGCTGAGGACGAAGGCAGATTTCTGTCCGGTTGTCATTAAAGCGAGTTCTATAGGCGCTGTTCCGCGGTGCGGCAAGCACCCGATTCGGCCATCCACAGCGCAGTGTTGGAATCACACGACTTCATCGAGTTTTCGTGAGCGGGGTGATGCTGCGATGCGGGAACACCACGCTGTGTTCCCGTGTTTACTGTCCGAGCGCGCAACGGACAAGTTCGTCGCGTGACATCAGAAACGTGAAATGGATACGACCGCGCGGAACATCCGGTTTCGGCGGCGGAACAGGAGTCACAACATGAACATTTTCGCAAAGCTGGCGACTGCGGCGGCGGTGGCCGGTGCTCTGGCCGTGCCGATGGCAACCCCGAGCCAGGCGGCTTGGCGTCATCACGGTGGTAACGGCGCTGCTGCGGCGGCGATCGGTTTCGGTGCGGGCGCGGTAGTTGGCGCGGCTGCGGCCAATGCGGCGGCGGGCCCGGGCTATTATGACAACGGCTATGCCTACGACAGTGGTTACGACAGCTACGCCTATGAACCGGCTCCTGCTTATGGCTACGCCCCGGCCTATCGCGGCGGCTATAACCCGTCGAACGTCCGGGAGCATCAGTGCAATCTGTCGCCGGGCTCGGTGAATTACGTGCCGTGCGACAACAATAACTAAGTCGCTAGATCGCTTGAGAGCAGAAGGGCGGGCCGCGAGCCCGCCCTTTTTGTTGTTTCAGCGCTTGAGGCCGGCAAGCCGGTCGAGCGCGCCTTGCAGGATGAACATCGCGGCGTGCTGGTCGATCACCGCCGCGCGTTTTGCCCGGCTGACGTCGGCTTCGATCAGCTGGCGCTCGACTGCGGCGGTCGACAGGCGCTCGTCCCACAGTGCAATCGGCAACTCCGTCAGTTTCGCGAAATTACGCGCGAAGGCGCGGGTCGACTGCGCCCGCGGCCCTTCCGATCCGTCCATGTTGATCGGCAGCCCGAGCACGAATCCGACCGCGTTGCGCTCGGATGCGAGCGCGAGCACGCGTTGCGCGTCGGCCGTGAAAGCCTTGCGCGCCACCGTCTCGACGGCGGTCGCGATCTTTCGGTCGGGGTCGCTCACGGCGACGCCGATCGTCTTGGTGCCAAGGTCGAGCCCGATCAGCGCACCTCGCGCGGGCAGGTGGGCGGCGGCGTCGGTCAGCGGCAGGATCACGGCCATGGCCGAGCGGTAGCACGCGTCAAAAGCATCGCCAACGCCTGCGCGGCGCGATAATGAAAACCGGTTCGGGCCCCGCGTCCAAGGAGCATTCCGCAATGCAGATCACATGGTATGGCCATTCCGCGTTCCGCCTCGATTTCGGCGGCAAGGCGGTCCTGGTCGACCCCTTCTTCACCGGCAACCCGACCTTCCCCGGCGACAAGGCGGACGCGATTAAGGGCGTCACCCACATCGCCATCACCCACGGCCACGACGATCACCTCGGGGACACGCTCGACATCGCCAAGCAGACCGGCGCCAAGGTCATCGCGAACTATGAGATCTGCATGTGGTACGCAGGTCAGGGGCTCGAGAAATTCGATCCGATGAATTTCGGCGGCACGCTTCAGCAGGACGGCTTCAGCATCAGCATGGTGCGTGCCGATCATTCCTCCGCACATCTGGAGGGCTCGACCACAGTCTATCTCGGCAACCCCGGCGGTCTGATCGTCAAGGCGCCGGGCGAGCCGACCGTGTATCACATGGGCGACACCGACGTGTTCGGCGACATGGCGCTGATCGAGGAGCAGCATCATCCCAAGGTCGGCATCGTGCCGGTCGGCGACCGCTTCACCATGGGCGGGGAGGGTGCGGCTTTCGCCTGCAAGCGGTTCTTCAAGTTCGACGCGGTGATCCCGTGTCATTACGGCACGTTCCCGATCATCGAGCCGAACGCCGACAAGTTCGTCGCCGCCATGGCGGGACAGAAGACCAAGGTGATCGTCGCCGAGCGGGGCAAGCCCTTCAACGTGTAATCGGAAGAGATCGGGGGATAAAGATGATGGACGGCGGCAGTGCGCGGCGCGTGCGCGGCGAGATCGACATGCGCACCTTCGCCAAGGGCGCCGGCGCGACCATTCACGTCGCGCCGGGCGGGATCGTGTTCAACAAGGGCGAGCCAGGCGACTGCATGTACATCGTGCAGTCGGGCGTGATCGACATGGTGATCGGCGACACCGTGATCGAGACGATCGGCGCCAACGAGGCGCTCGGCTTCATGTCGATGATTGACGAGATGCCTCGATCCTCGACGGCGCGGGCGCGCGAGGCTTGCGAATTGTCACTGATCGATGCGCGCACGTTCCGCTTCATGGTCGACGAGGTGCCGAACTTCTCGACCTACATCATGCGCGTGCTGGCGCGCCGCATCCGCGGCATGTCGAAGGCTTTGTGAACGGGGGCGTCGCCGCCTTTGCCGGCGGCGAACCTTCGCTTCATCGTTTGCGAATAGGTGGCGTCAGCGCGCCGGATTAGTCTGGTCGCCATTAAATACGGAAGGGCGATTCACATGTGGCACGACCGGCGGCTGCTGGACCTGTTCGGCATCGAACATCCGATCCTGCTCGCGCCGATGGCCGGGGCCATGGATGTCGCGCTCGCCGCGGCAGTGGCGAACGGCGATGGCCTCGGCTCGCTGCCGGCCGCCCTGCTCGATGCAACCAAGTTGCGCGACCAGGTCGTGGCGTTTCGTGCCGCCGCGCCGCGCAAGCCGGTCAACCTGAACTTCTTCTCCCATACGCCGCCGGTGCCGAACAATGCGCGCGAGCACGGCTGGCGCGAGGCGCTCAGGCCCTATTACGTCGAGTTGGGCATCGATCCGAATGCGCCGGTGCCGGTATCGAACCGCGCCCCGTTCGACGAGGCGTTCTGCGGCGTGGTCGAGGAACTCAAGCCCGAGGTCGTCAGCTTCCACTTTGGCCTGCCCGAGGCCTCGCTCGTCGCGCGCGTGAAGGCGACCGGCGCAAAGGTCATTTCGTCGGCGACGACGGTCGCCGAAGCGGTGTGGCTCGACGAGCGCGGCTGCGACGCGATAATCGCGCAAGGATACGAGGCCGGCGGTCATCGCGGCAATTTCCTGAGCGATGACCTCTCGACCCAGGTCGGCACCTTCGCGCTGGTGCCACTCGTCGCCGACGCCGTGAAGGTTCCGGTCATCGCCGCCGGCGGCATCGCCGACGCGCGCGGCATCGTCGCGGCGCTGGCGCTCGGCGCCGCCGGGGTGCAGATCGGCAGCGCCTATCTGCACTGCCCTGAATCGAAGGTCGCGGCTCCACACCGGGCGCTCCTGCGCAGCGCGCGCGGCCGTGACATGGTCGTCACCAATCTCATGACCGGACGTCCGGCCCGCGGCTTCGTCAACCGGGTCATGCGCGAGCTCGGCCCCATCAGCCCGGTCGCGCCCGACTTTCCGCTGGCCGGGGGCGCGCTCGCGCCGCTCGGGGCGAAAGCGCAGGCGCAGGGCTCGGGCGACTTCTCGAGCATGTGGGCGGGGCAGGGTGCGGCGCTCGGCCGGGAACTGCCGGCCGCGGACCTGACCGCCCGGCTGGTCGAAGAGACGCAGGCCCTGATGCGGCGCATGGTGGGCTAGGCTCGCATTGCGAGGCCGAACGGGCCTCTGCTATACGCGGGCCGAATTCGCCCGAGGCCGTTCATGTCCGTCGACGCCGCCACCGTCCGCCGCATCGCGCATCTCGCCCGCATCGCGGTCGCCGAGGAGGAGGTCGAGCATCTGCGCGGCGAGATCAACGCCATCCTCGCCTTCGTCGAGCAACTGGACGAGGTCGACGTCACAGGCGTCGAGCCGATGACCTCGGTCACGCCGATGGCGATGAAGAAGCGCGCCGACGTCGTCACCGACGGCGAGATCGCCGAGGACATCGTACGAAATGCGCCTCAGACGGAAGACAACTTCTTCCTCGTTCCCAAAGTCGTCGAGTGACCCATGTGCCTCGCGTGTGAACAAGGCGACCTGGAGCAGCGCTGGGAGATGATCGAAACCATCTCGTACGGCCGCCTGCCCGCGGGGCACACCGCAGACGATCTGCGCGCGATGGGGCTGCCCGTGCCGGGCGAGCTTTACCGCGAGACGCAAGCCGACGGCACGATCCTGATCCGGCAAGTCGCTCCGTCCGAGCTCGCCGGCAACGCTTTCCGTTGCGACACGCCCGAGCAATGACCGAATTCACGAACCTCACGCTGGCCGAAGCGCGCGACGGGCTTCGCGCCAAGAAATTTTCCGCCTCCGAACTTGCGCAGGCGCACGTCCGGGCGGTCGAGAAGGCGCGCGACCTCAACGCCTACATCCTCGAGACGCCGGAGCGTGCCGCCGAGATGGCGAAGGCGTCCGACGCGCGCATCGCCAAGGGCGAGGCGGGCCCGCTCGAGGGCATTCCGCTCGCCGTGAAGGACCTGTTCTGCACCAAGGGCATCCGCACGACGGCGTGCTCGCGCATCCTCGAGAACTTCGTCCCGACCTACGAGTCGACCGTCACCTCGCAGCTCTGGCGCGACGGCGCGGTTCTGCTCGGCAAGACCAACAACGACGAGTTCGCCATGGGCTCGTCGAACGAGACTTCGCATTTCGGACCGGTGTCGTCGCCGTGGCGGCGGAAAGGCGCCAACACGCCGCTGACGCCGGGCGGATCCTCGGGCGGCTCGGCTGCCGCGGTGGCGGCGCAGCTGTGTCTCGGTGCGACCGGGACCGACACCGGCGGCTCGATACGCCAGCCGGCCGCCTTCACGGCCACCGTGGGCATGAAGCCGACCTACGGCCGCTGCTCGCGCTGGGGCATCGTCGCCTTCGCGTCTTCGCTCGATCAGGCCGGTCCCTTCGCCAAGACCGTGCGCGACGCCGCGATCCTGCTGCGCTCGATGGCCGGTCCCGACGCCAAGGACACGACCTGCGCCGATCTGCCGGTCCCCGACTACGAGGCCGCTGTCGGCCGTTCGGTGAAGGGCCTGCGCATCGGCATCCCGAAGGAATACCGGCTCGACGGCATGCCGGCCGAGATCGAGACTTTGTGGGAGCAGGGCAAGGCCTGGCTGAAATCCGCCGGCGCCGAGCTCGTCGACATCTCGCTGCCGCACACCAAGTACGCGTTGCCGGCCTATTACATCGTTGCGCCGGCGGAAGCCTCCTCGAACCTCGCGCGCTATGACGGCGTGCGCTACGGCCTGCGCGTACCGGGCCGCGACATCACCGGTCAGTACGAGGCGACCCGTGCTGCCGGCTTCGGGGCCGAGGTGCGTCGCCGCGTCATGATCGGCACCTACGTGCTTTCGGCGGGCTATTACGATGCCTATTACTTGCGTGCTCAGAAGCTGCGCACGCTCATCAAGCGCGACTTCGAGCAGGCCTTCGACGCCGGCATTCACGCCATGCTGACGCCGGCGACGCCGTCCGCGGCCTTCGGCCTCGGCGAGAAGGGCGGCGCCGATCCGGTCGAGATGTATCTGAACGACGTCTTCACCGTCACCGTGAACATGGCCGGTCTGCCCGGCATTTCGGTGCCGGCCGGCCTGGACACCCAGGGGCTGCCGCTCGGCCTTCAGCTCATCGGCCGCCCGTTCGACGAGGAGACCCTCTTCTCGCTCGGCGAGATCGTTGAGCAGGCCGCCGGCCGCTTCACGCCGCAAAACTGGTGGCGCTAATCGGGTCTGTCGAGGCTGGCCACCGGCGGCAGGTCGCGATCGCTCGCGACCGTCGTCTTGCCGCCGAGATTGCCGCCGCTCAGGATGAAAATCGCCGCGCCGATCACGACGAGAATGCCGACGAAGAGGCCGAGGCTGCGCATGTCCTGATCCATGCCTCGCCAACGTCCGCCGGCGGGACGGGTTCCGGGCCCGGGCCGGTGGGCAGTGCAGGAGTGGGCAAGCTTGCGGAATTTGCACCAGCGACCTGCTTTGTTCCCTTGGCGGCCGGCACAATTTCGCCGCATAATTGCAAATTGCTGCCGGGGTCGCCTCGTGACCGACACGCGCACCATCGTCCGCGAACTTTATGACGCCTACGGCAAAGGCGACGGTCCGCGCGTCGCGCAACTCCTTCATGATGACATCGATTGGGTGATCTACGCGCCGGTCGACGTCTTTCCCTTCGCCGGCGTTCGCCACGGCCGGCAGGCGGTCCTCGGCGCGCTAGCGGATATCGGAGCGACTTATCTCCTGCGCAGTTATCAGCCGGAGATTATGCTCGTCGACGGCGACCGCGCCGCGGTGATGTCGGACGTGCACTTCGTGCAAAAATCCTCCGGCCGCGCCCTGCGTTTCCGGCTGGCCAACTTCCTGCGTGTCGAGAATGGCCGCGTGATCGAGTTCCGAGAGTTCATCGACACCTTCGACGCGGTCGAGCAGGCGCTGGGGCGCGAGTTGGCGCTCTGACCGGGACAGGCGCTTGCCCGCCACCTTTTCGGCGGCTACCTGTACCCGCCATGAGCGTCCAGACATCCCCCTCCGACAAGCTGATCCGCGGCACGACCGGCGACTGGGAAGTCGTCATCGGCATGGAGGTGCACGCGCAGGTCTCGTCCCGGTCGAAGCTGTTTTCCGGCGCCTCGACGGAATTCGGCGGCGCCCCGAACAGCCACGTGTCGCTGGTCGACGCGGCCATGCCGGGCATGTTGCCCGTCATCAACGAGGAATGCGTCGCCCAGGCGATCCGTACCGGCCTCGGGCTCAAGGCCAAGATCAATCTGAAATCGGTGTTCGACCGGAAGAACTATTTCTATCCCGACCTGCCGCAGGGCTATCAGATCAGCCAGTACAAGTCGCCGGTCGTCGGCGAGGGCGTCGTCTCGGTCGACCTCGACGGCGGCGAGAGCGTCGATGTCGGCATCGAGCGCCTGCATCTCGAGCAGGATGCGGGCAAGAGCCTGCACGACCGCCATCCGAATTTCTCCTATGTCGATCTCAACCGCTCCGGCGTGGCGCTGATGGAGATCGTGTCGAAGCCGGACCTGCGCTCCGCCGAACAGGCCAAGGCTTTCCTGACCAAGCTGCGCTCGATCCTGCGCTATCTCGGCACCTGCGACGGCAACATGGAGCAGGGCTCGCTGCGCGCCGACGTCAACGTCTCGGTACGCCGTCCCGGCGAGCCGCTCGGCACGCGCTGCGAGATCAAGAACGTCAACTCGATCCGGTTTGTCGGTCAGGCGATCGAGCATGAGGCGCGGCGCCAGATCGAGATCATCGAGGAAGGCGGCACGATCGAGCAGGAGACGCGCTTGTTCGACCCCGGCCGCGGCGAGACGCGCTCGATGCGCTCGAAGGAAGAGGCGCACGACTATCGCTATTTCCCCGATCCGGACCTGCTGCCGCTCGAGGTGACGGCCGACTATGTTGCCGAGCTTGAAAGGCACCTGCCGGAATTGCCCGACGCCAAGCAGGTGCGCTTCGTCGCCGAGTTCGGCCTGTCCGCCTATGACGCCGGCGCGCTCGTCGCCGAGCGCGACACCGCGCAATACTTCGAAACGGTCGCCAAGGGGCGCGACGCGAAGGTTGCGGCAAACTGGGTGATCAACGACCTCACCGGCCGCCTCAACAAGGAAGGCAAGGACATCGCGTCGTCGCCGGTGTCCGCGATGCAGCTCGGCGCCGTGCTCGACCTGATCGCCGACGGCACCATCTCCGGCAAGATCGCCAAGGACCTGTTCGAGATCGTCTGGAGCGAGGGCGGCGATCCGCGCGCCATCGTCGAGGCGCGAGGCATGAAGCAGGTCACTGATCTCGGCGCGATCGGCAAGACGGTCGACGAGATCATCGCCAAGAATCCGGACAAGGTCGCCGATGCCAAGACCAATCCCAAGGCGATCGGCTGGTTCGTCGGTCAGGTGATGAAGTCGTCCGGCGGCAAAGCGAGCCCACAGGCGGTCAACGACTTGTTGAAGAGCAAGCTCGGGCTCTGACGTCCTCTCTCGCGCGTCGCTCGTCCGCGGTCGTGCGACGGCGCGCGCGCATCCGCGGACCTACCATTCCATCTCCCGCAGTGCCGTCCGGATGCCGCCGCGCGGGTCGCGTCGCCGCCGCGCAACGCACGTCGCGACGCGAATCAGCGAAGGGCGATTCGCTCGTTTTTGATCGATTCCGGTCGGTCGAAGCCGGCAAACGAGCATGCCTGTGCAAAAATTTTCCACTGATGCGACGCTGCATCGTCGCATGGTTAGCGCGATGAAAATTGATCGCATCGTTGCGCGACTTTCGCTGTCAACCGGCCTTCCGCAGATTTTCGTCGGCGCGCAAAAACGCCTTGTGTCATCGCGCTTTTTTGCGATCGCGCATGGGCGATGCGCTTTACGCGCGCAGCGTGCTCGTTGCCGTCGTCATCGTCGCGCGCAAGCGCACGACATGTGCACTTCGATGCGCGGACGGTGCGTCGCGTACACGCTTCCTTAAGTGGAACGCTGCTTTTTTCGTTGTGCTGTAGTAAACGAAATGCAGTGCGCTTCGATTCGCGATGCGCACTGAAGCGACACCGCCATGATCTCATGGCTAGGAGGGCAGCAAATGGCTAAACGTCGTAAGAAGGCAGCGGCGAAGAAGAAGACGGCGAAGAAGGGCCGGAAGAAGAGGCTCTAGTCGACGCCACGTCTTGATCTTCGCACTGCTCTGCAGTGTCGAGGATTGCGTCATACGGGCCGGTGGCGGCCACGGGGATGCTAGCGTGACGCGGCACTGCGCGGCGCCCCGGTTCCGGATGACACTTCAGGGCGTCGGCGAGACAGAGGCTCTCGCCGACGCCCTCGGATTTTAAGGAAGGCGCGTCCCGCAGATCGTGACGCCGGTGCCGGCTCTCAGCCGCCCGCCTTCAGGCGCTTGTTACAGGCGCTCCAATATTTCGGCCACGTCGTTCCCTTCTCGATCTTGCCCGCGGCCTTGGCTTCCTTCCATTCGGCGCCGCACTTCTTCTGCCGCTCGCGCATCGCCTGAACCGCTGCAGACGGCGGCTTCTTCGGCTTGGCGGTCTTCGGCGTTGTCGCAGCCGGCGCGGGCTGCGCAGACTGCGCCGCCGCACTCAACGTGGCGATCGGAAGCGATGCGGCGATGAGGCCTGCGGCAAGAGCCGCGGCCAGAAGGCGGTTCGGCATGATCCTCTCCCCTTGGTTTTTCAAACACTTCGCGGGCTACAACCCGATCGTTCGATTTAACTACTTAAGATTGTGTCGGTAAAGCCTCAGAAGGCCGGCGGGAGAAGCGGCGAGGGGCGTTGCGTTCCGCGGCAGCCGTGCCTAGGTCTCGACGCCGTTAGGAACCGGCAGGCACTCGGCAGGAGAGGGCGATGGCGCGCAAGGCGATGAAGCGAGTGGCGAAGGCTTCAAAGACAGCGGCGAAAGCCAGATCGCAGCGCAAGGCAGTGGCCAAAACGTTCAAGGCGGCTAAGCCGGCCAAGCCGATCGCGCTCTACTACTGGCCGACGCCGAACGGCTTCAAGATCTCGATCATGCTCGAGGAGTGCCGGCTGCCCTATACGCTGATGCCGGTGAACATCTCGAAAGGCGAGCAGTTCAATCCCGACTTCCTCAGGATTTCGCCGAACAACCGCATGCCGGCGATCGTCGATCCGCAAGGGCCCGGCAACAAACCGATCTCGATCTTCGAGTCCGGCGCCATCCTGCAATATCTCGGCCGCAAGACTGGCAGGTTCTATCCCGACGACGAGCGCGGCCGCGTCGAGGTCGATCAGTGGCTGTTCTGGCAGATGGGCGGCCTCGGGCCGATGGCCGGCCAGCTCAACCACTTCAAGCACTATGCGCGCGAGACGCTGGCCTACGCGATCAAGCGCTACGACGACGAGGTCAATCGTCTGTACGGCGTCATGAACACGCGCCTCGCCGACCGCCCGTTCCTCGCCGGGCGCTATTCGATCGCCGACATGGCGTGTGTCGGCTGGGTCAATTTGTGGAAACGGCAAGGCCAGAACATCGACGACTTCCCGCACCTGAAGCGTTGGCTCGAGACGGTGAAGGCGCGCCCGGCGGTTCAGAAGGGCATGGCGCTCGGCATGGAGTTGCGCCAGGGCATCGACATGAAGGATCCGGACGTGCAGTCGGTGTTGTTCGGGCAACGCGCGAGGGCCGGCTGACGGGGCGCCCGGCTATTCCGGATAGACGAAAGTGCTTTGGGCCGCCTTGCGCCGGCGCCGGGAGATGACCTCGCGAACGCCGTAGCCGGCTCCGAAGCCGAAGGCGAATACGGCCGCCAGCTCGAAAATTCCCACCGTGGCCCCCACACCCGATTACCGCAATTTTTCATACCACACGCAAGAGCTGCATACAACCCGGCGTTGCTCGGTGCGCGCCGCTGGACCCACCGCAATCCAGCGAACGACGTGCCTCGTGCCGGCGCGCGGCCTGCGGCGGTGGTTAGCTGGGGCTCAACGCGCGCGGTTAGCGAAGTCTCACCGCCTGCGCCAGACGCGCCAATCGCCTTCCAATCAAGCCGTTCTTCGCGTGAGACGACGTCGCGGCCGCGGTGCGTTCACGTTCGATTCATCGCAACGTTTAAACTGCCATTCAAATTTTCCCCCGATGATCGCGCTTGTCCGTGGAAGCGGACGACAGGGATGCGGCTCGGCGCCGCCGATGCGGATCGGTGCGCCGTGCGCAAAAATAAAATCGGGAGGCCGTAATGGCTGACGTGGGACTTGAATGCGCGCATCGCGCTGAACCGTCGAACGCGGACGAGTGTTTCGCGCTCGGCATGATCCATTCTGCCGGGGCGGGAGTAGCCGTCGACCTGGTGCAGGCGCACAAGTGGTTCAACATCGCCGCGATGCGCGGACATCGCGACGCAGCGCCGCTGCGCCGCGAGATCGCCGAGCAGATGAGCGATGCCGAGATCGGCTCGGCGCAGCGCGCCGCGCGCGACTGGCTGCGCGCGCATCCGCAGGCGAGCGCGGCGTCGAGGCCGACGCTCATCGCGGCGTGATGTCCCGGGTGGGGCGCGCTCAGCCGCGGTAATAGGGCGCGTCGTATCGCTGATGATGCCGGTGACGACTGCGCCCGTTGGTGTAGCGCGGATTGCGTTCGCACCAGGCGCCCGCGCCCCTCGCCGTCGCCTGGCACTGCTCAAACGAAACAAAGCCGCAATTGCGGCCGCCGCCGGCCCGCTCGTTGTATTGCGCGCACCAGGGATAATCGCGCGCGTGCGCGGGATGAATTGGGCTGACGAACGCGCTCGCGGTGACGAGCGTGGACAGGGCGACGAGAGTGAGTCGCATCCGAAGATTCCTTCAAATCAGTGCCTTTTCTGCTAACTCGCGAGCGTGGCCGACGTTCGCTGCGGCGGGCAAATTATGCGTCTCGGCGCTTCTTGCTATTGCCGGGCGCGTCGGGCATATCCGCCTTACGCGGAGACGTGGCCGAGTGGCTGAAGGCGGCGGTTTGCTAAACCGTTATACGCTTGTAAAGGCGTATCGAGGGTTCGAATCCCTCCGTCTCCGCCAGCCGCATCCCTCTCAAAACATCGCGCTCGGGCTCGACTGCGGCAGTGTGATGACGCGTAGCGCCGGTCGTCTGAACACATGGTCGGCGGGCCGCGACCGGCAGAACGCGATGATAGCTCGATAGACCACAGTAGTGGCAGCCGGCGCGGGCAGGGCCCCGTCTGGCGCGAACCGCTCATGACTCGAGCCCAGCCACAGTTCGGTGTCGCTCAACCCCGTCTGCAGATCTGTCGCTAGCCGATTCGGCTACACAAGGGCCTTACGACGGTCTCGCCGGTAGCAGCTTCCGCCATGCGGCATCCCACGACTGATAGTGCAGGGCCGAAGTCATACTCGCATTAGTAGTATGATCTGCGTCGGGGACCAGGTTTTGGTCTCATCCCACGATTGCGCGCGTTTGTAGCCACTACTAATTCATTGAATTAATTAGATTAAATCGATTGCGACGATTGCCTCGGAAGCGTCATCTGGGTGCGGCCAAATTGCGTGTTTTTTGCGCAACAGTCGGTCGGAAAGCGTCCCAAGGGCCTGTGGGAAGGGCGCTTCTTCGTTGCTTGGAGGGGGGCAATCGCTAATCTGACACCTGCGACGGAGGGGGGCATCCCCATGTCGCGCTGTCCGGAAGTCGGATTGCACTGAGTGATACCCAGTTCTGAGCTTTGTGTGTGTGCGTCGGGTCATCAGTCGGTGTGAAACGTCCGCCGGAGAGCGGGGAGCCAGGGGAAGTTCCATCGGTGCTGTCGCACTGGGCGGATACGGAACCCTCTCACAAGAAACAATGTTTTGGAGGTTCAAGATGAAGATGGTGAAAAGCCTTCTCCTCGGAGCGGCCGCCGGTGTGGTGGGCGTTGCTGGGGCTCAGGCGGCCGATCTTCCCGTTAAGGCCAAACCGGTCCAGTACGTGAAGATTTGCTCGCTCTACGGCGCCGGCTTCTACTACATGCCCGGCACTGATACCTGCTTGAAGGTCGGTGGCTTCGTTCGCGCGGAAATGAACTTCAACGCGAACACGTCCTTCGGTCAGATCAACAAGGCCAGCGTCGATCAGAGGACCTACAACTTCACCAACACGCGCGCTCGCGCTGCGGTGACGTTGGACGCCCGCTCGCAGACCGAGTACGGCACCCTGCGTGCCTATGCCCTCATCGCCGAGCAGATCGACACCGGCACTCCGTTCGTCAACCCGCAGGGTCTCGGCGGTTCGGACGTGCGCACCTGGTCGAACGCGTTCTTCATCCAGTTCGCGGGCTTCACGGCCGGCGCCACGGCGTCGTTCTTCGACTTCGACCTGCAGCCCTATTCGAACCAGACCAACGTTCTGAGCTCGAACGCGGCTGGCGCCGGCATCCCGGTGTTCGCCTATACGGCGCAGTTCGGCAACGGTCTGTCGGCCTCGATCTCGGCCGAAGCGAACGAGGGTCGCCGCTCGCACATCCTGAACGCCACGGCCACGACGACGGCCGCGGGCGTCGGCACCTGGGGTAACCAGAACATCACCGGCGCTGCGACGTCCGTGATCACCGGCACCCAGAACGGCTATGCCGGCCGTCAGTGGCCGGACGTGGTCGGCAACCTCCGCCTCGATCAGGCTTGGGGTAGCGCGCAGGTCATGGGTGCGGTGCATCAGCTGCACGCGAACAGCTACGACATGGGCGGCTTCGCCGCGGCTCCGTCCGACAAGGTCGGCTGGGCTGTCGGTGGCGGTCTGAAGGTCAACCTGCCGATGCTCGGCAAGGGTGACTATGTCATCGCTCAGGTCGGCTATACCGAGGGTGCTCTGGCTTACGTCGGTTCGGGTCTGCCCGGCATCGGCGGCGCTACTGCGGCTTCGGGTATCAACTATGGTGCGGGCTCCGCGACCCCGGGCTTCCTGATCGGCACGGGCAATCCGGCGACCAGCGCCTACGGTCCGGTGTTCGACGCCACCTACGGTCTCGGCGGCGATCTCCAGCTGACCAAGGCGTGGAGCATCACGGGCGGCTTCGAGCACTTCTGGAACACGCAGTGGAAGACCTCGCTGTACGGCGCGTACGGCAAGTTCGACTACAACGATGTCGCCAGCGCTCAGATCGCCTCGGCCTCTTCGACTCAGGTGGGTGGTGTCGCCGGCATGACCGGCACCGCCGACTGGTCGTTCTGGCAGGTCGGTTCGCGCACCGTGTGGACGCCGGTCACCAACCTCGATCTCAGCGTCGACGTGCTCTACAACCACCTCGACACGGCCTACAACACGACGGCCGCGCTGGGTGACAAGGGCTGGCTCGCGGGCATGTTCCGCGCGCAGCGCAACTTCTATCCCTGATCAGCTAGCCTGATCGGAGATGAGACCCTCGGCGGGAAACCGCCGGGGGTTTTCATTTGTGTCAGACGGTCGTGTCTGTCGGGCAGGGCGCGGCGGCGCGTGCCGCCATCACTTCGTTCCCGCACTCACGCGGTTTGTCGATCGAGGCAGCTCGATACGGCAGGGGCGACCGCGGTCGCGGTGAGGTCCGACCAGGACTGCGTGTGGCCTTTCCTGAACAATCGGGCGCTCGCATAGAAGGGCGTGCTCGGGCCGCGTTTCATCCAGTACCAGATCAGCGCGGTACCGTCCGACAGCAGGATGAAGGTCGGTTTGCCCTGCGCCGCGGCCAGATGTGCATTGGTGTTGCTGACCGTGACGATGGCGTCACAGGCCGCCATCAGGGCCGTCAGACGGTCGATGTCGTTCGTGTTGTCGACGTCATCGAGGTGCTCGACCATGAGCCCGGACTCTCGCGCGACCTGCTCGCGGTCGCTACGCGTGTCGCCGTATTGAAGATCGACGAAGCGGCAATTGCTCAGGCTCATGAGCGGCGCGAGATCGGCGAGGCGAGCGCTCTTCGTCCCGCCGTACTGAGGGTGCACGCTCGCCCAGGACAGTCCGATGACGCGGCGACCATCGCCGGTCAGCCGGCGGCGAAAGTCCGCCGCAACGCCTTGATCGGCGGCGAGGTAACTTGAGGCCGCGCGTTCGAACGAGCCGGCGCCGGGGCGCAGGTACTGCGGCAGGTCACCCAGCGGGCAGTGGGCTGCGATCGGATCGCCATAGAGCTGCGGCTCTTGCGCGATCACGGATATATCCGGGAACGACCGCTGCAACAGCCTGACGAGCCGGGGCTCGACCTCGAGCACAACCTTCGACGCGTAAGCGCGCAGCTCGGGAACCATGCTGCACATCAGGATCTGGTCGCCAAGTCCTTGCTCCGCCCACACCAGCAGGGTGCCGTCGACCTTGTCGCCGACCCAGCGCGGGCCACGATAGTCGCGCCATTTGCTTGCATTCGCGGGTACCTTCCAGCGGGACGCGAAGAGAGGCCAGCCTTCGGCGAAGCGGCCTCGGGACAACAGGAAGGCGCCTTTGTCGTAAAGCGGCACCGCCGCCGTCGGGTCGAGCGCAAGGGCGCGATCATAGGCGCTCAGCGCTTCGTCATCGCGGCCGAGGCAACTCAGCGCGTTTGCGAGATTGTTGTGATGGTCGACGTTGCCCGGATCTACGGCGACAAGGTGCTGGCTGGCCTCGCTTGCCTCCTCGTAACGACCGAGCCGGTAAAGCAGGCAGGACATGGAATCCAGCGCCGGTACGTGATCCGGCCGGAGCGCCAGATCGCTCCGGTAGGCGGTCACGGCGTCGTCGTATTTGTCCGCGGCACGGTATGCATTTCCGAGATTGTGCCAAATGTCCGGCGAGTGCGGGGCGAGCGCCGCTGCGCGGCGGTAGACGGCAATCGCCTCGTCGTAGCGCGTGAGCGCAGACAGCACCGTACCCAGATTGGTCAGCGCTTCGGCATCTTGCGGCGACCTCGCGACCGCGCGCTGATAGCAGGCCAGCGCCTCGTCGAGTCGGCCCTGAGCCTGCAGCACGCGGCCGAGATTGAAGTCGATGTTCGGCAAATCGGGATTGAGCCGTGCCGCACGCGACAGCGCGTCGGCCGCCTCGGGGAGGTGCCCGAGCTGAAACTCCGCAAGGCCGAGCAGATTGAGCGCGCCGACGGCGCGCGCATCCTTCCGCAGCACCTTCTTGTAGGCGCGCACCGCCTCGTCGAGTTGACCTGACCGGTGCAGCCCGACCGCATGCTGCAGTTGAAGATTGATCTTAGGCGCGGACATTGGCGGAGACCGAACTCGGGGTTAGTGATGACGCAGGCGTATCGGGGTCGTGCCGGAGATGGTCGACCACCGCCGGAACGACCGTCGTCGCGACAAGGTCACTCCAGGGTTGACCCGTGCCCTGCCGAAACAGACGCGCGCTTGCGTAGAATGGCGTGCTTGAACCACGCTTCATCCAATACCAGATCAAGCCGGCGCCATCGGATAGAAGTACGAAAGTTGGCTTGCCTTGCGCCGCCGCCAGATGCGCATTGGTGTTGCTGATCGTGACGACTGCATCGCATGCCGCCATCAAGGCTGCCAGCCCGTCTATGTCGTTGGTGTTGTCGATGTCATCGACGTGCTCGACGACAAGTCCGGCCTCGCGTGCGGCCTCGTCCCGCTCCTGGCGCGTATCGCCGTATTGCAGGTCGATGAAGCGGCAATTGGCGAGACGAAGGAGCGGGGCAAAATCGGCGAGACGCGCGCTCTTGCTGCGGCGATGCTCCGGGTGCACGCTTGACCACGAAAGCCCGACGATCCGGCGCCCGTCCGCAGTCAGCCGGCGACGCAAGGCGTGCGCGGTCTCCTGATTGACGTGCAGATACCCGGCGCCGGCATTCTCGAACGAGCGCGCGTCGGGGCGCAGGTACGGCGGCAGATCGCCCAAAGGGCAGTGGGCCGCAATCGGACCGCTATAGGGTTGCTGCGTCTGAGGTACGACCGACACGCCGGGAAACGAGCGCTGAAGCAAGGATACAAGGCGAGGATCGACCTCGAGCACGACATGGTCCGCGTAGCTCACGAGATCGGGAATCAAGCTGCTCATCAGGATTTGATCGCCCAATCCCTGCTCACGCCAGACCAGCAGCGTTCCATCCACATGCTGACCGGTCCAGAGCGGTTGCGGGTATTTCTGCAATTTGCTGGCGAAGCCCTTGACCTCCCACCGGTGCCGGAAACCGCGCCATCCTTCCGCGAAATCGCCGCGCGACAGGTGAAAGATGCCCTTGTCATAGAGCGGAAAGACCGATGCCGGATTGAGCGCCGCGGCGCGATCGTATGCGGCGAGCGCCTCTTCATCGCGGCCTAAAAAGCTCAGCGCATTGGCGAGATTCGAAGGGTGCTCGGGATTGTCCGGCTCCAGTGCAATCAGGCGTTTGCCGACCTCGATCGCCTCTTTGTGGCGCTCCTCCCGGAAGAGCATGCGGCACAACGAGTCCAGCGCCGGGACGTGGTCGGGCCGCAGCTCCAACTCACGCTGATAAGCGGCGGTGGCCTCATCATATTGCTCCGCCGACTGGAGTGCGTTTCCAAGATTGTGCCACAGCTCCCCGGAGCGCGGGTCGATCGTCGCTGCCCGCCGATAGACGGCGACGGCCTCGTCGTAGCGCTTCATCGCTGCGAGCACTGTCCCGAGACCGGTCAGGGCGCCGGCATCCTGCGGTGCCCGGGCGACGGCCTTCTCGTAACGGTTGAGCGCATCCTCGAGGCGGCCTTGCGCCTGCAGCACCTGGCCGAGGTGGAAGTCAATGTTTGGGAAATTCGGATCGAAGTGGGCAACACGACCCAGGGCGTCAATCGCCTCGGGCAACTGGCCGAGCTGGAATTGCGCGAGGCCGAGGAGGTTGAGCACGCCGACCGCGCGCTCGTCGTCTCGCAGCACTGTCTTGTAAGCGCGCACCGCGTCCTCGAGCCGGCCCGCGCGGTGCAGCGTAACCGCCTGCTGCAGTTGCGGGTTCATCTGAGGCCCAGCCATCTGCGGACACCGAGTGCGGGATTGATGATCACTGCCGCGTGCCCTGGTCGTGCGCAAGCGGCGCCACCGCAAACCCGGCCGGCGCCTCGCCGTTCTGCTGGCGCTGCCACATCGTCCGGTACGCCACCTCGATGTGACGCGTCATTCGGACGCTATCGAACAATGCGCAGGTCAGCCGATGTCGTGCCAGCTTCTCCTTGAGTGCAGCCAGCCGGTCCGGTTGGCGAGCCAATTCAAGTGCGAGCTCTTCGTAGGCCTCGGGCGAACTGGTGATGAGCTCCGGCAGGCCCGCCGCCTGCAACAGGCTGGTGGCAACGCGGCCGGCGAACGCTGTGCCGGTGCACGTGAGCACGGGCAGGCCGGCCCAGAGCGCATCGCTCGCCGTCGTGTGCGCATTGTAAGGCAGCGTGTCGACAAACAGATCCGCCAGCCGGTGGCGCGCTAGGTGGTCAGGTAGGGCGGCGTTCGGTGCGAAGACGAGTCGCTCCTTCGCGATTCCCTGGCGTTCGGCCTCGCTCTGAAGATTGCGCGCGGCGCTGGCATTGTCGCGCAGGAGCCACAACACGCTCCCGTCGACCGCTTTCAGGAGCCGCATCCAGATGCCGAAAACGTCCGGGGTGATCTTGTAGTTGTTGTTGAAACAACAAAAGACAAACCCGTTCTCCGGCAGATGCGTGTCGGCTCGCGTCGGTGTCCGGTCGGCGACGGCGCGCTTACGATCATTGCATTGATAGGCATCCGGCAGGCGGACGACCTTCTCGGTGAAATAGCGCTCGTCCTCGGGCGGGATCACGACGTGATCGGCCAGAATATAATCGACATAGGTCGCGCCCAGGGTGCCCGGGTAGCCGAGATAATTGACTTGCACGGGGGCCGGTCGCTGCGCCAGGACGCCGACGCGAGCGGCGCCGGTATAGCCGGTCAAATCGACCAGAATGTCGATTTCGTTCCGCTTGATCTCCTCGGCCGCCCGGACGTCGCTCAAGCCGCGGATGTCGACGATCCGCTCGACCGCAGCCTCGATGCGCCGGCGCATGCCGCTTCCATCGTCGGTGCCGGTATCGAAGGCGACAATCTCGAACTCGCGTTTGTCGTGCCGCTCGAAGCACTCGACGATGAGCATTGCAACGGCGTGCTGCCGGAAATCGCCGGACATATAGCCGATGCGGATCCTGTCGTGCCGGTATGGCCTTCCGTCGCATAACGGGACGGCCGCCGCGGGAAACTCTTTCTCGACGAAAGCCCGGGCGCAGAGTTGTAGATCCCCGGCAGAGTGTGAGAGCGCCTGGTAGGCGAAAGGCGTCACCGCCAATTTGCCGGCGCGCACATCGTCGTCGATCGAGCGACGCAGGTCCGCCAGTCCATCCCAATGACAGATTGTCAGTTTCTCAAAAGCCAATTCGCCTTTTGCATCGTGGTGTTCGGGGGCTACGCGCAGCAGTCGCACGAAAGCATCGGCAGCCTCCTCGTGCCTTTTCAGGTTGCGCAGTGCAATTGCCCGGCCCAACCATCCATCGGCTGCGTTCGAATCGATTGCCAGGGCACGGTCGAACGAACCGAGGCTGTCTTCATAGCGCGTCAGATTGTGCAAGGCATTGCCGCGGGCGATCCACGCCTCGGCAGTATCGGGGGCAAGGGCAAGCGCGCGCTCGCAGGCGGCGAGGCCTGCGTCGAATTGCTTGAGCTCCGTCAGCGCTCGCGCACGATTATAGTGCGCGAGCGCGAACGAGGGATTTATTGAGATGGCCGCGTCATATGCCGCCAAGGCCAGGTCCGCGCGCCCCATGTCGAGCAAGGTGTTGCCGCGATTAATGTGCGCTTCGAAATAGGTTGGCCTGACCGCAATAGCGCGATCGTAGCTCGCCAGGGCCGCCTGGAACTGCTTCAGGTTTCGCTGGCAGTTGCCCAGGTTATAGAACGCCGGCGCATTGCCGGGCTTGGCCTCGATGGCTTTCGAGAAGCTTAGGATGGCTTCGTCGAAGCGCCCCAGGCTTTCTAAGGCGCGTCCGCGATTGTTGTGCGCTTCTGCGAAAGCGGGGTCCAGCGCGGTGGCGCGGTCATAGTACGCGAGGGCTTCGGCCGCCCGGTCGAGCTCGATGAGCGCGTTGCCGAGGTCGTTGAGCGCATGCGCTGCATTCGGGTTGATCTTGATCGCCTGCTCGAAATGACGCTTGGCCTTGGAGAACTTCCCGGTCTGTAAATACAGGAGACCCAGCAGGTAATTTGCGTCGAAGTGCCTGGGTGCGGCGTCCAGGACGAGGCGATAGGTCTTCTCGGCCCGGTCGAAATCGTGCCCGCCGCGGTGCAGGCCGATCGCCTGCTGTAATAGCTGGCCAAGCGCGGGCGAGGTCATGGTCGTCGTCCGGACGGGGAGCAGCGCGTCAGGCCGGCGCGGCGGCGCGCGGCTGCCCGGTCACTATCTCGTCGCGCTCCGCGCGCCACAGGTCGCCGTATTCGACGTTCTGCCAGTTCTCGAACCACGGTCCGCCACGCGTGAAATGCACTGCCTTCGGCGTGCCCTGTGCCGGCTTTTCGTTCCAGCCCTCGAGCCAGTTCCATTCGGTCGGCAGCGCGCCGATGTCGGCGTCGTCGGCCCATTGCATGCGGTGCAGGTAGGCGCCGCTCTCGCGGTTGACGACGTCGGGGGTCAGCCACCGCACGGAGGGATGCTCGCAGTTGAACAGCATCAGGGACGACCAGTTCTTGCGCGGATAGGAGGTTTGCACCGCGCCGTCCATCTTGGTCGTCTCCTTGGGCACGTAGTCGTGCTGCACGCAGTAGACCGCCTTCGGTGTCTGCGTATAGGCGACAAGCCCGGCAATGTCGCCGAGGAAAAGGAAGTCGCAGTCGCAGAACAGGGCCCAACCGGAGAAGCCGGCGAGCGCCGGCGTCAGGAAGCGCGTGTAGGTGAACTCCGTCGAGGCCAGCGGATCCTTGGCGCGCGTGTAGAGGCCACGCGCCCGCAAGTCCTCGGCCTTGATCGGAACGACCTCGACCGGGATAGACGCGCGCTTGAGGATTGAATGGCGGGCGATGTCGTAGGCGATGGGCTCGCGACTGTCCCAGCCGATAAACACTCGAAATGGAGCTGTCATCAGAACTTGCTCGGCCCTTGAGAGAATGTCCGCCCGACAATGCTACCTTTCCGATAGTTCGGCAACCCCGGCGAAGGCCGGTATTCTCCTGTTATTACAATGGCATGCACTGGGGCTGTCAGGCCTTGCGCCGGCTCAGGCCGCCCGGCGGTGGCGCTGCTCGCAGCGCCGGACGAAGACGGCGACGCGCCCGAGCGTCTCCGCTTCCGCGAGCAACGGCGCATGGCCTTGGTCGGCCACGGTCAGCGTCTCGAAATCGGGATGACGCTCGGCCATCGCCGTGACCGTCGTCTCGGCGAGCAGGTCGGAATTGGCGCCGCGGATCGCCATCACCGGCACGTGCCGCAGCGCCTCGAACTCCTTCCATAAGGGCGGCATCGGCTTCTCGAAATCGACGCCCTCCATGGTCTTGGCGAGCGCCGGATCATAGGTCGTGACGAAGCGGCCGTTCGCCTGCTTGAACGTGCGATGCGAGGCCTCGAGCCAGCCGTCATGCGAGACCGTTGGGAATTGCGCGTCGAACAGCCGGCGCAGAATCTCGGCGCCGTCCTCGAACGAGCGCGGCTCGGGCAATTTGCCGACATAGCCCTTGATGCGCATCAGGCCCTTCGGCTCGATCACCGGTCCGATGTCGTTGAGCACGGCCCCGGTCATCGCGGTCGGCCGCACGGCCGCGAGAAGCATCGTGAGGATGCCGCCGCGCGACGTGCCCACGAAGACGGCGGGCAGGGCGTCGAGTGCGGTCATGACCGCCAGCACGTCGGCCATCTCGACGTGGAAATTGTAGTTCGCCGGGTCGCGATCGTAGTCGGATTGGCCGCGGCCGCGATAGTCGAGCGCGATCACGCGCCTGGCCTCACCCGCGCCGGCAAGCGCGCCCGCGAGCGCCTCGAAGTCGGCGGTGGTGCGGGCGAGCCCCGGCAGGCAGACGACCGTCCGTTCGGCGCTGCGCGGGCCGTAGATGCGCGCGTGCAGCCGTAGGCCGTCGGGCGCGGAGATGAACGTGCTCGAGCCGCTCGCGGGTGTGACGGACGTGTCCATGCGGTACTCTGGAGAGGTGAGCGAAGGATGCTAGCCCGGATCGCAGCGGCGGGCCATTGAGGCGCGGTCAGTTCGTCGCGCCGCGCCTGAGGTCGGCCTCGATCACCAGCCGGTTCGAGCCGTTGAAGCGGGCGCGATAGACCTGCAGGTTTTCCATGATCCGCTGCACGTAATTACGCGTCTCGGAGATCGGGATGCGCTCGACCCAGTCGACCGGATCGACTTTCGGGTCGCGCGGATCGCCAAACGCGGCGATCCACTGTCGCACCCGGCCGCGCCCGGCATTGTAGCCGGCGAAGGTGAGGATGTAGGAGCCGTTATAGCCGGTCAGCAGGTTCGACAATTCCGCCGCGCCCATCTGCATGTTGTAGACCGGGTCGCTGAGCAGGCGCGCGCGGCTATAGACCGCCTTGAACTTCTTGGCCGTGTCCTGCGCCGCCTCGGGCGTGACCTGCATCAGGCCCATCGCGTGCGCGATCGAGACGACCTTCTGATTGAAGTGGCTTTCCTGGCGCGCGATCGAATAGGCGACCGCGTCTTCGATCGGCGGCGCGATCGGCGAATATTTCGGCAGCCCGACCACCGGATAGGCGTAATAGTCGAGCGGCAGGCCGCGGCCGTAGCCGCCGGAGCCCAGCAGCACCATGGCGCGGCCGTCGCCGTGCTTGTGCGCGAGTTCGCCAAGCATCGCCATGCCGGCGACGTCATGCGCGCTCTCCCCGAGCTCGGCATACATCGAGGCGATCATGTCGCGCTCGTTGAGCTCGTAGAGCAATCCGGCCGCGCGCACGACCTCGAGACTGGCCAGGCTTTCCCGCTCCTGGGGTGAGAACGCCGCGGCGCCGTGCAGGCCGAGATCGGGCAGGCCGGCGCGGGCGCGCGCAAGCTGGCCGTAATAGGTCGCCGAATATTTCGCTGCCTGCTCGTAATAGGCGCGCGCCTTCGCGCGCTCGCCGAGCGCGTCGGCGGCGCGGCCGAGCCAATAGCCGCCGCGCGATAAAGCGTGCGGATTGTGCGTGCCCTCGACGATATGGGCGAAATGCGCCATCGCCGTCTTCGGGTCGTGCAGGAAGCGCAGCGCGATCCAGCCTGCGGTGAAATGCTGGTCGACGCGGTAATTGCCCTGCTTCGGCGGCGCCGCGTCGCGGGCGATGCGATAGGCGGTCTGCGCGTCTTGATCGTCGAGCAGCTTGCGGATCACGAGGCGACGCTCGATCCACCACTGATTGGTGTCGACGTAGGCGTCGGTCTCGCGCGGCGCCGAGAGGATGACGCGGCCGGCCTCTTCCGGCTTGTTCTCGCGACGCAGGAGCGACGCCCGGGCGAAGAAGTAGCCGGGCTCAGAACGCGCCGCCGCCGGCACGGCGTCGAGCAGCGCCTTGGCATTGTGTTGGCGCTTGACCACGGCGGTCCAGGCGCGGGCGAGCGCCGGCTCGTTGCCGCCGAGCCGCTCGGCGGCGCGCAGCCCCGCCTCGGTGTCGTCGGCGTAGAGGCGGGCATTCATGCGCGCTTTGTTGTCGGCCGGCGTGATGATGTCGCCGAAGATATCGAGGACGCGGCGTTCGACCTCGGCGCTGCAATCCTGCGTGCGCCATGCCTCGCGCACGAGCACAGCGGCCCCAGCACGGTCGCCCTGGGCAAGCAGAGCTCGCGCGAGCACGTAGCGTCCCTTGGCCGTCGTCGGCTGCCGGTGCGCGAAGAAGGCGCGGACCGTCGCGTCGTCGGCCTTGTCGTCCCACAGCGCGTTCTCGGCGCGGCGGCGGAACAGGGCGACATGCGGCCAGGCCGGGTTCGCTTCGATGAACGCCCCGTAGCGGGCATAGCCGGCTTCGGTGGCGTCGGAGCGCAGGATGATCCATTCGGCGAGCTTGCGCGCGACTGGGTCGGACAGGCCGCGCTCGATCGTGTCGGCCTCGGCGGCGCGGCCGCCGCGGATCGCCTCGATCAGCCGTTTCAGACCGGCGACGTCCGACGACGGCGTCTCGCGGGTCGGCGCGGCGGCGAAGGGCCCCATGGCCGGTCGGGTGAGGGGCGTCGACAGCATGTGCCCGGTGAAGGCCGGGACCGGCCGGGCCGGAACACTGGCGACCTTTGGCGCGCTTGCCTCCGGCGGCACCTTCGCCACCGCCGGCGCGCTCTCGATGGGCGGTACGACGGCCTTCTCGGTGGCATATGGCAGGGCGGCGACTTCGGCGATGGGCCGTCCTTGCGTCAGCAGGGCGATCGGGTCGGTGTTCGACGTCGGGGCGGTCTTGGCGATCGGCTCGAAACGCGGCGCCGGGGCGGTCTGGGCGATATGCGGCCGCTTGGGCGGCAACGGCACCGAAGCCGTCTGCGGGGTCTGCGGGGCGGGCTTGGCTGCAGGCTTGGCCGCGGAGGTGACCGCAGGTTTGGCGCGCGGGGTGGGGACCTTTGGCGCGGCGACGACGACCCCGGCGCCGAATATGGCGGCGGCCATGACGGCGATGGTGAGGCCCCAGGGCCTACGCTCGGTTCCACCCGTGAAGCTGCGGCTCAAAGTTCCCCCGGCGCACGAATCGGAGCGCGATTGGACCCTGTTTTATTAGGGCAAACTCGCCGCCGACGCGATAGCTGGCGCTGGCGAGCGTTAAGGCCGCATCCTGTCGGGCGAAGGGGGCGAAAACGGGGCCACTCATGGCCCTGACGGACGTCAAGGACGCGGGCTTTCCTCATCCGCGCCTTAACGTTATTGATGGTGCGTCCGATTGTACGGAGATCTTCGTGTCATGACCGCCAAGACGCGCTTCCGCGGCTCCTTCACCGCCTTGGTCACGCCGTTCAAGAACGGGGCGGTCGACGAGAAAGCGTTCCGCGATCTGGTGGAGTGGCAGATCTCCGAAGGCACGCACGGCCTGGTGCCGGTCGGCACCACCGGCGAGAGCCCGACGCTCAGCCACGACGAGCACAAGCAGGTCGTCGAGTGGTGCGTCGACCAGGCCAAGGGTCGCGTCCCGGTCGTCGCCGGGGCCGGCTCGAACTCGACCGCCGAGGCGATCGACTTCTCGAAGCACGCCGAGAAGGCGGGCGCCGACGCCGTGCTGATCGTCACGCCCTATTACAACAAGCCGACGCAGGAAGGCCTGTACCAGCACTACAAGGCGATCAACGACGCCATCAGCATTCCGATCATCATCTACAACATCCCGGGCCGCTCAATCGTCGACATGTCGGTCGACACGATGAAGCGGCTTTATGAGCTGAAGAACATCGCCGGCGTGAAGGACGCGACCGCCAACATGGCGCGCGTGTCGCAGCAACGTGCTGCGATGGGCGAGGACTTCAACCAGATGTCGGGCGAGGACATTACCGCGCTCGGCTTCATGGCGCACGGCGGCCACGGCTGCATCTCCGTGACCTCGAACGTC
>Ga0265342_10000806_pt1 | contig 31484 bp, 30 predicted proteins | sample 4CB327metaG_FD_203125 | JGI IMG/M metagenome (GOLD analysis project Ga0265342, IMG submission 203125) | Rhizosphere microbial communities from Carex aquatilis grown in University of Washington, Seatle, WA, United States - 4-CB3-27 metaG | ecosystem: Host-associated > Plants > Roots >... | reverse complement strand
TGTCGCCATTCACCTCTGCTCGTTCGCAATGACGGGCGATTTCGCGCGCCGCGCGCCGCCTTGTTTACCGTGATCGCGGCGTCGGCGGTGCCTGCGGAGGGTCGAAAGCAGTCGAGCCGCGGCCCGGTTCGGGGCGCGCGGCTCGGTCGAAATCGATGCGTTCGATTTACGGAAAAGAGAGGCTATTCGCCGGTGACGCTCTCTTCGATGAAATCGGGGTGCTGCAGCCGCGTGAATTCCAGGGCGAAACCGTCCTCGATATGGCGGACGACGCGGCCTTGGGTCTTGCCGACAGTGACCATGGTGCCGACCATCGGACGCAGGTCCGGCGCGATCGAAATGGCGGCGCCCGACTGCGACAGGTCGATGACCCGGCAGGAGACGTTCACGCCGTTCGGCAGGATCAGGCGCGCCGTCGGATTGCGCGGCGTGAAGCGGCCGTGGCGGCGGTCTTCCGGCAGATTGAGGATCTGCCGGTTGGCGAGCCAGGTGAGCTGGGCGGCGAGCTTGTCGCGCTTGCGCAAGGTCGCCGAGATGGACATGGCGAAGCCGTTGTCGAGGATGCGGGCGATCTTGCCCTCGAGGCGGCCGAGATGATCCACATAGGCGATCACCCGCTCGCCCGGATTGCCGGTCACGGGCGCGATCAAGGCCATGCCGCCGGGCGACATGTCGACGACCTGACACGGGAATTCCCGCCGATCGGCCAGCATGTAGCGGCCGAGCAGGTTGACCTTGACGCGCTGATGCCGCCGGCGTTCTTGCGCCAGCGGCAGGATGCGGGGCTTGCTCAGCGCCGTTGCAGCGGGCATTTTCTGCACGTTCTCCGACAGGCCCACCGTATGTCTCTATTGTTAACGCGGGGTTGATCAGCGGGTCGTTTCGCCGGTCGGCGAGGCCTCGCGGCCGCCGCGATAGACCACGAAGCCGTGCCTCACCCGGCCTCCGAGACCGGAGACGATGCGCGGTGCGTCGCCGCTGTCGTCCCCCAGATGGCGCAGGGTCCTGAGCGAGATCTCCACGACCGGTTTCTCGCCGAGCCAGTAGGGCGGGCTGAGCGGTGCCAGGACACCAATCGCGCGAATGCGGGCATGGCCGGCATGGGCGAGCGGCAGAAGAAGCATTTCGAGGTCGGTTTCGGCGCCGTCAGCGGTCCTCGCGAGGAGGCCGGCAATGGCCCCGACCGCCTCATTGGTGACCACGGCGATGAGTTCGTCGATCTGCCGCCGGCTTTCGTCATCGAACAGCGCGGTGAACGCCTCTCCCTTGATCTCGCGGCCGAACAGGGCGCAGACGCGCGTGCCGGCAAGACGGAAGCGCAACTCGTCGACGAAATCCGCCGCCAGCATGAACGTATCGCCGAGGGCCTGCCGGATCTCGGCCGGATCGATGTCGCCGCGTTCGGGCGCCGCACGGTGCTTGCGGCGGTCGTTCCAGTAGTCGAGCACCAGGGCCGAGGATGCGTGTTTCATGTCCGTCGCCTCACCTGTTTCGTCGCGGGACGCTTGGCTCGGCGATCTGTCTCCGATCAGGACAGATGCGCGGCCTTGGCGCCGTGACGTGCGTGAGGCTGCGAACCGCATGCCGCAGCGGGCGGTGGCGGCGAACGCATGCGGATTAGTGTTAAAACCGCGATCCGGTTGAACGAGCGTGCGGTCGCGCCTATTGGCTTGGATGAGACGCAAGCGCCGCCGGGAGCTCCAGGACCGGACGTCGCGCACTGATGAGAGCCGCTTAGTAATCGGCGATGCGGATGACCCCCGCCATCGCCTAAAGGTCGGCTCGAAGGAGGGCGAGAGCCCTCCTTTTTCTTTTGTCGGCCGCAAGCTCCGGCAGCCCGCGGCTTGCCCTCGTCCCGGCAAGGGCGTAAGGCGACGCCGCCCACCTGGACCGTCCTTCAGTGAAACGCGAGCCGCTGCTCAACGTCCCGACCGTCGTCGCCGTGCTGCTGGCGCTGTTCGCGCTCATTCACGCGGTACGCACTTATGTGCTGACGGAGAACCAGGACATCGAGGTCCTGCTGCAATTCGCTTTCATCCCGGCGCGCTATGATTCCACCGCATTGCTGGGCGGCTGGCCGGGCGGCGTCGGCGCGCAGATCTGGACCTTCGTCACCTACGCTTTCCTGCACGCCAACTGGATGCATTTCGGCGTCAACGCGATCTGGTTCCTGGCATTCGGCAGCGCGGTCGCGCGACGGTTCGGCACGATGCGCTTTCTCGGCTTCTTCGCCGTGACCGCGGCGGCCGGCGCCGCGTTGCATCTCGTCACTCATGCGGGCGAGCAGTATCCGATGATCGGCGCATCGGCTTCGATCTCCGGGACGATGGCGGCGGCGATCCGTTTCGCCTTTCAGCGCGGCGGCCCGCTCGGCATGCTGCGCAGCGGTGACGACGCGGCCTATCGCGTGCCGGCGCTGCCTTTGTCGGGCGTGTTGCGCGACGCGCGCGTGCTTCTGTTTCTGGCGGTGTGGTTCGGCATAAACATCGTCTTCGGCGTCGGCAGCTTTCCCTCGCTCACCGGCGGCGAGTCGGTGGCATGGCAAGCGCATATCGGCGGCTTCCTCGCCGGCCTGCTGTTGTTTTCGTTGTTCGATCCGAAGCCGGATTTTCAGCAATATGACGATTCCGCGGCAATCGACTCTTAATTGCTGCTGCGTTGCAGCGCAGGATTGATTTGACGGAACCGCATGCGCGGCGTGATCGTTGGCGGTGACCCGGAGTCGCAGCGTTATCCGCGATCAACCGGTGAATTGGCGCTCGGGCCGCAAGACGGTTCTTTGAGTTCGGCCCCCGCGCATGCACAAGGGAGGCTGCCGTGAAGGTTTCGGACATTCTGGCCGCCAAGGGCGGCAACAAGGGCGACGTCATCGGCATCGAGCCCTCGGCCAGCCTGGCAGTGGCGGCAAAGCTGCTATCGAGACATCGCATAGGCGCGGTGGTCATCCGCGGCGCGGGCGGCCGGCTTGCCGGCATTCTCTCCGAACGCGACATCGTCCGCGCAATAGCGGAGGACGGCGCCGAGGCGCTGCAGCGTCCGGTTTCCCAGGTCATGACGCGCGACGTCGTCACCTGCGCCGAGCACGACACCTGCGCCGAGATCATGGAGCGCATGACCGCGCGCAGATTCCGCCACCTGCCGGTGCTGCGCGACAATACGCTGGTCGGATTGATTTCGATCGGCGACGTGGTCAAGCAGCGCGTCGACGAGATCGAACGCGATGCCGAGGCGATGCGCGACTACATTCGCACGGCCTGAGTACTGAGAAGAATTACTTCGCCGCGCCGTGGCCGTTGAAGCTCGGCGCCGACAGCGCGGCGATCGCCTCGTTGATGCCGTCGATCGCCTTCTCCGTCGCCTCCCGGCCGATGGCGATGGCGTCGGCGGCACGCTGGAAATCGAACCAGCCGATCGTGCCGAGCCGGGGGCTGATGAGCACGTCCGGCGGATCGCCGGCGAGACGCGCGCGCGTGATGCGGTCCTGCATCACGTTGAAGGCTTCCACCATCACTGTCGGAATTCCGGGCCGGCCGCGCCGGCCGAAGACTTTGCGCTGAAGCGAGGGCTCGCGCCGGAACAGGCCGCGCAGGCCGGCGGCGCGGGGCAGAGCGGCCGCCGCGGCCTCGGCCAGATCGTCTTCGTCGGAGCCGTGGCTCGCGATGATCGTGCCGCGACCGAACAGATCGGAATTGAGATTGACGGCGATGACCAGCCGCGCGCCGAGCGCGCGCGCGGCCGACACCGGCACCGGGTTGACCAGCGCGCCGTCGACCAGCCAGCGGCCGCCGATCTTGACCGGCGGGAAGATGCCGGGCAGGGCGTAGGAGGCGCGCAGCGCCTCGACCATGCGGCCGCGCGTCAGCCAGATCTCGTGCCCGGTATTAAACTCGGTGGCGATCGCGGCAAAGCGCGTCGGCAATTCGTCGATGCGGGTATCGCGCAAGCCCGCCTCGAGGTTCTTGGCGAGATGATTGCCGCTGATGAGGCCGGAGCCCGACAGGTTGATGTCGAGATACTTCATCACGCTGCGGACGTTAAGGCTGCGCGCCCATTGCTCGAGCGTGTCGAGCTGCTGCGCGGCGAAGCAACCGCCAACGACGGCGCCGATCGAGGTGCCGACGATGACGTCGGGCACGATGCCGTGCGCGGCAAGCGCGTGCATCACGCCGATATGGGCGAAGCCGCGGGCTGCGCCGCCGCCGAGCGCCAGTCCGATTGTCGGGCGAGTCAGGGTCTCCGCGGCCTGCGGGTCGGCCGCGGCCGTGTCGTCGGCATGACGGGCGCGTGCGAATAATCCTTCGAACACCACGTCAGGAAACTCCCCTGGAGGTTGTCATGATCGGTCCGGGGCGGGGCCCTGCACAAGTCCTACGCTGCAACATGGTGAAAATCGTTGGCGCAGCGATGTGACGTAAGGATGACGGGATTACGCAGGACGTCTGTTAATTCGTAAACGGTGCCTCGGCGCTTCAGGTTTCAGGCCGCGTCATGAAAAACAGGCTTTCGACGACGGCGTACTGGTCGGTATAGCCGCAGCGGGCCACCGGCTTCATCGCCGCGGTGTCGAGCATGCCGTCCTTGACGAAGCGCTCGTCGATATAGACGCCGACGACCTCGCCGAAAACCACGTGGCAGTCGGCAGGCTGATGCGAATGCGTCTCGAGCTGGACGATGCGGAGGAGCTTGCATTCGAGTGCGCAAGGGCTGGCCGCAACGCGCGGCGGCTTGACCAGCACGCTCGGCGCCTGTTCGAGCCCGGCGCGCACGAATTCGTTCTTGCCGTGCGGCATCGGCGCCGAGGTCTCGTTCATCGCCTCGCGCAGGTCCCACGTCGCGAGATTGCACACGAACTCGCCCGTCTCCTCGATGTTGCGCACCGAATCCTTGCGGCCTTCGCTGGCGAACATGACGAGCGGCGGCCGGCTGTTGACGCCGTTGAAGAAGGAGTAGGGCGCGAGGTTGACCTCGCCTTTGGCGCTGATCGAGGAGATCCAGCCGATCGGACGCGGCGCGACGATCGCCTTGAACGGATCGTGCGGCAGGATGCTGCGGTCGCGCGCATCGACGGCGTAGAACATTGTCGTCCTCGGGGATTATCGCGTGGCGGGATAGCGGCTGACGATGTCGGCGAGCTTCGGTCGGTCGCGCTCCTCGGGAGGCTTTCGCGGCCGGCCGATGTGCACAAAGCCGGCCATGCGCTCGTGCGGTGCAAGCCCGAGCGCATCGAGCACGGCGCGGTCATAGGCGTACCATTCGGTGATCCAGCTCGCGGCAAAGCCGCTCGCGTGCGCGGCCATCACCAGCGCCATGGCGGCGGCGCCCGCGGATAGCTCCTGCTCCCATTCGGGAATCTTCACGTGCGGCGCGGCGCGGCTGACCACGGCGATCACCAGCGGCGCGCGGGCGAGGCGATTGCGCTCGAAGTCGAGCTGGTCGGCGGTCGCCTGCGAATTGGTCGCGGCGAAACGCTTTGCGATGATCTCGCCGGCGGCGGTGCGCGCGTCGCCCTCGAACACGATGAAGCGCCAGGGCGCGAGCTTGCCGTGGTCGGGCACGCGCGCGGCGACCGTCAGGAGCGTCTCGAGCTCGCGCGCATCGGGACCCGGCCCAGTCATCTCGATCGGCTTGACCGAGCGTCGTGTTTTCAGAAGCTCCAGGGCGTCGGGCATAAGGGTCCTCGTAGGCCAGGTTTTGCGCCGTAGCACGCCGCGCCCGGTGGTGACAAACCTCGCAGGCTTGAAATCGCCGCGATTTGGCCCGAAAAGGGCGGGGTCATGCGCTTTCCGCCCGTCACCGCCGCCGTGATCGGCCGGCTCTGGCCGGTCGTCGCGCTCATCCTGACATGTGTTGTTGCTGCGCCTGCGCTCGCGCAGGGTCAGGGCAATGGCGGCCTCCTGGGGGCGCCGGCGGCCGGGATGATCTCGCCCAACACCGATGTGTTCGGCCCCGGCAATGCGCTGGGCACGCCGGGCGAATCCCTGATCATGCCCGGCGGTCCGGGCGCCATGCCCATGGTGCCGGCCGGGCAGGTGGCGCTCGCGCTCGGCGCCCGCTTCGGCAAGGACGCCGCGCCAATCACCGGGGGCCTCGACTGGCGCGTCTACGCCGCCAAGCCTGATCCGTCGGGCAATTTCCGGTTGCTGCGCGAGGACAAGGGCCCGGCGCCGACCATGGTGCTGCCGCCGGGCAATTACATCGTTCATGTCGACTTCGGCCTCGCCACCGCGGTCAAGCCCGTCGCATTGCGCGCGGCGACAGTGCACGAGATATTCGATCTGCCGGCCGGCGGCCTGCGCATCGAGGGCCGTGTCGGCAATGCGCGCATCCCGCCGGGCCAGATCTCGTTCGAGGTCTACAAAGGCAGTCAGTTCGAGCCGGGCGACCGCCGGCCGATCGCCGAGCACGTGCTCACCGGCGCGGTGCTCGTCGTGCCGGAAGGCACATATTATATCGTCTCCAATTACGGCGACGCCAATTCGGTGGTGCGCTCCGATATCCGCGTGCAGGCCGCCAAGCTCACCGACGTGACCGTCAACCACCGCGCCGCTGCGATCACGCTCAAGCTCGTCGCCGAGAAGGGCGGCGAGGCGCTCGCCAACACCGCCTGGTCGGTGCTCACGCCCGGTGGCGACACGATCAAGGAATCGATCGGCGCCTTCCCGCGCGTGATCCTCGCCGAAGGCGAATATCGCGCCATTGCCCGCAACGAGGGCAAGGTCTTCGAGCGCGAGTTCAAGGTCGTCGCCGGCGTCGACGGCGACGTCGAGGTGCTGGCGCAGTGAGGGAAGACGCAGTCGCATCCTTCGCCGGCCTCGATCCCGCCGAGACTGCATTTTTCTTCGATGTCGACGGAACGCTGATCGATATCGGGCCGTCGCCGTTCGAGGTCGACGTGCCGGACTTGCTGCGGGCGTCGCTCTCGCGTCTGCTCGCCAGGGCGGGCGGCGCGCTGGCGCTGGTGAGCGGACGGCCGATCCGCGATCTCGACCTTCTGTTCGAACCGTTGAAGCTGCCGGCGGTCGGCGGCCACGGCGCCGAGACACGCCTGCATACGAGCGAGCCGGTCAAGCGCGTCGTCGACCTGCCGCAGAGCCTGCGCGACTATCTGATCGCCGCGGCGGCGCCGGATCCACGCCTGCAATACGAGGACAAGGGATATTCGGTCGCGCTGCATTTTCGGAAAGCACCCGAGCACGAACGGCACCTGGTCTCGCATGTCGAGAAGGGGCTCGCGATCTATTCCGGCGAGAGCCTCGAAATGCTGCCGGGCAAGGCGATGATCGAGGTCAAGCGCCCCGGCGTCAACAAGGGCGAGGCGGTGCGCGCGCTGATGACGAGAGAGCCGTTCGCCGGCCGCCATCCGGTCTTCATCGGCGACGACGTCACCGACGAGTCGGTCTTCGCCGTCATGCCGGAGCTCGGCGGCGCGAGCTATTCCGTGGGACGCACATTCGACGGCGTGCCGTATGTGTTCGCGACGCCGGCCGACGTGCGTCGCGCGCTGTCCGAACTGGCGAACGCCGGCGGCTGATCAGCGACTGCGCGCCGACAGCACGACGGTCTGGTCTTCCCCGGCGTCGAGTGGACCGGCGACCCAGTCGCCGCCCGGCAGTGGTGTCACGGTCACGTTCTGCACGATTCCAAGCGCCATGGTCGGGTCGAAATAGCGCATCGTCCGCGTGTTGAGATCGATGATGCGGCCCGGCCGCAGCGGGCCGACGTCGTTGACCCTGACGATCGCGCGCCTGTCGCCGCACTCGACCAGCGCGAAGGTGGGGCGATAATTGCGTCCATAATGGATGCCGCCGAAGGCGGCACGCAGATCGATCTGGACGGCCGCCGCCCAGGCCTCGGGATCGTAAAGCTCGCCGGATGCGGTCTCGATCCCTTCCGGCTCGTTTGTCGTCAGGGGGTCGTAGGTCGACGCCGTGCCGAAAATTCCGGCCTCGATCAATTGGACGTCGAAGGAGGCGAGGCGCCGGTCCTGCGGATCGGCACGCGACGATGGGAGCGAAGCGAGAAGAAGAAGCAGCGCAAGCAGGAGAGGCGAAAGCGGTCGGCAGACATTCTGTCTTTGCACGGTGCCCTCGGACGCAGTGTTGTTGCCCGAGGCGGATTGAACAGCTCATCCATAAAGTGCCCGTAAAACGCGGGACTGCAAATCCCAGCCGGTTTTTAAGTAAAAGGCGGCAGGCTCAGCGAGCAATTCGTAATTTGAATCCGGCCGTCTGTGTCCCTCTCAATCGTCCTCACGGCCGTTCAACGGTGGAAAAATACCGCCGCGCTCCTGAACTGGAACGCCTTTCGCGCGTTGTTCCTTCGGGCTGATTTGCCGCACGCAGCGCACCTGCGCTTTTTGTTATCGAAACGTCGGGGCGACCACTGGGGGAGGATCGGTATTTGCCGAGATTGGTGGTCGTATCGAACCGGGTCGGAATTCCCGACGGCGGCGCGCGCGCCGGCGGCCTCGAGGTCGCGATCCGTCCGGCGCTCAAGCGGCGCGGCGGCATCTGGTTCGGCTGGAGCGGCAAGATCTCGGACGAGGATCCGGGGCCGCCGAAGACCACGGTGCAGGAGAACGTCTCCTACGTCACCGTCGACATGCGCAGCGACGATCACGAGGAGTTCTACAACGGCTTCGCCAATCGCGTGCTGTGGCCGATCCTGCATTACCGCCTGGACCTCGCCGAGTTCAGCCGCCGCGATCTCGGCGGCTATTTCCGCGTCAACGAATATTTCGCGCGCAATCTGGAGAGTTTCTTGCGCCCCGACGACGTCGTCTGGGTGCACGACTATCATCTGATCCCGCTTGCCAAGGCGTTGCGTGATCGCGGCCATCGCAACAAGATCGGTTTCTTCCTGCACATCCCGTGTCCGCCGCCGGAAATTTTGACGGCGCTGCCGAACCACGAGCGCCTGATCCCGGCGCTCGGCGCCTACGACCTGATCGGGCTGCAGACGGAGACCGACGCCGGCAACATCTGCCGCTACTTCGAGAATGAGTGCCACCTGCGCCGCAGCGGCGAGGGGCTCTACGATTTCGGCGGCCGCAGCGTACGCGTCGGCGTCTATCCGGTCGGCGTCGAGACCGAGCCGTTCGCGCGGCTGGCGCGCCGGGCGATCGAGACCGCCTTCGTGCGCGAAGTGCTCGAGAGCCTGTCGGGCCGCGCCATGATCATCGGCGTCGACCGGCTCGATTACTCCAAGGGCATTCCGGAGCGGCTCAACGCGTTCGAACGCTTCCTGACCAATTTCCCCGACTGGCGCGGCAAGGTCACGTATCTGCAGATCACGCCGCGCAGCCGCACCGCCATTGCCGAATACGCGGACATCGGCCGCGTCGTCGGCGAAACCGTCGGGCGCATCAACGGCAAATTCGGCGAGGCGTCGTGGACGCCGCTGCGCTACATCAACAAGGCGCACAGCCGCACCGCGCTCGCCGGTCTCTACCGCGCCGCGCGGGTCGCGCTGGTGACGCCGCTGCGCGACGGCATGAACCTTGTCGCCAAGGAATACGTCGCGGCGCAGAATCCGGACGACCCCGGCGTTCTCGTCCTCTCGCGCTTTGCCGGCGCGGCGCATGAATGCGCGGCGGCGCTGCTCGTCAATCCGTACGACTCGGAAGGGGTGGGCGCGGCGATCAACCGCGCGCTGGCGATGCCGCTCGCCGAGCGGCGTGAGCGTTATAGCCACAATTTCAAGGTGCTGGCGCAGAACGACCTGACGCGCTGGGCCGAGCGCTTCCTCTCGACCCTGGAGCAAGAGACGAGCCGCTCGGCCGTGCGCCTCGTCCCGCGCACCGCGGCCGGGCACTGACGTCGGCTTGACATAAATCAGGGCGAGGCCGGTCTGGGCAGGGCAAAAAGCCGGTGTCGATCACTCGTCCGGACGCCCACCATGACCCGCACCCGCGCCGCGCTCATCTTTCTCATCGTTGCCGCAAGCGCCACGCTCGCCGCCACCGCGGCAGGCGCGGCTGATGCCGAGCATGGCGAGGCAATGGCGAAGCGCTGGTGCGCGACCTGCCACGTCGTCGCCGCCGGACAGGCGCGCGGCAGCACGCAGGCGCCGCCGTTCTCCGAGATCGCCGGCAGGCCCGGCTTCGATGCGGCGCAGCTCGCGCTCTACCTGCTGCTGCCGCATCCGCGCATGCCCGACATGAACATGTCGCGCGCCGAGGCGGCCGATCTCGCCGCCTATATCGCCAGTCAGCGGTAGCAGGCTTACTCCGTTCATCCCCGCGCGCAGACATCGCGCTGGATTCCCGCTTGCGCGGGAATGAACGGAATTTTGTTTACTGCCTGGCCCGCTTCAAATCCGGCGGCAGCGCCTCGTCGGCGAGCATGGCGAGCGCCTCGTCGAGCCCTATCACCTGCTGCTTGTCGGAGCCGAGGCGGCGGATCGACACCTGCTTCGTCTCGGCTTCCTTCTTGCCGACCACCAGCATCACCGGGACCTTGGCGAGCGAGTGCTCGCGAACCTTGTAATTGATCTTTTCGTTGCGCAGGTCGCCGTCGACGCGCAGCCCCTTGCGGCGCGCCGCCGCGACCACCTCGGCGGCGTAGGCGTCGCCGTCGGAGGTGATGGTGGCGACGATCGCCTGCTTCGGCGCCAGCCACAGCGGCAGGTGGCCGGCATAGTGCTCGAGCACGACGCCGAGGAAGCGCTCCATCGAGCCGCAGATGGCGCGGTGGATCATCACCGGCGTCTTCTTCGAGCCGTCGGCGGCGATGTAGAAGGCGTCGAAGCGCTCGGGCAGATTGAAGTCGACCTGCGTCGTGCCGCACTGCCAGTCGCGGCCGATGGCGTCGCGCAGCACGTATTCGAATTTCGGACCGTAGAAGGCGCCTTCGCCCGGATTGATCGCGGTCTTGATCTTCTGGTTATGGCTCTGCGCCTCGATGCGCTTCAGGACATCCATCATGATGCCTTCGGCGTGATCCCACGCCTCGTCCGAGCCGACGCGCTGCTCGGGGCGGGTCGAGAGCTTCACGGTCAGGTCGCCGGTGAAGCCGAAGTCCTGATACGTCGTCAGGATCAACTCGTTGATCTTCAGGCACTCCTCGGCCATCTGCTCTTCGGTGCAGAAGACGTGCGCGTCGTCCTGCGTGAAGGCGCGCACGCGCAAGAGGCCGTGCAGCGCGCCCGACGGCTCGTAGCGGTGCACGATGCCGAATTCGGCGAGCCGCAGCGGCAATTCGCGATAGCTCCGCAGCCCGTGCTTGAAGATCTGGATATGGCCCGGGCAGTTCATCGGCTTTATGGCGAAGACGCGCTCGTCGTCGGTGTGCTCGCCGGCCGAGGTCGCCGAGAACATGTTCTCGCGGAACCAGCCCCAGTGGCCCGACGTCTCCCACAGCGACTTGTCGAGCATCTGCGGCGCGTTGACTTCCTGATAGTCGCCTCTGAGCCGCCGCCGCATATAGGCGACGATCTCCTGGAACATGGTCCAGCCATTGGCGTGCCAGAAGACGGTGCCGGGGCCTTCCTCCTGGAAGTGGAAAAGGTCCATCTCGCGGCCAAGCTTGCGGTGGTCGCGCTTCTCGGCCTCTTCCATCTGCTTGAGGTAGAGGTCGAGCTCTTCCTGCTTGGCGAAGGCCGTGCCGTAGATGCGGGTGAGCATCGGGTTGTTGCTGTCGCCGCGCCAGTAGGCGCCCGCCACCTTCATCAATTTGAAGGCGTTGCCGATCTTGCCGGTCGAGGTCATGTGCGGCCCGCGGCACAGGTCGAACCAGTCACCCTGCTTGTAGATCTTGATCTGCTGGTCTTCCGGAATGGCGTCGACCAGCTCGACCTTGAACTGCTCGCCCATGCCGCGGAAGGTCTCTTTCGTCTTCTCGCGCGACCACACTTCCTTGGTGAAGGGTTTGTCGCGGGCGATGATCTCCTTCATCTTCTTCTCGATGACGGGGAGATCCTCCGGCGTGAACGGCTGGTTGCGGTAGAAGTCGTAATAGAAGCCGTTCTCGATCACCGGGCCGATGGTCACCTGCGTACCCGGCCACAGTGCCTGCACCGCTTCGGCGAGCACGTGCGCCGCGTCGTGCCGGATCAGTTCCAGCGCGCGCGGGTCCTCGCGATTGACGAACTCGATCTTCGCGTCGTGCTCGATCGGATCGTTGAGGTCGGTCAGGGCGCCATCGAGCGCCATGGCGACGGTGCGTTTCGCCAGCGAGGGCGAGATGCCCTTGGCGATGTCGAAGCCGGTGGTGCCTTGGGGGAATTCGCGGCGCGCGCCGTCGGGGAAGGTCAGCGTGACCATTGGCAGCCTCCTTGTGGCTCACTCCCACGAACGAGCGTGGGTAAGCATTGGGGGCACGGGATATCCAAGCGGCGGGGGGATTGCAACAGTCCGAACCGGCCGCGCTGTCAGGCCTTTTCCGGTCGCGCGCCCATCCGGATGAGGGCGAAGACCCGCCCGTCTATGACGAGCAGGGAGAGGGCGATCACCAGCGCGCCGGCGATCTCGCGCAGCGACAGCGCCTCCTCGAGCACGAAGTGGCCGAGCAGGATCGTCGTCACCGGAATGAGCAGCGTGACCAGCATGACATTGACCGCGCCGGAGCGGTTGAGGATGCGGAAGAACAGGATGTAGCCGAGCGCCGTCGATACGGTCGCGAGGCCGAAGAGCGCGGCCCAGGTGGCCGCGCCCGGCATCGGCAGCGTCCAGGGGTGCTCGGCGGCGCCGGCGGCGATCGCCATCATCGGCGTCGATGAGATGAGCTGGCCCGCGGCCGAGGTGAGCGGCGGCACGCCGGTCAGCGCACGGCGGCCCCAATAGCCGGCGAACCCGAAGCTCAGCGCCGCGAGCAGGCACAGTCCGATGCCAGTCATCTGCGCGTCGAGGGAGAGGCCGGGCGCACGCAGGAGCGCGACGCCGCCAATGCCGATCAGCACACCGGCGATGCGACGCCCGGTCAGCTGCTCCTCGCCGGCCGCGGCCATCACCAGCACGGCGAACAAAGGCGTCGTCGCGTTGAGCACGGCGGCGAGCCCGCTCGAGACGATCGTCTGCGCGACGAGAAACAGCGAGAACGGGATGACGTTGTTGAGGAGCCCCATCACCGCGAAGGGCAGCCAGTCGGCGAAGCGCTTCGGCAGCGTGCCGCCGAGCGGGCCGATGACCGCAAGGAGACAGAGCGCGCCGCCGGCGACGCGGACGAAAGCGACGGTCAGCGGCGGCAGCTCACGCAGCGCGACGCCGTTGAAGAAGAACGAGCCGCCCCACAGCACCGAGAGCGCGACGAGCAGCGCCCAGTCCTTCCTGTGCATCGGAACGGGATTATTGCCGGACGGCATGAGGCGCGCTCGTATGGGGCACCGCTGCAGGTGAGGGCGCGGGTGGATCGTGCGCCACCCGGTTTCTGGCCGGTCCGTTCACGGCTCTGTTTGTGTGCCGCGCCAGCGGCCGTAGCGCCACGGCGCGTACCAATGCGCGGATTGCGGCAGTTGCTGCGGCACGAAATCGAGGCCGTGCGTGCCCCATGGATGGCAGCGCAGGAGGCGCGCGAGCGCCATCCACGACCCGGCCCACAAGCCGAACCGCGTGATCGCCTGCTCCGCATAGTCGGAGCAACTCGGCATGTGGCGGCAGCGCGGGCCGATCAGCGGCGACAGCGTGTAGCGATACACGGTCACCAGCGCGCGCCCGGCGATTCGCGGCAGGCGCGCGAGGCGTTGCGCGAATGACACAGGCTCCGTGCTCACGGTCGATCCAGTTCCGTCGCGAAGAAGTTCCACACTGCCACGCAAGATGGCGAAGAAAGGAAAGCGTACAATAGTTTGCACGCGAAGTTCCAATGCAATGGAACTGGCTGTTTGTTCGACATGGCGTCTTTGGATAGCCGTTTTTTTTAGCTAGACCCCCGCCGCTCGCCGTTTTAATTTTGACATGTAGCAAAGCGGGGGGTCGCTGCGCTCGATAACGACGCGTGACGCGCGCAGACGCGCCGCAGGCAAGGCTTGCGTCGCGATACGTACGAAAGGGGAAAGATGCTCCGTTCCCTCTTGGTCGCAGCCGCGCTGACGGGCGCAGCAGCAATACTCCTTTTCCCGGCGGCCAGCGGCGCGTCGGGAGGAAACGGACCAATGCATTTCGCCCTGCGGCAGCAGGGGCCGGCGCAGGTGTGCGGCACGACGTGCAGGACGTACGTCGTCGCATCCGGCGCAATAACGGCGGATACCCCGGCCGAGTTCCGGAACTTTGCAAAAAATTTGAATCTGAAGGGTGCGCTGGTCGTGCTCGAATCCGAGGGCGGTTCGGTGCACGGCGCCATGGCGCTCGGCCGCGACATCCGCAAGCTCGGCCTCGACACAACCATCGGACACGTCACGGACCTGAAGCCCGCGCCGGGCGAGGCGCCGCGCGGCATCTACGATCCGCACGCCGATTGCGAGTCGATGTGCTCCTTCGTTCTGCTCGCCGGCATTCAGCGTTCGGTGCCGCCCGAGGCGCGTGTCATGGTGCACCAGATCTGGCTCGGCGACCGCCGCGAGGATCCGACCGCGGCATCCTATTCGGCCGAGGATCTCGTGCTGGTCCAGCGCGACATCGGCAAGCTCGCGATCTACACCGCCGAGATGGGCGGCTCGATGGACATGCTCGACCTCGCGCTGCGCATCCCGCCGTGGGAGCCGATGCATACGATGACCCGCGCCGAGATCGAGCGCATGGGCGTCGAGACGTCGCCCCTGTCGGCGAAGGCCACGGTCGCGACGGCGCAGCCGGCGACGGCGCAGGCGCAGCCGATCAAGCTCATGAATGCGCCCGCCGCGTTTGCGGAGATCAGCGAGAGGACCTGGGGCGTCGTCGATCAGTCCGGCGCGGCCGCGCTCGCCCGCCGTCATCCCCTGACCGTGCAGGGTGATGAGATCGGCAGCTTCGACCTGCACCTGACGTGCAGCGCCGACGGCGGCTTCAACGCGGTCTATATCGAGCATCGCCATGCGGGCGACGACGCGCCGCTGCCGCGCACCGTGCGCAGCGTGACGCTGCGCGCCGCGGGGCTCGAGGCCAAGCTCAATGTCATGGCCTCGAACCGGCACGAGGAGGACGATCTCGTCACCTACGCCACCGGTACGATCCCGGCCGATCTCATCGACGGCTTCGGCGCCAAGGGCGATCACTCGATGTATGTCGAGACCAAGAGCAGCAACCTGTTCACCAGCATCCGGATCGGCAACACCGGCGTCTCGGCCGCGCTGCCGCGGCTGGCGGCAGGCTGCGCGGTGCCCGCGGCCCAGGCCAAGCGCGCCGATCTCGGGCCGCCGAAGGCGGGTCCCGGCGCGATGGCGTCGGCCAAGTAGTCGGCCGGGCGGACCGGATTATTCGAGGGGTCGGGCAGGCGGCCTATTGGGCCGCCTGTTTCTGTTTCGCCTCGATCTGATCGAGCGCCGAGACGACCGCATCGAAGGTCAGCAGGGTGGAGGCGTGGCGCGCCTTGTAGTCGCGCACCGGCTCGAGTACCGCGATGTCGGCCCAGCGGCCGGTGGGCGGCGGGCCGTTCTCCTTCAGCATCTTGCGCACGGTCTCGCGCAGCTCGCGCATTTCGGCTGGCTTCGCGCCGATGACGTGCCGCGCCATGATCGAGGAAGAGGCCTGGCCCAGGGCGCAGGCTTTCACGTCATGGGCGAAATCACTGATGGCGCCCTGGTCGAGCTTGAGATCGACCGTGACCGTTGAGCCGCACAGCTTGGAGTGGGCCGTCGCGGTCGCGTCGGGCGCGGGAAGGCGCCCAAGACGGGGGATATTGCCCGCAAGTTCGAGGATTCGGGCGTTATAGACGTCGTTCAGCATCGCAATTCCGTGAGCGCCCCGCGGATTGCCTCGGCGCGACAAAGCTATATATAGGGGGCGACCCGATGGTGCGAGAAGGGGTTCCTCGTGCCCGGCATGAGCCATGCCGTTCGGGAATGCGGCGTCCCGGCACCCTGCAATGGACTTCACTCGTCCAGCGCGGTTCGCTGACGCGGCCACCCCGGTGACACCTCCGGCCTAGCCTTGCACGGCACGGGCCGGTCGAACGGAGAGACGGTCGTAATGGACGCGAAGAATTCAATCGTGAAGCCGTGGCCGAAGCAGGGACTGTCGGACCACGTCCGCGCCGCGCCGCAGCCGGCCGGTCCGCGCCCCTCGCGCGAAGAGGCCGAGGCCGCCGTGCGCACCCTGATCGCCTATGCCGGCGACGATCCGGCGCGTGAGGGCGTGCTCGACACCCCCAAGCGCGTCGTCGACGCTTACGGAGAGATTTTCCAGGGTTATCGTGAGTGCCCGGCCGAAGTGCTCGACCGCACCTTTGGCGAAACCGCCGGCTACGACGAATTCGTGCTGGTCAAGGACATCGGCTTCAACTCGCATTGCGAGCACCACATGATGCCGTTCTTCGGCAAGGCGCATGTGGCCTATATCCCGACCGACCGTGTCGTCGGCCTGTCGAAGCTTGCCCGCCTCGTCGACGTCTACGCGATGCGCCTCCAGACGCAGGAGCACATGACCTCGCAGATCGCCACCGCGATCGAGGAGGTGCTCAAGGCGCGCGGCGTCGCCGTGATGCTCGAGGCGGAGCACATGTGCATGTCGATCCGCGGCGTGACCAAGCCCGGCGCGCTGACGGTGACGACGCATTTCACCGGCGCTTTCAAGGACGCCTCCGAGCAGGTCCGCTTCATGACCCTGCTGCGCGGGCACCGGTAAGCCGAACGTCGCCCGAATAGTCGGGCGATTTCCCCTCCACAGGTCATTGCCGGGCTTGACCCGGCAATCCATGATGATGAGCCGCGCTGCAGGCGGACCGCCTGTCATGTGCGGCGCTGCATCACGGATGCCGGGGACAAGCCCGGGCATGACGCCGAATGTGTGGGTTGCGCAGTCCAGAAAGCCAAGGCTTGAGCCAGTGTCCACGCACAGCCACGACATCGAGGAAGGCACGGCGCTGACGCCGCGCTTCGACGCTGCCGGCCTCGTCACCGCGGTGGTGACCGACGCCGCGTCGGGCGAGGTGCTGATGGTCGCGCACATGAACGCCGAGGCGCTGCAAAAAACGATTGAAAGCGGCGAGGCCTGGTACTTCAGCCGCTCGCGCAAGGCGCTGTGGAAGAAGGGCGAGACCTCCGGCCATGGTCAGCGCGTCGTCGAATTGCGCGTCGACTGCGACCAGGACGCCGTGTGGCTGCGCGTCGAGCAAGCGGGCGGCGGCGCCTGCCACACCGGCCGCCGCTCGTGCTTCTACCGCGCGGTGCCGCTCGGCAAGACCGGCGCGGTGAAACTGGAATTCACCGGCGAGAAGACGTTCGACCCGAACAAGGTCTACGGCAAGTAATGAGCGCGGCGCGCGTCGACGTTGCAACGACGTCGCGCGACGGCGGCACGGTCGCCCGTCTCACCATCGACAACCGCGCCAAGCTCAACACGCTCGACTCCGCACTGATGCGCGACATCGTCGCCGCGGTCGACGCGCTTGGCCGCCGCGACGACGTGCGCGCGCTCGTCGTCACCGGCGCCGGCGAGAAGGCCTTCATCGGCGGCGCGAGCATCAACGAGATGGCCGAGCTCGATCCGGCGGGTGCGCGCGCCTTCATCACCCTCGTGCACCAGACCTGCGATTGCCTCCGCCGCCTGCCGGTGCCGGTGATCGCGCGCATTGACGGCTTCGCGCTCGGCGCCGGCCTCGAAGTTGCCGTCTCATGCGACCTGCGCATCGCGACGTCGCGCGCAAGGTTCGGCATGCCCGAAGTTCGTGTCGGGCTGCCGTCGGTGGTCGAGGCGGCGCTGATCCCGCAACTGATCGGCTTCGGCCGCGCCCGCGAGCTCCTGATGCTCGGCGAGACGATCGACGCTGCGACCGCACTGCGCTGGGGGCTCGTCGAGCGCGTGGTGGCGCCGGAGGCGCTCGATTTGGAAGTCGACGCCGTGCTCACCTCATTGCTGGCCGGCGGCGCGCTCTCTGTGCGGCGGCAGAAGGCGCTGATGCAGGCCTGGGAGCGGCTGCCCATGGACGAGGCGATCGCCGCCGGTGTGGACGCTTTCGAGGCAACCTTCACCTCCGACGAACCGCGCCGGATGCTGTCGGCCTTCGTTGCGCGAAAAGCGGCAACGAAGCGGCCGTCGCAAACCTGATTTTTATCAATTATCGCATCGGCTTGGTCCGATTTCTGCTCACCGACCGACAATCGCGGTTCCGTATAGAGTTTGACCTATCGAGAGAAGCGGTTCTCCGCTACAATTTCAGCCGAAAATACAGTGTGTTTGCGGGGTGACGGATGCCGCCTGTCGCGGTGCGAGATAGCGCCGAAAAGAGGTTCTGCCTCATTCTGGTGAAGCCGTCGCATTACGACGATGACGGCTACGTCATCCAGTGGCTGCGCTCCCCCATTCCGTCCAATTCTCTCGCTTCCCTCTATGGTCTCGCCAAGGACTGCGCCGAGCGCCAGATCCTCGGCTCCGACGTCACCCTCGACATCCACGTCTACGACGAGACCAACACGCGCATCCACCCCGATCGCCTGGCGGCGATGATCGAGGCCGCCGGCGACGGCATGGTCATGCTGACCGGCGTGCAGTCGAACCAGTTCCCGCGTGCGCTCGATCTTGCGCGGCCGCTGCGTCAACGCGGCATCAAGGTCGGCATTGGCGGTTTCCACGTCTCCGGCGTGCTGTCGATGCTCAACGGCGAGGACGCCGATCTTGACCGCGCCCGCGCGCTCGGCTGCTCGCTGTTCGCGGGTGAAGCGGAGGGACGCCTCGATACGGTGCTCATCGACGCCGCCGCAAACACCCTCAAGCCGCTCTACAATTTCATGGACGATTTGCCGGGCATCGACGGCACGCCGATCCCGCTCATGGCGGTCGAGCGCGCGCAGCGCACAGCCGGCGGCACCACCTCGTTCGACGCCGGCCGCGGCTGTCCGTACCAGTGCTCGTTCTGCACCATCATCAACGTGCAGGGCCGCAAGTCGCGCCGCCGCTCGCCCGACGACATCGAGCACATCGTGCGCACGAACTACGCGCAGGGCCTGCGCGCCTTCTTCATCACCGACGACAACTTCGCGCGCAACAAGGACTGGGAGCCGATCCTCGACCGCATCATCCACCTGCGCGAGGTCGAGAAATTCAATCTGAGCTTCATCATCCAGGTCGACACGCTCTGCCACAAGCTGCCGAACTTCGTCGAGAAGGCGGCACGCGCCGGCGTCAAGCGCGTGTTCATCGGACTGGAGAACATCAACCCGGACAACCTGCTCGGCGCCAAGAAGCGGCAGAACAAGATCACCGAGTACCGCAAGATGCTGCTGGCGTGGAAGACCGCCGGCGTCATCACCTATGCCGGCTACATCCTCGGCTTCCCCGGCGACACGTTCGACTCGATCATGCACGACATCGACGTGATCAAGCGCGAACTGCCGGTCGACCTTCTGGAGTTCTTCTACCTCACGCCGCTGCCGGGCTCGGAGGACCACCTCAAGCTGCACAAGGCTGGCGCCTGGCTCGATCCCGACCTCAACAAATACGACCTCAACCACATCTGTACGCCGCATCCGAAGATATCGCGCGAGGAGTGGGACCGCGCCTACAAGGAGGCGTGGCAGCGCTACTACACGATCGATCACGTCGAGACGATCCTGCGCCGCGTCGCCTCGACCAAGGCGAACGCCTCGAACGCGCTGTTCCTGATCTCGTGGTTCATGGGCTCGATCAATATCGAGCGCATCCATCCCCTCGAGGGCGGCTTCCTGCGCAAGCGCTATCGCCGCGACCGCCGGCCCGAAATGGGCATCGAGCCGGTCTGGCTGTTCTACCCCAAGCACTGGGGCAGCGTCGCCGCGCGCCTTGCGCGCTGGGCCGCGCTCTACATCAAGCTGCGCCGCATCTATCTGCGCATCAAGAAAGACCCGAACCGTTACGCCTACACCGACCTCGCCATGACGCCGGTGGCGGATGACGAGGCGGCGACGCACGAATTGTTCGCGACCGATCAGGCGCGCGCCTTCGTCGAGCAGCGGACGCGGCTCGACAAGCTCAGCGCGGGTCCCGGGCGCGGCGGCGATCACGTCGAGGTGGTTGAAGCAGCGGAATAGTCAAATCCGATTCCCCGGTTGGTATCGGCATGTGGGGGCGATCATGTCGGAAGTTGCTGTTCAGGCGGCGGCGAAGCGCCGCTTCTGTCTCGTCCTGGTCAAGCCGACGCATTACTGTGACGACGGCTATCCGATCGTCTGGCTGAAGTCGGCGATCCCGTCCAACTCGCTCGCCTGCGTGCACGGCATCGCCAGGCATTTCGCCGACCAGAACGTGCTCGGCGAGGACGTCGAGATCGACATCCACGCGATCGACGAGGGCAATACCCGCATTCGCCCGGACCGCATTGCGCGCATGATCGAGCAGGCCGGCGCCGGCATGGTGATGCTGGTCGGCGTGCAGTCGAACCAGGCGCCGCGCGCGCTCGACATTGCGCGGCCGCTGCGCGCCGCCGGCATTCCGGTCGCCATCGGCGGCTTCCACATGTCCGGCGTCATCTCGATGATCGGCGGCGACGACGACGCCCTGCGTGCGGCGCAGGCGATGGGCCTTGCCGTCTTCGCCGGCGAGGCGGAGGAGCATCTCGGCGAGGTGATGCGCGACGCGTATTTGGGCCAGCTCAAGCCCATGTACAATTATATGCACGACCTGCCGGGGATCGACGGCGCGCCGGTGCCGATGCTCGACCGCGATCGGGTCAAGCGCATCAGCGGCACGGTGACGAGCTTCGATGCCGGCCGCGGCTGCCCATACCAGTGCTCGTTCTGCACCATCATCAATGTGCAGGGCCGCAAGTCGCGGCGGCGCACGCCCGACGACATCGAGAAGATCATCCGCGACAACGTCGCGCAGGGCCTGTGCCGCTTCTTCATCACCGACGACAATTTCGCCCGCAACAAGGATTGGGAGCCGATCCTCGACCGCATCATCCACATGCGCGAAGTCGAGAAGATGGAATTCTCCTTCATCATCCAGGTCGACACGCTCTGCCACCGGCTGCCGAACTTCATCGACAAGTGTCGCCGCGCCGGCGTCAAGAAGACCTATATCGGGCTGGAGAACATCAATCCCGCCAACCTGATGGCGGCCAAGAAGAAGCAGAACAAGATCACCGAATACCGGCAGATGCTGCTCGCCTGGCAGAAGGCCGGCATCCTCGTCTATGCCGGCTACATCACCGGCTTCCCGGCCGACACGGTGGAGTCGGTGCTCAACGATCTCGAGGTGATCAAGCGCGAACTGCCGATCGACGTGCTCGAGATCCACTATCTCACGCCGTTGCCGGGCTCCGAGGATCACCAGAAGCTCTACCGCGCCAAGGCCTGGGTCGAGCCGGACCTCAACAAATACGACCTGCACCACATCTGCGCCAACCATCCGCACATGAGCCGTGAAGAGTGGGAGTACGCCTATCGCGAGTCGTGGCGGCGCTATTACACGTTCGAGCACTGCGAGACGATCATGCGCCGCGCGGCGGCGCTGCGCGCCTTCGGCAACGTGCTGTTCACGCTCACCTGGTTCAAGGCGTCGTTCGAACTGGAGAACGTGCATCCGGTCGAGAGCGGCATCCTGCGCCGCAAATTCCGCCGCGACCGCCGGCCGGGCATGCCGATCGAGCCGGTCTGGTCGTTCTATCCGAAATACTTTGCTGAGACCGCCCGCAAGCTCGCCGGCTGGGGCTATTTCTACCTGCGCCTGCGGCGCGCCTACGTGAAGATCAAGTACGACCCGAAGCGCTACGAGTACACCGATCTCGCCATCGCACCGGTGACCGAGGACGAGGTCGCGACGCACGACATGTTCAAAACCGATGCCGCGCAGGCCTATGTCGCGCAGGAGCGGCGGCTGGACGAGATCAAGCGCGGGGCGGGACATGCCGCGCCTGTCGTGCCTGTTGCGCCGGTCGCCGCGGAGCCGGAGCCCGTCCGCATCGAAGCGGCGGAGTAGGGCAACGCTCCAAACCTCTCCCGTCGTCCTGAGGTGCCGCCGCGAAGCGACGGCCTCGAAGGCCTCCGGCTCACAGATCCTTCGAGGCCCGCCTTCGGCGCGCTCCTCAGGATGACGGGAAGGGCTGTAAATTCTTTTGGTAGGACTATTGACCGGTCCTAGCACCTATGCCTATGATCCCATCGTCCGCTCCGGCTGAGGGCGCCATCATGAGGCGTCAGGATGACGGGGGTGGATGCGGTGCCCGCGGGTTCGGCCAAACGCAGGTCGGATTCTCGGGCGGCGACGGGGCTCCACTCGCAGGCACTAGGACCTGCCGCCAGGAGCTGGCTGACAGGCGTGGCTGGTCCACGTTCTCGAAAGCGTGGCCCGTACGCCGTTCTGACACCGCTGTGGCGCGCCGAGAGGCGCCCGTGCGTCCCGAAAGCGACGCGCGGCTCAGGCTACCAAGTGTCGCGCCTCATCGGCGCGCCACACCCTCGGCTTTATCGGGGGTGGAAGGGGAAGGCCGGCTCACCCGGGGCCGTTCAAACAACACGGGCGATCACCCATGCCCGCCCGCCGAAGCGCGTAGCGCGAAGGCGGGGCTGTTTGAAATTTGAATCAGTGAAACGACATGGGCCCGCTACACCCTCGGCGTCATGCGCGGGCATAGCCCGCCGAAGACGGGCGTGAACGCCCTTATGACCCGCGCATCCATGATGAATCGCCACATGGCAAAGCAGTACTGCCGTGCGTGCGGACTTGCCTCATGGATTGCCGGGTCAAGCCCGGCAATGACATCGCGGAGAGGCCCGCCTCAATTCCCCGTGCGCGCCAGAAGCGCCTGTGCGCGCGCGAGGTGCGGGCGGTCGTACATGCGGCCGTCAATGCCGACCGCGCCGGCGCCGGGCTTCGCCGCGAACGCCGCGACGATCGCCTTGGCCTTCTCGATCTGCGCCTGCGATGGCGTGAACACCTCGTTGAACACCGGCACCTGCGCCGGATGAATCGCAAGCCGTCCGGTGAAGCCGTCGCGGCGCGCGAGCTCGGTGTCCTTGCGCAGATTGTCGAGATTGCGGAAGTCGACGTGGATGGTCTCGATCGCCGGCAGCTTCGCCGCGGTGGCGCCGAGCAGGCAGATCGCGCGGGCGAGGCGATAGGGCTCGGTCAGCGAGCCGTCGGCCTCGCGGTTGGCTTCCGCGCCGATCTCGGCGGCGAGATCTTCCGGGCCCCAGGTCATGCCGATGAGGCGCTTGCTCGATCCGCGGAACGTGCCGGCGAGGAACAGGCCGAGCGCCGACTCCACGGTCTGCGCCAGCACCTTGATCGAGCCTTCGGCAAGACCGGCGATCGCTTCCTGAGCGGCGAGCTTGGCGTCGAGATGCACGACGCTCGTGCCCCCTTCGGCTTTCGGGAACAGCACGGCGTCCGGCTTGCCCGGCACGATCGCGGCGAGATCGTCGTCGATCATGCCGGTGTCGAGGCCGTTGAGGCGCACGAGAAGCTGCGGCCGGTTCGCCTTCGGCGCCGTCGCTTTCAGGAATTCGAGCGCGGCAGCCCGCGCCGCCGCCTTCCGCTCCGGTGCGATCGAATCCTCGAGGTCGATGATGACGCCGTCGGCGCCTGAGGCCATGGCCTTGTCGAGCTTGGAGCCGCCGTCGGCGGGGACGAAGAGAAGGGACCGCATGCGTCTATTTCGGCCGCTTGACGATGAACGCGTTGCGCAGGCACTCGGCGACCAGCTTGCCGTCCTGCTTGAACGCCTGGTGGTGGAATTCGACGATGCCGGCGTTCGGCCGCGACTTCGACTCGCGCTTCGACTTGACCGTGGTCTGGCAGTGGATCGTGTCGCCCTCGAACAGCGGATTGGGGAAGCGCACGTCGTTCATGCCGAGATTGGCGATGGTGGTGCCGACCGTCATGTCCGACACCTGGATGCCGATCATCAGGCCGAGCGTGAACAGCGAGTTCATCAGCGGCTGGCCCCACTCGGTCTCGGTCTCGCAGAAGTGGCGGTCGATGTGCAGCGGCTGCGGGTTGAGCGACATGTTGGAGAACAACATGTTGTCCATCTGGGTGACGGTGCGGGTGTAGCGGTGCTCGTAGAGCTTGCCGACCTCCATGTCCTCGAAATAGAGGCCGCCGCGCTTGTGCCGCTGGACCGTGTCCGTCATTGCTCGTCTCCTGATATCGCGGCCGCCAAAGGGGTGCCGTTAACCGCTCGTTTACCATAATCGCCCAAGGTTCTAACGGCTGTTGGTAGCCGACCTCAAGCAACAATCAGCGCGCAAAGGCCGTCGGGGCCGGGGCAAAGTCAATGGCCGTCCTCAACGTGAACGTCAGCCCGCCGCAGATCGCGGGCGCGATCCGTCAGGCGGCGGCGACGACCGGCACGAGCTTCGAATACCTCCTCGCCACGGCGCAGATCGAATCGAAGCTCAATCCGGCCGCGCAGGCGCCGACCTCGTCGGCGGGCGGCCTCTACCAGTTCATCGACCAGACCTGGCTCGCCACGGTGAAGAACGCCGGCCCGTCCTTCGGGCTCGGCCGCTACGCGCAGGCGATCGTGCAGGGGCCGGACGGCCGCTTCGACGTGCCGAACCCGGCCGCGCGCACCGCGATCCTGGGCCTGCGCAACAACGCCCAGGTCAGCGCCATGATGGCCGGCGCCTTCACCCGCAACAATGCGGCGCAGTTGTCGTCGGCGCTCGGCCGCAAGCCGAGCGAAGCCGAGCTTTACGTCGCGCATTTCCTCGGTGCCGATGGCGCCGGCAGGCTGATCGCCGCGGCCGGTTCCAATCCGCGCGCCGATGCCGCCGCCATGTTCCCGCAGGCGGCCGCCGCCAACCGCACCATCTTCTATGACGCCGCCGGCGCGCCGCGCTCCGCCGCGCAGGTGCTCAACCGCCTCACCAGCCGGTTCGACGTCGCCCGCGCGCTCGCCGTCACGCCGCCGGGCGGGCAGGGCGTCAGCCCGGACACCGCCGGCGCGGCCCAGGCTTTCGCCGCCGCAGACCCGCTGCCTGAGGCCCCGGACAACCGGCCGCTGTTCGAATCCATCTTCAAAGATCGGGTCGGTTCGGCCGTGTCGCCCGCGGTTTCGAGCCTGTGGGCGCCGACCGGGGCGGCTGCCGCCCCGGCGCCGGCTCGGCCGCTCGACCTGTTCACCGACACCAAGCCCAACCTGCGCGGCATGTTCGGCGCCAGCTAGCGCCGCGAACTGTTGATTTCACAGGGCTTTCACGGCTGGCGTGGTGAACGCCGCCTCAAGAACCATGGTGAACGGTTTATTAGGCCTCCGGCACTAGGCTCAGTCTCGTAGCCGCCAGTTCGGTGGCGTCGTCAGTCGCGTCGGTAGTCATGATCGTCCGTCAGTTCCTTCAGTGGGTTCGCGCCGCCCGTCCGGGCGAGCGCGCCGAGGCCACTTCCGCGCTGGCGCGCGCCTATCTCCATTCCGATCTCTCCACCGACGATCTCGCCGCCGCCGAAGGCGCGATGATCATGCTGCTCGACGATCCGTCGCCGCTGGTGCGGCAGGCCATGTCTGACGTCTTCGCCTCGTCGCAGAAGGCGCCGCCGGTGGTCGTCCGCGCGCTCGCCGACGACCAGTTCGAGGTGGCCCAGCCGCTGATCGAGCGCTCGCCGCTTTTGTGCGACGAGGATCTCGTCGAGCTCGTCGCCGCCGGCAAGCCGCAAACCCAGCTCGCGATCGCGCAGCGGCCCTTGCTGACGACGACCGTCGCCGCCGCACTCGCCGACACCGCGACGGCTGAGGCCTGCCTGGCGCTCTTGGAAAACGGCGACGCGCAGATCACGCTTCGCGCGATCGAGCGCATCATCGAGCGCTTCGGGCATACGGCGCCGATCCGCGAAAACCTGCTGGACCGCGACGATCTGCCGATGACGATGCGCCAGGCGCTGCTGTCGAAACTGTCGCAGACCCTCGCCGGCTTCGTCACCGCGCGCCAATGGCTTGTACCGGAGCACGCCGAATACGCCGCGCGCGAGGCGTGCGAGAAGGCGACTGTCGCGCTCGCCGCCGAGACACCCTACGAAGAGATCGGCGAACTCGTGCGCCATCTGCGCCAGAGCGGCCAGCTCACCGCCGGCATGCTGCTGCGCGCAATCCTGTCGGGCAATGTCGTGCTGTTCGAGGAGGCGCTGGCGGAGCTGTCCGACCTGCCGCTCGATCGCGTCGGCAGCCATCTCGAAGACCGCAATCTCGCCGGCTTCCGCGCGCTCTACGGCAAGGCCGAACTTCCCGAACTCGCCTACCCGGCGTTCCGCGCGGCGCTCGTCGCGTTGCGCGAAGGCGCCCTCGTGGGCGAGCCGCGCGATGCGGCGCGGCTCAAGCGCCGCATGGTCGAGCGCGTGCTCGACGTCTGCACGGAGGACGGTGCGGAAGCGACGCTGCTGGCGCTCTTGCGCCGCTTCGCGGTCGAAGCCGCGCGCGACGAGGCGCGCATGTTCTGCAACGACCTCGTCGCCGATAGTGTACCGCCGGCCGCGACGTACAGGATCGCCGACGCGCGCGTGGCGGCGTAACGGCCGCACCGCCTTTCCCAAACGAAAATGGCCGGGACGAGCCCGACCATCGTCAATCCATCGATGATTGCTGCGCCTATTGCGGCACGATCGACGGGCTCGTGATCTGTTCGAGCACGTCCGGCCGGTTGCGGTTCTCGCCGATCAGGAATTCGTCCGTGACCTCGCGCAGGCGGCGGGTCAGGAGCTTCGCCAGGTCCTTCGCGTCCGACCGGGCGTATTCGCGGTAGATCGCGCGCACGGCGTCGACGTGCTGGTCGACCAGCACGGCGGGGATGCGCTTGGCGTCCGGGGTCAACTCGATCAGCCGGCAAAGGCTGTCGGCGGCCGACGCGACCGCCGGAAATCCGAACGTCGCTGCCTGCCCCTTGAGGTCGTGCGCGGCGTGGAAGAGCGCTTCCATACTGCGCTCGTCGAAGCCTTCGGCTTTCACCTTGTTGCGCGCGGCATCGAGGCGGTCGCATTCGGAATCCATCCAGCCGCCGAACTCGCCGGACAATTCGGCGAGCGCTTGTTCGGCGAGCGCGACCGGATCGTCCTTCGGGTCAAACCGCTCCTTGGAGACGGCCTTACGCAACTTGTTTTCCGGCACGATCACTTCGTGATCGCCGAAGGTTTTGACTGCAGCCGTATTTTTGGCGGGAGCCATGCGCGTATGTTCCTTCAGCCCTGGGTCCGGACTTTGTCCAGCAAAGGCGCTTGACGGATGATGTCGGCCTTTACGCCGCCTTTGCGGCGCTCGGGACCGATGTAGCTTGGGTTCGTGAGCCGTCGCCGGTCCGGCCCGAAATAGGTCTCGGTCTTGATGAACGGGCGAGGATTGGCGACGACGTTGACGATGCGCTCGTACAGCGCCTTTGCCGAGATCGGCTTGGCGAGAAACTCGGTGACGCCGGCGTCGCGCGCGGCGACGACGCGCCGCTTTTCCGAGTGGCCGGTCAGCATGATGATCGAGACGTAAGGGTTGGCGTTGGCACCGGGCTGACGGATCATCTGGGTCAGTTCGAGCCCGTCGAAGATGGGCATCGCCCAGTCGACGATCATGATGTCGGGTACGTAGTGTGTGAAAGCCTCGAGCCCGGACGCGCCGTCTTCCGCCTCATAGACCTCGCGTGCACCAAACCCGTGCAGCAGCGTGCGCATGATGCGGCGCATGTGCGCGTTGTCGTCGATGACGAGGAAGCGCAGGCGGTTGAATTCGATGCGGACCATGGTGCCCCCGGCACCAGGGGGACCCGGGCCGACTCCGTCCGTGAAAACTAGCGGCGGCCCCTTAAGGAGTGGTTTAGACTCAAGGCCTTCCGGCCCGGGGTTCGGCAAATAGCGGCTGAAACCGCATGTTTGCGCTGGACCATTGCGGTCGCGGGGGTCATTTTTAACGCGCGTTGCGCAGGTTTGCCGCTATTGCCCGTGGGGGAGACGCCATGAAAACGATCCTGATCCCGACCGAGGACCACGACACCATGCCTTCGGTGCTCCAGACCGCACGGCTCGTGGCCCAGACCTTCGACAGCTACATGGAGGGGTTCGCGATCAGGCCGGCCGTCGGCACGTACGTAACAGTCGAGCCGGTGAGCAGTCTCGCCATCTCCGGGGCCTTCGACGAGGACACCGCACGGGAGGCGCAGGCGACGTTCGAGAAATTCATGACCGAGAACGGCGTGCCTCGAGCCGGCGAGGGGAACGCTTTCTCGTGGGCGTGGCCGCGTACCGAGGCGACCGACGACGCCGCACTCGGCAGCTATGGCCGGGTGTTCGACCTGATCATGCTGGGGCGGCCTGGCCGCGACGTCGAGAACCCGCGCATGCCGCCGCTCGAGGCGGCGCTGTTCGAGAGCGGCAAGCCGGTCCTCATCGTGCCGAAAACGCCGCCGGCCGCGCTCGGCCGCAACATCCTGATCGCCTGGAACGGTTCGACGGAACAGGCGCACACCAACGCCTTCGCCATGCCGTTCCTCAAGCGCGCCGAAAAGGTGACGGTGCTCGCGTCGGAAGGCCATATCGGCGACGGCCCCGGCGCCGAGGCGGCAGCCCTGCATTTGCGCAGGAACGGTGTGAAAGCAACGGCATTGACGGTCAAGACCGGGGACCGTACGACCGGCGAAGTGATCCTCGACCATGCGGCATCGCTGGGCTGCGATCTTCTGGTGAAGAGCGCGTACACGCAGAGCCGCCTGCGGCAGATGATCTTCGGCGGGGCGACACGTCATATCCTCGCGCACGCGTCACTCCCGGTGCTGATGGCGCACTGAGCGGGAAGCGCGCGGCGCCTTACCTTTTGGGCTTCTCCCCTTGGCGGACGGACACGATCAGAAGGACGGCGCCGCGGTGGTGGCGAAGCATCCGTCGTTCCTCGCCGTCTTCCCGTCGATCATGCTGCCGATGTTCCTGGCGGTGGTCGATCAGACCATCGTCGCCACGGCGCTGCCGGCGATCGCCGCGGCGACGGGCGAAGTCGAGCGCGCCTCCTGGATCGTCGTCGGCTACCTGATCGCGACGACGGTGGCCGCGCCGATCTATGGCAGACTGGGCGACTCGTTTGGCCGCAAGCGCATCATGTTCGCGGCGCTTACTGTCTTCATGATCGCATCGGTGCTGTGTGCAGCCTCGCCGACCATCCTCACGCTCACGCTCGCGCGCGTCCTGCAGGGGCTTGGCGGCGGCGGGCTGATGACGCTGTCGCAGGCGCTCGTCGGCGAGACGATCCCGCCGCGCGAGCGCGCCCGCTACCAGGGCTATCTCGCGGCGGTGGCAGTCTGCGCCAACACATTCGGACCTGTCGCGGGCGGCTATCTGACCGAGCATTTCGGCTGGCAGTCGATATTCCTGGTCAACCTGCCGATCGGCGTCGGCGCCATGGTGCTCGCGACGCGCCTGCCGCCGCCGCGCGGCGAGCGGCTCGCCTGGAAGTCCGATGCCGGCGGCCTTGCCTATTTCGCGATCTTCGTCGCGACCACCTTGCTCGCGCTCGAGCAGGTTCAACATGTCGATGCCGCGCAATTGCCAACCGGGGGTGCGCTGCTCGTCGTCGGGGTGATCGCGCTGATCCTGCTCGTCCGGCACGAGAACCGTGCCGACTCGCCGCTCATCCCGCTCAAGCTCCTGCGCATGCCGGCCATCTGGCGCAGCGACGCCATGGCCGTCTGCCACGGCGCGGCGCTGGTCTCACTCATCACCTTCATGCCGGTCTTTCTCGAGGTGGTGCGCGGGGCGTCGCCCTCCGAGACAGGCCTGCTGCTGGTGCCACTGACGATCGGCATCGGCGCCGGTTCGCTCTTGACCGGACGTCTCGTCAGCCGCACCGGCCGCACCACCATCTTCCCGATCGGCGGCCTGATCCTGACGACGGCGACGCTGCTCGTGCTCGCCATCTGGGCGCCGGACCTGAGCAATGTCGAAATCTCGATCGTCCTCATGTTCAACGGTCTGTTCATGGGTCCGGTGATGGGCGTCGTGCAGGTGATCGTGCAGAACGCGGCCGGCGGGCAACGGCTCGGCGAGGCCGCAGCCTCCGTGCAGTTCTCCCGCTCGATGGGCGCGGCCTTCGGCACGGCGCTGGTCGGCACAGTGCTGTTCGCCTACCTCGCGCTGAGCAATCCGGAGGCGGCGCGCGTCTTCGCGGCGATGGTCCAGCATCTCGGCGGCGGCACGAAGGCGATCTCTCCGGCCGAGTTGCAGGCCGTGCACGGCGACATCGTCGCGGCGTTCCGGGCGGCGTTCCTGCTGATCGGCGTGTTCACGACGGCCGGCTGTATCCTCGCCTGGACCAACCCGCAGCGGCGGATCTAGGCATCAGTCCCGCAGCAGCGCCGCGAGGACCCGTTCGCGCGTCAGCGGCAGGTCGCGGATGCGGATGCCGAGCGCATGCGAGAGAGCGTTGCCGATCGCCGCCGCGGTCGGGCCGGCGGTCGCCTCACCGACGCCGAGCGGCACGGGGTCACGCGTGTTGATCAGCTCGATGTCGATCTCGGGGACCTCGGAGAACTTCAGCACCGGATAGGTCTCCCAGTCGAACGAGGCGACCCCGTCGTCGAAGCGGACCTGCTCCTTCAATACCCAGCTCGCCGATTGAATGATGCCCCCTTCGAGCTGGTTGATGGCGCCGTCCGGGTTGACGACAAGACCGGCATCCGTCGCCGACCAGACGTGACGCAACCTGATCTCCTCGCCGGCCTCCAATTCGACGACGACGGCGGAATAGGCGGCCTTGTTCTTGTAGCGGGCGAAGGCGAAGCCGCGCCCGATACCGGATCCGGACGGCGCATCCGGATCCCAGCTCGCCATCGCCGCCGTCTTCTCGATGATGGCGCGGGCGCGTGGATCGGACGTGATCGACAGCCGGTAGGCGACCGGGTCGCGGCCCGCGCGTGCAGCGAGCTCGTCGATGGCGCATTCGAGTGCGAAGACGTTCGGCATGGCGCCGAGGCCGCGCAGCGCCGAGACGCGCACCGGCGTCTCGGTGACGAGGTGCTGGAGGATGCGCTTCTGCGGGATGTCATAGAGCGGGTCGGCATTGCGGGTGGCGCCGCCGCCGCTCGATTCCGGCACGTCGTGCGGCGGCGGATCGGGCGGGTGATCCGGCAGGGCGTAGGCCGCGAGGAGGTTATTGCCGCCGCCGGGGCGGCCATTGTGCGTGCCGGACCAGATCTCGGCGGTCCAGTCCGACGGCTTGCCGTCGGCGTCGACTTGGGCGCGGATCTTGACGATGGTGGCGGTGGTCTTCGGCTCGTAGACGAATTCCTCCTCGCGGCGCCAACGGATGCGCACCGGCGCACCGGGAATGTGCATGGCGACGATCGCCGCGTCGGCGGCGGCATCGTCCGCGCCGTTATGGCCGTAACAACCGCTGCCTTGGACATGCTGCACCGTGATCTGCTCGGGCGCGAGCTTGAGCGTGCGCGCGAGCGCGCCACGCAAGGGGAACACGCCCTGGCAATGCGTCCAGACGGTGAGGTGCCCGTCCTTGTAGAGCGCCAGCCCGCAGGACGGCGAAATC
>Ga0265342_10000799_pt1 | contig 31691 bp, 24 predicted proteins | sample 4CB327metaG_FD_203125 | JGI IMG/M metagenome (GOLD analysis project Ga0265342, IMG submission 203125) | Rhizosphere microbial communities from Carex aquatilis grown in University of Washington, Seatle, WA, United States - 4-CB3-27 metaG | ecosystem: Host-associated > Plants > Roots >... | reverse complement strand
GTTTCCATCGCGGCTCATGGCATCGACCTCGCTGGGGTTCAAAAGAAGAGCGTTACCCTGAAGCCGGGGGCGACCGTAGAGGTGGCATTCGATCTTGCCGCGCAGGCACCGGGAACCGCCCAGCTCACCTTCAGCATCGCTTCTGATGTCTTGAATGAAAGGCTGGAGGACTCGTTCCCGATCCTTGACGAGCACATCAGTGAGTCGTTCACCATCGTTGGCAAGACCGCGGCAACGGCCAACGAAGCCCTGACCATCCCCCCTGCGTTCATGGGCGCGCCGGAGGAGGGCCTGTATCTCACCCTCGACTCCACCATTGCCTCGGCTCTGGCCGGCGCGGTGCATTACCTCGACATCTATCCCTTCGATTGCCTCGAGCAGGTGACGAGCAAGCTTTTCGCGCGAGTCCTCTTCCCCACGCTCACGGGGAATGCCGCGGCAGATCTCACTACCCTTACGCGCTTTGCCAACCCCGACGGCGGGTTCTCGTATTGGGACGATCCGGCGCCGCGAAGCTCCAATTACTACGTGTCCCTCCGCGTGGCGCATCTGCTGGCGGCGGCAAAAGAACGCGGGCTGCGACTCCCTGACGACATTGACACGGATGCTTTGCTCACCTACCTCAACGATGGCTGGGAGAATATGAGCACCTATCTCCAGTCCTATGCCGTTTACGTGATGAGCCTCTGGGACCAGGCGGATTCGAAGAAAACGGATGCTCTTGCGGCCCTCGGGGATAAGATTGGGGTCTTCGGCTATGGATTCCTCGGCTTGGCCTACGAACAGCAAGGGAACACGCGCGCTGCGCAAGCCGCCCTCACACGCCTCAAGAACTTCGTGCGTGTCGGTACGCGGACGGTAACGCTGGTCGGAACGGTGGACGACTGGTTCTGGTACGGGGGCAACGTGCAAGCCAAGGCGCTGCTGCTCATGCTCTATGCCCGTCTCCAACCGGATTCGCAGCTGGTCCTCGGCCTGGCCAATGATCTGCTCGCTACGAACAGCACCGGTTACTGGGAGAACACGAGCAATGCGGCCTGGGTGCTCCAGGCGTTCGCGGAGCTCATCGCGAAGGGGAACGAGACGAACGCCGACTTCACGGCAAGCGTCAAGCTCGGCACGACCGAGATACTCAAGAATCGTTTCCACGGGCTTTCGCGGGCACCCTTCTCCCGGCAGATTGCCACGAACGATCTCACGGGAATTGCCGCCAAGGAGAAGGGCACGGTGTCCGATGCCGGAACGACTCTCCCGCTGAGCTTCGGCCTCTCGGGGAAGGGCACTCTCTACTACACGGCCGAGCTGCGGTACGCGCTGCCGGCAGTCGGTGCCGCGGCGCGGGAAGAAGGACTGGGGATTTCCAGGGAAATCCTCGATGAAAAGGGGGTGACGGTCGACGGAACCACCCTCGCCCTCGGATCGGTGTATACGATGCGACTCGTGTTCTACACGGCGCAGGATAGGACTTTCCTCGCCCTGCGCGCCCCGCTGCCCTCGGGCGCGGAACCCATCGATGGATCGCTTCTCACCTCTCAGATCGTGCGCGCACCTGCCAATGGCGGGGACACGGGCGGCGGCGACGAGAACAACGGTTCGGATACCCAAGACAACGGAGCGCCCGGCTCCACGACCCGCATCTACGACAGTGAAGTGCGCTTCTTCTTCGACGAGGTCCCGCGCGGCATGCACGAGGTGAGCTTCCTGTTCCGTGCCACAACGCCGGGCGTCTATCCGACCCCGCCGGTCCAAGGCGAATTGATGTACCAACCCGAGGTCTTCGGACGGACCGCTGGCGTCACCTATCAGATCAAGTGAGCACCATGCGCGAGAGGAGCCGCCGATGAATCAAAAGGTTCGGAAAAAGGTCCACGTCGTGCCGCATACGCATTATGACGCCGAGGTCTTCTTGAGCCGGGAGGAGACCTTCGAGCGCGGCTTCCACAATATCGAGCGCGCTCTGCGCATGCTCGCTGGACACGGCGATTTCACGTTCGTGCTCGACCAGGTCTGCTACGTGCAGCCCTACCTTGCGCGCTACCCCGAGAAGCGCGCGGAAGTGATGGGCTACGTGAAGGAAGGTCGGCTCGTCCTGGAAGGGGCCCTGTATGCAATGCCGGACATGAATCTCCCCGGCGGGGAGTCGTTCATTCGGCAGGTCATCCGCGGTCGGGAATATTTTCAAGCTGCAATGGGCGTGGACGCGCGCTGTGCGTGGACCTTGGACTCCTTCGGTTATCACCCGCAGGTGCCGCAGATCCTGGCCGGCTGCGGGTTCGACTGGAACATCATACAGCGCGGCACCGCCCCGGATGCGCCGGCCGACTTTCTCTGGCAGGGCATCGATGGAACACGCCTCTATGTCCATTGCATGCCGCTGGGTTACACGGTCCTCGCGGGAGCACCCACGAACATCCATGAGTTTCGCTCGTTCGTGGACAATCGCCTGGCCGTGCTGGAGCGCGACTGCGAGCAGCCGAGCCTGCTCGCCCTGGCCGGCGCCGACATCACCCCCCCGGAAGCATACCTGCCAGCGATGATGAAAGAGTACAATGCGATGCAGGACGACTACGAGCTCGTCTTTTCCACGCCACAGAAGTACTTCGACGAGATCATGGAATACGGCCTGCTTCCCGCGATCGCTGGCGACTTCAATGGCGTTTTCCACGGCTGTTACAGCGCGCGCATCGCCGTGAAACAGAGGAATCGACGCTTGGAAACGGAGCTTCTCGACGGAGAGAAGGTCGACGCCATCGCTTCTCTGGATCGGGACCGTCCGTCCGTTGCGCGGGAGTTGAATGACGCATGGGAACCGGTCCTCTTCAATCAATTCCACGACATCATTTGCGGCAGCCACGTCGACAGCGTTTATGAATCCACTCTCGAGCGTTTCGACTTTTCGGAAGAGCTGGCGCAGAGCGCCATGAGACGCGGCCTGCAGAGCATGGCGGACGAGACGGATACCGGGGGCCCCGGCATCTCCGTCATCGTCTGGAACACCCTCGGTCATGCGCGATCCGACCCTGTGGAAACGGCGTTCTCCTTTACCGGCAGGGACTGCTTCGAGGTGGAAGTGCGAAACGCCGATGGCGTGCCCGTCCCTTCCGACCTGATTTCAGCGGAGAGGGACGACGACGGCTCGATCCTGCGGGCCAGGGTGCTCTTCATTGCGCGCGATGTTCCGTCCTTCGGCTACGAGACCTATCGCATCATCCCCTTGCCGGCCGGCTCCCCTCCGGGCGGGGCGGCACCAACCGACATCCGCACCTCCGTCCCGCTGAATCTGCGCGATGATCTGGATGCAGGATTCATAGAAAACGGAAAAGTGAAGGTGAGCTTCGATCTCTGGCGCGGCGTCATCACGAGCATGATAGAAAAGACGGGCGCGTGGGACGCCGTGTCCCCCGCCTCCCGGCGCGGCAATACCATCGTTCGGGAGCAGGACTTCGGAAACTTCTGGCAATACAACGGTCCCTGCAAAGGCGACCTGTTTCACCCGCCCATGGAAGGAGGCGTGTCGCGCGGCCTCTATCCTTTGCCCAGTGAAACTACGAATGGCGCCTCATTCTCGCACTTGTCCGACGGCGATGGCACCATCCGGACCGGCAAGGCCAGTGCGGAGTTCTCCATCGACCATCCCTGGGGAAACGGCTTCTTCGCCACACGGGTGCGTTTGTACGCCGGCCTCCCGCGGGTGGAAGTCACGACGACCCTCGTGAACGAGGAGGAGCGCGTGCGCTATCGAGCCGCGTTTCCAAGCTCGATCAACCATGGCACGATCACGCACGAGATCCCCTTCGGTGCGATTCAGAGACCCGAAGGCGAATATCCCGCTCAGACGTGGATGGACCTCGGGGAAGCGGACGGTTCCCGCGGCATCGCGCTTCTCAACCAGGGCCTGCCCGGCAACAACGTGGCGCAGGGTGTCCTGCTGCTCTCGCTCCTGAAGTGTACCGCGCTCAAGGAGGGGTACGGTGAGAGCGGCGGATTCAAGCTGGGCGTGGCGACGGAACAGGGATACGAAAAAGGCGTGAAACATGAGCTGCGCTACGCCTATCTTCCGCACGCCGGGGACTGGCGCCAGGCGCGGATCTGGGAGCAGGGGCACGGATTCAACACGCCGCTGATCGCGGTGAAGACAACGGCGCATGCGGGGGCGCTGCCGCCGCGCCGATCATGGATTGCCGCCTCGGATCCCCGTGTGGTCCTTTCCGCCGTCCGACGAGGAAAGAAGGGTATCGTCGTGCGGGTCTACGAGGCGGCGGGCGACGATGTGAAAGATGCGCGGATTTCACTGGCATTCCCCTGCCGAGCGGTAGAGGAAACCAATCTCGTCGAAGACGATGGTTCGCCTCTTGTCGCTGATGCGACCGGCTTTGCCGTGACCCTCGGCGCGTTTCAAATCAGGACATTCCAGATCGTGCCCTAGGCCCGGTCGCGAAGGAGAAGAACATGGAGGGCGTGACTGCGCAAGAGGTTTTCGACTACCACGCCTCGGGCAGGCCGGGGAAGATCGAAGTCGTGCCGACGAAAAAGGTCGACACGCAGCGCGACCTTTCCCTGGCCTACACACCGGGGGTTGCCCATGTCGTGGAGGAAATCGAGCGGAATCCTGACAGCGCGTTCATCTATACCGCCCGCGCCAACCTCGTGGCGGTGGTGACAAACGGCACGGCGATACTCGGTCTCGGTGATCGCGGGCCGCTTGCCGCCAAGCCCGTCATGGAGGGAAAGGGAATACTGTTCAAGAGATTCGCCGACATCGACGTCTTCGACATCGAGCTGGACGCGAAGACGGCTGACCAGATCGTGGCAGCGGTGGCAGCGATCGCCCCTACCTTCGGCGGCATCAATCTGGAGGACATCAAAGCCCCCCTGTGCTTCGAGGTGGAGGCTCGTCTCAAGGAGATGCTCGACATCCCCGTCTTCCACGACGATCAACACGGCACCGCAATCATCACGGGGGCGGCGCTCCTGAACGCCACGGAGATCGCCGGCAAGTCCCTGGAGAGGATCCGCGTCGTGGTTTCCGGGGCGGGCGCCGCGGCCATTGCGTGCTCTGAATTCTATGTACGTCTCGGTGTCAGGCGGGAAAACATCAGACTCGTGGACACCACGGGTGTGGTGTACGTGGGACGCGTGAAGAACATGAATCCGTACAAGGAGCGATTTGCCGCAGTCACCGAAGAGCGCACTCTCGCCGATGCCGTCCGGGGAGCCGATGTCTTTCTCGGGCTCTCAGGAAAAGACGTGCTTTCGCCGGGAATGCTCACAACGATGGCCGAGAGTCCCGTTGTCTTCGCCTGCGCCAACCCGGATCCCGAAATCCGCTACGAGGTGGCCCGCCAAACCCGCGCGGACGTGATCGTGGGGACCGGACGGAGCGACTTTCCCAATCAGATCAACAATCTGCTCGGGTTTCCCTTCATATTTCGCGGCGCCCTGGACGTTCGAGCGCGCGGCATCAACGACGCCATGAAGCTCGCCGCCGCGCACGCGTTGGCCGATCTCGCCCACGAGGGGGTGCCTCCGTGCATGAAGGATGCTTTCGAGGGAGGGGACGTCCGATTCGGAAGGGACTATCTCATCCCCAAACCGTTGGATCCGCGTATCCTTTTCTGGGTTGCGCCGGCCGTCGCGAAGGCGGCAATGGACACCAGTGTCGCTCGGCATCCCCTGGACATCAAGGAGTACGTGCACGCGCTGGAGGCGCGGCGCCAGCATTGCGCGCGCCGCTGCCAATTCAAGGATTCCTGTTTCGAGGGAGAGTGATACGACTTCCTCTTTTACGTCCCCGCTTCGGGGGGTCGGGGATCCGACTGAACGACGTCGAGAATGCGTGAGGCGATTTGTTCCCCTTCGACGTGGAACGTGACGATGTAGGTGCCGGCCTCGGGAAACACGACATTGGGCACCGGTATCACCAGCTCCACCACGCGACGCGTCTCGTCCACGCGCAGGGTGCCGCCGGCGGAGAATATCACCTGTTGCGTACGATCCACCACGAGATTCAGCGAAAACGAGTGCTCGCCCGCTAGATTCGTGACTGCAGCATAGACGTACCAGGGGGCAAGGCTTGCCGGAAATTGGCGCACGGTAAACTGGGTGAACGTCCCAATGATCCCTTTTTTCTGATTGTCTTCCGTGATGACCCGATCGGCGAGAAGAAGCGCCACAAAGACTGGCTCGGTCATGCCGTCCACCCATCCCGCGGCGTCTGAGCCATCCCGCACCCGTATTCCAGATGAGGACAGAGACGGCGGATGCCGGGATCGAGCATTTCCACGATCGAGACATTCACCTGAGTGAACACCATTGCTTTCCTCCACGACATCATAGGATCGCCATACAAGCCTCTGAGTGTATCAAAGCGCTGACAAAGATTGAACTGCTTTGGGCATGAGAGTGGGGAGTTTTCTTGACTGCCCCCCGGGCGGGTGGTAATGTTCAAGCATGGGAAGCATTTTGATTCGACGACTTCCGGATCCGCTGCATAAGGATTTCAAAAGGCTGTGCCAGAGCAAAGAAACAAGCATGGAGAAAGAGATCGTCCGCCTCATCTCGCGCGAAGTCGAAAAAGCCTCGCGAAAGAAAACGACCGCTCAGTAAAGGGATGTTCGGGGGGTAAGCTCTGGTGTCGGGGGCTGTAAAGCGGACAGGGCGGTGCAATCACGCGCGGCCGCCCCGGATGTTTACGACGCAGGGACGAGGGCTTCGACTTCTTTCTGAAGTTTTCCGTGGCCTATTGCCGCCTTGCAGGTCTTGCACACCTTGACCGTCTTATCTTTGATCTGAGTCTCGTACACTACCTTCACGGACTCACGCTTGCAGACTGGGCATACGGCGCGTCCATTACGCACCTGTTCCTTGAGCCCTTTTCCTCGATGGGTCTTTCCCATTTCTCCTCCTGTGAAACTATGGTCCGCATACTACCGTCGGGAATGACGAGAGTCAAGGCCGCCTAGAGGCTCACGCGCGAAAAGAACTCCGCCACGCCCTTGAAACCGGTGCGCATCCTGAAGAGCGCACCCGCCCCCGGACCATTGGCCTTCTTGTTCTCGCCGCCCGCGGTGACGACGTACGTGTCCATATAGTCCTCTCCGCCGAATATCACGCTCGCGACGAGCTTCGCATTGAAGTACACGCGTCGATCCTCTTTGCCGTCAGGCGTATACCGAACGAGGCACCCCCCTCCCCAAACGGCTACCCACGGATAGCCTTTCGCATCCACGGTCATACCGTCAGGCAGCCCCAAGGACGCGGGAAGTCGCGCGAAAACGCGCTTGTTCGAAATGTCCCCCGATGATTCCTCATAATCGAACAGCGCCACCTCGTGAGTGGCCGAATCGACGAAATAGAATCCGAGACGGTCAGGCGTGAAGCCCATGCCGTTGGAGCACGTGACACCCCCGAACAGCTTCGTCAGCGTGCCGTTGGTTTCGAGTCGGTACAGGCTGCCCGTGTGATCGCGTGCGGGTAGCGTGCCGCAGAAGACGCGGCCGCGGGGATCGGCGATGACGTCGTTGAATCGGCCGTCTTCCTCGCCGGGCGTGGAATCGATGAGCGTGGTGAGCTCGCCGTGATCGAGGATCCTGACCCCGCCCCTGTCGACGAACAAGAGCATGCTCCCGTCCGCCTGCACCGTGCATCCGCCGATCTGACCCTCGTACCGGAAGGTGGGCTCGTGGGAATGCGTCATCGGATCATAGCGGTACATCTGGCCCTTGGGAATGTCCACCCAGTAGATCTTTTTCTCCAGCGGATGCCAAATGGGGCACTCCCCGATCTGGCACGCGTAGTCGGCGACGAGCTCGGGACCGTTGGACGGAACGTGAACGCTCACGGCCGGCAGCCGTCGAATTGAATGACGATGGTTGCGATCCGGTTCGGCTCGATTTCCAGGCTCACGGTCTCCCCGTGGACCGTCGGCTGTGCCGCATCGGCCACTTTGTTTTCATGGATATCCGCGACCCATGCCGCGGAGGGTGAGCAGAACAGCTTCATCACCGCCAGAGTCTTTTTTCCGTCGGTTTCATACAGCCGCACGATGAGGCGACCCGTGCCGTCATCCTCGGGCATTTTAACCGCGGAGACCGCGACGCTCCCGGAAACAAGTGTGAGAAACGATTGGGCAAACGGAAGCGAGCCGGCATGGCGTGTACCAGATGTGAACACGAGCGGATGAGCGCGTTCCTGCGCGGCCGCGACAAGCACGGCCGTAGAGGATGGGTCGGCGAGCCCGATGCTGAAGCTCATGTGGTGGAGCCCGAGCTCGGGGTACGGATCGGGATCGAAGGCCCCACGGAGTAGGGTCAGGGAGAGGGAATTGTCGACGCAACGCACGCCATGCTTCTGGTCGGCGATGAGCATGACCCCGTGACGACCGGTCTTCTTGGGAATGGCGAGCACCCAGCTATTGGCCGGCAGATCCATGTCGGCCGGCGCTCGATCCACTGCGCCGCAGGGCACGTCATAACGGTACGCTTTCGCTTCTCCCGCGAGGGGAAGGAAGAATCCCAATTGCGGGACACCCGCTCCTTTCCGTCCGACCTCCAGGAACTCGCACTCCACGGTCCATGACAAGGAGCGCGCCTCGCGATCCAGGGAGACGCGCGCCGTAAGGCGCGATGCGCCAAAGCTCGCCTGGAAAGAAAGCCACTGACGCAGTCCGTCGGCACCCGCCACGGGCGTGAGCCGCACGTTCCGATTCACCGACGTCACCGCCATCCAACGGCCGACGCTCCAGGCGGTCATGCCACGCGCATCGTCCTCCATGATGAATCGGAAAATCCCGCCCTCCCGCGATGAATCGAGGATCTCTTCATTAGACTCTTTGTCCCTGAGGGATACGAGGGCCGCCGTCATTGGATGGAACTCGGCGCGAATGTGCTCGTTTTCCAGCACGAACGCATCCGGTCGCTCCACCCGAGGATCGTTGGGGAAATTCGACGGAAGCTCCTGCGCGAGGGATTCGCTGATCGAGTAGGTGGCGTACCCGCAACCAGGCACCGTCACCGGAACGAGCACGCGCGTATACTGGTGGGCCCAATACGCGGTGCCGAAAAAGGGATGAATCTCGTTGGGGATGACCTGGTGCGCGAGGGCGGTCCCCGCCGCGTCGGTCACGTGAAGACGGTTCACATCCCCCGGCCAGTCCCAGATCACCGCCTCGACGACGCCCGTCCTGCTCCAAGGCAGGGGATTGAACACATGAAAAATGCGCGTTTTCCCCCACCCTCGCTCAACGAGAGAGAGCTTGAAATCCGTCACCCCGAATCCGACCCCGCCGCCTTCCGAGGTGGTGGCCCGTGCATCCTCTTTGGGATCTCCCAATGAGGAGGTGTCGACATGCGCGGCGATGCGCCGCACGGCGAGGGATTCCTCGGTGCTCGCCGTTGCCATGATCCGCTGGAACTGGCCGAGGGCATACTCGCGCGTATCGATGATGCCGGATCCCGGGATGATGTCATGGAAATGGTTGAACAACGCCATCTCCCATGCACGGGCGAGGTGATTCCGGCGGTAGGACGCCGAGGTGACAAGGGAGGAGATGCTCGCAAATGTTTCCGCCTCCACGAGACGGCTCTCCGCCATCCGATTCGCGGCTTTTATGCGCGCCTGCGTGGTGTAACAACCGGTGAAGACGAAATTGAGCTCCCGATTCACCACGGGCAGCTTCTCGGCGACTTTCTCTACGAGACGGAAAAACTCATGGAATGTCCCGAACTTCATGCGAGGGAAGATGGGCCAGGCGTCCATGTCGATGATACGCTCGATGTCGCGCCGTGTGGGTCCCCCGCCATGATCACCCACCCCGTAGATGCGCATCATGGTGTCCATGCCGTGCTTTTTGCAGAACTCCGGCACGGCGACGGCCAGCCCGGGTCCCACGTCGCTGTTGTACCAGAATGGATCGCGATACACGACCACCTGCGCCCCCGACGGCGCCTGCCACTTGTACAGGTTGTGTTCTTCCGAGCCGCGGCAGTGATAGTAGTAGCGGACACCGGCGCTCGCGAGGATTTCGGGCACGTTGCGGCTATGGCCGAAGGTGTCAGGCTCGAAGTCCAATTGCAATGTGTCCGGCGCGATATCGAGAAGCTTGGCCAGCACCCGTTTGGCGTAGAGGGATTGACGCACGAGGCTCTCCCCGTTGGGGATGTTCTTGTCCGCCTCGACCCACGTGGAGGCCGTGACTTCCCATCTGCCTTCCTTCACGCGCTTCTTGATCTCCTTCAGCATCTCTGGGTCGTACTCCTCGACGATCCGATACACGGAGGCTTGCGACTGAGAAAAGGTGAAGGACGGATACTCGATCATGAGGGTGAGCATGGTCCGAAACGTATCGAGGGTCACGCTGACCGTCTCATCGAAACGCCACAACCAGTTCATGTCGATATGAGCGTGGGCGGGAAGGAGAATCGTGTACCCTTTCGCCTCTTCCGCCAGCCCCTGGAGCTTCGCCTCGTGCTCCTCCGCGGTCTCGCGGGTGATGGAGCCTGCCGCGGCCTGTTGGGCCGCCAGACTCTCGATAGTCGTACGCAGGAGGGCGTCATGCTTGCGACCCGCCACGCGCGAGAGCTTCACGGCGTATTCCAATTCCGCGACGATTCGTTCCGCCCAGTACCCCTTCGTCTCCGCCTTGAGGGTGAGAAGGTGGGTGATCATATCGTTCATGGAAGATTTCTCCTTTTCGCGTCCACCGCCCGCCCGAGGGCGGTGCGCGCGATCGGTATCGCCGTTCGACGCTCCCCCGGCGACGGCCGGACGCACGACCCGGCCTGAGTGTGCTTCCATCGTTTTGCTTTGGTCAAGTGCGGTTTTCGCCTATTTTCCCACGCGGGCTTTCAAGTAGGCGTCACGCGTAACGGTGCCGACGATCCGTCCGTCCTCGAGAATCGGGAGATCGAAAATTGTATGGGAGGAGAACAAGGATTCGATCTCGCGCAGGGAGGTAGTTGGTGTGCCCGTCACCACCTTCTGTCTCATGTGGGATCGCACCGGGGCTGACATCTGATCCGCCTTGCGCGCCTTCATGATGTCGCGCAGGGTGAGGTAGCCGCACATACGTCCGCTCAGATCCGTGACGGGCACACCGCTGCGATCGCTTTTCTCGAGAAACAGTGCGGCGTCCTGGAGCGACCATCCGTCCTGGATGGACACGACCTCGCGCGCCATGAGGCTCGCGGCGCTGGCCGCGTCGCCGAGCCCCGCCTTCAACGTGGCTTGAAGGGCGTGGTACGTCGCGCGCCCGGTGGCGCCTTTGCACAGGGCCGAGGAGGCCTGGGCGTGCCCCCCGCCGCCGAAGGCACGGCAGAGTGCCGCCACGTCGATTGATCGGTTTTGGCTGCGCGCGACAATGAGCGTCGAGTTCTCGTGGGTGAATGCGAATACGGCGAACATTGCGTCGGGTTGCTCCACGTCGAAGACCTTCTCCACCACGGCGGCGAGCCCTCCGGCCTGCCGCTCCATTTCCACGTAAACCGTAAGGATGAGATGGCCATGGATAGTCTGATAGACGAGGCGATTGAGGATCTCGTGAAACAGGGTGATCTGCGACTCGTCCTTGAGGGTCTGCAGAAACGACCGCGTGAGCGTCAGGGAAGCTCCTTGTTCCAGAAGCCAGCCCGCCACCTGGAAATCCGCCGAGCAGGTGTTCTCGTGGGTGAAATTGCCGGTGTCGGCGTAGATTCCGGCAAGCGCGATGGTGGCATCCGGAACGGAAAGCCGAAGACCGCGCTTCATGGCTTCCAGGCCGAGAAGAGTCGTGTTGGCGCCCACCGGCAGTTCGTGGAGAATGGCGCCGGGAATGTCGGAGGAATCGTCGGGGTGATGGTCCCAGACATCGATTGTGGGCGGCAAGAGGCTCACGAGCTGGAGGAACTCCTTGATGCGGGCTCGCGAGCGCGTGTCCACGACGAGGAGCGCTTCGATAGGCTCATCTTTGATATCCTCCAGGGCGGCCATGTCCAAATGATCCGCGTAGAGATTGTACAGAGTGCGTGCAACGGGATGGATGAGCCTGCTCCGGACGGCCCGGAAACCGGGAAAAAGGAGCCGTGCAAGGGCCATTGAACCGAGACAGTCGAGATCCATGTTCGTATGCCCGACGATGACCCTCACGACGCCGATGATAGACCACCGCGCATGAGGTGTAAATGAATGGAAATGCCACCGCGAGGGGGGTATTCTCCAATAGCCAGGGGGCGAAAAATCGTTTATAAAGGAGCACCGTGAAGAAATTGTTGAGAACCGGGCTCGCAAGCTTCTCCACATATGTCTTCGGCTACCTCCTTACGGCCTTGGGGGTGCTCTTGGCCTGCATTGCCGCCTTGATCGGGTGGCAGGGCTTCATACGGGTGGGCATCAAGGTCTGGGTCAGCATCATCTTCCTTCTGGTGGGTCGGCGACCCCGGATCCTCGGGCGGGACAACATGAAGCCCGGAAAAGCCTATCTGGTCCTGGCAAACCACTCGAGCATGTATGATATCCCCCTCTTGATGGCCGCCGTTCCCGGCGTCGCCCTCATGGGCAGGGATTATCTGACGCGGATCCCGGCCCTTCGCCGTTTCTTGAAAATCATCCACTACGTGCCCATCAATACCGAAAGCCCGCGAAGCGCGCGGGCGGCGTTGGAGAGGGCGGCCAGCGAGATCAAGGCGGGGACGAGCGTAGGGATTTTCCCGGAAGGAACCCGCACCGTGACGGGAGAAGTTCAACCCCTGAAGCGCGGTTTCGTCACCGTACTGCGGGAATGCGAGGGCGACATACTCCCCGTCTCGATCCGCGGCACGTTCGCCTTGAAACCGAAGGGAAGACTCACAATGGATCCCCGCGAGCCCATTTGCGTTTCCATCGGGCGGCCCCTTTCTTTCAGGGAGCTCGCCGAATTGAAGGACGCGCAGATCATGCAAAAGGTGAAATCGACTCTGGAGCAACTCGGGGAGGTAAAGGCATGACGAGCAGGGAAGGATGGGTTTTCATCGTCAACCCCGTCGCCGGCAATGGGTATGGCGCGCTGTGCGCGGGCACGGTCTCCCAGATGATGGAGCGCCATGGCATCAAGGGTGAAATCGTGCTGACGAAAGCGAAGGGCCATGCCACGGAAATTGCCGCGATTCATGCGGAGAAGGGATTCCCGTATATCGTGGGTGTGGGTGGGGACGGAACTCTCAGCGAGATCGCCCAGGCCCTCGCCGGAAAACACGGAGTGACCTTTGGCGCCGTGGGCGCGGGAACCGGTAACGATTTCATCCATGTTCTCGGGTTCCCCGACCGCTTCACCGAAGAGCATTGGACCGCCCTCTTTCAGTGCGCAACCGCCGACATGGACGTGGGACGTTGCAATGGAAGATATTTCATCAATGGAATGGGGCTCGGATTCGACGCCCAGGTGGCTTACGAGAACTACCATATGGAAAACGGCGGCGAGGTGCGCCGCGGCAGCAAGTCGAAATACATCTGGCACATCGTCAAAAACATCCTCGCCTACCATGAGCGGCCCATGCGGGTCACCATCGACGGGAAGACCGAGGAGCGCCGCAGCTTCCTGAACACCATCGCAAACGGCCGAAGGTTGGCCGGCGGGCTCATGCTCACGCCGCGGGCAATAGCGAATGACGGCAAGCTGGATTACTGCAGCACCGATCCGCTCTCCATCCCCATGCGTTTTCGCGAGCTCATTGCGGTGTCCAGCCAGACGCATCTGGAGCAGAGCGTCTTTCATTACACCCAGACCGACCATATCGGATTCGAATTCGATGGGGATGTTCCCGCCCACCTCGACGGCGAAGTGATATTCGCCCCGTATTTCGAGGTCGACGTGGTTCCCGGTGCGCTTCGCTCCATCATCGATCCGGCGGGTGGCCACTACTTCCAGTAAGCGCGGTGCACCGCTTTAGGAGGCATCGCTTCCCAAGATGGACAACGCCTCGGCTCCTTCCTCGTGCTCGTGGCGGAACTGCCGGGTGTACAGCTCGTAGTAGTGCCCCCGGAGGCGGATGAGCTCGGCGTGGCTTCCCGCCTCGACGATACGCCCTCCATCGATCACCACGATGCGATCCGCCCGACGGATCGTTGAGAGTCGGTGCGCGATGATGAAGCTCGTGCGCCCCTTCATGAGCGCCTCCATGCCGCGCTGTATAAGGCTTTCGGTCAGCGTGTCCACGGAGCTCGTCGCCTCGTCCATGATGAAGATCTCGGGTTTGGCGAGAATGGCGCGTGCCAGGCTGATGAGCTGCTTCTGCCCCACCGAAAGGCGATTGCCCCCTTCCCCCACCTCGCTTCCATATGATCTTTCCAGGCCCGTGATGAAATCATGCGCGCCGGCCATCCGTGCGGCATCCTCGATTTCCGCATCCGTCGCCGAAAGGCGTCCGTAGCGGATATTCTCACGGACCGTGCCGGAGAACAGGTGAGGAGTCTGGAGAACCATTCCGATGCGCGATTGGATGGCATGGAGCGGCAGCGCCAGGTAGTCCAGCCCACGGATGCGGATCTCCCCTCCCTGCGGCTCGTAGAAACGGCACACGAGGTTCACGATGGTGGATTTTCCACCGCCGGTCGGCCCCACGAGTGCTAGAGTCTGCCCCTGCGCCACATGGAGCGTGAAATCGCGAAGCACGGGTTTGCCCTTGGCATACGAAAAGTCCACGTGAATGAAATCGATGTCCCCCGCGATGCTCGTCGGTGCGGCGTGCGCGCCGGGCCGATCCACGACCTCCGGCACCGCGTCAATGAGGGAGAAGGTGCGTTCGGCGGAGGCTATGGACTGTTGCATGTCCGCGTAGACACGCGCCAGGTCCTGGATGGGCCACATCATGAAGGTGACGTACCCGAGAAAAGCCTGGATACCACCTACGGTTATGATGCCGAGCCGGGCCTGATGCCCGCCGAACCATACGATGGCGCCCACTGCCATTGCGCTGATGATCTGAACGATTGGAAGAAAGAGGGCGGAGAGCCAGGCAGCGCGGAAACCAGCCGCACGCATATCGCCCGTGAGACCGGAGAACTCGTGCAGATTCTTCTCTTCGCGGCAGAGGGCTTTCACCACGCGTACTCCTTGAATGCTCTCGTTGTACGACGCGGTGATCTTCGAATTCAGCCGACGCACCTTGCGGTACTCGGCCACGATACGATTCTTGAACTGCACCGCCACGACAAGGAGGAACGGGATGGTGACGAATACGATGGCCGCGAGCCTCCAGTCGATGAGGAACATGAAGATGCTGGAGGCGACGATATTGGCAAGGGCCCAGCACACGTCGTTGAGACCCCAGGTAATGAGACCTGAGATGCGCCCCGAGTCCGAGGTCACCCGCGCCATGATCCATCCTACGGGCGTCCTGTCGAAGTAGGAGAAGGAGAGCTCCTGGAGATGGTCGAACATGGTCTTGCGCAGATCGTACTGGACCCGCTCCCCCAGGGTACCGGCAAAGAACACCATGCCGAAGACTCCAATGGCCTGCCCAAGGATGATCGCGCCGAAGAAAAGCGCGATGGGCAGCAGGCGCGAAGGATCGTGCGTCGTGATCGCCTCGTCGATGATGCGCTTGTTGAGATAGGTGAACACACCATCGCCCACGGCGACGGCGGAGATGAGGGCGCAGAACGCCACCACGCGCCGCCAGTACGGTTTGGCCACGCTGAACATGCGGAGAACCGTCTTGCCGTTGAAACCGGTGTTGAACTCCTCTTCGTCCTGATAATAACTAGACACGGCTGATCTCCTCTTCCAGCTCCGTTTCGATGCGCGTCTGCAGATCGAAAATGCGCCGGTACATGCCGCCGCTTGCCAGGAGGGAGGCGTGGGTCCCGCGCTCTACAATGCGCCCTTTGTCGAATACCAGGATCAGATCCGCCTTCATGAGGCTTTGGATCCGGTGGGCGATGATGAATGTCGTGCGTCCTTCCATGAGACGTTCCAGCGCGTCGCGGATTTGGCCTTCGGTCTCCGTATCCACCGACGAGGTGGAATCGTCGAGGATGAGGATGCGTGGATCCTTCAGGATGGTGCGCGCAATGGCCACCCGCTGTTTCTGTCCGCCGGAGAGTGTCACTCCCTTTTCCCCGACCATCGTTTCATACCCATTGGGAAAAGAGAGAATGACCTCGTGAATCGCGGCGGAGCGAGCCGCCTCTTCCACCCTCTCCTGCGGGACATCACCGGGCACACCGTACGTGATGTTCTCGCGGATCGAACGGGAAAACAGGAACGGCTCCTGCTCGACGATTCCCACCTGGGCGCGCAAGGCGTGGCGCGCGTAGCTGCGGAGCGCCCGCCCGTCGAGGGTGATATCCCCGGCGGTGTAATCGTAGAACCGCGGCAGAAGATTCACGAGGCTTGTTTTCCCCGAACCGGTGGAACCAAGGAGCGCGACCGCCTGTCCCGGCGCGCAGTGAAAGCTCACACCCGTCAGGATCGGTTTTTCCGGGTCATACCCGAAGGAGACGTCATTGAAATGCAGCTCGCCGCGTAACCGCTCCGCCGTGGGCGTCATTCCGTCGTCCAGCGCCTCCTCCTTCTCGCGCATGACGGTCATGATGCGTTCATAGGAAACCAGACCGCTGGAGATGTCCACGATGAGGCGTCCGAGAAAGCGGATGGGCCAGATCAATTGCGTGATCATGCCGGCGAATGCGAGGTAGGTGCCCACCGTGATGGTGCCCTTGATTGCGAGCAGTGCGCCGAATATGAAACCGGTGATCATCTGTGCACTGCAGAAGACGTCGGTGAGCGGCCAGAACATCGCGTTCATGATCACCAGGCGCCGTCCGCGTCGGAACTTCTCGCTGTTCACCGTCTCGAATCGCTCTTTCTCGAATGACTGCCGTGCAAAAGCCTTCACGACGCGCACACCGGTGAGGTTTTCCTGGAGCGTCGTCGAGAGAATGGCTTCCTGCTCCTGATACTTCTCGTAACGACGTGATATCGCCCGGAAGAATATCACCGAAACCCCGAGGACGAACGGCATGACGATTACGGAAATCAAGGCGAGGTTTCTGTTGAGGAGGAAAACAGCGGCGAAGTTCACCCCGAGCTGAAGGACGACGCGCCCGAATCCGATGGCCTGATCCGCATAGAATCGGCGAACGGCATCCATGTCGGATGTGGCCCGCTCCACGAGATCCCCTGTCGGAGTTTTATCGATGAATCCGAACGGCAGCTTCTGGAGATGGTCGTAGAACGCGCCACGGAGACGACGAATGGTCCCTTCCGCCGTTCGCGCTGCAAGAGTGCCGGTGAGAAACGAGAATGTGCCTTGGACCGCGGCAAGCCCGACGAATGCGCTCGCCACCAGGGCAATGGCCGAGGCCGAGCGGGCAGGAAGCGTCACATCGATGAACTGACGCACGAGAAGATAGGTGCCGGTCTGCGAAACGGTGGCGATTCCGGTGCTGAGCGCCGCCGTCACATAACCCAGCCGATAGCCGGTCATGAGTCGCCACAATCCCAGAAGACGATTCTTCGAGACCGCGGCGCGCGGGTCGAATGCCTTCATTGTGCAAATCCTTTTTGAACCAGGGGGGTGACGATCGCCTCAGAAGAGGGATAGGCGAAAGAGCCTCGTAAGACGGGGACTATTGAATCACACTCGGATATTCATGACTCAAGTCAAATGAAAAGCCGGCAAAATGTCAAGAGCGACGGCTCGGAAATGCATCACGCCGGGCTCCATGCCATACGCCATGCCGCGAAAAAACCCGCGGCCGCGAGGGCGAAGGCGACGATGACGAACGGAATCATGAACCGTTTTTCGCCGGACCGGCGCGTGCCGGCACGGAGTGGCTCCGCGGCAGCAAACAGAAACGACAGCAGGCCGCTCGCTGTCGGGAAGAACAGCCAGCATGCGGCACGCAGCGGCACATCCATTGCCCGTGCGAGGCCCGCGGCTTCCAGAAGCATCGCGGTTGTCGCGATGCCGGCAAGGATGCCGCGGAGCGAAAAGGGCCGCAGGATGCTCACCCGTGGTAGAAGCGGCGCGATGACCGATCCTGCGATAACGCTTCCCAATCCCAGAAGGAGAAACGGCGGGCAACCGGCAAGTGCGCGGCTAAGATTCACCCCCTCAGGGCCAAGCCCCGCATACAGGATCGCGACAAAGGCGAAAGCGACCCACCATTGAAGCGATCTTGCCAAGTGACGGGGAATGGCTGCAAGACGTTCATCCACGGGAAATGGCTCCTCCGTCATCGCGGAGGAGAGCGCTCCATTGGCGGCGAGAAACGCCGAAATGTCACGAGACCGCATCGGCCCCACGGCAACGGTAAATCCGGCATGTACCGCGAGCAATTCCGGCTCGACGGCGGAGGCGGCGCGACCCGGAAGAATGAGGGTGCGATGCCGCACCAGACCGTCGAGTCGGGCAGCCTTCACGCCCCTCTCGATGTCCGCCGTGGCGAATCTCCCCGCCGCGGCTGCGCTCCCGACGTCCAACCCGGCGGTGTCGATCACGAGGATCCAGCAGCTACAATCGCGAAGGCTGGTTCTGAGCGTGTCGAACGACAGGCGATAATTCGAGGTGAGAAGAACGGGGGAATCTTCGTCGGCGCCCCCGACGGCGTACAACCCCACCGGGACGCGCGCGTACGGACCGCGGCGGCCCCAGAGGCAAAGGAGGTCGGCGCGTCTCTCCGATGAAGAAAGCTCGGTCGAGGCGCGAAAGTGGGCTGGTCGTACGTCGGTGGACCGATCCATGGACGCCCAGTATCGCGCGAGTGCCGGCGGGCGTCAATTGTCTTGACTTTCGCGTGCTCCCGCGCTTTTTTTCTTCTATGAATGAAAGCAGGAAACCGTTGATTCTCTTCACAAGACCGCTGGAGCCAAATCAGCGCGAGCGTATTCTCTCAGTGGCTCCCCAGGCGGGCCTTGTGGAAGAAAAAGACCTTCTTGCGGATGACACGCTCATCCAGCGGATCGAGATCTGCTATCCGAGACTGCCGGACGAGCTTTGGGACAAGGCGACGAGTCTTCGATGGCTGCAATCCAATTGGACAGGGGTCGAGGCCCTCCTGGCCGTGCCGGCCGTTCTCCGGCATCCCGCCGTCATCACTAACGTGCATGTACAGCCGCAAAGCATCGCCGAGCATCTGTGGGGCATGACTCTCTCCCTCACGCGCAATCTCAACGCGTCGCGGCGTCTTCAGGAAAATGGGGTCTGGGACAACAAGACGGCAACATCCGGTCTTTCGACGCTGGCGGACCGCTGGTTATGCATCGCGGGTTTCGGCGCCATCGGCGCGCGCTGCGCCACGGTGGGCCGCGCACTGGGCATGCGCATCATCGGCATCAGCCGAAACGGGCGGCCACACCCGCTGGCCGACGAGATCGTCGGGCCCGAAAAGCGGATCCAGGCGTTTTCCCGTGCGCGCGTGATCATGATGCTGCTGCCCGATACGCGCGAAACGCGAGGTTTCGTCGGCACGCGGGAGTTGGACGCCATGGACGGCGCATTTCTGCTCAACGCGGGTCGCGGCAGTGCCATCGATACGGACGCGCTGATGGCGGCCCTGAAGGACGGACGTGTACGCGCGGCGGGGCTGGACGTAACGGATCCCGAGCCGCTCCCTGCCGGCCATCCTTTGTGGTCGATGCCGAATGTCTTCATCACGCCCCACTACTCCGGCATGCACCCCGGCTATGATGAGGAAGCCTTCGAGGTGTTCTTCGCCAATCTCCAGAGATGGGTGCGTGGACAGCCGCTGCAAGGCATCGTGGATCGTACACTCGGGTATTGACGTCCTCCGGAGCTGACGGCACGCCCCTGGAGAGATCTTACCCTTTTGCATAGGAGAGCCTGGATATGATGTCCAAAGACCTGACGGTGGTGGTCTTCCTTTTTCCGCTGTTTTTCGGCTCCCGGTGAGCGGGGGCGGCACTTATGGAGCCATCCCCTCTGAAGCGTCGCATTCTGATCGGAACGAGCGGCTATTCGTACGACGACTGGATCGGCCCCGTGTACCCTGTCGGGCTTCCGAAGAGAGACTTCCTGCCCTTCTATGCCCGCGAGTTCCCCGTGGTGGAACTGAACTACACCTACTATCGTCAGCCCACGGAGCGGTCTCTCCAAACCATGGCAGCAGCGACGCCGGAAGGCTTTCTCTTTTCCGTCAAGGCGCACCGCAGCATGACCCATGATATCGGTCCCTCGCTGCAGACGGATATCGAGCAGTTCAAACGCGGGGTGCAGCCGCTCAAGACGGCAGGACGCCTCGCAGCGGTGCTCCTCCAGTTCCCCTACAGCTTCGGTTATACCCCGGAGGCACGCGCGCATCTGGCGGCACTCTGCGACTCACTGCGGGAGCTGCCGCTGGCCGTGGAGTTTCGAAAGCGCGATTGGCAAAGGGAGACGGTGATTGAGGGACTGCGATCTCGGGGCGTGACGATGGTTGGCGTTGACGAGCCGGCACTCCCGCGCCTCCCGGTGGCCAGCGCCGAAACCACGGGACGCTTCGCGTATATCCGCTTCCACGGCCGCAACAACGCGGCATGGTGGACGGGCGACAATGCGTCACGGTATGACTATCTGTATTCGGCCGGAGAGCTCTCTGAATGGGTTGATCGCATCAAAGCAATCATGGAGAACGTGCCGATGCTCCTGCTGTTTTTCAACAATCACTGGCGAGGCAATGCCGCCCATGACGCCCGACAGATGAGGATGCTCCTGGAACAGGCCGGCCTTCTGTAATCCACCTCAAAACCATTTGCTTGTCGGTGCCGGAGGCACATAGGTCGTCACGTACCCCATTGCGTCCCGAGGCGTGGCCACAAAGGGACAGGTGGCGCGGAAATCCGGCTTGGCAAACTTGCGCCGATAGAACTCTTCGAAGAATGCGGCAAGCGAATCGTAAAAGCCGAGCGTATTCACGGCGACCAGCGGCGCCTTGACGAAATTGAATTGCTTCTGCGTGATGACCTCGGACATCTCCTCCAGCGTACCGAAGCCGCCCGGGAGGCATATGAATGCTTGTGAAAGGGCGATCATGCGCGTTTTCCTTTCGCGCATGTCCGCGGTGAACTGAAGCTCGTCACAATCGCTGTACGGGACCCCTGGGCGATTCATGAAGGTCGGGATGATGCCGATGACCTTCCCGCCGCCGCGTTGCACGGCGCGCGCGGTGGCCCCCATGAGCCCCACCGCTCCGCCGCCGAAAACAAGCGCGTGCCCCGCCGCGCCGATCATGGCCCCCATTTCGGTCGCCACATCCAGATAGACCCGGTCCACGGCGTCGCTGGAAGAACAGAATACGCAGACATTCATTTCTTGCTCTTCGCGCGAGGCACCGGCGCCCCGGTGGCACCGCCGGCACGGGCACGCGGCGTCAATCGCACGAGAATGGTTTTGACCTCGAAGGGTCGGAACTCCAAACTCACCTTGCCGTCGTGGACATCCAGCGGTCCTTTGGATTGCTCGCGCATGTCCACCTCCTCTACCCCGGAAACGGGCAGATCGATGGAGAGCGTACAGCGGGTCGCCGTGCGCATTGATTCGTAGAGGCGCAGAACCATGCAGTCCTCAGAGCCATCCTCGGCCGGTTTCACCGCCTCCACTATGACGTGGGGAGAGTTCAGACGGATGAAGGTCTTTTCACCGATACCCCCCGCGGCGGTGAGCACGGGATGATTCAGCTCGTAGCCCTCGCGCACGATGCCGCTGGAGGACAGCGCCCCGTTCCAGGAAAAGAGCGAATACGTGAATACCTGGGTCCCTTTGTCCGCGGCGGGGTCCGGCGTTACGGCGGCCTTGAGCAGGGTGAGATTGATCGACCCACCCAATACATTGACACCGTACTTGCAGTCGTTGAGGATCGCGAAGCCGCGTCCCTCTTCGGCAAGGGCAGACCAGCGATGCGCGGAGACCTCGAAGCGGTCGGCGTCGTACTGGCGGGAGAGGTGCGTGGGCCGCGCGAGATGACCGAATTGGATTTCGTGCAGCGCCTCGCTGGCCCGATGGCGCACCGGGAAGCGCACCTTCAACATCTTGTGGGTCTCCCGCCAGTCGATGGTGGTTTCGAAGTCGACCCGACGCGAGCCCCGCCGCAGGCTCACTACCTGGGACATCGGCGATTCGTTTATGAGACGCGTGATGCGAAGACGCGCGACAAGCGGGCCCTGGTCCAGAACCTCCACGGTGGCGCGCGCCGGCAGATCGACCGGTGACAGAGCATACATGCTGTCCAAATCCCAGGCGTCCCATGCGGTAGGAACGTCCTTGTAGAGCGCCATGGAATTGCACAGGCCGTCGGCGAGCTCGGAGCCCGTCTCTTTGTCCATGAGACTGGTGATCTCACCGCGATCATTGAAGCTCACCGCGATTCGCTCGTTTTCCAGCGTGCGACGTGTGGCGCGCAGAAGGGAGGCGGTCTTTTCGAGCTTGCCGCGGGTCGGGCGAGGATCACCGAGTGAAACGGTGGTCCACCCGCACGATGGCACGCGCACCTCGACATTGCTTTTCCCTTCCACCACCTGCACAGGCAGCTCTTTGCCGTCTGAATCGACAACGGACGGGAAAACGCCCGGCAATTCGACGAGCGCCGAACGCTCCCACGACAGGGAGTTGAATATCGCGACACTTCGTCCCCGACTCTCCCCCGCGAGCGCTGCGGTCGCGGCGACTTGAATCTGCGCCGCCGTTGCCTGGAGACGCGCGTGAGCCTCGAGGGCTTCCTCGTAGACTCGTGCTATGGATGAGCCGGGTATGATGTCGTGGAACTGATTGAGAAGGAGTGTCTTCCATGCCGTGTCCAGGTCCGTCGCGGGAACTTCCAGTCCGTGCAGGGCGCGGGCGATACACGACCAGATCTCCGCCTCGCGGAGAGCGATCTCGCTTTTTCGATTGGCTCGCTTCGTCCGCGCTTGCGATGTATAGGTGCCGCGATGCGCCTGGAAGTACAGCTCCCCCGTGTAGCGGGGCAGCCGAGCCGCCTTCTTTTCCTGGGCGTGGAAAAAAACCAACGGATGGGCCATCTTCACGCGCGGCAAACCCTCAAGGTCCGTCATGCGGCGCGCGAACTCCAGATGGTCGCGCGTCGGTCCCCCGCCCCCGTCTCCGAAACCGAAGGGCACCAAGCGCGTGGCAATGCCGTCCTTCTGAACCCGCTCGCTCCATCGGCGCGCCACGGAAACGGGGTCCATCTGCGCGTTATAGTCGCCGGTGAAATGCGCCAGAACCGACGTGCCGTCGATCCCTTCCCACTGGAACGTGTTGTAAGGAAACGGCTCGCCGCCATTATAGGCCCAGAAGATCTTGGCGGTGGAGAAATAGGATATGCCGCAGCCGCGAAGAATCTGCGGCAGTGCGCCGGAATAACCGAACACGTCGGGAAGCCAGAGGATCTCGTTCTCGACGCCGAATTCGGCGCGGAAGAATCGTGTGCCGTGCAGGAATTGACGGATGAGGCTCTCGCCGGAAGGGATATTCGTGTCCGCTTCCACCCACATGCCGCCTTCGGCGATCACCCGATTCTGCTTCACGGCCTTTTTGATGCGCTGGTAGAGCTCGGGGTAGCGTGTCTTCAGCATGTGATACAGATGCGGCTCGCTCTGCAGGAATCGAAATGACGGGTATTCCTCCAGGAGCGCGAGCTGCGTGGAGAAGGTGCGCGCCGTCTTGCGCTCCGTTTCGGCCAACGGCCAAAGCCAGGCGACGTCGATGTGTGCGTGTCCTACGGCGTACAACGTCGGCGCGGTGGAGCCATTGCGGCAGGCGAGGAGCGGCGCAAGACGCTTGCGGCCTTTTGCCACGGTGGCGAGCATCTTGTCACGCGGGATTTCGAGGTCGACAATGGTCGTAAAATCGCGCAATCCTTCGTCGATCTCGGAAACCCGCAGCGAGTTTTCATCCAAGGTGGACCGTAGACCATACAGAGTCTCCACGTCCATTGAAAGCTGGTAGACGTCCTCCTGCCAGATGCCGAACGTGGTGTCCCCCACGACCGTTTGTGTCGGCCCGGGCTCGGGTATCCTCTGGCGACCGGGCGCCAGCGGCCCGGATTCCCAGTCCTTCATGCCATGACCCGCGTACACCTCGGCCATGAGGGAGAATCGCTGTCCCGCGCGGGCGGAGCGCGAAAGTGTCAGGGCCGGATGCTCCCGGTCACGCGCGCCGGCCGCCACGCCATTGATAAATAGAAGTGAATCGCCGCCGGCCTCGAGGAAGAGGACCACTCGCTGGCCCGCCGCCTCGTGCGGGAGAGTGACGGCAGCGCGAAACCAGCCATATTCCCATTTCGCGCCCCACGCGGTGCCCGCCGGCATAGGGGAGAAGGCCTGGTCACGCGCCTGGTCGACGCTCAGATGCTCCCGGGTCACGAAACCCTGCAGTTCGAGACTCCCGAGCGCCCGATAGGTATGCGTACGAAGCTCGCGGCGCCAGTTGTCGATGCGGCGACGCCATTCGATGCTCAGTGCCATGCGGCTACTTTATACAGGGGGAAAGGTTCGCGCAAGACCGGGCGATCCACGGCGGCGACCACTTGACGCGGCGGAGGCGACCTCGTATATTTATGCAACCTTGAAGGATAATTATACAAAAAAGTCCCCGACGGCGCGCACACCGCGCACCCGGGGGGCGCGCTTGGCGGCCATCCGCCGCATTGTCGTCGAGGTGGCCGTGGACAGCCAGGAGCGGCTCACCGAAGTCCTGCGGCGGGAAGGATTCCCCGTGACGCAGGCGACTCTTTCACGCGACCTGAAACGGCTGGGGATCGCGAAGACCCCCAACGCCACCGGAGGATATACGTACATCCTCTCCGACGCCGAGGTCAAGCCGGGAACCGACGCCACCTATATACAGGATTTTCTGCGCGGTTTCGTGTCACTGGAGTTTTCCGGGAGCCTCGGACTCATGAGAACGCTCCCCGGCCATGCCAACAGCGTTGCCCTCGCCCTGGACAATCTGCGCGTCCGCGAGGTGCTCGGTACCGTCGCGGGGGACGATACGATTCTGGTCGTGCCGCGCAATGGCGTCAATCCAGCGCGGCTTGCGCGGGCAATAGAGTCGCGCATTCCGGGATTTCCAGGGGGTGCATGAATGAGGGCGGTCATCTTGGGGGCTACAGGGTATACGGGTCTTCTTCTCATGCGCATGCTCGGCGAGCATCCCGCGGTGACGGAGATCCTCGCCGTCTCCTCATCACAGCCCGGCTCGTCCATCCGCGAAGTGGACCCGGGGCTCTCGGCCGGAGCCATCGCGAAGATACACGACGGCGTGCTTTCCTCCGTCGCGGAGGCGGTGAAGGCCGTGCAGGCTCACGCGGTGGATGTCGTGTTCTCCGCGCTCCCGCATCTGAAATCCGCCGAGGTCTGCGCACCTTTGTTCGGCTCGAGCGTAGTGATCGATCTCTCCGCCGATTTCCGCCTGCGCGATCCGACCGTTTTTCGAGCCGCCTACGGGGCGCCGCTGCCTCGACCCGATCTCATGCCCGGCGCGGTGTACGGGCTGGCAGAATGGAACGCCCCGGCTGTTCGCACGGCCGACATCATTGCCAATCCCGGATGCTATCCCACGGCGACGCTTCTTCCACTTCTGCCATTGGCGCGCGCCGGGCTGCTGCGGGGAACGGCAATCGTGAACGCCATTTCAGGAATTTCGGGGGCAGGCCGCAAGGAGAAGGTGGATCTCCTGTACGTGGAGCGTTCCGAAAACGCGAACGCCTATTCTCCCGGCACAACCCATCGCCACGCGCCGGAGATCGCGCAGGAGCTCAGCGCGGCCGACAAGGGTCTTTCGGTGCTGTTCACGCCGCACATGGCGCCATTGCGGCGCGGCATGGCCGTTACGACCGTTGTCGAGCTGGCGGGCGGCGCAACCACTCCCGATGCCGTCATCGAGCAGACATTCGATGCCGCCTATCGATCGAGCACGTTCGTCAGACTGACCGGCGCGCGCGTTCCTCAGACGCGCGATGTCTGGGGCTCCAACAGGTGCGACATAGGGTGGAGGCGGGAGGGAGCCCACCTCATGCTGTTTTCAGTAATCGACAACTTGGTAAAAGGCGCCTCGGGCCAGGCCGTACAGAACATGAACATCCGATTCGGGATTCCCGAAGGCGAGGGTCTGCGCGCGGGCGGGGAAATGTAGCATGGTCCTCATCAAGATGGGCGGTCGTGCGGCTGAAAACCGCGAGGCGCTTGTCGCTCTTGCGGAAGAGATGGCCGGCCTTGCGCGCGAGACTCCTGTACTCCTCGTGCACGGGGGCGGCGCGGAAGTGACGGCCCTCGCGAAGCGACTTGGGATAGAAGCGGTTTTCAAGGACGGGGTGCGCCAGACCACGCCCGCGGAGATGGACATCGTCGACATGGTGCTCGCCGGGAGGGTCAATTCCCACCTCGTGCGCCTCTTCCGAGCGCACGGCCTGAACGCGGTCGGTGTACGCGGGGCCGACGGAGGCACGATCACCGCACGGCCGTTGGGTGACACACGCACCGGTGAGGTGGTCTCCATTGACTCGCGTTTCCTGACTTTGCTCCTGGAAAACGGCTACCTTCCGGTGGTATGCCCCACCGCGACTGACGGCAAGGGCGACGGCCTCAATCTCAACGCGGACACCGCCGCATTTGCCCTGGCGGGAAGTTTGTCGGCGGCGGCCTTGGTCTTTCTCTCCGATATTCCCGGCGTGCTGCGTGAGGGCAGCGTGATGCAGGCCCTGGCGGCAGGCGAGGCTCGCGCCCTTATCACCGGTGGAGTCATCACGGGTGGCATGGTACCGAAGATCACCGCCTCTCTGGAAGCGATGGATCGCGGGGTTCAAAAGGTCATCATCGGACAGTACGACGGTGCCGGCGCCCTCGGTCGGCTCCTCGATGGAAAGCAGGGTACACGACTATGGAAGTGAATCTCTCGGCAGACGCAATGGCCACGAATCTGCCTTTCCCTCCCCAGTACGGCAGCGAGCTGCTGGTCATCGCGCGGGGGCACGGAGTCTGGCTGGAAGACGTGAGGGGCAAGCGCTATCTCGACTTCGCCGGGGGCATCGCCGTCAACGCGCTGGGATACGGCCGAGCCGATCTCGCCAAGACCGCGCTGCGCCAAATGCGCAAGCTCAATCACATCTCCAACCTTTTTACCACCGAACCTTCCCTCGCTTTGGCGCGCGCCATGTTGGAGCGCGGGCCGTTCCCTTTCCGTTCCGTGTTTTTCGGCAACAGCGGCACGGAAGCCAACGAGGCCGCGCTTAAATATGCACGGCTTCACGCGTTTCGGACAAAGGGCCCCGGTCACGCGAATATCCTCTGCTTCAGCGGTGCATTCCATGGAAGGACGTTCGGATCCCTTTCATGCACGCCATCGCCGAAATATCAGGATCCCTATATGCCCCTGCTGCCGGGGGTCGTCGTGGCCCCCTACAATGATGCTCGAGCCCTTGAAGGTCTCCTCACATCGGATTTCGCCGGGGTCATCGTCGAGGTGATACAGGGCGAAGGCGGACTTGACGGTATGACACCGGAGTTCGCCCGCGCCCTCAACGATGCGTGCCGCACCCGCAATGCCGTGCTCATTGCCGATGAAGTGCAGACGGGTCTCGGCCGCACGGGCGCGCTGTACGCTTCCGAGACGGTCGGGCTGCAGCCGGACCTTATCACGCTTTCCAAGCCACTGGGCGGCGGTCTGCCGTTGTCGGCCGTGCTCATTTCGGAAAAAGTCCACGAGGTGATCCACCAGGGCGATCACGGGACCACCTTCGGCGGCGGACCGGTCACCACGGCGGTGGCCGGTCAGGTCTGGCGTACCATTACCCGTCCCGAGTTTCTGGTGCACGTCCAGGAAATGGGGCAAGTCCTCGGCGACGGGTTGGAGCTCCTCCACGGCCGACATCCGAATACCGTCGGCTCCGTGAGGGGTCGCGGTCTGCTGCGGGGATTCGAATACACCGGGGGAGAGGTGAAGGATTTCCTGGATCGGCTGCGGAAGGCGGGCATGCTCGCTCTGCGGTCGGGGGCGAACGTGATGCGCATCGCGCCGCCGCTTGTCATAGCGCGGAAGGAAATCGAGAAAGGAATCGAAATACTCGAGGAGGCACTGCAGTGAGCGAGGGAACAGGGGTTCCTGCGGGAACCGTCAAGAGAAGCGTAAAAAAGATCGTGCTGGCGTATTCGGGAGGTCTCGATACCTCGATCATCATCCCCTGGCTCAAGGAGAATTACCAGGGAGCAGAGGTTGTAGCGGTCTGTACCGATGTCGGTCAGAACGAGGATTTGAGCGGTCTCGAGGCGAAGGCGAAATCGTCCGGCGCATCCAAGCTGTACCTGCTGGACCTGCGCGAGCAGTTCGCGCGGGACTATCTGGGTCCCATGCTCCGGTCCGGCGCCTTGTACGAAGGGAAATACCTGCTCGGCACCTCCATCGCTCGCCCGCTCCAGGCAAAGGCGCAGGTGGAAATCGCCCTGAAGGAAGGGGCCGATGCCGTGGCCCATGGCTGCACCGGCAAAGGCAATGACCAGGTACGATTCGAGCTCGCCTACAAGGCCCTCGCGCCGCAGCTGGTGGTGATCGCGCCATGGCGGCTCTGGAACATCCGCTCGCGCGAGGAAGCCATCGACTATGCCAAGAGTCATGGCATCGACCTCGGCTCGATCTCCAAGAAGAATATCTACTCGCGGGACATGAACGCCTGGCATATGAGTCATGAAGGGGGCGACCTTGAGGATCCCTGGAATCGGCCTCAGGAGAGTCTGTTCCAGCTCACGAAGTCCCTGAAAGAGGCGCCGGACAAGGAAACGGAGCTCAGCATCGATTTCGAAAAGGGAATCGCTGTAGCGGTGAACGGCACCAAGGCCACGCCGTTCGAGATGCTGCGCACCCTGAACGCGCTGGGTGCGGAGAACGGGATCGGCAGGGCCGATGTCGTGGAGAACCGCAGGGTAGGAATGAAGAGCCGTGGCGTGTATGAAACTCCCGGCGGCACCATCCTCTTCACGGCTCTGCGCGAGCTGGAAATGCTGACCCTCGACGCCGACTGCCTCCACTTCAAACAGAACGTGGCGCAAACCTACGCCGATCTTGTGTACGGCGGCAAATGGTTCACGCCGCTTCGGGAATCTCTCGAGGCATTTATGGAGAAAATCTCCGAGCATACGACGGGAACGGTAAAGCTCGCGCTCTACAAGGGAAACATCATCATTGCCGGGCGCAAGTCTCCTTTCTCGCTTTATTTGAAGGACCTCGCGTCGTTCGGCGCTTCGAGCTACGACCACGCGGATGCAACGGGATTCATAAACCTATACGGACTTCCTGCGATGGTGACCTCGCTCGTGCACGGGAAAAAATAGCTCTTCCAATGCCGCCGTACGGGGTAAGCCTGTTCGGCGGCTTTTTTCTGCGCTGAATGTTGACATGTGCGGAAAGGCAATACGTTCGTTACGCCAAAAAATAAAAAAAAGCTTGCGTGCTGAAAAAAAACCGATTAAAATCGTATTCGCTTTGGCCACGAATTCTGCTGCTTTTGACGTGCAACCTCCCTATCGTGTCCCAAATCCCCATTTCTCGGAAAAGGAGTGTCTATGGCTGTGAATCTGTATGTAGGGAATCTCCCCTACCGGATTGACGAGGATTCCCTGCGTCAATTGTTCACCCCCTATGGGAACGTCGAGACGAGCAAGGTCATCAAGGACCGACAGACCGGCAGATCGAAGGGCTTTGGCTTCATAGAGATGTCCACACAGCCCGAGGCCGAAGCTGCCATCAAGGCCTTGAATGAAACCGCCTTGGACGGGCGAAACCTGAAGGTAAACTTCGCGAAGCCGAAGGAACCGCGAGCCGGCGGCGGGTACGAGGACCGGTAGACAGTCGTCACTCGGACTACCGGGGGCGATCCTCTCCGCGCAATGGCGCGGTGCGGGGTCGCCCTTTTTTTCTGGGCAGGGCATCGACAAGCAGCACAATGAAGAGAAGCGCGATCAGGACCTGGGGAAACCAGTCGCCGAAGCGCGAGTACAATGTCAGGGTCTTTTCCTTGAAGATTGGCACGCTCACGTTCTGGTACATGCGCTTGAAGAAGGGCATGCGTAATCTGATCTCACCCCACGGTCCGACCACGGAGGAAAGCCCGCCGTTGGTGGATCGAACCAGGACGCGCCGGTTTTCCACCGCGCGGAAGCGGGCGGCCTGGAAATGCTGTATTTCCGCGGACCATGTCTTGGACCAAGAATCGTTCGTGATATTCAAGAAAAGATCGGCGCCTTTGTCGATGAACGTGCGGCAAAGATCGGCAAAAGCGTCTTCGAAGCAAATGGGTGCCGCAAAGCTCATCGAGCCCCCTCCCTGCAGGGGCACCTGAAAAACCGTGGCTCGATTGCCGACCACCCAGGGGAGCTCGATGCCGACAACCTGGGTGAAGAATTTCCTCACCCAATCGACCTCGAAGAACGGGATGCTCTCCGCAAAGGGAACCGGATGCATCTTGCCGTAAATGTCTGCGATGGTTCCATCGCGAGAAGCGAGAACCGCGGCGTTCCAGAGCTGGCGCTTCTCATAGTTGACCACACCGACCCCCCCGAAGAGGACGGGCACATCGAGCTTGGCCACGCCGGGAGCGAGAGCGTTTCCTTTTGTGAAATATGTCTTGTCGACATTGATGCCGACGTTCGAAACCGAGCTTTCGCTCCAAACGGCGAGATCCGGTCTTGCCGCAGCCGCCGCCAGACCGGCGGCGGTCATGTCGAGATTCAGCCGCGTGCTGTCGATGTCCCCATTCCAAGGGTCAATGTTCTGTTGCACGAGCAGCAGCTCCGCCGTCGAGGTACTCGGAATCGGAGTGGCCAGGCGAACGGCCCCGTAGACGAGCACCGAAGCGAACAACACGACTCCGAACGCCAGCTGACGGCGGAACAGCGGACGGAACCCCACGAGGGTGAGCTCCGCAACGAGCGCGTTGACCAACGCCATGAGGAACGAAAGCCCCCAAACCCCTGTTACGTCCACGAACTGGATGAGGGGGAGCACGCCACTGACCGGATAAGCGATGAGCCCCCAGGGATACCCGAGGAACCCGATCGACTTGAAATATTCGTACACCGTCCAGCCAATGGCGAGCAGGAACGGACGGTAGCGACCGCTGATGCGCGAGAATCCGCGGAGAAACGGGAAGAGAAGGGCATTGAAGCCGACATAGCCGAGGATTGTCCCCCCGTAGGTCCAGATGGAGAAGCCTTGGAAAAACATGAGCCAGAAGTTGGAAAGAGCGGTGGAGACGCCGCCGAAGACCACACCGAGAAAGGCGGCGAACCCGAAGGTCGGCGCCCGTGAGACGGCGTAGAACACCGGTGCGATGCAAATCAGTCCAAGAACCGCGTTTCCCCAATAGAAGCTTTCATCAGGGCGCAGGCCGAGAAACTTGATGGCGCTTCCCAGGAACTCGTTCGGGAGAGCCAGTGGAAGCAAGACTGAAGAAAACAGCACGAGCAGAAGCAGCCACAGTTTACGTGTCGCGGTCATCAAGAAAAGGTAGCCAATTGAGCCCAGCACATCAAGCCGCCGCAGCTTTGTCATTTTTCTTCCATATTGACAGGCCGCCCCTCCGATGGTAGGTTGTCAGCCGAAATCGGGCTGTAGCGCAGTTGGTTTAGCGTACTTGCTTGGGGTGCAAGGGGTCGGCGGTTCAAATCCGCCCAGCCCGACTTCCTTAATCCCCTATGCCATTAAAAATGAAGCGCAGCTGACCGGTTTGATTCCTCGGCCTAATCACCTATCTGG
>Ga0265342_10000798_pt1 | contig 31734 bp, 26 predicted proteins | sample 4CB327metaG_FD_203125 | JGI IMG/M metagenome (GOLD analysis project Ga0265342, IMG submission 203125) | Rhizosphere microbial communities from Carex aquatilis grown in University of Washington, Seatle, WA, United States - 4-CB3-27 metaG | ecosystem: Host-associated > Plants > Roots >... | reverse complement strand
TACCATGTGCTCGGCTTCCTGCCGCCGACCTCTCCCATCGCGATGCCCGTGCTGTACGCGGCGGGCGACGTCCCGGCCTGGCAGGTCGCGGTGTCCGCGGTCCTGTGCGCGGTGGGCACCGTGTGGATGGCCAGGCTCGCGGCACGGATCTACGCCAACTCCATCCTGCGGACCGGACCGAAGATCAGCTTCCGCCAGGCGATCCGTGAGAGCAGGAACGGATGACGCGCCCCCGGCCGCGGCACTGGCCGCCGCGCGCCCGGTAAATGACGCTTCAAGTTTTCTGTTACCGTCATTCGTATATGACTGCCTCGGACGCAAGGGTGCAACATGACGGTTCTCGGGAGTTCCGACCTTGACGTGTTCCCGCTCGGGCTCGGCGGTAACACGTTCGGCTGGACATCGGACAAGGACACATCGTTCGCGGTGCTCGACGCCTATCTCGCGGGCGGCGGCAATTTCATCGACACGGCCGACTCCTACAGCGCCTGGGTACCAGGGAACTCCGGCGGGGAATCGGAGGCGATCATCGGCGAGTGGACCGCGGCGCGCGGCAACCGGGACTCGGTGATCATCGCGACCAAGGTGAGCAGGCACCCGAAGTTCCGCGGGCTGTCGCGGGGCAACGTGCTCGCCGCGGCGGACGCGTCGCTCGCCCGGCTGCGGACCGACTACATCGACCTGTACTACGTGCACTACGACGACCCGGACGTGCCGGTCGCCGAGGCGGCGGGCGTGTTCAGCGAGTTGCAGCGGGCCGGGAAGATCCGGCACGTCGGCCTGTCCAACTACACCGCGCCCCGGCTGCGGGAATGGCTCGCCGTCGCCGCCGCCGAGGGATTCGCGCCGCCGGTGGCGCTCCAGCCGCATTACAACCTGGTCGAGCGCGCCGCCTATGAGACCTCGCTCGCGCCGGTCGCGGCCGAGTTCGGGCTTGGCGTGCTGCCGTACTACTCGCTGGCGAGCGGCTTCCTCGCCGGGAAGTACCGCGGCGCCGCCGATCACGCCGGCGCGGCACGGCAGCCGGGCGCGACGCGGTACCTGACGCCCACCGGACTCGCCGTGCTCGCCGCGCTCGACTCCGTCGCGGCGGACCATGGCGTCGAGCCCGCTACCGTCGCGCTCGCCTGGCTGCGCGCCCGGCCGCAGGTCGCCGCGCCGCTGGCCTCGGCCCGCACGGTGGACCAGTTGCCCGCCCTGCTTGCCTCGGCCAGTCTCGACCTGGCCGCCGACGAGATCGAGGCCCTCGACAAGGCGTCGGCCGCCTAGCGGGCCGCTGCCCGGCGCCGTGATCGATGAGTCCCGGTCACGGCGCCGGCGCCATCACGGGTTTGGCTAGCTGACGCCGTCGAAGTAGTGGCCGTGGGTGAGGTCGTCGATTAGTCCCGCGTGCGTCGGCTCCCACCCGAGTAGTTCCCTGGTGAGCCTGTTCGACGTTGGGTTGTCGAGCCCCACGAGGCCACCAAGGAAGCCGAAGTGCGCGCCTGCGTCTTGCGGCTCAACGCTGGCGGTGGGCAGGTTCAGCCGACGGCCGATGACCTCGGCGATGTCCCTGAACGGCACGCCCTCGTCCCCGACACCGTGGAGCCGGGAGCCCGCCGGGGCTGACTCAAGCGCGAGCAGGTAAAGCCGCGCGGCGTCCAGGGTGTGCACCGCGGGCCAGCGGTTGGCCCCGTCGCCCACGAAGCCGGACACGCCCTTGGCCTGGGCGATGCCGATCAACTGGTGGGCGAAGCCGTGGTGGTCGAGCGAGCTGTGCACGAGCGGTGAAAGGCGCACGAGGGACGAGCGGATCCCTCGCTCCGCGAACCCGATCACGGTGTTCTCCGCGTCGACGCGCGGGCCGCCGGTGACCGCGTCCCGCTCGGTCCCGGCCCGGCCCTTGATTCCGCCGAACGCGAGCATCAGGGTGCCGCCGGTGCCCACGAAGGGCTTGCCGGTCCCGTCGAGCGCGGCGCCCATGGCCTCGATCGCCTTGAGGTCGTCGGCGACTGCGCCGAGGTAGTCGCCGGTGACCATCGCCTCATGCTTGAAGGCCAGGTGAACGACGCCGTCGGCGGCCGTAGCGGCCGCGTGCAGGCCGTCGAGGTCGTCCAGGTCGCCGCGCCAGGCCTCGGCGCCCGCGGCCTCGAGAGCGGCGGCCGAGCGGTCGGAACGGGCCAGGCCGACCACCTGGTGCCCGTTGCCGAGCAGCTCGGGGACGAGCGCGGAGCCGATGTGCCCGGACGCGCCGGTGACGAATACACGCATGGATTTACTCCCTATAACGGGTGATGTCAGTTGCTGACATCACTAGCATAGCACCGTGATGACAGTTGCTGTCATCACGGTAGAATCGTCCTCATGACCCGATGGGAGCCCAACGCGCGCGGCCGCCTGCAGCTCGCCGCCCTTGAGCTCTACAGCGAGCGCGGATACGACCAGGTCACGGTCGCGGAGATCGCCCGCCACGCGGGGCTCACCGAGCGGACTTACTTCCGCTACTTCGCCGACAAGCGCGAGGTGCTGTTCCACGGCTCCAGCGCTCTCCAGGACCTGATCGTCGAGGGAATCGCCGGCGGACCGGACGGGCTGCCGCCTATCGACGCGGTGGGCGCGGCGCTCGAGTCGGCCGTCGGCGTCTTCCCGGGGCGCGAGCTGGCCGGGCGCCGTCAGGCCATCGTCAAGGCGAATCCAGAGCTCCTTGAGCGTGAGCTGATCAAGCTCGCGACGCTGGCGTCGGCGATCGCCGACGCGCTGCGCGGGCGCGGCGTGCCGGACCATGCCGCCAGCCTCGCCGCGGAGGCCGGGGTCGCGGTGTTCAAGGTCGCCTTCCAGCGCTGGGTAAGCGGGGAGGCCGACCAGTCCCTGGCGCTGGTGATCAGGCAGTCCATTGCCGAGCTCAAGATCGTGACGGCGTAGCGCTAGGCGGCGATGACGTGGGGGGCTCGACATCTCCTTCTCGTTGTTTGATCCAGCGGAATTCCATGGCTGTAATTAGCTCATGCACATCCGGGGGTTGGGCAGGCAATCGCTCGGCCGGCAGTTCGGCTGGCTGTGGGCGGCGTACGCGGTGAGCGCGTACGGGTCGGGGATCGGGTTCGGCGCCTTCCCGTTGATCGCGATCCGGGTGCTGCACTCCGGGCCGGTCCAGGTATCGGCGCTCTCGGCGTCGGGGCTCGCGGTCGGCGCCGTGGTGGCGGTCCCGCTCGGCCCGTGGGTTGAGTTCCGGCGCAAGCGGCCGGTGATGATGGCGATGGACCTGGCCAGGTTCGCCGCGCTGATGACCATTCCGGTCGCGTACGCGCTTGGCAGGCTCAGCTTCGCGCAGCTCCTCCTCGTCTCGGTGGTCGTGGCCGCGGCCAAGATCGCGTTCAACGCGGCGAGCGGCGCGAACCTCAAGGCCCTGGTGAAGCCGGCGGACCTGCTGGTCGCGAACAGCCGGTTCGAGTCCACCAACTGGACCACCCTGGTGATCGGACCGCCGCTCGGCGGCGCCGCCGTCGGGCTGCTCGGCCCGGTGACGACGGTGATCGCCGACGGGGTTAGCTACCTGCTGTCCGCTTGCGGGGTCGCCGCGATCGGTGGGCGCGAGCCGCGCCCGGTGCGGCCCGCGGGCTCGGAGCTCATCGCCGGCGAGCTGCTCGACGGTTGGCGGCACATCCTGAGCAGCCCGGCGCTGCGGCCGGTGTTCTTCAACCGGCTGTTCGTAGGCGGCCTGATCCTGGCGGTTGAGCCGGAGCTCGCCGTCCTCATGCTGGGACAACTCAAGTTCGCGCCGTGGGAGTACACGCTCGCGTTCGGCGGCCCCTGTATCGGCGGGCTCATCGGATCCCGGCTGTCCCGCGGGCTCGTCACCCGGTTCGGGTCGCACCGGGTCATGCTCGTCTTCGGCACGCTGTCGGCCTGCTGGCCGGTCGGCCTCGCGTTCATCGGGCCGGCCCCGGGCGGGCTCGTCCTGGTGATCGGGCTCCAGTTCTGCCTGGTGCTCTGCATGGGCGTGTTCAACCCCGTGTCCGCCACCTACCGGCTCGAGCACACCGAGAAGCACCTGGTCGCACGGGTGCTCGCGGCCTGGTCGGTGTCGACCAGCCTCACCACCGCCGCGCTGACCGCGCTGTGGGGCGTGCTCGCCGCCCTCACCAGCCCGCGCATCGCGATCGCCGTCGCGGGCGTGCTGCTGCTTGCGACGCCGCTGCTGCTGCCGCGCCGGCCGCCCGTGCCGCAGCCGGACGTGGCACCGCAGGCGGCGGGGCTTGAGCAAGCGGCCGCGTGAAAGTGGGTCGCAGCAGGTCACCGTACTTGCTGCCGCCTCAGTGTGGGCAAGGCAACGGCCGTCGGGGCTTGCGGCGACGTGCGCGGAAGGGTAGAACCCAAAGGATCGGTCCGGTTCCGCAATGAGGAGGATCCTCTCATGACCGACCTCCCAGGCCTGGACCTGGAGCGGTTCGCCGCCTGGTTCGATGCCGCCTGCCCGGGCGAGATCGGCGGCCCGCTGCAGGGGCGGCTGATCGCCGGGGGCCGGTCCAACCTGACCTACGAGGTCAGCGACGGGACCAGGAGCTGGGTGGTGCGCCGCCCGCCGCTCGGCCACGTGCTCGCCACTGCGCACGACATGGCCCGGGAGTACCGGGTGATCACCGCGCTGCGCGACACCAGCGTCCCCGTCCCGATGAGCTACGCGCTGTGCACCGATCCCGACGTGCTCGGCGCGCCGTTCTACGTGATGTCAGCGGTCGACGGAGTCGCATACCGGACCGCCGACCAGCTCGCCGCGGTGGGGCCGGCCAGGACCCAGGTCATCGCGGAGCGGATGGTCGGGACGCTCGCGCTGCTGCACGCGGTGAATCCCGCCGAGGTCGGGCTGGCGGACTTCGGCCGGCCGGAGGGCTTCCTGGCCCGGCAGGTCCGCCGCTGGAAGAAGCAGCTCGACGCGTCCCGCAGCCGCCCGCTCCCTGGCATCGACGAACTGCACGACCTGCTTGACGCCAACCCGCCCGACGGGACGGCGCCGACGATTGTGCACGGTGACTACCGGCTGGACAACATGCTCGTCGGCCCGGACGACAAGATCGCCGCGGTGCTCGACTGGGAGATGGCCACCCTGGGCGACCCGCTGACCGACGTCGGGCTGCTCATCGTCTACCAGCGGATGGACCGGCTCGCCGACGGCCCGATGGCCAGCGACGCGCCCGGATATCCGCCTGAGGGGGAGATTCTCCGCCTCTACGCCGCGTCGAGCGGGCGCGACCTTTCCGATCTCGGCTTCTACATCGCCCTCGCCTCGTTCAAGTCGGCGGTGATCCTCGAGGGCATTCACTACCGGTACATCCATGGCCAGACGGTCGGCGAGGGCTTCGGGGAAATCGGCGCGCGGGTCGAGCCTTTGGTCGCCTCCGGACTGGCCGCGATTCGCGGAGGAAACTGATGGAATTCGCCTTCGACGCTCGGACCGAGGAACTGCGAGCCCAACTGCTCGAGTTCATGGACGCCTACGTCTACCCGGCCGAGCCGGTGTTCCACGAGCAACTCGCTGCGCTGGAGAACCGCTGGGCGTGGTCCACCGTCCCGGTGCTCGCAGAACTTCGCGCGGCAGCCAGGTCCCGGGGGCTGTGGAACTTCTTCCTGCCGGGCGAGCACGGCGCCGGGCTGACCAACCTGCAGTACGCGCCGCTCGCGGAGATCACCGGTTGGAGCCACCTGGGCCCGGCCGCGCTGAACTGCTCGGCGCCGGACACCGGCAACATGGAGGTGCTCGCCACGTTCGGGTCTCCCGAACAGCAGAAGCGCTGGCTGCAGCCGCTGCTCGACGGGGAGATCCGGTCGTCGTTCGCGATGACCGAGCCCGAGGTCGCGTCCTCCGACGCGACCAACATCGCCACCCGCATCGAGCGCGACGGCGACGAGTACGTGATCAACGGCCGCAAGTGGTGGATCACCGGCGCGCTGAACCCGCAGGCGGAGATCTTCATCGTGATGGGCAAGACCGACCCGTCCGCGGACCGGCACCGTCAGCAGTCGATGATCCTCGTTCCCCGTGACACCCCCGGGGTCGCCGTGCTGCGCGGTATGGAGGTCTTCGGCTACGACGACCACAATCACGGTGGTCACGCGGAGATCCTGTTCAGCGACGTGCGGGTGCCCGCGGCCAACTTGATCGGCGCCGAGGGCGACGGGTTCGCGATAGCCCAGGCGCGGCTTGGCCCCGGCCGGATCCACCACTGCATGCGCTCGATCGGCGTCGCGGAGCGGGCGATCGAGCTGATGTGCGCCCGGGCGGACGAGCGCGTCGCCTTCGGCAAGCCGCTGGCCGAGCAGGGGGTGATCAGGGACTGGATCGCCGAGTCGCGCGTGCGCGTCGAGCAGCTGCGGCTGCTCGTGCTCAAGGCCGCCTGGCTGATGGACACGGTCGGCAACAAGGCCGCCCACACCGAGATCCAGGCCATCAAGATCGCTACCCCGTCGACCGTCGAGTGGATCCTCGACAAGGCGATTCAGGTGCACGGGGCGGGCGGGCTCAGCCAGGACTTCCCGCTGGCGGCCTCTTTCGCGGGGATCCGCACGCTCCGTTTCGCCGACGGCCCGGATGAGGTGCACAAGAACGGGCTGGCCCGCGCGGAGCTCAAGCGGCAGCGAGCCAGGCGCGGCTGATGGCGACTTGCGGCGGTGGCCCGGCTCACCGGGTCACCGCCGTTTCGCGTGTACCAGTCAGCTCACCGGGAGGGCGAAGAACTGGTAGCCCGGCTCGGCCAGCCGGTAGCCGAGTTCCTCGTTCACCGCGATCATGTGCGAGTTGACCGAGGCATTGGTGGTCGTGACCCGCTCAAGCCGCGGCTCGGCGGCCACGAGCCACGCCATCAGGGCGGCCTTGGTGAACAGGCCCAGGCGGTGGCCACGGTGCGGCCGGGTCACCGCGGTGAGTCCCTGGTGTCCCCAGGCGGGTTCCGCCGGGTCCACGCCCACCTGGGTCAGCGCAGCCATCTCACCCGTCTCGTCGTGCACCGCCGCGACCGAGTAGCCCCGGTGCCCCGCGAGCCGCACCCGCGAGTCGCCGCGCGTCCTGACCCGTTCAGCGTCCCAGATGTCGTCCTCGAACCAGCCCTCCTCGCGCGGTGCGTCGTTCATCGCGTTGATCACCCCGGCGACCTGCGCGCGCCTGTCCTCCGGCGTCGCTCCCGTCCACGAGACGAGGGAGTACCCGGCCGCGTGCCCGGCCGCCGTCTCCCTGAGCTCAGTGAACCGCCCGGCGGGCACTGTGCGCACGTCAAGGATGCGCCGCGCGTCCAGGATGCCGGCCTCCGCGCCAAGGTGCCGGGCGAAAGCTTCGCCGGCCGATCCGTGGATCGTCTGGCTGTCGATAAACGCCCGCCCCTGGGCCGCCGCCCGGCCTCGCGCGTGCATGATCATTTCCGTGCCGAGTCCCCGTTGCCGCAGGCCCGGGTGCACCACGGGCGACAGGAACGCCCTGTCCCGGTTCTCCAGGTCAGGGAACTGAATCCGGTACCAGGCGGCCACCGGCCCGCACTCACCCGCCGGGCCGGCCGCGCTGTCCGTGGGTACGTACCAGGCCTCACTAGGTTCGCCGCTCCAGCCGGGCGTGAGCCAGGCCTTGAGTGTCCGGGGGGAACCCGGCGGCTCGCCCTGCGGATCGTCCGCCGCCGCGGCGGCCGCGTGCACCGCATGACACGCCCGGAGGACGTCATCGTCCGCCAGGTCGATCCGTTCGATCTGCATGCTCCAACCAAACACCGGCCGCCGCGGAAACGCGACTCGTTTTCTTCGTGAGCGCCGCCTAGCTGACCGATGAAGCTGCCGGTCAGGCGGGAATGGTCCAGGCGCGTTCCGGGATAACGCGGATGGCCGTGTTGTAGCTGTCGTACCACTCCTGCGTGTAGCCCATCGACGCGACCGCGTCCCGGTACTTGTCCAGCATTCCTGGGACCTCGGACGGCGGCGGCGCGGCGGTGAGCACCTCGGCGCGACCGGAGATCACCACCACGTCCCCGCCGCCTGGTGTGCAGTTGAAGTGCAGCGAGACATGCTCATTGGCCGCGATGTGCCTGAGCTTCGCCCCGTCAGGCAGCGAGTAGATGACGACCGTGGACCCGTCCCACATAAACCACACCGGCCGCGGCGCGGGCCGCCCGCTCGGCGTAACGGTCGTCAGCCAGACGATCTGGTCGTCGACGAGGTGACCCTCAACTTGCCCGGTGAGTTCGAATGCCATGAGCAGCAGCCTAGAGCCTCCATGAGCCTGCGCCTGGGCACGGCTTGGTCAGCGTCCGTGACAACGGTTACGGTTGTCCTCGGCGCGAACAGCGCAAACGGTCACACTTACGTCAAAAGGATGCCGAAGCGGAGTGAAAGTCGGGCACTGGTGAAGACTGCCTCCGTTATGGCGACCGCGACTGACCGGAAGTTCGACCTGGTGAGCCTGGGAACATTTGTAGTCCTCGGCCTGCCTGACGGGATACTCGGAACGGCCTGGCCGGCGATGCGCCATAGCTTCGGCGCGCCCGTGGGAGCCCTGGGCCTTATCTTGCTCATCAACACCATCGGCTCGGTGGCGGTGGCCACCTTCGTCGGGCGGCTCATCCAGTGGCTAGGCGCGGCCGCCGTCCTAGCTGTCGCTGGCGGGTGCGCCGCTCTCGGCGGCTTCGGCTACGCGGTGGCGCCAGGGCTGTGGCTCGTCCTCAGCGTCGGCCCGCTCATGGGCGCCGCCGCCGGGATGATGGACGGCGGCCTGAACACGGCCGTCGCGCTCACCGGCCGACCCCGGCTGCTCAACCTGCTCCACGGCTTCTACGGGGTGGGCACCGCGATCGGGCCGCTCATGGTCACCGGCGCGATCATCGCCGGTTCCTGGCGGCCTGCCTACCTCGTTCTCGCCGCCCTCGACGTCGTAATCGCCTGCTGCTGGATCGCCTATCACCGGGGCGTTCCCGCTCCGGTGGCGACCGCTTCTGCCGAACAGGCCCGCCCTGATCCCGACAGGCCTGATCCCGACGGGCCTGATCCCGGCTGGCCTGATAGAGCAGAGGCGTCCGGGGAGACCGCACGGCCGACCGCCGACTGGAGCCGTCGGCGCGTCATCGCGGTCCTCACGCTGGGACTGATCGTGTTCTTCTTGTACACCGGGCTCGAGGTGAGTGCGGGCCAATGGGAGACCAGTTACGTCCGCGGCCACCTTGGCCTGTCGGCATCGGCTGCCGGGCTGGCCGCCTTCGGCTACTGGGGCGCGCTGACCGCCGTCCGGATCGGCCTTGCCCTGCCCGCCAAGCCGGTGCCGGCCCAGACGGTCATCGGCGGCGGCCTGCTCCTCGCCATCGCGGCCACCGGCTTGATCTGGTGGCAACCAGGGCCCGTCGTGGTAGTCCTCGCGTTTGTCGTTCTCGGCGGCGCGCTCGCCGGCGTCTTCCCGGCCCTCATCGCCGTCACGCCACAGCGGATTGGCGAGGAACGGGCGCAGCACGCGATCGCCTGGCAGGTAGGCGCCGCGGCCGCCGGCGGCTCCGGGATCTCCGCCGTTATCGGGCTGCTGATCGACACGACGAGCCTGGCGGTGCTTGGCCCGGCGATGGTCGTGCTCGCGCTCCTTCTTTTCCTCGCCAACGTGGCGCTTTCCAGGCTGGCTCCCATCCAGGACCGGCCGCTGTTGCCGGATGCATCAGTTTTAGACGTCTCGATGTAGCCAGGAGACCACTTCCCGAGACGCCATCTCGGCCACGCGGATCCGGTACGAGCCGAGTTCCCCGGGAGTCAGTACCGCGGTGCCGGCGCCCGACCGGCCGTCCCGGAAGAACGCGGTGTCATCCAGGAAGAGCCCTGGCGGACCGGGAGTGAGGCGTTCAGCGCGAGAGCGCATGCTAGGAAAGGTGGCCGCGCTCACGAGCTCCGGCCACAGCGATGCCGGAACCGCGATGCCCAGCCGCGCGGCCAGCTGCCGCATCTGCCCCTCAAGATCACCGGCCAGATCCTCGTAATGCACCAGGATGATGTTCGGCTCGGCCCGCCGCGACCAGGCGTCAGCGACGTGGTGCATCACCCCGGCGAGCGTATCGAGCCGCTGGTACGGGTCGCAGTCTTGAGCGACCCAGGACAGCAGCCATTCCCGCAGCGGAGGCAAGGGCTCCGGTGCGCCCGTCTCGGGATATCCCGCAAGCTCGTTCAGGCGCCGCACATCGAGATTGGCGTAGTGGTGATACAGCGACACCGCCATATCCAGCGGATGCCGGGCCACAACGACATAGGCGACCCGCCGATCCAGCGGCAGGCCCTTAAGCGGCGTGTGAGTCTTTATGAACCGCCGGTGCTTCTGAGCGGCGAGTCCGGCTAGCAGCTCCTCCCGGTCGAGCGACAGCCACTCCATCCAGGGCGACAGCTGCGCGAGCGGGGCGGGGAGGTCCGGGGTCTGGAAGATCAGCAGCGCGCAGATCATCTGCATCCAGGTCGTCCCGCTGCGAGACCTTGTGCTGATCACGATGTCACCCGGACGGAACACGAATCCGTCCCAGCGCGAGTTGTCCTGGTGGCCTATCCGGTAAAGCACGTCGGGCCCGTGATCGATAACGAACGCGCCGGAGTCATCCATTGGTAGTCAGGGGCGCGGTGCCTGTGACGGCCCGTTTCCCCATCCCCCTTTCAATCCGTACGTGCGGTTTTCCCGCATACGGCTTACCGATGATCTTCTGTGCATGGTTACGCTGCCTTCGGATAGCGGATCGTGCCGCGGAGCCGGTAGAGCCCGTGCCCGTTGAACCAGTCCTCTGTCCACGCGCTGGCCTGACCGGCGTGCAGGTTCCGGCCCCGTTTCCTGATCATGAGGTCACGGAGCCGCTGCACGACGTACCTGTCGGCCTGGCGGAACTTATCAGCGGCGTTCCCGGTACGGAAGTAGTTTCCCCAGCCGCGCAGCAGCGGGTTCAGGTCCGCGATCACCTCGCGGATGTCCGCTCCCACGCGGTTGCGACCGGTGCGGGCGTGCACTTTCTCCCGGAGCCGCTTCATCGCCCGCTGCGAGGGCCAGCGGTGCAGGTAATAGCGGACAATCCGCTTCTGCTCCCACAAGCGCCCCGACATGCGGGCCCGGAAGTGGCACCCGAGGAAGTCCAGCCCTTCCCGGCCTTCCCGCAGGTCTACTACCTTCGTCTTATCCGGGTGCAGCCGCAGCCCCAGGCCGCCGAGGATCTCCTCCACGGCGTCCAGGGCCGCCCGGGCCTGCGCCGCGCTGCGGCACAGCACCACGCCGTCATCGGCGTAGCGCACCAGCTCGCCCACGTTCCTGCGGGCCAGCTCGCGGTCCAGGACGTGCAGGTAGATCCCGGAGAGCAACGGGGAAATGACCCCGCCCTGGGGAGTCCCGGCGACCGTCCGCTCAAGACCCTGCTCCGTCATCACACCCGCCTGCAGCCACAGGCGGACCAGCTTCAGCACCCTGCGGTCCGACACCCGCTTCCCCACCTCAGCGAGCAGCCTCTCATGGCTGATCTCGCCGAAGAAGTTCCGGATGTCGAACTCCGCGACAAAGTGATACCCAGCGATGAACCCGGTTCTGAGCCGTTCCATCGCCTGCACCGCCGACCGCCCCGGCCGGAACCCGTACGAGCACGGAAGGAAATCCGCCTCGAACACCGGCTCCAGCACGATCTTCGCCGCCTGCTGCGCCACCCTGTCGCGGACCGTAGGTATGCCTAGCGGCCGCTTTGAGCCGTCTGGCTTCGGGATGTCCACGCGCCTGGCGGGCGCGGGACGGTACGTCCCCTCGCGCAGGTCATGCTGAAGCTCAGCAAGAAGCTGCTGAACCCCGTACTCCTCCTGCACGAATGCCAGGGTGATCCTGTCCACCCCGGCCGCTCCCCGGTTCTTCCGCACGCGGCACCACGCCTCCCACAGGACGTCACCCCTGTGAACACGGTCATACAGGGCATGGAACCGGCGTTCCGGAGACTGCTTGGCCGCAGCCCATAGCTTCCTTTGAAGTTCTCGCACGTTCACGGGATCCGCCCGCACCAAACCGGGAGCCGGCGGCGGCACGAGACCCGCTACGGCAGGCGCTGGCCTGCCGGGGGAATTGGACCGGGCGACCCCGGCCATGCCCTGGCGCTTACCCTCATCCGAAGCGTGATCAAAGTGAGGGCCCTTCCCTCCCGGCGCGTTATCTTGCACGCCGATCAGCGGTACTACGGCCCTCTCGGACTCCCGCTGCCCTCCGCCAGCCTTCACCATCGGCTTATACCAGCGGTCTTTGCCCGACGCAGGCCAGGCAGACGGGCCTCTCCTGTTCCGGCCCAGACTGTGCGCGCGTGCCACCCTCCGTACCCCGGGAGGACCCGGCAGGCTGACCCCGGAGCAGGGCCCGCCGGGCATGGCCTTCGCCGTGACATGAGCGGCTCGGCTCCCCCTCTGTACCATTGACGAGGCTGCAAGGTTCGCTTAACGCTGCGGCCCGCACGCTTGCTCCCTCCGAAGAGGCTCTCGACACCCCGCTCAGCCCGCCGCCTCTCAACGACGAACCGGGGCCTGCTACCGGGCGCTCCGGTGCCTACCCGGACAGGACTCACACCTGCAAGCCTGGACCAGCTTTCAGGACGCAACATGCGCCAAGGCTATTGCTGCGCGAGCGGGCTGTCGCGGACGCTCGCCACGGGTGACAGTGCGGAGCCGCCGCATCTCGGGACGAGTGGAACCTGCATCTGACCGGTGGTGGAGCTTAGGGTGGAGCTTAGGGGACTTGAACCCCTGACCCTCTGCTTGCAAAGCAGATGCTCTTCCAGCTGAGCTAAAGCCCCAGGTTTTCCTCGTTCAGGGTACCAGCGGTTGCGCGCGGCCGTGCAGCACCGAGGCTGTGACCAGCCGTCATCGGGCGCTTGCGAGGTTGTGCGTTCGTGTAGACAACTGATCAGCGGTGGCGCTACAGTGAGCACCGCGCTACGCATAGTCGCCCGGTTAGTTCCCCCCGGGCCACCCCACAAAGTAGCGCCGCGGATGTCCCGGGGTTCTGGGGGGTTACCGGGGACACCTGCTGGCCTGGCCCCCGGGCGGCCGACCCGGTGCCGGGACCGGCCATACGCGCCCGCAATCCCCACAATAACCCGAGGGGGTCTCGTGGGCGTTGTCTGGGGCGAGGGTGAAGGCGCGGCGAACCACCGCGGTCCAGCAGTCGGCGTGGACATCCCGAACTGGATTGAGCGCCTTGTCCGTGCAGTGTGGCGGCGGCTTTTCGTGCACGGCGGTGAGGCATGACGACCCGCTGGGCGGCACTGCGCATTGGCTACCTGCTGACGGCGGCAATGGCCGGCCATCGCTATAGCGAGGCGTGCGGCATGTGGCGCGAACTCGACGAGACCGTTCAGTCCGATGTGATCACGACGCTTGGCGTCCAGGCCAGGGTCGCCGTAGCGGCGGCGGGCGTCCCGCTGCAGATCGACTTCACCAGCCTTGCCGATTCCCGCTGCACCGAGACGCTTGCGGCTGCCCAGACGGCCTACGAGGGGGCCGGGCCGTGGGAGCCGCCGCGCTGCCCGCACTGCCGTGAGCTGGTGGCGTCCACGCTCGCGGAGATCCAGTTGCAGGCCATGGTCGCGTCGGGCCTGCCTGCTTCCTACGTTGACCTCATCTGCCGGGAAAAGGCGGTCGGCGGCGGCTGGCCTTCTTCTGCCTCGCCCGCCCTCCCAGCCCCGTCCGCCCGCCCCGACCGGCTCGCCGAGCCGTCACTTGAGCAAGCGGGACATGCGGCGGTCGGCGAGCGGCTTACCGCCGGTCTGGCAGGTGGGGCAGTACTGGAGCGAGGAGTCGGCGAACGAGACCTCGCGGATGGTGTCACCGCAGACCGGGCAGGGCTGGCCGGTCTTGCCGTGCACGCGTAGCCCGGTCTTCTTCTCACCCTTGAGGTCGGCGGCGGCCAGGCCTGCGGATCGCTTCACCGCGTCGCGCAGGGTGTCCACAATCGCCTGGTGCAGGGTGGCGACCTCGTCGGGGGTGAAGCTCGACGCAAGCTTGAACGGCGACATCTTCGCGGCGTGCAGGACCTCGTCGGAGTAGGCGTTGCCGATGCCCGCGATGATGTGCTGATCGCGCAGCACGCCCTTGATCTGGGTACGGCGCCCGCCGAGTATCGCGGCCAGCGCCTCGGTCGTGAAGTCGTCCGCCAGCGGCTCGGGGCCAAGGGTCGCCACGCCCGGCACGTCGACGGGGTTCCTGACCAGGTACACGGCAAGCCGCTTCTGCGTGCCCGCCTCGGTCAGGTCGAACCCGGCGCCGTCGTCGAGGACGAGCCGGAAGGCGAGCGGGCTCTTCCCCGGCTTGACGGGCGTACTCGGCATGTCTTCCCGCCAGCGCAGCCAGCCAGCACGGGCCAGGTGGAAGACCAGGTGCAGGTCTCCGCAGGTGAGGTCAAGGAACTTGCCGTGCCTCCCCACCGCGGTTATCTCTTGGCCAGCCAGCGCGGACAGCGGCGGATCGAATGTCTTGAGCACGGCGAACGAGGCCGCGTCGGCACGGGCGATGGCGTGGCCGCTGGCGCGTTCGCGCAGGAAGACGGCGAGCGCTTCGACTTCCGGTAGCTCCGGCATGCCTACAAGTTTAGGCGGCCGCAGCTACGAGGACTGCGCGACGAGATCGGCGAGCGCCGTGATGCTGTCAAGCACATGGGTGGCGCCCGCTTCAAACAGTGCCGCCGACCGGCGCGCACCGCTGCCGAGCCCGACCACGATCCTGGCGCCCGCGCGGTAGCCGGACAGCACGCCGTCCGGCGTGGCGCTGACCACCGCCACTTCGCGCACGTCGGCTGTGCCGAGCCTGAGCATCGCGGTGAGCACGGGGTCCGGCCACGGGAACCCCCGCGGCGCGTCATCGCCGCACAGCACCAGGTCCGCCATCCGGAGCAGGGGGACCAGTTCGCCACAAGAGCGCCTGGACAGCATGGTGATGGGGCAGACTCGCGCGCCTGATCCGGCTGCCTTGCCCATCGCGTCGGCGACGTCGACCGGGATGTCCAGGCCGAACCGCTGCGCGGCCGCCCGGAACGACCGTTCGAAGGCCAGCGAGGCCGCCTGCGCTCGCGGCTCATCGCCGTCGAACAAGTCGCGCAGTACGTCGGCGGGCGCCCGCCCGTGGGACCGGTCGAACCGCACCATGGACCTGGCGTAGTCCTGCGTTCCCGCGACGATTCCCTGCGTCGCGATCGCCTCCGCGAACGCGCGCTCCACGACAGAGCCATCGATGACGATGCTCGCCAGGTCGAGGCAGATCAGCGAGATCGGGGGTGAATCGGTCATCGCACGCGCCTAAGAGGGTCAGTGCCTGCCGAGTCAGCGGGTTACCGCTACCCTTCGGCCGACGGCGTCAGTAGTCATCGGGGGCGGTGGCCTCGCTCCACAGGTCAAGGTCGGCCCGCTGCGCCTGGACCTTCCGCCACACTACGAAACCGCCAAGCGCAACCACGATGAGGATCAGCAGCTTCTTCATGTCCGCCAGCCTACCGCTCGGCTGGCCGGGTGCCGCTCAAGCTCCGGCAGAGATGTGCCCAACCGTGACCACGAACGCGGAAGGCCGGAACGGGCGGGTTCGGGCGGTTCGGGCGGGAAAAGAAAAGAGCCCCTGTCGCCAGGGGCCCTGGTCCTCTCGTGGGGGTACCAGGACTTGAACCTGGGACCTCTTCCTTATCAGGGAAGCGCTCTAACCGTCTGAGCTATACCCCCGTGGGGGTTTCCCGTAAAGAGGACTTCGCTACTCTACCGCATCCCGCAGAGTGCTTCACTCTGTCTCCCGGAGAGTCACCTCGATGCCGCCGATGGTCTTGGCGATGAGGTTGTAGATCACCGATCCGACCGTGGACATCGCGGTGATCAGCACGATGTTCAGCGCGCCGAGCATCGCCGTATAGCCAAGGACAACGGAAGCGGAGTAATAGTGCGAGATGTCCGTGCCGCTGGTGCCCTGGGCGCCGGTAATCGACGAGACCGTGTGCTGGATCGAGTCGAACACGCCAAGGGCGGCGAGGACCATGTAGAGCACCGCGACGGCCACGAACAAGATAATGAACGCGACGACCGAGGCCACGAAACTGAACTTCATGACCGACCAGGGCTCTACCCGGGCAAGCGTGAGCATCGCCTGCCGCTTGGCCGGCTTGCGTACCTGGGGGCCGCGCGCCTTGGCAGGCCGGGGCGTTGAAGCACGCCGCTGCCAAGCGGAGGCCACCGAGTTCGCCAGGCCCGCCGCCGCTCCGGTAACGGCCGCGCCGACGCTGGGGGATGAGCCGTTGGCCCCCGAGCCCGAGTACGAGTAACTGCCGCCCGGCTGCGCCGACGTCGACGGACGCGTCCCGGCCGACTCCTCCGGGCGCGGCGCGGACGGCGGCGAGTACGACGTCCCCGCGCCTTGGTAGGCAGTAGGTGCCGCGGCCGGCCGCGCCAGCGTCGGCGGTGGCAAGGCAGCGGAAGGGCCGGCCGGAGCAGCCGCCGGCTTGGACACCGATGGCGTGAACGACGGCGTCGAGCTGCTCTTGGCCGCTGACGTCTGCGGCGGCGCGGTCTCGGCAGGCACCGCGGGCGGGTCAGCGGCCGCCTGGTGGGCCGCAGCCGCCTTCGCCTTGCCGTCGGCCGCAGCCGCCTTCGCCTTGCCGTCGGCCGCAGCCGCTTTCGCCTTGCCGATGGTGTCAGCGGGCAGCGGGGCCGTGGTACCCGACTTGGTCTCCCTCGCTTCCTTGGCCGCGGGCGCGGCGTCGTCGGCGGGTGCGTCCTCGATGGCACCGGCGTCTCGCTGACTCGCCGCAGAACGTGACGATTCAGCTCTCATCCGTGATGGCGACATGGTGCCATTGTTAACGACCGCATCTGCGGCCTCCCCATCAGGGTCGGCCTCCAGACCTGGGGGCGCCATGGTGAGCGACGGTTGAGTCGATCGCGTCGGCTCGTCCACGCCATCCTCCTCGGTACTCACGAGTGTCACTTTGTACCTTTTCGATGACTCTATCTGAGAGCCGCCGAACTTCAGACGCTGCTACCCCCCGGTACGTTGCCTAATCGACGTGTTCGGTGCCCGGATCATCGTCCACAGCTTCGTCCACAGCTTCGTCCACAGCTTCGACCACAGACTCCGACTCCGCATTCCGGGCCAGGGCGACCACGCTGTCCCCGGCCGCGAGGTTCATCAGCCGTACGCCCATCGTCTGCCGTCCGGACTGCTTGACCTCCCCGGCGCGCGTCCGGATGACACCGCCGGCCGAGGTGATCGCGAACACTTCGTCCTCGGGACGAACGAGCAGCGCGCCCACCAGGCCGCCCCGGTCCTCCACGATCCGTGCCGTGATGACGCCGAGGCCGCCCCGGTTGCGCAGCGGGTACTGGTCGGCGGGCGTCCGCTTAGCGTATCCGCCGTCGGTGGCCACCAGTACATCTTCCCCTTCACGGACCACGTACATGCCCAGCAGTTCGTCGCCCTCGTTGAACCGCATGCCGATTACGCCGGAGGTGGCCCGGCCCATCGGCCGCAACTGCTCGTCGTCGGCGTGGAACCGCAGCGCCTGCGCGCCCTTGCTCACCAGCAGCAGGTCTTCCTCTGGCGACACGAGCGCGGCGCTGATCACCTCGTCGTCCTCGCGGAGGTTGACCGCGATCAGGCCGCCGGCGCGCGGTGAGTCGTACTCGGCCAGCCGCGACTTCTTCACAAGACCGGACTTCGTGGCGAGCACCAGGTACGGCGCCACCGTGTAGTCCCGCAGGGTGAGCACCTCGGCGATCTGCTCATCCGGCTGGAAGGCGAGCAGGTTGGCCACGTGCTGGCCACGCGCGTCCCGCCCGGTGTCCGGCAGCTCGTAGCCCTTCGCGCGGTAGACCCGCCCCTTGTTCGTGAAGAACAGGATGTAATCGTGTGTTGAGGTGACGAAGAAGTGGTCGACGATGTCATCGGACCTCAGCGTCGCGCCGCGCACGCCTTTACCGCCGCGTCGCTGCGCACGGTACTGGTCGGTGTTGGTGCGCTTCGCGTAACCGCCGCGGGTGATGGTCACCACGATGTCGGACTCCGCGATGAGGTCCTCGTCAGCGACCTCCCCGTCGTACGCGACGATCTCGGTGCGCCGGCTGTCACCGTACTTCGACACGATCTCGCCGAGCTCGGTGCCGATGATCTCCCGCTGCCTGACGGGCGAGTCAAGGATCGACTGAAGCTCCGCGATGGTGGCTTCGAGCTCGTCCCGCTCATCGATCAGCGCCTGCCGCTCCAGCGCGGCCAGCTTGCGCAGCTGCATGTCGAGGATGGCGCGTGCCTGCACCTCGTCGATGTTCAGCAGCCCCATCAGGCCGACCTGTGCGGCCGCGGCCGATTCCGATCCGCGGATCAGCGCGATGACCTGGTCGATCGCGTCGATCGCCGCGAGCAGGGCGGCGACGATGTGCAGCCGCTCCTGGGCCTTGCGCAGCCGGAACCTGGTGCGCCGCTGGATCACCTCGATCTGGTGCGCGACCCAGTACCTGATCATCTGGTCAAGTCGCAGGGTGCGCGGCACCCCGTCGACCAGCGCCAGCATGTTCACGCCGAAGGTGTCCTGCAGCTGCGTGTGCTTGTACAGGTTGTTCAGGACGACCTTCGCGATCGCGTCGCGCTTGAGCTTGATCACCAGCCGCTGCCCGGTCCGGCCGCTGGTCTCGTCCGCGATGTCGGCGATGCCGCTCAGCCGCCCGTCCCTGACGAGCTCGACGATCTTCGACGCCAGGTTGTCCGGGTTGACCTGGAACGGGAGCTGCTTCACGACCAGGCAGTTGCGGCCGTGGATCTCCTCGTGCTCGACCACGGCCCGCATCGTGATGGAGCCGCGGCCGGTCCGGTATGCCTCGCGGATGCCGCGCCGCCCGACGATCAGGCCACGGGTCGGGAAGTCGGGGCCGGGGATGCGCTCCATCAGCCCGTCGAGCAGTTCGGTGGCCACCTCGCGGCGCCGCTCCTCTGATACCTCGTCGCTGCCGGCCGCGCCGGGCGCGGGGATCTCGAAGCGCTCGTAGTTGTCCAGGTACCACTGGACGCCCGTGGCGACCTCGCGCAGGTTGTGCGGCGGGATGTTCGTCGCCATGCCGACCGCGATGCCCTGCGACCCGTTGATCAGCAGGTTGGGGAACCGCGCGGGCAGCACCACGGGCTCCGCCGACCGGCCGTCGTAGTTGGGCCGAAAGTCGACGGTCTCCTCGGTGATGTCCCGCAGCATCTCCATCGCCAGCGGGGCGAGGCGGCACTCGGTGTACCGCATGGCGGCGGGCGGGTCGTTGCCGGGCGAGCCGAAGTTCCCCTGCCCGTCGACCAGCGTCATCCGCATCGACCACGGCTGCGCCATCCGCACCAGCGCGTCGTAGATCGCGCTGTCGCCGTGCGGGTGGTAGTTGCCCATGACCTCGCCGACGACCCGTGAGCACTTGAAGTACCCGCGGTCGGGCCGGAAGCCGCCGTCGTACATCGCGTAGAGGATGCGCGTGTGCACCGGCTTGAGCCCGTCGCGCACGTCGGGCAGCGCCCGCCCGACGATCACCGACATCGCGTAGTCGATGTAGCTGCGCTGCATCTCGACCTGGATGTCAACCGGTTCGGTCCGGTCGTGGCCCTCGGGCGGCCCGATCACCTCGGTCACCTTGCAACCTCTCGTCTGAAGATCAAAAACCGTGAAACGGAACGGGGGCGTGTTTCACATGAATCACTCACCGCTCCGCCTTACCGTGCAGGCCATGCACGCCCTGCTAGATATCCAGGAACCGCACGTCCCTCGCGTTCCTGGTGATGAACGCGCGGCGAGACTCGACGTCCTCGCCCATCAGGATGCTGAACAGGTCGTCGGCCTGCGCCGCGTCGTCGAGCGTCACCTGGAGCAGCACCCGGCGCGCCGGGTTCATCGTGGTCTCCCACAGCTCCTCGGCGTTCATCTCGCCAAGGCCCTTGAACCGCTGCACCGAGTCGCGCGGCCGCGGGTCCCTGCGCCCGGCCGCCATGCCCGCCTCGATCACCCGGTCCCGCTCGGCGTCGGAGTAGACGTACTCGGGATCGACGCCGCGCTCGGTCCACTTGATCTTGTAGAGCGGCGGCTGGGCGAGGTATACGTGCCCGGCCTCGACCAGCGGCTTCATGAACCGGAACAGCAGCGTCAGCAGCAGCGTCCTGATGTGCTGCCCGTCCACGTCGGCGTCCGCCATCAGGATGATCTTGTGGTAGCGCAGCTTGGTGATGTCGAACTCGTCGTGGATGCCGGCGCCGAGCGCCGTGATCATCGCCTGGACCTCGGTGTTCTTGAGCACCCGGTCGATGCGTGACTTCTCGACGTTGATGATCTTGCCGCGGATCGGCAGGATCGCCTGGAAGTGCGGGTCGCGGCCGCCCTTGGCCGAGCCGCCGGCCGAGTCGCCCTCGACCACGTAGATCTCGGACTTGGCCGGGTCGGTCGACTGGCAGTCGGCCAGCTTGCCCGGCAGACCGTTGGTCTCCATCGCCGACTTGCGCCTGGTCAGGTCGCGCGCCGTGCGGGCCGCGATCCGCGCCCGCGACGCCTGCTGCACCTTGTCGATGATGCCCTTGGCCTCGCCGGGGTTGCGGTCGAACCAGTCGCGCAAGTGATCGTTGGTGACCTTCTGCACGAATGACTTCGCCTCGGTGTTGCCGAGCTTCGTCTTTGTCTGGCCCTCGAACTGCGGCTCGGCGAGCTTAACCGAGACGATCGCGGTGAGGCCCTCGCGGATGTCCTCGCCGGTGAAGTTCGGGTCCTTCTCCTTGAGGAACTTGGTATCGCGCGCGTACTTGTTGACGACCGTGGTCAGCGCCGCGCGGAACCCTTCCTCGTGGGTGCCGCCCTCGGCGGTGTTGATGACGTTGGCGAACGTGTGCACCGACTCGTTGTACGAGCCGTTCCACTGCATCGCGATCTCGGCGGACATGCCGGGCTGCTCGTCACCGAACTCGATGACCTGCGCGTGCACCGGCTCCTTCGACGCGTTCAGGTGCCGGACGAAGTCGGCGATGCCGCCCGGGTACTCGTAGACCACCGTGCGCGCCTTGCCGACGAGCGAGCCGCCGCCGGGCGACGGGGTGAGCACGTCATCCTCGTCGGCGTCGTCGACCACGACCTTCGCGGGCCGCTCGTCGGTCATCGAGATGCGCAGCCCCCGGTTGAGGAACGCCGTCTCCTGCATCCGCCGGGACAGGGTCTCGAGGGACCAGTCGGTGGTCTCGAAGATCGTGTTGTCCGGCCAGAACGTGGTGGTGGTCCCCGTCTCGTCGGTCCGCTCGCCGCGGTGGATCGGCGCCACCGGGTTGCCGTGCTCGTAGGTCTGCGACCAGACGTAGCCGTCCTTGCGCACCTCGATGTCCACCCGGCGCGACAGCGCGTTGACGACGGAGATGCCGACGCCGTGCAGGCCGCCGGAGACCGCGTACGACTCGCGGTCGAACTTGCCGCCGGCGTGCAGCGTGGTCATGATGACCTCGAGCGCCGGGCGCTTCTCCACCGGGTGCTCGTCAACGGGGATGCCACGGCCGTCGTCGATCACCCGGACCCCGCCGTCGGCGAGCAGCGTCACCAGGACCTCGCTGGCGTGGCCGGCGAGGGCCTCGTCCACCGAGTTGTCCACCACCTCGTATACCAGGTGGTGGAGTCCGCGCTCGCCGGTAGAGCCGATGTACATGCCGGGACGCTTACGGACGGCCTCAAGGCCCTCGAGTACCGTGATGGACCGCGCATCGTAATCGGTCGACAAATGAAGCTCCATCCTGCTGCTGGCAACGCCCCAGTGCCTGGTAACCGTCTGTCCCTCGGTCACCAGGCGATCGGCGCTGCCGCCTACGGTCGCGCGGCCCTCACGCAGCCCCAGCCACCGCTCGTCTTATCCGCGTGACTACCTTCTATTTTAGCTGTGGTTACCGACACTCGGGTCCGCCTTGACGGTACGTGTCACCCGACGTGTCGCGGGGGCCTGGGCGGGGCCGCGGGGCGTGGTAGAGGCAGCTCATCTCGGGCTGGGGCTGAATGTGTCCACATACTGAAACGTCCGAGCGGGCCGTTTTCTTCCAAAAAGACCAGGTTAGGTGCGAAAACGTGACGGTAACCGCACGCGCAGGCGGCCCGGGCGGCGCGGCGGTCCTGATGGCCCGTTGACCCGGATGTGCCGGACGATGTTGTGGCCGAGCTCTTCCGCTAGCCGCTTGAGTAGCTGCGGCGCCATCAGGCGGAGCTGGGTGGCCCAGGCGGGAGAGTCGGCGGAGACAGTCAGCTCGCCGGAGTCGAAGGACTCGGGCTTGCTGTGCTGGGCCAACTGCGGGCCCACGATGTCCGGCCAGTGGCCGAACACGGCGCCGACGGCGGCCTTCTCGCGCCAGCCCCTGGCGGACAGCAGGCCGCCGACGGCGGCGGTGAGGGGCTGGGGATCGTCGCGCCTTGGCCGCGGCGACCATGCGGCGGCGGATGCGGACCCGGGTGAAACACCCCCGCGTTCTGCATCCCCTGGCGGTACCTGCTGGCGCGGACCGGCACCCGGGCGCTCACCTCTCGCCCAGGCGTCGGCTCGCGCGCGGGCCAGGGCCTCGGCGGCGAGCCGGGCGCGCTCCGGGTCAGGGCGCATTGGTTCCCCCGGGGGCGCCGGGCACCTCGGTGAGGGTGCCGCCGGAGACCTTGAAGTGGGCGCCGGCGAGGATCCCCGGGATGTCTTCCGGTACCGCCGCGGTGACCAGGACCTGCTCCGCGGCGGCGACAAGGGCGGCGAGGCGGTCACGGCGGCCGGTGTCAAGTTCGGCGAACACGTCGTCGAGTATCAGGACCGGGTCCTCGCGGCCAGCCCGGAGCAGGTCGAAGCTGGCGAGACGAAGCGCGAGCGCGAGCGACCACGACTCGCCGTGGCTTGCGTAGCCGCGGGCCGGAAGGGCGCGGACGCTGAGCTCAAGCTCGTCGCGGTGCGGGCCGGCCAGGCAGACACCGCGGTCGAGCTCGCTCGCCCGCACCTCGAGCAGCGCGGCGAGCAGCGCCTGCTCCGCGGTGCGGACACGTGTCCCGTGGCTCGCGCCGGCGTCGGCCCTGCCTGCTTCGGTGGGGCCTGCTTCGGTGGGGCCTGCTTCTGTCGGGCCCGCCTCCCCGGTGGCCTGGCTCTCGAACGAGCGCCGGTACTCAAGCGCGGCCGGGCCGCGGCCGTCGCCCGCCACGGCCGCGTACGCGCGTTCCACGTACGGGCGGAGCGCGGCGACCAGGTGCTCGCGCGCGACGAGCAGCTCGGCGCCGCTCCGGGCCAGGTGCGCGTCCCAGACGTCAAGCGTGGCCGTCACCGCCTCGCGGGACTGGCGGTTGCCCCTGGGCCCGCCCTTGGGTCCCGCGGACTTCAGCAGCGCGGTGCGCTGCCTCAGCACACGGTCATAGTCGGCGCGGACCCCGGCGTACCGCGGGGCCATCGCCACGAGCAGGTCGTCGAGGAACCTCCTGCGCTCGCCGGGATCGCCCTTGACAAGCGCGAGGTCCTCGGGCGCGAACAGCACCGTGCGCAGCACGCCGAGCACCTCCCGCGGCCGTCCCAGCGGTGTCCGGTTCAGCCTGACCCGGTTGGCGCGGCCGGTGTTGAGCTCGATCTCCACAAGCGCGTCGTTCGTCCTTGTGGTAACCGCCGCCCGGATGATCGCCTGCTCGGCGCCCTTGCGGATCAGCGGAGCGTCCTGGGCGGCCCGGTGGCTGGCCAGCGTGGCCGCGTAGCCGACGGCCTCGACGAGGTTGGTCTTGCCCTCACCGTTCGGTCCGCTGAAGATCGTGACACCGGGCTTGAGCGGCACGTCGACGTCCGTGTAGGACCGGAAATCGGTCAATGCCAAGCGAGTCAGGTGCACAGCTGCCACCCGGGGGAGCGACCCCCCGTACCCCCCGGTGCGCGCCCGATGGCAAGCCATCGTATCGGGCGCGCGGAGACGGCGTGTCGCTGCCCGATCCTGGTGTTCACGTATTCGAGGGTAACGGCTGGGACCGACTTCAGCCGGCTGACCTGATCGGCATGAGGACATAGCGGTAGTCGGGGTTGGCCTCGCCCTTGCCGGTGATCACGGCGGGACGGGTGGCCGAGGTGAACGAGATGCGGACGGTGTCGGAGTCCACCGCGTTGATGCCGTCGAGCAGGTACTGCGGGTTGAAGGCGATCTGCATCTGCTCGCCGTCGAAGCTCGCGCTGATCGCCTCGCTCGCCTGCGCCTCGTCGCCGGTTCCCGCCTCAAGCAGCACCTCGCTCGTCGCGAAGGTCAGCCTGACCGGGGTGTTCCGCTCGGCAACGAGGGCGACGCGCTTTACCGCGTCCGCGAACGGCATCGCGGGCAGCTCGGCGACCGCGGAGAACTCGCTGGGCAGCAGGGTCTGGTAACGCGGGTACTCACCGGACAGCAGCCGGGTGGTGGTCCGCCGCCCGCCGCCTTCGAAGCCGATGATGCCGTCGCTCGCGCCCTCCGTCGTGGAGAGGGCCACGGAGACCTCGGCGCCCCCGGTCATCTGCCGCGCGGTGTCGCCGAGGACCCGGGCAGGAACGAGAACCGCGGTGCTGAGGCCGGGCGCGGCCGGCGTCCAGCGCAGCTCGCGGATCGCCAGCCGGTAGCGGTCGGTCGCGACAAGCGTCAGCGTGTCCTCGTTGAACTCCATCCTGATGCCGGTCAGCGCGGGCAGGGTGTCGTCCCGGCCGGCGGCGATGGCGACCTGGTGGATGGCCGAGGCGAACGCGTCGGCGCCGACGGCGCCCGTGGTTTCTGGCATGGTCGGCAGGGTGGGGTACTCCTCGGCGGGCAGCAGCATCAGGGTGAACGTGGCGCTGCCGCACTTGAGGGTCGTCCTTGACCCGTCGGTGGTGAGATCGACCGGCTTGGCGGGCAGCGACCGGACGATCTCGGCGAGCAGCCGCCCCGACACAAGCACCGTGCCTGGCTCATCGGCCTGCACAGGGATCGTCGACTGGGCGGAGACCTCGTAGTCGAAGGTGGACAGGGTCAGCTCACTGCCCGCCTGCAGGCGCATGCCGGCCAGCACGGGAGCCGTCGGCCGCGCCGGGAGCGCGCGGGCGGTCCATGCGACGGCCTCTGCGAGTGGGTCACGCTCAACCTGGAGCTTCACGGGATGCCTCCTGCCGGTGATGTTTACGGGTCTCGCTCGTCGGGGTATCTCACTCCTGGCCGGGCTGGTTTCCCCAGTCAGGCGCGAGCCTACTTGTTCTTGGGATTCTTTGAGTTATAAGAAAGTAGTAGTAGTAGGGGCTGTGGATGGCGGGGATAACGACGTTCCCCCAGCTCGCAGCCCTTTTCTTATGCACAGGCCCTGTGCGGCCGGTGTGCAGGCCAGCGGGCCGTATGTGGACAGTGCGGAAGTTTTCCCGCGTTGTCCACTGGTCATCCCCCGGTTTTCCACGGGTTGTCCACCCATTTGTCCACAGGTCCTGTCCACAGGTTCTGGATAACCCTTGTGGACAAGCTGTGAGTTGAGCCTGGCAAGTGATTGCCGGTCACGGGCCATTGCTGCCGCCTTTGCCTTCGCGCGTCGTCCGCTGGCTAGTTCGCCCGCGCCTGCTGCTTGATGCGGTTGGTGAGCTCGGTGACCTGCGTGTAGATCGAGCGGCGCTCGGCCATCAGCGAGCGGATCTTGCGGTCGGCGTTGATGACCGTGGTGTGGTCGCGGCCGCCGAACTGCTGGCCGATCTTGGGCAGCGACATGTCCGTCAGCTCACGGCACAGGTACATGGCGATGTGCCGGGCGGTCACCAGGACGCGGGACCGGCTCGTGCCGCACAGGTCGTCGATGGACAGCCCGAAGTAGGCGGCGGTCTGCCCCATGATGGTCGCCGCGGTAATCTGCGGCCCGCCGTTGCCCTGCGACTCAGGTATGAGGTCCTTGAGCACGATCTCCGCGAGGCTTATGTCCACCCCCTGCCGGTTGAGGCTGGCGAAGGCGGTGACCCGGATCAGGGCGCCCTCCAGCTCGCGGATGTTCGTGGAGATGCGGCTGGCGATGTACTCGAGCACGTCGGCGGGCGCGTTCAGGCCCTCCTGGATCGCCTTCTTGCGCAGGATGGCGATCCGGGTCTCGAGCTCCGGCGGCTGGACGTCCGTGAGCAGGCCCCACTCGAACCGGCTACGCAGCCGGTCCTCCAGGGTGACCAGCCGCTTGGGCGCCCGGTCGGACGAGATGACGATCTGCTTGCTCGCGTTGTGCAGGGTGTTGAAGGTGTGGAAGAACTCCTCCTGCGTTCCTTCCTTGTTCTCCAGGAACTGGATGTCGTCCACAAGCAAGACGTCGACGTCCCGGTACCGCCTGCGGAAGCCGTCCTGCTTACCGTCGCGGATCATGTTGATGAACTCGTTGGTGAACTCTTCCGAGCTCACGTACCTGACCTTGAGGCCCGTGTAAAGCGTCTGCGCGTAGTGGCCGATGGCGTGCAGCAGGTGCGTCTTGCCCAGGCCGGAGTCGCCGTAGATGAACAGCGGGTTGTACGCCTTCGCGGGCGCCTCGGCGACCGCGACGGCGGCGGCGTGCGCAAACCGGTTACTGCTCCCGATGACGAAGGTGTCGAACGTGTACTTCGAGTTCAGCCGGGCGGAAACCGGGCGCGGCGGCTGGTCTTGCTGCTGCCCGCCCTGCCCCTGCTGCTCCCGCTGTCCCCGCGGCTGGTACTGGTCAAGCGGCTCGGGCGGGCTGGGCTGCGGCTGCTGCGGCGTCAGCGCGTGCTGCCCGGGCGGCTGCACCGGGTAACCCTGGGGCGGAGTCCGGTAGGGCTGGTACCCGGAGTCCTGGTAGGGGTAGTGCTCCGGCTGCTGGTACTGCGGCGGCGCCGGGCGAGGGGAAAGCTCCTCCTGCTGCGGCTGCGCGATCCTAGGCCCCAGGTCATCCACGGGCATCCCGCCCAGCGGGTCCATCACGGAGAGCGGCGAGCTCGGTGGTCCCGGCGGCTGCTCGGGCTGGGTGACGGTGCTCGGGTCGACGGTGACGGCGATCTGGACCGGGCGGCCAAGTTCTTTGGAGAGCGCGTGGATCACCAGCGGCCGGAGCTTGGTCTCCAGGTGCTCCTTGACGAAGAGGTTGGGGGTGGCGATCAGCGCCGTGTTCTCCACCAGGCCGAGCGGCCTGGTCAGCCTGAGCCAGGCAAGCTGGCTTGCCGGAAGTCCCATCTCGGCGAGCCCGTCAAGGGATCGTGCCCAAACGTCCGCCAGATCCACATCAGTCACTATGGGCTCCCCTCGCCTCGCCGTATTACCCGAGCCCCGGGCCGAACCGACTCCCGACCACCAAACCGCAACTCGTTGTCCACAGGCTCGTCCACAAGGTGTGTACGTGCACCGCAGTGCGGTTTCCCCATCCCGCGACGGCAGCGGCCGTCGGGTGGCGATCTGAAGGTCTCGATTTTTCCACAGCCTAGGTCGCCGGCGGCAGCTCCGTTGTGGAAATCACCGTGTTGCCTGGCAGTGGACCCGGGAGAAGCTCAGTTTGACCTGTACGAGGATCGCCCTTACCGTTAACAAGCTGACCCATGCCACGTCGGCGGTGTCGCCGTGCCTGGCCAGGCTTGCGCTTGGCCGCGCGACGCATGGCATGTCCGCCCTTCATGAGGCATCGAAGCTTTCGAAACGACCTGGAGTTCCAGTGAGCAAGCGCACGTTCCAGCCGAACAACCGCCGACGGGCCAAGGTCCACGGCTTCCGTGAGCGTATGCGTACCCGTGCTGGCCGCGCCGTCCTTGCCGCGCGCCGCCGCAAGGGCCGCGAGCAGCTCTCCGTCTGAAAAGCGGCCGAGGGCTCCAGGATCCCTTCGGCTTGCAGGAGGGGTCGTGCTGCCGCAGCAGTCGCGGATGAGGAGCCCGGAGGAGTTCAAGCGCGTGCTGCGCTCGGGCCGGCGGGCCGGCGGCGCTACCCTCTCCGGGCACCTGCTGTTGCCCGCCGCAGGTCCCGTACCCGAGGACGCCAGTCCGAAGGTAGGCTTGGTTGTCAGCCGTGCGGTTGGCTCGGCGGTGGTTCGCAACCGGGTAAAGCGACGTCTCCGGGAACTGATGCGCAGGCGGCTCGCCTCGCTCCCCGGAGGTTGCCTGCTCGTGGTGCGTGCCCATCCGGCTGCCGCTGGTGCGCGCCAGGTGGATCTCGCCGCCGATCTCGACCTGGTGCTCGGACGACTGATGCGGCGGCAGGTTGGGGCGCTGCGCTAATGAGCGAGCTATCACCCGGGGGGACAACCCCTCGTGAGCCCTGCCTGCACGGACCGCGAGACGAGGTCGTGACCGCGGCTTCTGCCGCGCCCGGGACGCCGGAATCTACCGGGCCGTCACTGGCAGCGCGGGTCCTCATCGTTCCCGTGATCGGCTACCGTCGGTTCATCAGCCCCCTGCTTCCCCCGGTGTGCCGGTTCGCCCCCTCGTGCAGTGAGTACGCCCTTGAGGCGCTGCGGGTGCATGGCGCGGTGCGGGGACTGTGGCTGGCCGTGCGGCGGCTCGCCCGTTGCCACCCCTTTAACCCCGGCGGATACGATCCCGTGCCCCCACGGCCCCAAGGAGCTATCAGTTGTTGAGCTTTCTGAACCCGCTGTTCGATGCGGTCGCGTGGGTGATGATGCGCATCCACGCGGTGCTCTCGGTGCCGTTCGGCGCGTCGAGCGGTGTGACCTGGGGCCTGTCCATCGTCATCCTCGTGGTGTTCATGCGGCTCATCATGGTCCCGCTGTTCATCAAGCAGCGGAACTCCATGTGGAAGATGCAGTCGCACATGCCGCAGCTGCAGGAGCTCCGCAAGCGGTTCAAGAACGACAAGACGCGTCTCAACGAAGAGACGATGAAGTTCTACAAGGAGAACGGGATCAACCCGCTGGGCGGCTGCCTTCCGCTGCTCGCGCAGATGCCGGTCTTCTGGGCGCTGTTCAACGTGCTGCGGGCGATCGCGGAGTGGAAGCCCGGGCAGGTTCCGAAGTACGGGCTCACCCTCCCTGTCGTGGAGAGCGCGCAAAACGCGCGTATTTTCGGCGTGACGCTCTACGACAGCTTCCTGCACGCAAACACGGGCGAAAACTGGAGAGACCGGATCATCATCCTGGTGTTCGTGCTGGTCAGCGCGGCCACCACCTTCCTGACGATGAAGCAGAGTCAGCGGCGCGGCATGCTGAACCAGGCGCCCCCAGACCCGGACCAGCCGGGTGCCGCCGCGGCGCAGGCGATGTCGAAGAACATGATGTACATCGCGCCGTTCTTCGCGTTGTCCGGCCTGTACTGGCAGTTCGGCCTCGTCATCTACTGGGTCACCACCAACGTTTGGACGCTGGGGCAGCAGCACTTCCTGTTCCGCAAGCTTCCGGTGGTGGGGAGCGCTACCGTTGGTGAGTCCGCGGTTCAGGCGGCGTCAGGGAGTTCAGCGGCGGCCAAGAGCGGTACCTCAAGCACCAGCGCCAAGGCGGCGGCCAGGCCGGCCCGGCCGGCCCGGCCGGCTAGCTCCGCGGCGGCGAGCAAGAGCGCGTCCGGGTCTGCGACCACGCAGGCGCCCCGCGCGAAGGCGAGCGCCAACGGTTCCACGGCCGGCGGCGCCGCGAACGGCTCGAACGTGCTCCGGCGGTTCGGCCGGAGCAAGGAAGAGCCACAGGATGATGTCCCGGCCACTCCGCAGACCAAGGTCGTCCGGCAGCAACCGGTCCGGCAGGCGCGCAGCAAGCGCGGTAATTCCGGCAATTCCGGTAGTTCCGGCAAGAGGTGAGCGGCGATGGGCGATGGTTCAGGTGAGGGGGTCGGCACGGTGGTAGATCAGAAGCAGGAGCTGAGCAGCGTGATCGATAGCGACGACCTCGTCGAAGAAGCAGACGATGATCTGGATGACGTGGCCGACGACGAGGAAGACGACGAGGAAGACGACGACGAGGAAGACCTGAGCTCGCTCGAGGAGGAAGGCGAGATCGCCGCCGACTACATCGAGGGACTGCTCGACATCGCCGATCTCGACGGCGACATCGACATGGACGTCGAGGGCGACCGGGCGATCGTGTCGGTCGTTGGCGCGACGCTCGATGAGCTCGTCGGCGACGACGGTGAGGTGCTCGAGGCGCTGCAGGAGCTGACCCGGCTTGCCGTCCATCGCAAGACCGGCTCACGGGCCCGGCTCATGCTTGACGTCGGGGGGTTCCGCGCCAAGCGGCGGGCCGACCTCGCGGAACTCGGCAGTTCCGTAGCCGCGGAGGTGTCGCGGACCGGGGAGCCTAAGAAGCTGCGCGCCATGTCACCGTTCGAGCGGAAGATCATCCACGATGCTGTCGCGCTCGCCGGGCTGCGGAGTGAGTCGGAGGGCGAGGAGCCGAACCGGCGCGTGGTGGTCTTCCCGGTCGGCTGAGGCGGGTCATGGTGGCCGCGGAAGTGCCTGCCGGGGCGGCCGACGTTTTCGGTGGCGCGTTTGACCAGGCGCGCCGCTACGCGGAGCTGCTCGCGACCGATGGAGTCACCCGCGGGCTTATCGGTCCGCGGGAGACCGATCGCCTGTGGGACCGGCATCTGCTCAACTGCGCCGTGGTGACCGAGCTGTTGCCGGAGAACGGCCGGCTGGTCGACATCGGGTCGGGTGCCGGGCTGCCGGGGATCGTGCTCGCGATGCTGCGCCCGTCGCTGGAGGTCACGCTGCTCGAGCCACTGCTGCGGCGAGCGGTTTTCCTTGAGGAGTGCGTTGCCGAGCTAGGGCTGGCGAACGCCACGGTGCTGCGGGCCCGGGCGGAAGACAAGGGGGCCGCGCAACTGCGGGCGGATATCGCCACCGCGCGGGCGGTCGCGCCGCTCGACCGGCTGGTCGGCTGGGCGGCCAGGCTGCTGCGTCCCGGCGGGCAACTGCTGGCGATTAAAGGGCAGTCAGCGGAAGCCGAGCTTGCCGCCGCCGGGCCGGTTCTTTCCCGCCTGGGCGTGCGGAGTGCGGAGGTTCTGCAAGCCGGTCACGGTAGTGTCGTATCTGCGACAACGGTTGTCCGTGTCGTCATGGGAGGACACGGCCGAGAGGAGCGGGCAGGTGCTCAGCGCAGCCGGCGTGGGGTGGCCTGACGGGGGATCGGCTCCGATGCCATATGTGACCGGGCTTGGGTGGCCCGCAGCGCAACCCCGATTTACGTCGTCTCAATCCCCTGAGCAGGCCTCGAGTGAGCGGGGCGCGGAGGGTACTTCGGTGAACGGTCAAGAGGATCTGTCCCTCCCGGGTTCGGACCGGGTCCGCAACGCGCTGGCGGCGGCGGTTTCACGTGGAACACCGGATGTGATAGCGAGCACGGGCGAGATGAGCAGCGCCCTCAGCAGCGGAGGAGATCGGATGTCGGCGGATCCTGTGGTGCCCGACGCGGAGGTCGTGGTGCCCGACGCCCCGATAACTCCGGGGGATACGCCGATCGCTCGCGCGGCCGAGGCGGCCGTCGGCGTCCGCGGCGGCCTCAAGCGCGAGCCCTGGCCGCGACCGAGCCGGTGCCGGATCATGACCATCGCCAACCAGAAGGGCGGCGTCGGCAAGACGACGTCCGCGGTGAACCTGGCGGCAAGCCTGTCGCAACACGGCATCCGGGTCCTCGTGGTGGACCTGGACCCGCAGGGGAATGCCTCCACCGCCCTGGACATCGATCACCACGTCGGACGCGACTCGGTCTACAACGTGCTCGTCGAGGAGCACCCGCTTTCCGAGATCGTGACCGAGGTCGAGGGCATGCCGGGGCTGTACTGCGCGCCGGCCACCATCGACCTGGCCGGCGCTGAGATCGAGTTGGTGCCGATGGTGGCCCGCGAACAGCGCCTGGCGCGTGCC
>Ga0265342_10000796_pt1 | contig 31849 bp, 27 predicted proteins | sample 4CB327metaG_FD_203125 | JGI IMG/M metagenome (GOLD analysis project Ga0265342, IMG submission 203125) | Rhizosphere microbial communities from Carex aquatilis grown in University of Washington, Seatle, WA, United States - 4-CB3-27 metaG | ecosystem: Host-associated > Plants > Roots >... | reverse complement strand
TGGCCGGCGGCGATCCGTTTCCTTCGCGTCGACCGCAACTATCGCGTGCGCGAGAAGGACCAGCCCGCGGGCTACGTCCTCTTCGATCTGCCCGAGAACAAGCGCACCTACCGCGCGGCGCTGGAGATGGTGAAGACCACCGACGACGACGGGCGCGTGGCGACGCAGATCACCTGCACGATCAACGACCTGCCGCGCCGCTACGAATCGACCTTGCTCGAGCAGCTGGCCGCCAAGGTCGGCGACGAGCGCGGCCCGCCGCCCGCGCCCAAGCCGCCGGTCGCTGGCGAGGCGCCGCCCAAAGACAGTAAGCCCGACTCGAAGCCCGAGCCGAAGCCCGACGACGGCGATCTCAGCCAGCTGCCGAAGCCGCCGACCTGGGGACCGCCGCCGCGTTAGCCGTGGCGGGACGGCCGAGCCCGAGGCCTAGCCGAGCTCGACGAGGGGAGCGCCCTCTTCCACCGACTGGCCTTCCTTGATCAGGATCGCGGTGACCTTGCCTTCGGCGGGCGACTCGACCGGCATCTCCATCTTCATCGACTCGAGGATCACGACGGTCTGTCCCTCGGTGACGGTGTCGCCGACCTTGACTTCGATCTTCCACACCGTGCCGGTGATGTGCGCATTCACGCTCGTGGCCATGAGAGGCCGACAGTATCACGGGCGAGCCGCGGGCATCGACGCTGCCATGTGAAAGGCGAGCTGCTCTTCGGCGTACCGATGTTCGACGCCGCGGATACAGCGAAGGCGCGCGTCGCAGGAGAGGTGGCAGGCGGGCGCCGTGCGCCGGCGCGCGTGGCAGTCGGCGACGGAGAAACCGGTGAGGCGGACGGCGCCCGCCGGGCACGCCGCCACGCACGGCGCGGGGCAGCCCGCGCACCCGTCGCCGAGCCGCGTCGCGGGCACGACGTCGCTCCAGTCGCCCGCGAGGGCGATGAGCGCGCGATAGGCCCACCAGGGACCGAGCTCGGGATGAATCTGCAAGCCCAGCGGTCCCGGTCCGCCCAGGCCCGCCGCGCGGCCCAGGCGCTGGAACGGCAGCGCCGGAACGCTCTCGGTGAACGGAAAGTAGGTCCGATACGCGACACCGGCGGCACCCAGCGTCTCGACGGCGGCGGCGTCGACCGCTGCGCGCGTGAAACGATCGAGCGGGTTGCGCGCGCCGTCGGCCGCCTCGGGAGCGGCACGAAAGCGCTGGAAGAGCGCGCGCCCGCCGCTGGCGACGATGATCGCGCCGACGGGATCGCCGGCGCCCGGCGCTCCTTCACCGAGGAGGCCGCGCAAGCGCAACGCCGGCGCCACCGGCGCGCATGCCCCGTCGAAGGCCTCTTCGGACAGGGGCATCAGCACGTCCAGACCCCGCGCCCCAAGAGCGGCGCCAAGCGCGGTCGACACCCGGCGACGCCCGCCGGCGTCGTTGAACGCCGGCCGAAGCCCCGCGAAGTCGTCGATATCATCCGGCGGCGACATGGCTAGCCGCGCGGCCGGCGCGCTACCTCAGCTGGAACGGGTACGGCGTCGTCAAGCCGTCCGACGGCGGGAAGCTCGCGGTCTTCACCGCCTTCTCGACGCACGTGCCGGTCGGCGTCCCTGCGAACTTGCCGCTGACCGTGGCCGACGAGACCTTGCCGCTCTTCGCGATCACCACGGAGACCATCGCCATGCCCGGGACCTTGAACTGGTTGTAGCAGTCATTGATCTTGGGCTTGATCCCATTCATACCGGCCACGATCGCGCGCGATGAGAGCGGCCCCGCCGCCTCGGCAGGCGCCGCCGGCGCCGCTCGGCGCGGCGCGGGGGCGTCGTCGTCGGACGACGGCGCCGCCCGTCGGGGCTTCTTGCCCTGCAGCGCGTTCTCGAGCAGATCGTCGAGCGATCCCTTCGCCGGCCCCTTCTTCTCGGGCTCGGGTGCCGGTGCGGTTACCGTCGCCGCGGCCTTGCCGCCGCCTTCCGCGGACGCTGCGCCCTTCTTGTCCTTGCCACCCCCCTTGCCGCCCTTCTTCTCCTTGCCGCCGCCCTTCTCGTGCTTGGTGCCGTCGCCCACGGCCTTCGCGCCCTCCGTGCCCGGCGCGCCTTCGCGCGGCGGCAGGTTCTCGTCGGGAATGCCGGGCGCCGCGGCCGGAGCGGCCGGCTTGGGCGCCACCGCGACCGCCGTGGGCGGTGGAGCGGGTGCGGGTACCGGAACCTGCTCGACCACCGTCACCGGCTTGGTCGTGAGGATCTTGTACGCCATCACGCCGATGCCGAGCACCAGGAGCACCATCCCGCCGATGACGCCGTAGATCCACTTCGGCGGCCCGCTCTGCGTCGGCATCGGCAGCAGCACCGGGGCCGCCGCCGAGAACGATCCGAACGTCGGCAGGTCATCGCCGAGACCGCTGCTTCCACCCGCGCCGCCCGAGACGTTCGGTGCGCCCAGCGTGGTCGCCGCCATCGCGCGGATGTCGATCAGACCCGAGCCCTCCGACGATCCGTTGCCATTGGACACCGGCGCCGACGCCTTGGGCGCCGCCGACGGCATCGCCAGCTGCTGAAGATTCGCCAGCGAGAAGAGCACCGAGTTCTCGTGCCGCTGCGCCGTCAGGTTCTCGACACGACCGCCGTCGTGGTTCGCGGCCGGCGCGCGACGCCCGTCGTCGGTGGATGCGCTGGACACTGCCGCGTGCGACGCGAAGAGATCGCCGCCGCCACCGCCGCGAGCCGCCATCGGGGCGCCGAAGCCGTCGTCGTGCTCGGCGCTGGCGCGGCCCACACGCGCGGGGCTGACCGCCGCCGCGCTGGCCGAGGCCGCGTCGATCGCGCTGAAGAGGCCGCCACCACCGCGAGCGGGCGCGGGAGCCGGCGCCGACGACGCGACCATCGCCTCGTCGACCTGGACTTGAGCCGAGTCACCGCGGGCGAGCGGCGCGCTGTCGGTGAACAGATCGCCGGGGCCGCCGGCGACGTCGGTCGGCTGGGCGCCCGGTGAGGCCGTGTCGGCGAACTCGGGAACCGTCGACAGCTTCAGCCAGTCGGCGAGCCCCTCTTTCCACACATACGTCTCGCCGTTGATCTCGCCGCGGCCGAGACGCGCGCGAATCTCCGCTTCGGGGAGCGGGCCGACCTGTTCGCCTTCGACGACCAGGTGCCAGCCGCCAGCCTCACTCGCCGCGGCAGCGGGAGCGGCCGCGGCGTCGGCGGTGCCACGCACCACGATGATGTGGCTGCACTTCTTGCAGCGGATCTTGAAGACCTTGCCCCGAACCTTGTCGTCGGAGATTGAGTACTTCGTCGCGCAGGAATCACAAACGATCTTCATTTACCCCTCGTTTACCCTAGCTCGGTCGCAGACATCGGTCGCTGACTCCGCGGCCCACGAGCCTCGGGCTCGAAACGGCTTTCGATTATATTTGTCCCGACTTGCGGGCGCAAGCGTCGGCACGATGGTTTGCAAGGCGTTTCAGCGATTTACGAAGCTGACACGTAACGTCGGCAAATATCGCAAACGACTTTACCTACACGCGCGGGCACGGCAGGAGTCCGGTCGAGATCAGGCGACGCCGTCATTGCGCGCGCGCCTCGCCCTGGCTTCGGAGTCTGGCTTGCGGTTTTTCACGCGGATAATTTCGGCGAACCCCCAGCGCCGGGCGTACGAATCGAGGGCAGCGGGCGATAGACCCACCAGATCGACCGCGACCCGCTTGCCGGCGGCTCGTAGCTCATCGGCATGACGAAGCGCCGCGCTTGCGGGGCCCGCGATGAGAACCCCCGCCGGGCCGCCGCTGGTCGCGAGCCCGCCATTTCCCGAACCGCCTCCCGCGGCGGCGCCGTTCGCCTGCGCCTGGCTCGCGTGCGCCGCCTCGAGCGCCGCAGCCGCGACCTCGACATCGACGGCGAATCCCACGGCGGGGCTCGGGCGCCCGTAGCGGCCGAGCAGATCATCGTACCGGCCGCCGCCGAGCACGGCCTGCCCTGCCCCTTCGGCATAACCCTGGAAGCGCAGGCCGGTGTAGTAGTCGAAGCCGCGCACTTCGCCGAGATCGATGTGCAGCCGCGCCGGGATCTGGCGCTCCTCGACGGCCGCGACGATCCGCGCCAGGTCGGCGAGCGCACGGCGCACGCCGTCGGACGGCGCCTGCTTGATCGCCTTTTGCAGGATCGACGGCGGCCCCGAGAGCTCGGGCAAGAGCGCCGCGAAGCGCGCCGCCGCCTTCGAGCCGCGCGCGCCACGCAGCAACGATTCCAGCCCGGCGCCGTCGCGCTTGGCGATGCGGCCGCGCACCTCCTCCGTGGCCTCGGGCGACAGCTCCAGAGCGCCCAGCACTTCACGCGCGAGGCCCAGGTGCCCGAGATCGATCGTCGGCGAGGCGAGACCGGTCGCCGCGAGCGCCGCCGCCGCGAGCGCGATCACCTCGGCATCGCCGTGCGGCCCGGCGACGCGCGCGAGCTCGACGCCGGCCTGGATCAGCTCGCGCTGGCCGCGCGCGCCGCGCTCGAGCCGGACGACCGTCCCCTCGTAACAAAGCCGCACGGGGCCGGGCTCGTCATGAAAGCGCGTGGCGATGAGCCGCGCGATCTGCGGCGTGATGTCGGGGCGCAACGCCACCACCTGGCCCGAGCTCGGCTCGACGAAGCGGATCGCGGCCGCTCGCCCCGATGTGCCCAGACCCAGCGCCAGCACGTCTTCGTACTCGAACGCCGGCGTGATGACGCGCGAGAACCCCCAGCGCTCGAACACGCCGAGCAAGGTCTCGGCGATGCGGCGCCGCTCCGCCGCCGCCCGGGGCGCGAAGTCGCGCATCCCGGTCGGCAGCCGCAAGGTCGGTGAATCGCTCGGCACGAATCAGGACGGTTTCACGGCGTTGCGAACGATGCCGTCCTTGAGGTAGCCGACGAACACTTCGGCCAGCTCGATGGCGACCTTTTCCTGAGCCTCGCGCGTCGACGCGCCCAGGTGCGGGCTGGCGATCAGGTTCTCGTGCGCGAACAGCGGCGCCGGCTCCGGCGGCTCCTTGCCGAACACGTCGAGCGCCGCGCCCGCGAGCTGTCCGGACTTCAGCGCCTCGAGCACCGCCTCTTCATTGACGATGCCGCCGCGCGCGCAGTTGATCAGGTACGAGCCCTTCTTCATGCGCGCGAACGTCGCCGTGTCGAACAGGTTCTTCGTCTCGGGGGTCAGCGGCACGTGCAGCGTGATGAAGTCCGACTTCGTGATGACGTCGTCGAGCGAGGCCAGCTTGACGCCCGCGGGAAGACCCGACTCCGCCTTCATGATCGGGTCGTAGCCGATGACCGACATCTTGAGGCCGACGCCGCGCTCGGCGGCCTGCCGCCCGATGTTGCCCAGGCCGATCACGCCCAGCGTCTTGCCGGCGATCTCGACGCCCATGAACTTCTTCTTCTCCCAGATCCCCTGGCGCATGGTCTCGGCGGCCTGCGGGATCTTGCGCGCGAGCGCGAACATCAAGCCGATCGCCATCTCCGCCGCGGCGGCGGCGTTGCCCTGCGGCGTGTTGATGACCAGCACGTTCTTGGCGGCGGCCGCCTTCACGTCGATGTTGTCGACGCCGACACCCGCGCGCCCGATGATCTTCAGCGAGCCGGGGTTTTCGAGGATGGCCGCGGTGACCTTGGTCGCCGAGCGGATCCCCAGGCCATGGTACTGGCCGATGATCGACGCCAGCTCCTCGGGTTTCAGCCCAACCTTGACGTCGACGGTGAACCCGGCTTTTTGCAGGATCTCGACCGCGCGCTTGGACATGTCATCGGCAATCAGGACTCGGATCGAATCGGACATTTTCTCTTCTCCTCCAGATGAACGACGGCGATGAACGACTTCAGGATCAACTCTTGCGTGATTCGGAGAACGTCGCCTGCGCGGCGGCCACCCCCGACCCCGGCTTGATGCGGTAACCGAGATCCGAGAGCGTCATCTCCAGGCCCGAGATCGCGGTGATGATGTCGAACTCGCTGTAGTAGCCGATGTGCGCGATGCGGACGATCTTCCCCTTGAGGTGATCCTGTCCACCCGCGATGGTGATGCCGTAGCGCACGCGCATCTGCCGCACGACCGCCGAGCCGTCGATGCCGCTCGGCACGCGGATCGCGGTCACCGCGTTGGTCGGCGTCGCCGCGAACAGCTCCAGCCCGAGACCGCCGGCCGCGGTGCGCGTGGCGCGCGCGAGCCGATCGTGGCGGTTGAAGATCCCCTCGAGCGTCTCTTCCTTGAGCATGCGCAACGATTCCTGCAACCCGACGAACAACGTCACCGCCGGCGTGAAGCAGGTCTCGCCTTTTTCCTGGCTCTTTCGCTCGCGCGCGAGGTCCAGGTAAAAGCGCGGCAGGTTCGAGCGCTCGTTGGCTCTCCAGGCTTTCTCCGACACGCCGACCATCGCCAGCCCCGGCGGCAGCATCAAGGCCTTCTGCGAGCCGAGGCACACGACATCGAGGGCCCAGCGATCCATCGGCACGTCGAAGACGCCGATCGCGGTGATCGCGTCGACGCACAGGAGCACGTCGGGGCGATCGCGGACGACCTTGGACAGTCCCTCGATGTCGTGCTTGACGCCGGTCGAGGTCTCGGACGCGGTCGCGTAGACCGCGCGGATCGACGGATCTGCGTCCAGCGCCGCGGCGACCACGGCCGGGTCGACGCTCTTGCCCCACTCGACATCGATGTTGTGGACGGCGAGACCATAGGCGTGAGCGATGCGGCCCCAGCGCTCGCCGAACTTGCCGCCGCGGATCACCAGGACCTTGTCGCCGTGGCGCAGGAAGTTGGTGACCGCCGCCTCCATCGCGATCGTGCCCGAGCCGGTCAGCTGCAGGACCGTCTGCTTGGTCTGGAAGAGCCACTTCAGCCCTTCCTGGGTCTCCTTCAAGCACTCGTTGAAGGCCGGCGCGCGGTGGTACAGCACCGGCCGCGCCATCGCGAGCAGCACGCGCTCCGGCACGGGCGTCGGTCCGGCGGTGAGGAGGTACTGTTTCATTGCGCGTGACGGCCGACGAACGGCCGCTCGTGGTTCTATTACAACTTCCTCGTCAAACCAATGAGATCGTTTTTACCCGCCGGAGTATGTTCGAAACGACCCGATGTCCCTCGCCCAATTCTCCGACGTCACCTTCGGTTATCCTGGCACAGAGATCCTGACCGGCGCTTCGATGCTCATCCGTCCCGGCGAGCGCATGGCGCTCCTCGGCCCCAACGGCACCGGTAAATCGACCGCGCTGCGCTTGCTCGCCGGGGATCTGGAAGCGGACGGCGGCGACGTGCGCGTGCTCGGGCGCGCCAGCGTCGCCTACCTGCGCCAGTCGCAGGAGTTCGCGGGCGCGGGCACGCTGATGGATGCGCTGCTCGAGCCGTTCGCCGCGCTGCAAGCGCTGCACGACGAGATGACGGCGATCGAGCACCGCCTCGGCGAGGCGAGCCCCGCCGAGGTGCAGCGCTACGGCGAGCTGCAAGAGCGCTACATGCGCGAGGGCGGCTACGATCTCGAGTCGCGCGTGCGACGCCTCACCGCCGACGTCGGCTTCAGCGAGGCCGACCTTGGCCGTTCGGTGTCGACGCTGTCCGGCGGCGAGCGCGGGCGCCTGGAGCTGGCGAAGGTGCTGGTGCGCCAGCCGGACTTGTTGCTGCTCGACGAGCCGACCAACCACCTTGACCTGGCGGCGATCGAGCGGCTCGAGAGCTTCCTGGCCGACTACCCGGGCGCGTTCATTCTGGTATCGCACGACCGCGCGTTCATCCGCGCCGTCTGCCGCGAGATCGTCGAGCTCGAGAACGGCAAATTCGTTCGCTATCCGTTCGGCTACGACAAGTACGTCGTCGAGCGCGACGCGCGCCTGGAACGCGCGCGCGTCGAGTACGAGCGGCAGAAGGAGCACGTCGACAAGACCGAGGACTTCATCCGCCGCAACCTCGCGGGACAGAAGACCAAGCAGGCGCAGAGCCGGCGCAAGATGCTGGAGAAGCTGGAGCGTCTCGAGCGCCCCGAAGACCACTGGGAGTATGCCGGGAAGATCGGCCTCCAGTTCTCGGCCGGCGACGATCTCGGCAGCAAGGAGACGATCCGCGCGCCGCACATCACGGTCGGCTATCGCGACGCCGCGACCGGGACGGACGCCGCGGTCTTGCGCGACGTCACGGTCAACATCTACCGCGGCGACAAGGTTGGCATCGTCGGCCCCAACGGCGCTGGCAAGTCGACGTTGCTGAAGACGCTGATCGGCGTGCTGCCGCCGCTTGCGGGCAAGGTCGAGACCGGCACGGGCGTGCGGATCGGCTACTTCGATCAGAAGCTGGGCACCCTCAGTGAAGAGCTGTCGCTCATCGACGAGATCCGCACCGTGCGCGCCGATCTCTCACCCGAGGCGGTGCGCAGCTACCTGGCGAAGTTCCGCTTCTTCGGCGACGACCCCTTCCGCACCGTGCGCGGCCTCTCGGGCGGCGAGCGCAGCCGGCTGGCGATGGCGAAGATCATGCTGTTCCCGCGCAACGTGCTGGTGCTCGACGAGCCGACCAACCACCTCGACATCCCGGCGCGAGAGACGCTCGAAGGCGCGCTGGCCGCCTACGAAGGGACGCTGCTCGTCGTCAGCCATGACCGCTATTTCCTCGACCGCATCTGCACGCGCCTGCTGGTCATCGAAGGGACGTCGCTGGATGCGCACCTCGGCAACTACTCGGACTGGCGGCGGCGCAAGCGCGAGGAGGCCTCCCGGGCCGTCGCGGCGGCGGAGAAGGCCGCGGCGGTGGAAGCGCGCAGCAAGCCGGCGGTCATGACCTTGCCGCCGTCATCGGCGGAGTCGGAAGCGACGCGCGCCGCTAGCAAGGAGCGCGACCGCGAGCGGCGCCGCCTCGAGCGCCGCGTGGAAACGCTGGAGGCGGATGTGGGCAAGCTGGAAGCGGAGCTCCTTGCCGTGCGGCAAGAGCTGGCCGGCGATCACGCCGGCGATTGGCAGAAGCTGCACACGCTGGCCGATCGCGAAAGGGAGCTCGACGCGTTGCTCGCGCGCCGCGTGGCGGAGTGGGAGGCGGCCAGCACGGCGCTCGCAAACATCTAGCTCGGACCTCGAAGGGGTCTGAACCTCCGCGATGACCCCGCAAGGACAATAATCGTGATGGCGCGCGCGCGACGCCTCAAGACCGGCGCATCGCCTACCGATTGATCCTCATGTAGCGCCCTCGATTCTGCCTGATTGCTTCGGTAGAATGCGAGTATAGGTTTCGCATGTAACCGGATCTGGACAGAGCTTCTTTTTTCGCCGGAGGTCACCCGGATGCGTTGGGCCGGAGTTTCTGTTTTCGCCCTGGCGGTCGCGGCCGCAAGCTGCGCCGGGCGAAAGACCACGGTGGCAAGTGCGGCGAGCGTGCCGTCGTCCACGGAGGTCGCGGGGATCTGGGACGGTGTCGTACGCGCGACCATCAGCGAAGGGATGGGCACCGGCGACACGCGCATCGAGAAACAGGAGTGGCACCTCGCACAGTCCGGCGGGGCGATCAGCGGGTACTACATCGCGGCGCTCACGTTCGTGTCGGGTGACGGCCGGCCGTACGTGTGCAGCCGCCAGCCGCAGTTCTCGGCCGTGCAGCGCTACGATATCTCCGGCACGATCCGCGCCGGCGTCGATGGCGTCGTCGAGATCCAGGAGATCGCGCAGAAGTCGGCCGAGGGCCGCTGCGATCCCGGCAACCGCCGCCTGCTCCACTACGAGGGCAAGGTGCAGGGCGACGTGCTGACCCTGGTCGTGAACGGCCAGCAGAAACAGACGCTCTATCGCAGCCGCGCCAACGACGATCGCGCCAGCGCCGCCGACTTGTCGACCACGAACGCGGGCGCGACGGCGACGGCGACCGAATCACCGTTCCCGAGCCTGGGCGACGGGCCGAAGCCGCCGCTCACCAACGCGTCACCCACCGACGTGAGCGGGCTCTGGATATGGGAGCATCAGGGCACCGCGCCCGGCGGCGACGAGAAGCAAGAGCGTGAGGAATGGCACGTCACGCAGGAGGGCGCGAAGCTCACCGGCTACTATGATCGCGTCGTGCGCCAGATCTCGGTCGACGGTCACGCCTACCGGTGCAGCATGTCGCTGGAGTTCGAGATCGCCACCCGCTACCGCATCAACGGCGAGGTGCGCGGTAACCAGGTGATCATCTACGAGAACTCGTTCGAGATCCTCGAGCCCAACGCCTGCGACAACGGCAAACGCCGCCTCGACGCCTACGAGGGCCAGGTCACGTCCGAGGAGCTGCGCCTGGTCTGGGGCGTGGGAGGCCAGGTCCTGCACCGCCCCCACCCCGACGTTCCCACGCAGCGGTTCTAAGCCGCTCGGTGTGTGCGGATCTAAGCAGCGACGGCCGACGATCCGACCTGCTGGCTATGCGGGGGCTGCGCTCCGGTGCTCACATAGGAACAAACTATGCCCCGCTCCGGTGCTCGCCCCCGCTACGCCATCAGGCCGGTTGTCGGCCGCCTTCTAAGCGAACTTGAAATTCGCGGCCCGGCGGTGCAATCCCGCCGCTCCAGCTTGACTAGGACTGCCCGCTATTTTTTCAACTCAGCGTCGATCAGCTCTTTGAACTTGTCGGCGGGCTGGGCGCCGACCAGGCGCGTGCCGTTGATGAAGAAGGTCGGCGTACCGGTGGCGCCGACGGCGGCGCCCTCCTTCGCATCGCTGTCGACCTTGTCCTTGAACTTGCCGCTGTCGAGCGCCGCCGTGAACTTGTTCATGTTGAGGCCGAGCTCCTGCGCGTACCTCTCCAGCGACGCGCGGTCCAGCGCCTGCTGGTTCGCGAACAGCTTGTCGTGCATTGGCCAGAACTTGCCCTGCTCGTTGGCCGCCAGCGCCGCCTCGGCCGCCAGATGCGCCTTGTCATGGAAGGGCAGCGGCAAGTTGCGGAACGCGATCTTGATCTTGCCCTTGTACTGATCCTCGATCTCTTTCAGGGTCGGGTTCACGCGCCCGCAGAACGGGCACTGAAAGTCGCTGAACTCGACCACCGTCACCTTGGCCGACGCCGGCCCCTTGACCGGCGCGTCGCCGATCTTGATGTCGACCTTGGCCGGCGGCGCCTCGGGTGCGCCCGACGGCGACGGCGCGGGCGGCGGCGTCAACGCCGCCTGCTCCATCAGCTTCTGGTAGACGTCCTTGAGCGGCGTCCCCTTCTTCACCAGCTCGTCGGCCTTCTTGATCTCCTCGTCGATGATCTTCTGAAACTCGGGAAATGGCTGCGCGCCGACGATCTGCCGCCCGTTGATGAAGAAGGTCGGCGTCCCGCTCGCGCCGACCGCCGAGGCCAGCTTCTGGTGCTCGGCGATCTCCTCCTTGATCTTGGGATCGTCCATATCCTTCTTGAACTTGGACATGTTGAGCCCGATCTCCTGGGCGTACTTCTCCAAGTTCGCGCGCTCGAGCGCCGTGTTGTTGTCGTACATCTTGTCGTGCATCGGCCACGCCTTGCCCTGGCGATGCGCGGCCTGGAACGCCTGCGCGGCCTCCATGGCGTGCTCGTGGAACGGCAGCGGCTGGTTGATGAACACGATCGCCACGTCGTTCGGGTACTTCTGCAAGATCTCCTTCACCGTTGGCTCGACGCGCTTGCAGAACGGGCACTGAAAGTCGCTGAACTCGGCGATGGTCACCTTGGCCGCCTTGGGCCCGGTGCGCGGCATCGTCGCGGTGAGCGGCACCTTGTGCGACGCGGCCGCCGGCGCTGCGGCGGCCGCCGCGGGCGCGCCGGGCGCGGGCTTCTGCCGGTCGTCGATCGCGGCGAGAATCTCGCCGATCCCCTTGCCCTGCTTCGAGAGGTCGAGCGCCAGCTTGGCGAGACCGGGGCTGCGCGGGCAGTTCGGATCCTTCTTCACGCAGGTCGCGATCGAGCCCATGTTGCAGCCGCACTCGCAGTTGCGCTCGTTCATCGCCTGCAACGCGGTCGTCTTCTGACCGTCGTTCATCCCGTCGAAGCTGATGCCGGCGACCGACGTCAGGTCGGTTTCCTTCAACCAGCCGCTCGGGAACTCGGTCTGGCTCTTGTAGACCTTGGCGGGCTGCTTGGCCGCGGCCACGGCGGACGGCGTCTCGGCCGTCTTGGGCTCGGCGGTCGCGGTCTCGCGCCCTCGCCCGGCGCCGGTCTCGCGGCCAACGAGAAACCCTACCGCCAGGCCGGTCACGAGCGGCCAGACGGTTGCACCCCAGTTTCGCGACGATTCATTTTCACGCGCCATGGCGTGAGCTTATACATCAACGTCGGCGATTCCTCACGTGGGCGCGCTCGCGCCCGCGCCGGCGGCCCGCGGCGAGCGCCGAACAAGGCGCCAAGGACGCTATTCGTCCTGGTCGTCGTCGTCGCGAGCCGAGCGGCGCGACGTGCGCGGCTCGAAGTCGAGCTCGCCGGCGAGCATCTCGTCGAGGATCTCGTCGACCGAGCCGGCGTGGCAGTCACGGCGCAACTCCTCGCGCTCGAACTCTTCGAAGGTCCGGTAGATCTTCTGATCGTCGTCGTCGCGTCCCATGTTCGTCTCCTGGCTGAAGTCGGTCCCAACAAACAAACTTCACATGTAGGTTCAGATAATACCCACACCCACAGACGGTCAAATTTTTCGCTCATCCGTTCTCCGCCAGGCCAGAGGTGAGTATTCGGAGTGCGGAGGGGGTTTGATAGGATTCCCGCGCACCATGGGACGCATCATCGCGGTCGCAAACCAAAAGGGGGGCGTGGGTAAGACCACGACCGCCGTGAACCTGGCGGCGTCGCTGGCGGCGGCCGAACGGCGGGTTCTGCTGGTCGACATCGATCCGCAAGGGAACGCCAGCTCGGGCCTCGGGTACGCCCGCACCGAGGAGGGGACACCGACGGTCTACGACCTGCTGGTCGATGATCGTCCCGTCGGTGAAATCATCCGCAAGACCGAGCTGCCATTACTGGACCTGATCCCGGCGCGCGCCGATCTGGCCGGCGCCGAGATCGAGCTCGTCGCCCTGCCCGACCGCGAGACCCGACTTCGCCGCAGCCTGCGCACCGCCGCCGCCGACTACGACTTCGTGTTCATCGACACGCCGCCGTCGCTGGGCCTGCTGACGCTGAACGCGCTCTCATCGGCGGACGGCGTGCTGGTGCCGCTGCAGTGCGAGTACTACGCGCTCGAGGGCCTGAGCGACCTGCAGACCACCATCGATCTCGTCGGGCGGTCACTGAACCCCGGGTTGAGCATCGAGGGTATTGTGCTGTGCATGGTCGACAATCGGCAGAACCTGACCGAGCAGGTCGCCAACGAGGTGCGCGCCCACTTCGACGCGCGCGTTTACCAGACCACCGTGCCGCGCAACGTGCGCCTGTCGGAGGCGCCGTCGTTCGGCAAGCCGATCATCCTCTACGACATCGCATCCAAGGGGGCGAAGAGCTACCTGGAGCTGGCGCGCGAGTTCTTGTCGCGGCAGACCGACGCGACATCGTCCGCGGCGGCGAGCGGCACGAGATGAGTCCAATCAAATGAGCACGATCAAGCGCAAGGCGCTGGGCCGAGGGCTGGCGGCGCTGATCCCGGGTGCGTCCCCGCTGGCGGTGGCGGCGCACGCGCCGACGTCGACGTCGACGTCGACGTCGGCCGGCGGAGGCGGCCTGCAGAACGTCGCGATCGAGGAGATCCACCCCTCGCGCGACCAGCCGCGCAAGATGTTCGACGAGACGCGCATCGAGGAGCTGGCGTCGTCGATCCGCGCGCAGGGGGTGATCCAGCCGCTGGTCGTGCGAAAGCGCGAAGCGGGCGGCTACGAGCTGATCGCCGGCGAACGGCGCTGGCGCGCGGCGCAGCGAGCCGGCCTGCACGAGGTGCCCGCGGTGATCCGCGACGTGGTCCCGACGCGCGCCTTCGAAATGGCGATGGTCGAGAACCTGCAGCGCGAGGACCTGAACCCGATCGAGGAGGCCGCCGGCTACCAGCGGCTGATCGCCGAGCTCGGCTACACCCAGGAATCGCTGGCCGCGCGCGTGGGCAAGGACCGCACGACGATCACCAATGCGCTGCGGTTGCTGCGGTTACCGGAAGAGGTGCGCAATCTGGTGATCGACGGCCGCGTCTCGATGGGCCACGCGCGCGCGCTGCTGGGCCTCGAGTCGACGGATTCGATGGTGCGCCTGGCGCGGCGGGTCGCCGCGCGCGAGATGTCGGTGCGCCAGGTGGAGGGACTGGTGCGGCGCGAGCGCGAAGACGGCAGCAACGGCGCCGGCAATGCGCCGCCCGCGCGTCCGTCCGCGTCGGCGCGCGATCTGGCCGAGCGCCTGTCACGCGGAATTGGCGTGCGGGTCAAGGTCGTCGAGGCGGGGCCCGGTCGCGGCCATCTCGAGTTGCACTACAGCTCGCTCGACGAGCTCGATACGCTGATCGGACGCCTGCTTCCCTCATGACCCACCCGAGCTCCACCGACCACCGGCGCAACGCGCGGGTCCCGATCGCATTGGAGCTGGAGTACCGCTCCGCGGGCGCGTTCCTGGTCGCGTACACGACCAACCTGTCCAAGGGCGGCATCTTCGTCGACACCAGCGCGCCGCTTCCGATCGGCACCGTGGTCTGGATGCGGCTGCGCGCGCCCAACACGCCGGTGTGCGAGCTGCATGGAACCGTGGCGTGGCTGCGTCCGGAGTCGACCGGGCCGGGACAACCGGCGGGCATGGGCATCGTGATCGACACCGCGGCCGAGCAGTACGGCGCGGTCGTCGACGAGATCGCGTTCAGCTTCACGGGCATCCAGATCCTGCTCGGCACGGGCGAGGCGGCGCCGCGCGCGATTCTCAGCCGCTACCTGCGCTCGGTGCTCGCCTGCCGGATCATCGACTACGACTTCATCATGCGGCCCGAGGGGCTGCCCGACAGCATCGACCTGGCGGTGATCGACCTCGACTCGTCCGGGCCCGAGGGCGCGCAGTTGATCCAGACCTTGCGGTTCGACGCGCGCACGTCGACGACGCCGATCATCGCCCTCGGGCAGCTGGAGCGCGACCGCATGCGCGCGCACCAGCGCGGCGCGGACGAGGCGCTCACCAATCCGCCGCTCTTTGCGGAGCTGCAGAGCGCGGTGATCCGTTGCATCGCGAAGCCGACCGCGGTGCGGTAGCGGCCGAGCGACGCGGGGCTACCCGCCGCCGCGGCGTCGCGCCGAGTCGAGCGTATTCGAGAGCAGCATCGCGATCGTCATCGGACCGACGCCCCCGGGCACGGGCGTGATCGCCGAGGCGCGCTCTTTCGCGATCGCGAACTCGACGTCGCCGACCAGCTTGCCGGTCGGCAGTCGGTTGATGCCGACGTCAATCACGACCGCGCCGGGCTTGATCCAATCGCCGCGAATCATCTCGGGGCGGCCGGCGGCCGCGACCAGAATATCCGCGCGAGCGACCGCGGCCGCCAGATCTCGCGTGCGCGAGTGGCACACGGTGACGGTCGCGTCGGCGGCCATCAAGAGCACGGCGATCGGCTTGCCCACGGTGTTCGAACGCCCGACGACGACGGCCTCCGAGCCCGAGAGCGGAACGCCGGCTTCTTCTATCAACTTCATGATGCCGAACGGTGTGCACGCGATGAAGCGCGGCTCGCCCATCAGCAAGCGCCCGAGGTTGTCGGGATGGAAACCGTCGACGTCCTTGGCCGGATCGACCGCCAGGAGCACGCGGTGCGCGTCGATGCCGGGCGGAAGCGGTACCTGAACCAGGATGCCGTCAACCGCCGCGTCGGCGTTGAGCGTCTCGAGCAACGCCAGCAGATCGGCTTCGGTGGTGGTCGCCGGCAAGCGGTGATCGAACGCGCGAAACCCAGCTTCGGCCAATGCCCTGGTCTTGTTGCGCACGTAGATGTGCGACGCCGGGTCATCGCCCACCAGCACCACCGCCAGGCCGGGCTGTGTGCCGCGCGCCGTGAGCGCGCGCGCTTCCTCGGCGAGCCCGGCGCGGATGCGCGCCGCCAGCGCCTTGCCATCCAGGATCTTTGCGGCCATTTGCCGGCCTCTTATAGCAGGCTCGCTTTTGCGGCGGTGTCCGAAATTGGGATCGCCCGGACGCCGGCGGGACGGGCGCGGCGCGAGCGCCCGCAACGATGAGCCGATCGAGGCGGCACGCGCGTTGCTAATTCGTCATGTACGCGGATGAATCAGCACGTCCGCGGATGGTCATCGATGCAAAACAATGCCGTTCGTTCGCCGATCGTCTTCGCGCTTGGCGCGTTCATTGCCGCGTGGGTGGGCGCGCCGCCGGCACACGCAGCGGTGCCGTTACTCGACGGCGAGATCCGCGCGCTGGCGATCGCCGGCGATCGCATCGCCGTGATCCGGCGCGACCAGGTGGTCGTGCTGGGCCCGCGCGGCGAGGTGCTGGGACGCCTCGACCACGAGCCCGGGACGCCGCCGGTCGCCGCCAAGAAGCGCCGGCCGAGCGCTGACGAGGTGCTCGACCTCGCCGGGATCCCCGACGACGATCTCGAGAGCGACGCCGCCGAGGAGGCGCTCGACGACGATGGCGCCTCCGGGGGCGGCAGCCGGAGGCGCGCGCGGGCCGCCGAGCTCGCCGACGACACCGCCCGCGGCGCGAGCGACGGCGCGCGTACGCCGCGCTTGCTGGCGGCGAGCGAGCACCGGATCTGGCTCGCCGGCGCCGACGGACTCTCGGCGCTGGCAGCCGACGGCGAAGCGCCCGCGCTCCCGCTGCGCGTGGTCACCGTCGGGCCGCGGCGCCTTTCGTTCTCGGCGCTCGCGGTCGCCGCGAGCGGAGCCGATCTCGCGGCGCTGGTCGGCGATCACCTGATCCACTCCAGCGACGCCGGCGCCTCGTGGTCCCTGCTGGCGGTGCTGTCCGCGCGGCCGCGCGCGGTCGAGATCTCGTCGGACGGGCACGACGTCTACGTGCTCGACGACGACGGCGTGGCCGTGGTTGCGCATCGCGAGCGCACCCCGATCTTCGAGGGCCGCGCCTACGACCTGCGCCTGTGCGGTGAGGATCTGCTGATCCTTGCCGAGGACGGCGTTCACGCCTGGGCTCGCGATCGCGGCCTCGAGTCGCGCAGCTCGCGCGTCCCCGCTCGGCGGCTGGCGTGCGCACCCGCGGTCCCCGGCGTGGTGCTCGCGCTCGGCGCCGGCCTGCTCGCGTCCTTCGACGGCGGCCGGACCTGGAGCACGCGCGATGACCTGCCGGCGACGGAGATCGAGAGCGTGGCGATGACGGCCGAGCATCTGTGGCTCGGAACCGAGAGCGGGCTCTTCGTCGTACCGGTCGCGCCGCCGCCAGACGGCGCGACGCCGCCGGTCGGCGGCGGTGTCGGTGCGAAGCCACCGCCGCGGACGCGCTCTGCCCTGCCGTCGTTCTTGTCCACACGGGCTGGTCCCTGGGCCGGCTTTCTGCCCCGCGTATCGCTGGTCGCGGAGGCGAGCGCCACGCGCCCGGGCGGCGATCGCCGCGAGATCTGGCTGCTGATCACGTTTCCGCTGGGACGCGCGCGCCCGCGTGGGGTCGAGGCGCTCAAGCTCGCGGGCGATCTCCTGCGCCGCCGGGCCGCCGCGAGCGTGGAGCTCACGCAGCTGGCGCATGCCGCCCAGAAGAACGACAAGGACGCCGAGGACCAGGAGGCCGCCGCCCTGCTGGGCACCCTCCAGGCGAGCTTGGAGGTGGTGCCGTGACGCTGCCGCACATTGTCGCGTGGCTGGTCGTGTGGCTGGTCTGCCTGGACCCGATCGTGGATCCGCGCATCCCCGTACCGCCACCACCACTGCCACCGCCGCCGCGCGCCGCCGGCGAGGCTTCCCGCCCGCGGCCACGGCACCCGCCCGACCCCGTCGCCCTTCAGCACGCGCTCAACGATGGCCCGCCGATCGACGTGCTGCGCGCCGCGGCCACCGCGCTGGCGCTGGCCGAGCCCGAGCGCGCCCGCTCCCTGGTGCAGCGCGCGCGCGTGGCCGCCTGGTTACCCGAGGTGCGCTTCCGCGTCGACCGGCGCTTTGGCCGCAGCGAATCGCTCGACGTCTCGCCGGCCCCGCTGGCTGACGCGCCGCCGGTCTCGCTGGATACGGTCGACGAGGTCCGCTACGAAGCCCGCGCGACCTGGGACCTGTCGCGGTTGGTCTTCAACCCCGACGAGCTGGCCGCCCACGCCGAGGCCCTGCGGATGGCCGACGTGAGACGGGAAGTGGAGTCGATGGTCATCCGCCTCTACTTCGAGCGGCGGCGCCTCAAGGTCGAGGCGGTTACCACCGATGGCAACGACATGGCTTCGAACCTGCGGCGCGAAGCGCGCATCGAGGAGCTCGAGGCCGAGCTGGACGCCCTGACGGGGGGGGCCTTTCTGCGCGCGACCGCCGCGGTGCGCGGCGTGCCCCCACCGACGTTGCCATGGCGGTAGGACGCGAGGCGCGCCAGCATCCGCGTTACCCCGTCGACCTCAGGGTGGCGGTGTCGTCGAAGGAGCGCCAGCTGGCGGCCCGTACGCGCGACATCTCGCGCTCCGGCGTCTGCCTGATCGCGGCGCACGCGATCCCCCTGCAGACGCGCATCGAGATCCGCATGGTGCTGACCTTCGCGGCGGGCGGCCACTCGGAGCCGCTCGTCCTCCCGGGGCGCGTGGTCTGGTGCACGCCGCTCTTCGGCTCGTACCAGATCGGCGTGATGTTCGCCGACCTCGACCGCGAGCGCGCGCGGCAGCTGCAGATCCTGGTCTCGATCCTCGAGGGGGCGCCGTCCGATCCCTCGGACGACGAAGACACCGACCGTCACCGCGTCGATCCCGACGATCCGTTCCGGCCGTAGCAGGAGAGAGAGGGCACCATGGCGAGACCGCAACCCCCGATGAACCGTCCGTCGTCGGCGCAACCTCCGGTGGCGCCGCAACGCCGCCGCGAGCACGTACGTCTCGACATCCGCATGTCGGCGGAGATCCGCACGGCGCGCGCGTTGTTCACCGCCACCACGCGCGATCTCTCCGAGGCGGGCGCGGGACTCGAGACCGATCGCGCGCTCACCGAGGGCGAGGAGATCGCGCTCGGCCTGTTCCTGGTCCTCGACGGCGTCGAGTCCGAAACGCCACCGCTGTGGGTCAAGGCCAAGGTCGCGTGGGTGGGCGAGACCGACGCAGGCAGCCACACCGCGGGCGTTCGTTTCGCGGTCATCACCAACGAGCAGCGCGCCTGGCTGCGCGGCGTGCTCACGCACGTGCAGCCGGCCGACGCGGCCCGCTGAAGCCCGCGCGAGGCCAATCAGGCGAACGCCGTCAGGATCCGGCTCGCGATGCGCGCGCCGTCGATCGCCGCGCTGACGATCCCGCCGGCATAGCCTGCGCCCTCGCCCGCCGGATAGAGGCCGCGCAACGACGGCGACTCCAGTGTCTCGGGGTCGCGCAGGACGCGCACCGGCGCGCTGGTGCGCGTCTCCGCGCCGATCAGCTGCGCGCGCTCGTCGAGGAAGCTCGGCACGCGCGCCGCGATGCCGCGCAGGCCCTCGCGCAGCGCCTCGAGCACGAACGGCGGAAAGACCTCACCGAGATCCGCGGCCACGACGCCGGGGCGGTAACTCGCATCGGGCAGCGACGTGCTGCTCCGGCCGGCGAGAAAGTCCACCAGCCGCTGCGCGGGCGCACGAAAGCCGCCGCCGCCGGCGCGAAAGGCGGCGCGCTCGATCGCCCGCTGGAACGCGACGCCCGCGAGCGCACCGTCGGCGTCGGCGCCAAAGTCGCGCGGCTCGACGGTGACCACGAATCCGGAGTTGGCGAACGGCGAATCGCGCCGCGACAGGCTCATGCCGTTGACGACCACGCCGTCGAGCTCGGTGGCGGCGGGCACGATCCAGCCGCCCGGGCACATGCAGAAGCTGTAGACGCCGCGGTCCTGCCCCTCGCCACGCAGCTCATAGAAGGCAGCTGGCAAGCGCGGATGACCGGCGGCGCGGCCGTATTGAATCGCGTCGATCACCGGTTGCGGGTGCTCGAGGCGCACGCCGACCGCGATCCCCTTGCGCTCGATCGCGATCCCGGCCGCCGCCGCCCAGTCGTAGACCGCGCGCGCCGAATGCCCGACCGCGAGCACCGCCGCGTCGGCCTCGAGCTCGCCGCCACCCGCGAGCCGCAACGCGCGCAGGCGCCCGCCGTCCGCGCGCACGCCCGCGACCTCGGTTTCGAAGTGGTAAACGGCGCCTTCGCGTTCCAGGTGCGCGCGCAGGGCGTCCAACACCTTGGGCAATCGATTGGAGCCGACGTGCGGCCGTGATTCGATCGCGATGTCGGACGGCGCGCCGAAGCGCACCAGATCCGCGAGCACGTGCGCGATCGCCGCGCGATCCTTGGCGCGCGTGTAGAGCTTGCCGTCCGAGTACGTGCCGGCGCCGCCTTCGCCGAAGCAATAGTTCGAGCGCGGGTTCAGCGTCCCCCGCGTGATCGACGCGAGATCGTGGCGGCGCGGCTGCACCGGCTTGCCGAGCTCGACGATCGTCGGCGGCACGCCCGCCTCGGCGAGCCGCAGCGCCGCCCAGGTGCCGGCCGGCCCGGCCCCGACGACGACCACGCGCGGCGGCGGGCGGCCCGCCGGCCAGCGCGGCAGCGGTGCTTCGAGCTCGTCGGCGTCTGCGCGCGAGAGCGTCTCGCCCTGCCGTGCGACCTCGAGGCGCAGGCGATAGCCGATCGCGTGCTTCTTGCGCGCGTCGAGCGATCGCCGCACCACGCGCACGTCGCCCGCCGCGCCGCGCGCCCAGCCCAGCGCCTGCTCGGCGCGCGATGCGAGCGCGGCCGCTGCTTCGCCGCCGTTCGCATCGTGCGCGCCGCCCTCGTCGAGCGGCACGAAAATTTCAACGACCTCCATCCGCTCTCGTCAGCGCGCGCTCAAGCCCACGCGCCGGCGCGCGTCCAGGCAATGCCGGCCGCCGGCCTGAAAATCGCGGCAAGCCTGCGGCCGGTCTGGGTAGATCGAGCATGAAAACCGCCTGCGGTCGGGCGCGCCTTCAGCCGGCTCGACGGTCAGCGCCGCGCAACGTTCGGCCTCGCGACGAATCTCGAAGCGATGCCCATCGCGGGTGATGAGGTCCGGCTGCTTCCAGACGACCGGATCGCGCACCGACACGGTCACAGAGTGATAGGCCTCGCGGCAGCAGGCGCCGCACGCGTGGCAGTCGACCGGCGCCTCCCAGCGATCGCAGGCCGGCATGTCCTCGCGGATGCGCCGGCCCACGCCGTCGCGGTCGGCCGATTGCCGGCAGCGCAGCACTGGCTTGCCGCGCCCGCCCGCGTAGCGCCACGCGCAGCTCGCGCAGCTTTGATCCGCGGGACCCGCGCGAAATCCCAGCGGGTGCTCGAGCGCGCTCGCTGTCAGGCTCATCGCGCGCATGATCGCGTCGCGCCAAGGCGGCTCGCCGGCGCGCGCGGCGGCGGCGCGCGCGATCGGCACCGCGGGATCGCCGTCGTCCGCGAGCGGATCATGGGGAATCCGATCGTGATACGCGCGGTACTCGGTGGTGGGCGCCATGAGATCACGCAATCCATACGGCGACGCCAGAAAGACCTGGAGTCGCAGGCACGCGTGCTCGTGCGACAGCGCGATCTCGGCCGACACGGCGCCGGTGTTGTCGAGGCCCCAATCGGGCCGCGTGGCGTTCTCGGGCCCTTCGCAGAGCGCGTGGCAAAGCTCGTGGAAGATCAGCTGGGCGACGGCATCGTCGATGTCGAGGTGCTCATCGGCCGCGATGAAGACGCGGCCCGCGCCGTCACTGGAGGCGTATGCGTCGCCCGTGCGCTCGATTCGCAGCCCCATTTCTTGCGCCGCCGTAATCCAAATACGCTCAATGTTTGGGCGCGCCAGAGGGCTTAAAGAAAACTTCCGCATCACCGATATACTGCCCTGCCAGCAATCACCCGCACGACGCATATGGCGACGGCACTCCCGTCGCATCGATCGTCCGTGCGGACGTCACGCGCGGCTCGCGCCCGAGCCGCACGTCGGAGATTTCCGCCGCAAACCGGAATATCCGAGCCATTCGTCGTATTCGGATCAGCATCCGAGCGATCGGTTCGCGGGCCCCGGGACCCGCTTGGCAAACACCCGCTAGAGGACTCATTAAATAACCCGCTAGAGGACCCGCCAGAAGGCCCGCAATTTCGTGCTTCCAAGCCCATAGACGAAACCTTGTATTCGAACTTGCGCAATCTGGCCAACGGCAAAACCGACCTTATCCTCTTGCATATCCTGGCAATCGGATACAATCTAGCCCGCTCTGGTGTGGCCCGGGACGCTTCCCGCCGCACCTAACGCTCACCACACACTCATTGAGGTGAAGACGTGCTTTTTTCGTTGCAGAAGCTTCCTTACGGATTCGTCGCCGCGCTCACGGGAGTGATGGCATTTCCGATTTCATCCCGAGCTGCCGAGCCCGCGACCGGAGCGGGCGCCGCGACGGGCGCGCCCCAGGCCGCCTCTTCGCCGGCCGCTGAGCAGCCCGAGCCGGTCTCGACCGCCCCGAGCGACAACGCCGCGGCCAGCGACAGCACTAGCAATCAAGAGGCCAGCGCCGAGCCGGACGACGACGGCCAGGCCCAAGAAGCCCAAGGAGAAGACGACGGCCAGGCCGACACCTGCATGGTCAAGACCATCTGCTCGATCAAACAAAAGATCCGCTGGATGACGCCGGCGTGGACGCCGCCCGAGTGCCAGCGCATCGCCAACGCCGTGGCGGCCTCGTCGAAGCGCCACGAGCTCAGCCCCACGCTCCTGCTCGCGATCATGATCAACGAGAGCGACATGAACGAGAAGGCGTTCCGCCTCACGTTGCGCGGCGGCAAGGTCTACGCGAAGGACGGCGGCCTGATGGCCATCCGGTGCGTGCTCGATCGCAGGGAACATTGTCTCAATGGCAATGTGCGCGGCATGGCCTGGAAAGACATCATGGACCCGGTGACCAACATCGAGGTCGGCGCGCGCGAGCTGGCCTATTGGCGCGACGGCGGCGGCGTGGCCAGCCGCACGATCAACCGGCGCGACAACCAGGGGCACGTCCAACAGATCACCAAAGATGGCCCCTGTCATCACCTGACCCACGCCTGGTGGGCGCACTACAACCACGGGCCTCGTTACATCGACAAGGGCTACCCGCGGCACTATCCGCACCGCATCGCCGTTCTCGATCACGCGCTGGCCACGGTCATGAACCTGGACGCGCCCGAGCTGAATCGGCGCATCACGATCCACGATCCTGGCAAGCGCGAGCGTACCGTCGACCGTCCGCTCGAGAAGCGCTTCAAGAAGCTGTACAACGAGATCCTGTCGAGCGGCTCCTGCTCGGCGCTCGCGCTCGCCAACTGAGCGAGCGAAGACTGCGAGGCGCACTCTCGCACTTCGCTGCATCCCCCGTCGGGCATTCTGCGATGATCGTTTGGCCAACCCGCGCTGGTGGCCCGTCGCCGGGTTCACTTTGCCATTGGCACAATGGCCGCATCTTGCCAGGACGCGGGTCGGCACAGCGGCGGCGCGTCCGCGGCAGCGCTCGGCTCGGCGGCCTGCGCGGCGTTCCTGGTGGTGGTCACGTTGACGCGCAGGCCGACCGCCGTGGCCAGCGCCGCCGCGACCAGCGCGACGCCCGCCATCGCGGCGATGCGCGCGTGCCGAGAGCGGGCGCGTCCGCGGCGGAGCCCTTCCAGCCGCTGGCGCTGGGCCAGGTCCTTGACCGTCGTCGCCTCGGCGATGGCGTCGTTCCATCGCCGCATCCCTACGGGCGAGCGTGACGAGCGCGCCCCGGTACGGCACTCGTCTTCGATCGAGGACACGAACGCGACCACGTCGTCGACGCGCAAGCAGGCCGAGACGACCAGGTCATCGAGATCGCGCGCCATCGTGCCCGCGGTGCCATAGCGCCGATCGCGATCGCGCTCGAGCGCCTTCATCACGATCGCGTCGAGCGCCGGCGGCACGTCGGCGCGGCGCGCCGACGGCGGCAGGATCTTCATCTCCAGCACCTTCTTCACCGTGACGAGATCGCTGTCGCCCGCGAACAAGTGCTCGAGCGACAGCATCTCGTGCAGCACGACACCGAGCGCGAAGATGTCGATGCGGCGATCGATCGCGGCGCCGCCCGCCGCGCCTTCGATCTGTTCGGGCGCGAGGTACGCCGGCTTGCCGCGCATGGTGCCCGCGCGCGTGAGCGACGCGGACCCGCGATACTTGGCGACGCCGAAGTCGAGCAGCTTGACGCCGCCGTTCGCCGTCAGGATGATGTTCGACGGCGTGACGTCGCGGTGGAGGATCTCGAGCGGCCTCCCTTCGGCGTCGACGAGCGCGTGAACGTACTCGAGCGCGCGGCAGACTTCGCGCGCGATCCAGGCCGCCATCGCGGGCGGCATCGCGCGCCCGGCCGAGCGCAGCGCGCGCAAGACACGCGACAGCGACGGACCTTCGACGTACTCCAGCACGAGAAAGAGATCGCCGTCCTCGTCGACGAAGTCGTGCACCTGCACGATGTTCGCGTGATGAAGCATCGCCGAGATGCGCGCCTCTTCCAGGAAGAGCTGGATGAACTCGGGATCGGTGCCGTGCGCCGGCTGGATACGCTTGATCACGACGTCGTGCTCGAACCCCGAGGGGCCGGAGCTGCGCGCCTTCCAGACCTCGGCCATGCCGCCGCGGCCGAGGGGCTCGAGCAAGCGATAGCGGCCGAGCTCACCGCCCGCGCGCAGGGTCGCGCACCGGCGCCGTCGGCCGTTCGCTCCCCCGTGTCCGCCGAATGATCGGCGAAACGCTCCGCCCGCTCTCCACCCGAGGCGCATCGCTCAGGTGAAGTCCAAGAGCCATGCCAATCGCGGCGCCAGCCCGACGCCGCGCGGAATCGGCATTCGGCCGAGCCCGTAGCCGTCTATCGGGCGACCTCCTCGCCGGGAGCGGTAACGGTCCTGCAATGCCCCTTACCACGGGGTAACGGCCGTTCTCCCGAGAACCCGCGCCGCCGCCTCGACGCGATCCGCGTCTTAGCTTTGGGACGACGACATGGAAAGCGGCGAGACCAAGAAATTCAAGTTCTCCATCGGCTACGTGATCCTGGCGTTCTGGATCGCGCTGCTCCTTCAACAGGTCTTGAGCGTCTACCTGCACCCCGACAAGATCTCCTACAGCGACTTCAAGCAGGCGGTCGCGGCGGGAAAGCTCGATGAAGTCGTGATCGGCGCGACCGGGATCCACGGCCGCTTCAAGATCGACAATGACCCTCCCCCGGTCGCGGGCGCGGTGACCACGCCGCCGATGCCAAGCCCGCCTGCGCGCGCGCGCACCGCCCCGCCGGCGAGCCGCACGTTCGATACTGTGCGCGTCGAGGATCCGGAGCTGCTGCGCGACCTCAACCAGCACGGTGTGCGCGTCACCGGCGTCGTCGAGTCGACGTTCTGGCGCGACGCCATGTCCTGGCTCTTGCCAATCGCGCTGCTGGTCGTGTTCTGGGCGTTGATCGCGCGCCGGCTGGGCCAGGGCAGCCACAACGGATTCATGACCGTCGGCCGCAGCAAGGCCAAGGTTTATATGGAGAAGGACGTGCCGGTGAAATTCATCGACGCGGCCGGCGTCGACGAAGCAAAGGTAGAGCTGCGCGAGGTGATCGACTTCTTGAAGTCACCGGCGAGGTTCGGCCGGCTCGGCGCGAAGCTGCCCAAAGGGATCCTGCTGGTCGGACCGCCCGGCACCGGCAAGACGCTGCTGGCGCGCGCGGTCGCCGGCGAGGCGGGCGTCCCCTTCTTCTCGATCAGCGGCTCCGACTTCGTGGAGATGTTCGTGGGCGTCGGCGCGGCGCGCGTGCGCGACCTCTTCGATCAGGCGAAGCAGAAAGCGCCGTGCATCATCTTCATCGACGAGCTGGACGCGCTCGGCAAGGCGCGCGGCATCGGCCCGGTCACGCACGAGGAGCGCGAGCAGACGCTGAACCAGCTGCTGGTCGAGCTGGACGGCTTCGACCCGCGCGTCGGGGTCATCCTGATGGCCGCCACCAACCGGCCTGAAATCCTGGACCCGGCGTTGCTGCGCGCGGGGCGCTTCGATCGCCAGATCCTGGTCGACCGCCCCGACAAGGGAGCGCGGCTGGCGATCCTCCGCGTTCACGCGCGCCAGGTCGCGCTGGAGCACGACGCCGACCTGGAGGTGATCGCGGCGATGACCGCGGGCTTCGTCGGCGCCGACCTGGCCAACATCGTCAACGAGGCGGCGCTGCTGGGCGTGCGCCGCGATCGCGAGCGCGTCGGCGGAGCGGAGCTGCAGGAGTCGGTCGAACGCGTGATAGCGGGCCTGGAGAAGAAGAACCGCGTGCTGACGCCCCAGGAGAAGCAGCGCGTCGCGTACCACGAGCTCGGCCACGCGCTGGTGGCGATGGCGCTGCCCGGCCTCGACGACGTGCACAAGATCTCGATCATCCCGCGCGGCATCGCCGCGCTCGGCTACACCATTCAGGTGCCAACCGAGGATCGCTTCCTGATGACCGAGGGCGAGCTCAAGAACAAGATCGCGGTCCTGCTCGGTGGGCGCGCGGCCGAGGAGCTGATCTACGAAGAGGCGTCGACCGGCGCGCACGATGATCTGACCAAGGCGACCGACATCGCGCGCAGCATGATCAAGACGTTCGGCATGAGCCCCAAGCTGGGCCAGATCAGCTTCGAGCGCGACCGCCGCACGATGCTGGTGCAGACCCCGGAGCCTGTCAGCGCCCGGCGCGATTACAGCGAGGAGACCGCGCGAGAGATCGACGTCGAGGTCCGCCGCATCATCGACGAGCAGATCGAGCGCGTGGGCCAGCTGCTGGAAGAGCGAAAGCCGATCCTGATGCGCGCGGCCCGAACGTTGATCGCACGCGAAGCCATCTCCGGCGCCGAGCTGCGCGCGATCGCGGTCGGCGCGGGCGACGGCCACGAGCCCACCGACGGAACGACCACCGACGGCGAGGCCACCGACGGCCGCCCGGTGGCGGCGAACGACGCCTGGCTCGGGCCCTAGCTCGAATGCTGGTCAGTCGGGAACGCCATGGCGCGGCGGACGCCGGGATCCGGACGTCCTCCTATCCGATCACCGAGCCAGGATGCCGGCGCTCAGGACCGGCACGCCGCCGTGCGTGAAGCTGCGTGCCGACATTGCCCAGCCCCATCCGGAGCCCAGCACCAGCGCAAGTCCCCAGCGCCACCAGAGAGATCTCATCGCCCATCCCCATTCTCGAGCGCCGGCCATGCGTCACATCCGCGCGAAGCGCGCGTCGGCGGCCGGCACCTCGACGGTCCCGTACGGCAGGTCGGCGTCGGCGACGCCCCACGCCAGGTGCCGCAGAATATCGCTGGAAGTGACGATGCCGACCAGCGCACCGCTCTTCTCCATGACCAGGATGCGGCGGATGCCTTCGCGCACCATCAGCCGGATCGCGCGATCGACCGACTCCGACGGTTCGAGCGAAAAGAGCGCCGGCGTCATCACGTCCTGCACGTCCTTGCCCGCGAGATCGCCCTGCACCCGCTCGGGGTCGGTCAGGTCGCTCCTCGACAGCACGCCGACCAACCGCCCACGCGCGTCACGCACCGGCGCGCCCGTGAAACCGCGCACACTCAGCTCCCAGGCCGCCGTCTCGGCGGGCGTGGATGCGTCCAGCATGAACACTTCGCGAGTCATCACGTCGCCAATCTTGATCTTCAACATGGAATCTTTTCCTCGGTGGTGGGTGGTGAACGGCCTACTGATATTCACGGCCCATGCCATCGCGAGCGATTACCGAAATGGAAGGATCTCGCTGACTAAGCTCGATTTCGGAAAAGAGAAGGGTTCCGATCGGTAACAGACCGATGTTACCGGTTACCGTTTCTGCCGGCTCTTACTCCGGTGTAGGTGCGGGTTCCGCCCTACGGTCTCTTGCGGGAGCCGTGCCGCGGGCTTATCTGCTTGGGAGGCGAGGCGCTCACAATTACATGGAAGCCACAGAGACGGGCATGGGCACGGTGATCCCTTCGCCGCGCTACCACCAGAATCGAGACCTGCGTGCGCCGGATCGCCCGGATGGGCTCAGCATCCTGCTGGTGGACGATGAGCCCGACTTCAATCTGCTGGTCGCGGAAGCGCTCACCGACGCCGGGCACCGGGTCACGACCGCCGCCAACGGCGAAGAGGCGCTGTCCCTGGTGACCAGCGAGTTGTTCGACGTGATGGTCTGCGACATCCGATTGCCCAAGCTCGACGGGCTGAGCCTGTTCCGGCGCACGCGCCAGGAGTCGCCGGATACCACGGTGATCCTGATGACGGCCTACGCCGCGATCCAGGACGCCGTGGGCGCCGTCAAGGAAGGCGCCTACGACTACCTCACCAAGCCGTTCGACATCGACGAGCTGACGCTACGCATGACGCGCATCGCCGAGCATCGCGCGCTGCTACGCGAGCTGGACGCCGCCCGCGCGCAACTGGCGGCGGCCGACGCCAAGGAGGCGATCATCGGCCGGTCGGTCCAGATGCTGCGGCTGCTCGACCGCGTCAACACCATCGCTACCAGCCACGCGCCCGTGCTGCTGACCGGTGAGAGCGGGACCGGCAAGGAACTGGTGGCGCGTGCGCTGCACGAGCGCGGGACGCGCCGCGACCGCCCGCTCGTGGTGGTGAACTGCGCCGCCTTCCCCGATACCTTGCTCGAGGCCGAGCTGTTCGGGCACGAGCGCGGCGCCTTCACCGGCGCGGTCAAGCGGCGCGACGGCCGCTTTCGCGCGGCACACACTGGCACGTTGATGCTCGACGAGATCGCCGAGATGTCGCTGCCGGCGCAGGCCAAGCTGCTGCGCGTGCTGCAGGAGGGGACGATCGAGCCGCTCGGCACCAACGAGTCGGTGAGGGTCGACGTGCGGGTCATCTCGGCGACCCACCGCGACCTCAAGGAGCGCATCGCCACCGGTCTGTTCCGCGAGGACCTCTATTACCGCGTCAACGTGCTCAACGTCGACATCCCACCCCTGCGCGACCGAAAGGGGGACCTGCCGCTGCTGGTGCAGTACTTCCTGAAGTCGTTCACGCGGCCCGGGAAATCGCCGCTGACGCTGTCACCGGGGGCCTGGGCGGCCCTGGCGGCCTTTCCCTTCCCCGGCAATGTCCGGCAGCTGAGCCACGCCATCGAGCACGCCGTCGTACTGGCGGGCGAAGGCGAGATTCACCTGCGCCACCTCCCGCGCGACGTCATCGGGACCGCTGACGATGCGCCGCCGATCGAGACCTGTGCGCGCCCGCTCGGGACCGCGCTCAAGGAATTCGAACGCGACTATCTGCAGCGCGCGCTGGCGCAGGCGGCGGGCAAGCGCACGCTGGCTGCCGAGATCCTGGGCATCTCGCGCAAAAATCTGTGGGAAAAGCTGCGCCTGCACGGCGTCAGCGGCGACTGATTTGAGCGGATGACCCCCGCCCCGCCAAACCCAGGCTTGGCCCTAGGGATGCGGGACGATGCGGCTCTCGGGGCTGATATCGAAGTTCGGCGCGCCGCTGGGCAGCGACATCGGGTTGCGGGTGAGCAAGTCACCGAACACGCCCAACATCAGCACCAGCACGAAGATCAGCGAAACGACGAAGACCAGCCGGTTCGCGCCGCCCGACTCCGACAGGTGCATGAAGAACAGCACGACCAGCGTCGCCTTGACCGTCGCGATCGCGATGGCGATGGGCAGGTTCGCCGCACCCAGGTCCATCCGACCGGTCACCACGGTGAGCAGCGTGAAGCCGAGCAGGATGAACCAGATCACGAAGTACCGGCCCGGGCCGTGCGCGTGCTCTTTCCCGTGCGACGAGGGAGCGGCTGGCTTTGAGACTTTGTTCTCCACGCGTTGCCTCAGATGAGATAGAGCAGCGGAAAAAGGAAGATCCACACCAGATCGACCAGGTGCCAGTACAGGCCGCCCAGCTCGACGGGAATGTAGTAGCTCGGCGAAAAGTGACCCTTGAGCACGCGCACCAGCACCCAGATGAGGATGCTCATGCCCACGATGACGTGGAACGCGTGCAGGCCGGTCGCCAGGAAGTACACCGTGTAGAAGAGGTTGGCGCCCGGGCCCGGCACCTCGTTGAAGTGATAGAACTGCCCGGGTAACGCGCCCTCGGCGAACTTGTGGGAGTACTCGATGCTCTTGACCACGAGGAACGCGAGCGCGAACAAGATCGTCAAGACGAGCATGCCGGCGCAGGCACCGGTCTTGCCCTTCTTGATGAAGTAGAACGCCATCGCCACCGTGAAGCTGCTGGTGATGAGCACGACGGTGTTCAGCGCGCCGAGGCCGAGGTCCAGCGTGCGCGACGCCTCGTGCCAGGTGTGGTGATAGAAGTGGCGGTAGACGGTGTAGCCGAGGAACAGCCCCGCGAAGAGCAGCACCTCGGTGCCGAGGAACAGCCACATCCCCAGGCGAACCGCGGTGTCCTGCTTCTCGATCGTGTCGAAGTGATGCGCGAGATGCGGGTTGTGGGGGTGCTCGGCCGCGGCGTGCGCCTCAGATGACGACATGCTCCACCTCCTCCCCCGGCTCCTGGTAGGAGTGCGCGTCGCGATCGATGATCGGCGTGGTGTCGAAGTTGTGCTTGGGGGGCGGCGACGGTGTATTCCACTCGTAACCGCGCGAGGACCAGGGGTTGTCACCCGCGATCGGGCCGCGAACCAGTGCGTAAATCATGTAGAAGACGATGATCACGAAGCCGAACGCCAGCAGCGACGAGCCCGCGGTCGAGGCGACGTTCAGGCTGGTGAACCGCTCCGGGTAAATGAAGTACCGGCGCGGCATGCCGGCGTTGCCGACCAGGAACTGCGGGATGAACGTGGCGTTGAAGCCGAGGATGATGAAGCAGGCGGCGACCATCCCCCACCCTTCGTGGTAGTTGCGGCCGAACATCTTGGGGAACCAGTAGTGCATGGCCGCCAGAAACGCCATGATGACCGCGCCGACCATGATGAAGTGGAAGTGCGCGACGACGAAGTAAGTGTCGTGCCAGTGCACGTCCAGCGACACCGTCGCGACCGCGATGCCGGTCATGCCGCCGAACACGATGAAGAACAGGAAGCCGCACGCGTAGAGCATCGGCGTTTTGACCGCGATCGAGCCCTTGTAAAGCGTGGCCACCCAGTTGAAGACCTTGATCGCGGTGAACACGCCCACGAGCATCGAGATGGCCGCGAACGCGCCGTTGTCGAGCACGGACTGGCCCGAGACGAACATGTGGTGGCCCCAGGCAAAGAAGCCGACGAACGCGATGCCCAGCGAAGAGTACGCGATCATCTTGTAGCCGAAGATATTCTTGCGCGAGAAGGCGCCGATCACCTCGCTGATCACGCCCATCGCCGGCAGCACCATGATGTAGACCGCCGGGTGCGAGTAGAACCAGAACATGTGCTGGAACAGCACGGGGTCGCCGCCCCGGGTCGGGTCGAAGAGGCCGAAGTGCCCCACCTTCTCGATGCCGACCAGCATGACGGTCAGGCCGATGACCGGCGTCGCCAGCACCTGGATGATGCTGGTCGCGTAGATCGCCCAGACGAACAGCGGGATGCGCATCCAGCCCATGCCCGGCGCGCGCAGCGTATGGATGGTGACGATGAAGTTCAAGCCGGTGAGGATCGACGAGAACCCCATGATGAACACGCCCAGCAGCACGGGGAACAACGTCGTCGGCGTCGACGTGCTGTACGGCGCGTAGAACGTCCAGCCGGTGTCGGTGCCGCCCATGATCATGCCGGACGCCGCGAGCGTGGCACCCGCCCAGTAGAGATAGAGCGACAGGAGGTTGAGCTTGGGGAACGCGACGTCCTTGGCGCCCAGCATGAGCGGCAGCAGGAAGTTGCCGAACACGCCCGGGATCGCCGGGATCATGAACATGAAGATCATGACCACGCCGTGCAGCGTGAACA
>Ga0265342_10000795_pt1 | contig 31875 bp, 49 predicted proteins | sample 4CB327metaG_FD_203125 | JGI IMG/M metagenome (GOLD analysis project Ga0265342, IMG submission 203125) | Rhizosphere microbial communities from Carex aquatilis grown in University of Washington, Seatle, WA, United States - 4-CB3-27 metaG | ecosystem: Host-associated > Plants > Roots >... | reverse complement strand
CCGATCTCGGGGCAGCTCTCCTGGAGCGGAGCGCGATGTACTAGATGCGGGTCTGTTATCATCGCTGATGAGGAGTGTGCGCATGCAGGACGAAGATCTAAAACCGGAAGCGCTGGTCGCCGAGGCGATCGCGGACGAGGCCGACCGCGTACGAGGAGTCGTCGCCGAGATCGTCGCCGGAGCGATCCAGGAGACGACGTTCATCGACGATCTGAAAGATGCGATGGCGAGCTGCCTGGTCGACGCCGTCGCCGACCGCGCCGCGGAGCGCTTGATCAACCAAAAGCCGCGCGCGCCGTTCTGGTGCCAGCGTCCCGTGCTGGACGCCGGGATCGAGGCAGGGACGGGTATCGTGCCGGTCTTCGTGTCGCTTCCCGCAAGTGCGCGACCAGAGCGGTGGCGGACAGTCGTCGTCGACCAGCACCTGTTCGTCGTCACGCCGACATGCACCCCGAGCGGTGGAGACCTTGCTCGCTATCGAGTCGAGTGCCGAATCTGCGGACTCCTGGTGCACGAGGAAACCGCGTCGCCGCACGCGCAGATCGGTCGCCACGTAAGCGACACGTGCAAGACGATCGACGCGATCGCTAAATCTAGCGTTGCCAGCTCCGCGATTCGCGCAGCAGTGCACGAGGCTGCTGGGCTCTCTTGGGATGGCGACTGGGAATCCCCGCGGAAGCGCATCAGTCAGGAATCCATCGCGGTCATCCTCCAGGCGATCGAGCTCCCATCCGCTTGGAATATCTCTCCCCTGGATGCCGCGGCGCTGCGCTGGCTGATCAGGATATGCCCGATCGATCCCGCTGAACCTATGACGCCAGCACCCGCCGTCGCTGGCCGCTGACGCGCCGGTCAGGCTCGTCGGTTCCGTCGGCTCGGCGTGCCGACGAGCCGGCGGAGCTCCTCTTCGAGCGCTCGGTACTCGTTGACGTGGGACCAGTCCCCGTTCGGCTGACACGGCCGGTCATAGACCTCGAAGTACCTCCGCAGCAGACCGGCCAGATCCGGCGTCGCCTGGGGGCCCAAGATGACGTCCAGGGCTTGCCGCAGCTCCTGCACGGCGGCGATCTCCAGCGTCGCCCGGAACCCCGGCAGCCCGAGCACCTCGACGTCCAGGATCTTCGGCGCGCCTCCCTCGGGGTCGGCGACGGGCGTGAGTACCAGCGCGTCGAGCAGTCCTTGGGTGACCTGCCTCAATTCGCCCGCGCGTCCATCCTCTTGTTCGTTCGCCATGTTCGCGGCCAGCGTATCACGCGACTCGCCACTCGTCGCCATCCTCTCGGACACGCGTGTCGCCATGTGCCGGAATCTTGAGATGCAGCGCAGGTTCAGATCTCGATGACGCCGCGAGCAACCGCTCCGTTGGGGTAAGTCGTGTCGGTGGAGCGGATGACCGCGAGCGAGCACGACGCATCGCCGAGGGTGTCGATGAGTGCGTTACCGCAGCTTCCGATGTTCGCAGCGGCGATCTCGGCGAGCGCCTCGGTCACCCGCGTGATCGCGGACTCCTCGCCGGCCAGCGCGGCGGTGCAGAGGTGCACGAAGGCCAGTTCGCCGTGGGCGAAGGCGAAGGCGGAGAGCGACTCGATAGCGGTGCGGGTCTCATCGGTCATCATGGTTCTTTTTAAATGCTTGCGGCATGCCAGGTAGGCTGCAGTGCTAACTGGCTATAAAGTGCATCCGCGGACTCCCCGGGCACCGCGACTGTTGAATCCTGGACTCACAGTGCCGCGTCTCCTCGGACACGCGCGCCGCCATGTGCCCGATCTCGATTAGGTCTGGAGGTCGGCACTGTTCTTGTATTTATACTCGTCATGTCCAGAAGGAACCAATCGAACAGGCGCCGTCCGTCCGCCTGGTCTCGCATCCTCTCCTCCCTGATCCCGCAGCAGGGGGCCCAGTCGTACGTCCACCGGATGGACGTCATGAGCCAGATCGAGGTCGCGCTGCGGCACAAGCCGGCCATGCTAGTCGGGGCCGTGATGGGCGGATCCGTCCCCTGGTTCGGTCGGATGCTCGCGCACGGCGAGCTGGCCGATGCCTGGCGCCGCGGGAGCTGGCTCACCTGCTCCCTGGTCCTCCTGGTGATCGCCGGCTGCCTGGCCTTCAGCGCCCTGTCCGTCCGCAAGTTCGGCGCCCTCACCTTCGGCGACGCGCGCAAGGCGGTCGGGTTCACCCTCGCACTCGAGGGCGTCCTGCTCGTCTCCCAGGGCGTCACGAGCTGGGCCTCGCTGGCGCTCCTCGTCGTCATCAATGCCGTCGCGAATGGGTGCGTCCTCGCCGTAGCGCAGGAGGCCACGCAGCGCCGGTGCGAGGCGGACCAGCGCAGGTCGCAGACTCGGGCGCGCAACCAGGAGGCGCGGGGACCCGCCCTCGGGGTATCTAGGGCCTCCGGGTACGCCAGCGCCAGCGCGTCGCCGAACACTGGCCGCCCTGCGCCCGGCCGCCCTCGCCTGCCCTCGTTCGCGAGCTACTCCGACGCGAACATCTCCGACGCGGAGATCGTCGCGCAGTGGAAGACGGGACCCTACGCGAGGCCCAGCGCGTGAGTCCGTCGTTCGGGATCTGGTGTATCATCCACTTCTTGGTTGACGCAGGAAGGATTCGATCGTGAACAATTTTTCTAGACAAAAGTCAAGACTCGAGAGGGAGGCGAGGCAGATCGCCGGGGCGCCGAGCGAGTCATCGGCGAGCGACGAGCAGATCCGCGCGCTCCGCACGGAAGCCGCTCAGGCTGGTGATCACGCCCAGGCCCTGATCTGCGACGTCGCCATTGGTGACGTCGATCCGGACGACGGGTACGAGCACCTGCGGATCTGGCCGCTCCTCTCCAAGAGGGATCAGGGGAGAGTTGCCGGGATCTCCACCAGCGACGAGGCCCGCGCCATCTGCGCCAGCGCGCTCTCTGCAGCCTCCTCTGGTCCGCAGGTGCCCATGCCGCCACGAGGGAGGACGTCGCCAATTCAGGCGGCCGTTGCGGCCGCAGGCCATTTCGCCAACAAACACACGCTCGAGCGGCTCGGCTTTCGTGAGCCGTCTATCAACGCTGCCGTCCGCCGGGGCGAGTTGCGGTGGACGCGAGACGGCAATCTCGAGGTGGTCAGCGGAGGCACGCGCTCTTGAGAGATCGGGGTAGAGCTTCAGCCCTTCGGGTACTCGCGCGCGTACCCCTCGAGCATCTTCGCTCGGTAGGCGACGCGCGCCGGATCGTCGCCGCGCTCGACCACCTCGCCGCTCAGCGGATCGACGACGACGTCGGAATGGCCGAACGTGTGGACGTGTGAGTCCGCGACCCGGACGATCCACTGGCCGCTGTTCCGCATGTTGTCGAGGATGGCCGACCACGTGCGCTGGTGGGCGAGGTCGCCTCGGGTGACCTCCTCATACGTCAGGACGCGCCCGCCGAGGTAGAACCTCCCGGACTCTCCGACCTTCACGCTCCTCACCTCCATCGTCCCGCCCTCCCCGTCGGGAATCGGATCGTGCGAGATCACAGAAGAGAAGGAGAACCAGGAGGGGCCGCCCGGATCGCCGTGCGGGTTCTTGGCCACGCGTGATACCTTGACGGCGTCCTGTACGTCCCAGTGGCCGAACTCCACGGTAGCATCTTCCGCGAACCCGACGCCGCCTCGCGGCGGCCAGTAGAACCGCACGAAGTTCCTCCGGCGCGGGCCGCCTTGACGTCCTTGGGGTGTTCGCGCCTTGGGTGTCCTGCAGGCGTCGAGCAACGCCCTCATGGCTTCAGCGAGCTTGGCGTTGGCCGTCGAGGTCGCGACGCGCTCTATCATGGAGGACACCCGTTCATGTATGGGGGTCCCACCCTCAAGCGAGCACAGGGCAAGGCCCAGGGCGACGGACTCCTCGCTCGTCGGCGCCCGAACGATCTCTTGATCGAGGACCCGCAGGTAGTAGGAGATCATACCGTTCCACTTGAAGAAGTGCGTCTTGGACAGGCGGAGCGCCTCACGCCACGACGAGGGGACCACTCCAGGAGCAAGGTCCCCGGTGACCGGACCCTTCGGCGCGGACGTGCCTCGCCACCCCAGCCAGCCGTTGTATTCGGCGACGGCCTCCACGAGCGCCTGCTCTCGCCGGGATCCGAGCCCCTTGGCCGGGTCGTCTACCCACGCGTCGGCGGCATAACAGATCCGGGACATCTTCCCGACCTCCTGGATCATCCGGTCGACCTCTCGCTTCGCCTGCGCGTCGATAGCCGACCTCGCGGCGCGCTCGGCGAGCATCACCCGGGCGATCTGCCGGATCCTCGGATCCGTGGGGGACGAGAGGTCCGGCCAGTGCGACGACTCGTCGGCGATGATCCGCAGCGTCTCGTCACTGGGAGAAGATCCGCCCTGCGAGGGTGCCGGGATCTCTCGCGTCGGCCCTGGCGCAGTGCTTCCGAAGATCCGGGGACTGCCCCCCTCGGCGCGGACGAGCTCGGCGCGCAGCTCCATCCACAGCTCGCCCAGGATGTTCTGCCCCCGCTCGTCGGGGCCCCACCCCCAGAACCCGTCCCGCCACGAATTTTCGACCAGGACGCGGTCGCCTGTATCGAGCAACTTCCGACGGACGTACTCGTGCTGATCCGCCTTGGTGCGGATGAGCCGGCGCATGACGCTGACCTTGACCTCGTCCCAGTCGGGGCGCACGAGCGCCTTGAACTCGCGAGATAGCCGGAATGCCGCGTGCGCGGATGGAGCCAATTGGACGGCCCGGCGCGCCTCGGGGTGGAGACGGGGGTCGAACTTGAGGAAGTGGTACAGGTGCTCCAGCGTGTCAAACCTCTCCCCGCACCACAGGATGGAGAACGCGGAGAAGGAGGACAAGCAGTAGTATTCCTGCTCGTAGAAGCAGACCCGGCGATCGTCGTCGAGTCCGTGGTGGACGGCTGATTCTGTTGATTCGGTCATGCGCGTTCCCTCAATCGCTATCAATGGTCTGCTTACGTACCGGACCCGCCGCAGCGAGATAGCGTATGTGGGTTTCCCTGTGTGGATTGAGGGTTAGTTGTCGATTAGGACCGGAAGAGGCTTCCGGGCATTGCTCATGATCTGGAGCGCATTGCGCAGCGAGCTGCAATACTGGGCCAGCTCGAGCGTTAGCTCGGTCGGCGGCAGCGAGCCAATGCGGTCGATCTCGGTGCGGATTTCTGCTTCGGTCATGTCGTTGGAAATGATGCGCATGTGGGTTTCCTCCCTGGTCTAGTCTAGGTCAGTTGAGCCAGTCGGATGCTACTTCGGTCGAACGCTTGATGCGTCGCTCGCATTCGATGTATTCGACGCCCCAGGCGCTCGTCTCGTCGACCGAATGGCGACCTCGATGCCGGCGCGGAGCGCGCGTAGCCTCGTCGCCGCGGCGCCTCGCCCCGCACCTCTCCTGCGCGACCGCGCCGGTCCTCGCCTACTATCACGCGGACACGCAATAGACGCGATCATCCTACACGCCCACTTCTCCATCCTTTCCGATCGGATGGATCTTTCCTGCTCTGACGCAGTCAGTCATCGTGTCGAAGCTAAAGAATGTAGCTGCTACGCCACCATCCGGCCATGTGGCCACGGCGTCCCAAGAGAAGGCATCCTCCCACTTGCGGACGCGCCCGACGAGGCGCATTGGCCTGACGTGCCTTGGCAAAACGACGACGTCAGGGTATCGCAACTCACCGCTTCCGCCTGTTATCGACTGCACGTACTTCGTGAGTATCTCGGCCAGTCGACTACGTGTGCGACCGATCGTGTTCCAGCGGTTTCCGCGCTTGGCTCGCGACGGCACACTGCCATCCAGGACACGTCGGATACGGGCGGTTTCCCGACGGAAGTCGGCGAACTTTTGCGAGAGAGACATCTTTATTCCGTTTCCGTCCACCAGCCGTCTTTATGCTCGAAGCCGTCGCCAACGTGCCACGCGTACAGAGGTTCACCCTTCTTGCGCTGTGCCCCGCGCTCGCTGCATTCGATGACGCAATACAAGCGACCGGGCTCCTTGCGGGCGACTAGTTTGGCAAAAGAATCGAGGGTCACGTCGCAGAGCTGACGGATCCCGGTGATCCGGGTGAGGTTCTTTTCTCCGGCGACTGCAACCGCGATCATCGTATTTGTCTTCATGGGGCTCCGTGCTCTGCGTCTGGTATTGCAATGCATGATCCATGATCTGATATCAGCAGGAGCAGGTACTTACCTACTTCCGTGTCTGCGGGCACTCATTTGGCGCGTCACCGAAGCGGACTGCTACCTTCCTTCGCGTGCCAGGCGAGCAGCTTGCGTGCCTGAGCCTGGGTCATCATCCTGATCTTGGACCACTGCCCCGGGGTGAGCCGGCGGATGAGACCTATTGGGACCAGGCCGTCATCGCTCGCACGGCAGCGTACCGACTCCAAGAACCAATCAACGGCGGGGGACTCCGTCACCCGGATGACCCGATCGCGACTTCGCCTCCGTCGCCTTCGTCTTCGTCGGCTTGGGCCCGCCGCCGCTCGCACGACTCGGACTCGCAGTCGACGGCGAGCCGCATCTCGAATGGGAGCCCTCCCTCACGGTAGTCACGGTCGGTGATCCGGGTGACCGCCACGCAGCCGCACTCGTACTCTTGCGGCGCGATCTGCGGCTCGCGGTGCTCACTGAGGAGCGGGATAGCTGCGAGCTGCTCGTCGGGGAGCGAGAAGAACCAGTTGACCTCGTGATCTGTCAGGTGGCGGATCATGATTCAGATTACGCCGCGCAGCGCTCGCTTATTCCTGCGGCCATCCTGCGTATGCGCAACCGCGTTATGTTATCCTGCTCGAAGGGGAGCTGACCATGCTCGATCGACAGCAAATAGCTCGTGAGGCGTACGACTTCTACAACAAGGCGTCCATAACGGGCCGTCCCATCGGACCTGGCAGCCCCATGTACTCCTTCTATGACGATACCAGCGGGATTTATCACTTCTTCAATCCCAGCCATCGACACGTGGTGTACAGGTTGGCTCACCCGGAACACAGTAGTCGGTCGGCGCCTCGGTCTCGCTCGTTCCTATCGATCTACGGGCAACCCGTGGCGATCGCCGGGCAGGATCGGCGCATTGAGATCCTGTCCCTTCACGACGCATTTGCGGTGTTCCAGGAGTCGGTCCTCCGCCCTACGGACTACAGTTACGCGGCGGTCTTTGATATGTCGAGCCCATCCTGGATGACTCCGGTCGGCGAGTGGCCGCCCTCCCAGGCCTAGCTAGCCGTTGGGTAGGTTGCTCGAGGTTCACCCAGAGGATTCACACAGCCTTCCCAGAGGATTCACACAGCCTTCCGCGGCCTGGGGTCGTCCGTGACGACGTAGACCGGGGCTCCCGCGCGGTCCATGTGGCGGCGATTGCAGCCGGAGCGCCCCGCGACCTCCACGCAGGCTCCGACGAGTAGGCGCAGCTTGTTTCTGGACGTCACGCGGATCGGGCTCATGTCCAAGGCCGGCTTGCCCGCGATCTCGGTCAGCCGAGCGCCCAAACGGAGGAGCACCCGCCAGGCGCTCCGCTCGGAGTCGTTCATCCGATCTCGGATCCCGCTCCTGCTGACCTCGGGTGCGATGGCTCGATCCTCTTCTGCCTCTTTGTCGGACTCAACGTCGAGCTCGGCTCCCGCCGTCTTCGCGCCGTCGCGGAGGCGATCCTCAGCGGCGCCGCCGACGACGACCGGGTAGTCGCGCGCGTGCTCGGTGGCGCGCCTCCTCATCCCCTCCAGGAGCTCACCGATCAGCTCGTCCGCGAGATCCCGCGTGCGGATCGCCTCGTCATCCTGGCGACTCGCGAACAGCCGGGTCGCGCGCTCGCGGAGGAACCCGACGGCGGCGTCGAGACCGCTCTCGTGGCCCTCGAGCCACCCCTGCGTCTTCAGGTTTTCGTAGGAGTAGCGGACGCCGTCGTCGCCGGTCATGATCGTGTCGCTGCTCACGGGGCCGCCGGATCTGCTTCGTATGACACGCAGCCATCGCTCGCGCACTCGCGGCAGGCCGTTGAGCCGGGGTACGCCGGATCGCGGCCGTGATCCTCCGGGGCGTGTCCGCAGGTGCACGGGTCGCTCGCGCCGACGACCGCGCCGCCCGCCGGCGCGTCACGCTCGATCGTCACGGCCGCGTCGGGTGGGAGCTTCACCGGGACGTCCACCGAGCGTCGGACGTCCGACTCGGACTGGCGGTAGAGCATCTTGTGGTGGACCAGGAGCCGGTTCGCTGTGATCCGGACGCGCTTCCCGCACCTGCACTCCGCCTTGCCGGCGCCGTTGACCCTCCCAACCGGACGAAGGCCCAGGTACGGCCACGGGCACCACCCGGTGGACATGACCCCCAGTGCCCGCTCCAACTGATCCAGCTCGGCGGCCACCCGGGGCCACTCCACCCGGGTGCGGGATTCTTCTTCCGGTCTGGCCTTGGGCCACCCTTCCTTCAGGGCGAGACCGCAGGAGGCCAGCGCTTCAACAACGTTCTTGACGACCTTCCTCCCGGACCACCGGATGAGCAGGATCTCCCCAGGGGTCTTGCTAGCCAGCTCGCCGATCGTCCGGATGCCGGCCTTCTCCAGGCAGTGCGCCGTACGCACGGACAGCTCGAGCTCGTCGATGGACCTGTGGAGTACCCCGGGATCACCTCCCCCGGGTTCCTTCGCGGAGGCGGTTACGCAGTCAGCGGATAGTAAGCTGATCCGGCTGATAGCTTCTGCGTCGCTCGGGGAAACGAAGCCACTGATCGAGACGTAGGGCGACGCCCCTCTTCCGGGAGGCAACTGGATCTTCGTGGAGGCGTCGCCGCGGTCAGCGAAGAAGTTGATCCGGCTGATGACCTCTGCGTCGCTCCAGGAGACGAATCCGTTGATCGCGACGTAGAGCGGCGCCTCTCCCCCGCGAGGGAACTGGATCTTCCCGCTGCGAGGCGATCGGACCTCCTCCCGCGCCCAGGCGAGGCTCTTGATCTCGAGGAGGACCGCCTCCCACGTGATCGAGGGGTCCCCCGACGCGAAGTCCGTCCGCCAGCCCAGGGCGCGCGCGGCGTCGTCGAGCATCTGCTGGGGGCTCAGCGATCGGACCGCGCTCCCACGGGAGTATGCGTCGTAGAGCTCCAGGAGGCTGGCCACCTTGCTCTTGGGTACCCCGAGGTCGAGCAGCTCGCTCACCTGCTCTCGCGTCAGCACGTCTTGGGCTCCCCGGCCTCGCTGCCCTGGGCGCGCTGGCGATCGCCGCGGATGACGCCGGAGACCTCGTCGAGCGCGTCGTTCCAGCCGTCGATGTAGTCGGAGGACTCGTCGTCGCGCAGGTCGGACGGGATCGAGGGGTCCCACTCCTTGCGCGCCGGGAGGGCCGACAGGCCCAGCGGAGCGATCGCCGAGTAGGCCACCGAGGAGTGGATGGGGTAGATCCGACTCCCGACGGCGTCCGCGAACCCGTCGCCTTCGACGTAGGCTCCCCTGTCGATGAGTCGCCGCACGCGCTCCGGCGGCTCCGACGCGGCAACCGCCCTGCTCAGGGTCACCGCGTACTGCGCGACGGCCCGGATGACGTCTGCGCTCATGGCGACCATCGGAGAAGATCCGTCTCTGGGGCGACGAGACACGACCGCCTCGCATTCGTGGAGCAGGTAGGTCAGCAGGACCCTCGCCTCGTCTCCGTCCTCCGTGCGTGCGGCGATCGTGACGGACATGCCAGACGGGATCGGCGCGAGGTGATCCTTGATCTGCTTGTCCGGGGTGGGTGTGTCGCAGTGCACGAGCTCGCGGCAAGTCGCGCACTCCACCCGGTAGAAGTTCTGGCCTGCCTGGCCAGTCTTGGAGATCTTGAGCTCGTGGCCGTCGACAACCCTGATCAGGGTGTCGCCCGCCTTCAGCCTGGCGAACTCGTCGTCGTGCTTGACGACGCGGCTCGCGCCGTCGCCCTTGTCTCGGGACCGACGAAATCTGAGGTGCTCCATGATCCGCTCGCCGGGTCCGGTCGTCGCCTCGTGCACGACTTCCTCGCAGGTCTGGCACTCCACACGGCACCTCCGCCTCCCGGTGTGCAGGCCCGACTCCCTCGTCGCGGAGATCCTGAATCGGTGTCCGTTGAAGACCTTGACGATGTCGGTCGGCGGCCTCGCGGTGGCCTGGAACGCGTCGATGAACTTCAAGAAGTCAGACTTCAGGACTTCCTCTCGCATCTGGTCGATCACTGGCGCTGTGCGCCGGATCTCCTCCGCGCGCGCTTCTTCGTTCAGCACTTCGCAGATCTCGTGCGCGGAGATATCCGCCAGGCGGACGTCCTCGCGGCCGGCCATCACGGAGAGCCAGATGTTGCAGTGCGCGATGATGCTGTCCCTGGCCTCCTCGCTCGCCGCGTCCGTCGTCGAGCCCAGGCGCCCTATCGTGCGCCGCCTCAAGGAGCGGACCGCCTCCTCCGTCAACATCTCCGGCGTGATCCTGCGGGCCGCGTTCACGGGTCGACCCCTGACCGCGCATCGACCTGGGCATCGACGCGGCGCTCGCCGTCTGTCTTGCGCCAGCCACCGCCGGCGCCCTTGACCCACTCCACGCGACCAGCGCGCTTCATGCGTTGAAGGACCCGATCGACGTCGCGGTGCAGCTGTCCGCGGCTCTGCCCCGTATCGATCTCGAGTTGCGTGACGATCTCGAAGTACTTCATCGTCGCGCCACCCGGATCCATGGCGGCGAGCACCTGCTCCTCCGTCAGCGCGCTCGGCGCGCTCTTTCCGGCCGCGTTCACGGGTCGCCTCCCGGCTGCGCCTGGATCTGGACGCCGACGCAGTGCTTGAAGGCGCAGGTCCCGTCGCCGTACATGGCGACGGCGTACCTCCACTTCACCAGGGCGATGGCCCCAAATGCGACGACGATGATCGCCAGGACGATCAGGTACTGGCCTAGTATGCTCAGGCCGGACAGGGTCGCCGACACGGCCTTCCCTCGTCGCCTGCTGGATGTGCTCTCTGCTCTCCTCATGTTCGTGTTCCTTTCCTTCTTGGTTTACGACTTCGTTTCGCTGGGGTGACTCGCCCGTCCCTGAAGTCGACGATCGGCTCTCCCATCCTCTCCGCGGCGTTCTTGACTATCTCGCGATGGATCAGCGCTCCGTCGGCCTGCTCCTCGTCACTCCAGCTGCGTACGGCGGCCTCGCGATGGTGCCTCACGAACTCGATCGAGGTGGAGAAGACGGCGGCTTGATCGGGTGGCAACCTCGGGAAGTTCTTGTCCCTGGGCGCCTGCATCTTGTTCGCCATGAAGATGAGGAACCCCGAGCACATCCGCCCGTCGCTTTCACCGCCCTGGGCGCTCCACTTCCTGAGCCAGTCTGGATCCTCGTAATCGATGGTCTGGTGACACGGGAGTGGCTCGCCTCGCTGGATGCAGTCGAGGAAGCTCTCGGGGGAACCGGCGCCGAGCCAACCCGGAGCGGACGCCCTGCGAAACGGGCAGTCGCTGCACGGCTTCTTGGTCGGATCTGCGTACGTCATGATCGTCAGAACGCGCCAGCGGCGCGTCTTAATCTCTGGGCGTGGAGCGGAGGCGGGGGCCCAGCGCAGGCGCGACCCGGTCGGCGTCCTGGCCGCCCTTGCCGGCGCCGGTCAGCACTGGCGCGCGCGGCGACGGTGCCACTGGGGCGCCGGGTGGCTCACCGGGGATTGGGGGCGTCGGAGTCGCCGGGGTGACTGTGGTCACCGTGGTCACGGGGGTCACGGGGGACGCCTCGGGCGTGCCGGTGAGCCCCAGAGAGCGCGCGCGCCGGAAGAACCCCCCAGCGTACTCGCCGTCCCGCGACCTGGCCGCGTCGTCGAGGCGGCTCAGGTTCGCCCGGCAGCCTTCACAGAAGGGGATGGGCCCGCCCTGGGCCTCGCGCGCCGCGCCCGCGGTTGCGTAGGCAGGGGGCGCGGCGCGCGAGATCTCCCGGCCTCCGCCCAGGAGCGTCCCTCCGGCCAGGCTCACGCCGCACAAAGACTCCCCGGGGCGGCGCGGGTGCTCTACGTGGACGAGCCGGACAGACGCCCACCGGCTCAGGCAGAGCGCGCAGGGGATGAGACCCCGCGCCGGGGCCCCGCACAGGGTGCGGCTTTCCGCGCCTTGTGAGCCGTGTTGCTCCAGGTGGGCGACGATCTGCCTCGACCCCCGTCCCGATCTCTTGCCTCGCGCGCTCATGGCTCGCCTGACATCGCGACTCGGTACAGGATGGCCGGCGATCCGCACACCACTTCCGCGATGGCCCGCGCGTAGTTCTCGCCCCCGCGGATCCCGCGGCGCAGGATCGTGGCGACCCGCTCGCAGCCCTCCACGTACCCGAGGTCCAGCGCCGCGACCAGCCAGAGCGGCGTGATCCTCAGCTCGTCCTCCCTCGGGGGGCCGGCAAAGAACGAGAAGTAGGAGCGCGTCTGGACGATCGTGTCCGACCCCCCGAACGGGTCGTCGTTTACGCTGTCTGGCACGCTGTCTGGCACGCTGTCTGGCACGCTGTCTGGCACGCCGTTTGGTGCGCTATCTAACGCTTCATCCGGCATGAAGACGACAGTCTCGCCATCGGACTCATCGTCGAGCCCCGGTCCATGCAGCGACAGCAGGGCCCGATCCGCGCCCGGCAAGCTGAGCGCGCCGGTCGACCTGCACCCGTCGGACAGCGTCACCACGGGTTCTCCACGCCGGGCAGGAGCACGTCGACGCGGATGGTCCTCATCGTCGGACCCTCCTGCACGTCGATTCGGCAGTCCTCCTTGCCAGACTCGACGCCCTCCGCGAGCTGGCGGAGCAGCTCGGCAGCCGTCTGGCGGTTCGAGATGCGCGCCGTCATCTCGTCGGACGAGCGCCGGGAGCGCCGGCCCGCCGACGACCGCTCGGCTGGCCCGCTGCGCGCACGCAGGGCCTCCGAGATCAGCCGCGGGAGGAGCTGGGCGAGCTCGCTCAGGACCCGCTCGCTCGCGCGCCGCGCGATCCACGGGTCGGAGCACGTAGGAGGGGAGCCCTCGGAGAGGGCCGCCTGGATCTGCTCGAGCAGGCGCGGCGCCCCGAACAGGCGCACGGCGATCTCCGTGACCTCCTCGACGATCGGGTCGCTGGATGCCGGGTCAGCGGCGGCCTGGATATCACGGACGGCGCGGTCGGCGTGGGCGGGATCTTCGTGGCTCATAGTCCTGCCTGCGAGGATAGCCCCTGGCCGGCATCCGCGCCCTGGGGTGCGACCGGGCCGACCACCTCCGAAGGCGTAGCGTAATGCCGCGCGGCGGCGCCGGCCATCGATCGGATGAGGCGGGACATCGTCTCAGCGAGGTCCCCGACCTGCACGGGGGCGATCGCCTCCGTCGCGGCATCCGCGTATTCGCCGGCGAGGGCGACGATGCGCCACCCTTCGGTGAGGCCGCTGTAGGCGACGGCGACGAGCTCTCCCTTCGAGGCGATCGCCATCGCGCGGCGAGCCAGGGTGTCCGGCTCGGTCTCATATCCGAGGACCTCGCTCAGCTCTGGCTCTGGGTCGGGGACCAGGGGGGGATGCGCCGGAGGAGGGACATCGACGTATTCCCCCCTCGGGCGCTTCATGATCACGAAGTGACGCTCGGCGTTCCGAACACGGACCCGCTGCGCCTCTTCTTCCGTCTCGCAGCCCTCCGCGTCGCGGGGTGCCGGGCGCTCCAGGGTCGCCTTGATGCGCACCCGGCGACCGCGGTACTTCTCCCCGAGCGGGCGGGGGTCCCGGCCCGCGTCGACGACCAGGCTGGCCGGCAGGGTCCCCCAGGCGATCCAGTGCGCGCCGCCGGGAAGCGTGACGCGGATCGTCGCCTTGAGCTGGAGGACGTCGCGCCCCCCGAAGTAGGACTCGTGCGCCTTGACCGAGATGATCTCGCCCTCGAACGAGATCCCCTTCCCCACGGGGGCCTCCGCGCGCTCCTCCTCGGGACGCTCGGGAGCTGGCCGGCGGACGCGCTGGGCGAGGGTGCCGGCGAATACGACCTGCTTCTCGCTCAGGGTCCGGCCTGCTCGGAGCCTGGCCGCTAGGTCCCCCAGGATCCGCCGGTCTCGATCCCCGCTCGACTCGTCGCCCAGGGCGAGAGCCTCGTCCAGCCCGGGGTGCTTGTCGAGGAAGGCGGCGCGCTCGCGCTCGTTCTTCGAGCGGGAGATGGCCGTCGCCGCTGCCTGACGCATGCGACCGTTCTCGAGCTCCCAGGCAGACTTGTCGAACATGCACTCGTACTTACTCGCGCAGTCGTGGCCCATGTGGACCAGTTGACCCGTCGGCGTGTGGAGGAACAGCGCCCCGTAGACGAAGATCGCGCCGCACACGCCGCAGCGGCCCGCCGAGCCGAACACCGCGCGGCCCGCCGCCGCCGCAGCGCGGTGAGCGGACGCCACGCAGCAGCGACCGCTGTCGGGGCACGTCGGGGTGTGGTACCCGAGGATCTGGCCCTTCTCGCCGTACGTCGGGATCGGCCGCGCGCAGTCGACGCGGATTGCCGGCATCGGCCAGCCCCCCTCGCTCGTCGGCAGCGAGTAGCAGATCCGGTGCTCGTACTGGGCGGGGACGATGGCCCCCGGCCGGTGGGGGTCGGTGCGCTTGATCCTGGGCATGACGGAGGATAATGCGAGCATCGTGCCGCGGACAATGAGCAGGGAGCGTGCCCGGTTGCGCTCGGTCGTGTTCGCGAGCACGCGGCGACCGCGTCGCGCCGGACACGGCCCGCTTGTGGGGGAACAGCAGCTCGGAGCCGGGATGCGCCCGCCAGCGTGGTACGGATCCGCCGATGACCAAGGACGACAGGCTCGACGTAATCGCGTACCGCGTCTCGATCCGTGCTGGCTCGAGGCGGTCTACATCCGCATCCGCCTCAGCTTCGCTGGCGGATCTACCCGACGCGCGGGACGCCGAGGCGGAGCAGCTCGCGAGATCGGAGCTGATGTCGAACATGAGTGGCATTTACGCACGACGCAGGGCGGAGACAGCTTAGCCGACGTTGACAGGCCACCTCCACGACTGCGGGCCTGTTCCCTTCTTGTAGGTGACCCGATAGATCGGGAGCTCTTTCGGATCGCCGTCAAAGCAAGAGACGTCAACCTCGACGCCCAAGAGCATCGGCAGCGTCCGATTGATGTACGCGTTCCCCCGCACCAAGAATCGGCCTCCTTCGCCGTCGGCCAGCGTCCACGTCTTGGCCCGCCACTTCTCCGTCGATTGATCGATCGGTGAACGGCCACTCTGCAGGTCCGAGAGGGCCCGGAGGTGGGCATCCGCTGCGCCATAGCCGACCACGTCGATCGTCGGACCTTCGCCGACGACTACCCCATGGATCACGTCGCCGTCCTCGACGACGAAGAGGGGAAGGTTCGTGGTCGGCTCGATGATGAATGACTTGATGGATTTGATGGATCGGATCGCTTGCACTCCTGCACCAACGCGCGCGATCGGACATATATTTCTGCGGATCGGTTCCTTAAGCGAGCGAGTCCGCGGACACGCGCCGCGATCGTGTCGCGCCGGACGCAGCTGGACGCGGGCTCGGAGACGGCCGATCCGGCGAACAGCCCTGAACGTCGCGTACTTATCGCGCCATCCCGGATGATTCCGATGATGTGGCACCGAACGTGAATACTCGGGTAGCATGATCCCCATGAGCAAAGCGTCGCAGGTGGAGCGCGAGAGCCGAGAGATCGCCGGCATGGACCCATCGGCCGTCGAGAGCGGGAGGCAGCCGCTCTATGGCCACGACAGCCCGGAGACCTCGTACTTCGTCGCGGACTACCCGTACGGGTTCCGGGAGCGGACGCAAATCCGCTTCTGGCTCGAGCGCAAGCCCAAGAAGGGCTGGCGATGGGTCTCTCAGACCAAGAACCCCAAGAGCGGCGGCTGGAACAAGCCGAAGGAATCCACGTATGCCGACCTGGGCGCCGCGATGTATTTGGACCCGCAGGGTCACGTGCAGTGGATCAGCGTCGGAGCCTACTCGAAGGCGGAGGACATCCTCCGCTTCGTCGAAGAATTCCCCGGCGCCGAGATGTCCGAGCTGCGGAGGATCGCCCCGATGAAGCTCCGCTACCTCCGCGGCATGATCAGCGGGGAGATGTTCTTCGAGGTCAACGGCGTCCGCCAGCCCGTCTCGGAGGCCGACGTGGCGCGCATGGAGCGCGAGCTGGCGATCTGGGAGAGGATCCGGGGCCTGATCGCGTAGACTCATGGACGCACCCAGCATCGACGACCTGCTCTCCGAATTCGGCGCGGAAGCGTTCACCCTCGCCGACTACCAGCGCGAGCGCGCGAATCTGGAGGCGCGCTTCCTCGCGGTGCACGGCACGCAGCGGGAGGACATCGACGTCGCCATCCGTCGCGGGCTCCTGCCGTGCGCGGACCCGATCGTCGAGAGATGGGTAGCGCTGCAAGCGCTGGCGCCCTACCTCGAAGAGGAATGACGGAAATATCCGGCGCAGCGAGAGCGTTCCTCCTCCCCATGATGGGTAAACCAAAGAAACCGAAGCCCGGGAGGCGCACCAAGAGCACCGGCAAGCGCGGCGTAACCTCGCGCAAGGGCGCGCGGACGCGCAAGAAGCTCCTCTCCTTGGACGAGATCGACTCGCACGCGTTGCTTGACGATCTCCAGAAGAAGCTCTGCCGCAGCATGCGCGCCAAGTCTCGCCGGAGCGGCGAGTCGTTTACGATGCTCGACTTCGCACGGATCGCGCTGCGCGCCGATGGGTGCCAGTATGCGGACGCCCTCTCCGGGGGCCAGGACGCCGAGATCCTCTTCGCCGACGCCTCCCACCGGAAGTCGGCGATCCTGTACGTCCACGAGCTGATCCTGGACCTGAGCATCCCCGACGACCTGTTCATCCTCGTGGCGAGCAGCATCCTGAAGGGGCTGGCGGTGAAGGAGGATGAAATAAATTATGAAGCCAGCGTGCATGAGTAGATCCAAGAAGCCGAAGGCTGGGAAGGCCGGGCGAAGTACCACAGGGCATGGCACCCCTCACGGCGCCCCTCACGCGCGGACGCGCCCGAAGTTCGTCTCCCTGGAGGAGATAGACTCCCACATGCTGCTCGACAACCAGCAGAAGAAGTTTTGTCGCATCATGCGTAACGAATTTCGTCAACGTGGTGGTGAGTCGTTCACGATGCTTGATTTCGCGAAGCGCGCGCTGCGTGACGATGGATCCCTACGTGCTGAAGCGCTCCAATATGACGACATCTTGGCGGCGGATGAGTCCCTTCAGCGATCTGCCCTCCTGTATGCCCACGAGCTCATCCTCGACCAGGTCACCGGGATGCCCCCGGTCGCCCTGCGGGAAGCGGCCCTCCTGGCGACCAGCATCCTGAAGGTGCTCGCGATGAGGATGGGGCGGTAGAGGATGCGAATCGTAGAGGTCCAGGCCGGGTACGCTCTCCCGCGAATGGGAGACACGGCCACCTTCTCTTCCACCGACGACCACGAGGACACCATGACGATCACCGACTCGCTCGGCACAGCCGAGCTCGACGATCCAGCCGCACTCCCATCCGGGAGCGCTGCCTCGCTCGGCACAGCCGAGCTCGACGAAAGAGCAGATCCCGGCGCTGACGATGCGCGCGCTACCGTGGAGGGCCTCACGATGCGACAGGTCGGCCAACTCGCCGCCGAGGTAGAGGCGGGCGGTCTCCCCAGGCTGGCCCAGGTGTGCCGGAGGCTCGAAGGCGGCTCCAAGCTGGATCCGGTGACGCGGGCCAACCTGATCAAGCGCTGCGTGGACGCGATCAACGGGGAGTCACCCGACGGGCGGCGCCTCGCGGCGTTGAGGCGCGTGACCCTGGAGGCGTCGAGGCTCTTCGCCATATCTCGCGACGGCAGCCGGGCGCTGACCGCGAAGAAGCAAGGCGAGATCCACGCCCGGAGATCCGGGGAAGTGCTCGATGAGATGAGGGCGTGCGCGCTCCATCACCAGCGCCTCGCGTCCGCGTACGAGTGCGGCGGCAACGCGTTTGGCGCAGCAGAGCTGCGCCGGGTCTCGAACCTGCTCTGGGCGATCGCCCAGGGCGAGCCGTGGGTCCCCGTCCTCCCGGATCCTGGCACCCCGCCGCCCGCCGAGAGCGTGTCCGACGAGCAGATCGCCGCGTACCGGGATGACCATCGCGCGGCGGGAGACCTCGACGTCGTCCGCTGCTGCAGCGCGGCCCTCGGGATCCCCACGGGGGACGGCGCGCTCGGCATGCTGGACGCCGCGGCTTGCCGGGCGCGGGTGTCGGCGCGCATCGCGACCGATGACTACTACGCGCTCGACGCGGTCCGCCAGCGAGTCGCGCCGGAGAAGCCCGCGAGCGGTCGGTGATCAAGCTGTCTGGCCTCAGCGGGAGACAGCGCATGCGCCATCGATGCTTCTCGTGCAGGCTGCTGGTAGCCGGGACGCGATCCGCATGGCAGAGAGGCTCCACAAGGCTGGACTGATCACGGCTTGCATCTCCAAGTGGAACGTCTTCTGCGACGGTCGGCTACCCTTCCGCGAGCTTGGCGCTATTCCTGCGTGAGGCTGATGCACGCCGATCGTACCCGCGCACGGTGATGGTGCGCAAGTAGCGCCCTGGCGAGCGGTCGGCGTGCCGGCGCGCCGGGGATGGTACCATCCCCGGTCATGGGACTACCCAGCTTCCTTTTGTCGCCACCCTCTCCGTCTTCTTCGCTCGTCGCCCTGGACGAAGAGTCCAGAAAGGAAGCGATCCGCCGCACGATCGGTGTCCTGCGCAGCCTCGAGCAGGTCCGCAGGGAGCTCGACCTGCCGCCCGATTCGATCGGCCAGATCCTCGCGGTCTACGCCATGTCCACGCGAGAGATCGCCGCAGAGAAGGAGGTCGCCGAGGAAGCGTCCGACCTCCGTCGGCTCCCGATGTCGCTGGTATCCCTCAACGAGGAGGGCAAGCCAGTCGGGATCCGAGCTGATAACGGTCTGGTCGCGGTCGTCGGTCGCCCAGATCGGGGCCGCTACCGCGTCGAGAAGATCGAAGTCCTCGGGAACCCCTCCCACTGGACGGTCTGCGACATTCGCGTGGGAAACAACTCTCAGCTCGCGGGCCGGCTCCCCTGCTCCGGGGAGGCGTTCCGCAGGGGCGGCATCATGGGGAGCGTGCAGCTGGAGACCTGCCAGGTCGCGATGGATATCGTCCTGTTCGTCAAGTACGTCGGCCCGATGGATGAGGGGGAGGTCTTCGTGGCGCAGCTCGTCGGCACGGTCATGTAGGGACTCCTGACCGACCTGGCCGACCTGGCCGACTTGAGGCTCGATCCCGAGAAGCGAGGCGAGCGCTCGGAGATCGGCGAGCCGCTCGACGCGACCGGAATCATAGAAGACTGCATGCTTATTCGGTTGACACCCAACTACTCGGCCTCGCCGAGCAAGTTCCAGCGCGTCCAGTTGTTGAACGTCGGAGACCCGTCCTTCGCCTTCCGAGCCATCTCCTTCTCCACGGCTTTCTCCACTGCATTCATGAGCCTGAGCCCCGTCGGCGAACCCTTCACCTCGACCACGATCTCGTGGTTCTGCGACGGCGCCGCGTAAACGATCTGAACCTTGAACTTCACTGGCTATCTCCTTGTGTTGGGTGACAAACGGATAAGCATAGAAGACTGCATGCCTATCCGGTTAACACCCCTCACAGAGTGACCTCCATTGTTAGAACGGGACTTGGCGCGGCAGTTGCCGCGTTGTCCTGCCAAGTCGTCGGCAGTTTCGCGAGCAACAACTGTCGCCACGCGAGCGCGAACGGTAGGCAGTTCGCACAGTTCTTGTGGCCACCGCCGATGCATTGTACGAGCCCGGGCTTCTGCATCCGGCGAGCTGTGAACGACCATGCCAACGAGTCCGAGGACTGGAGCAGGCTCGCGACCTTCTGAAGCCCGACCGTCTTCACCCCGAACCCGTGCAGCGTCATGCCGCAAGCGACGAGCGCGCGCACGATAGACGCAAACTCGTCCGTTGCCTGCCGGCGGCAGACACTGCCGAGCCCCACGGTTGGGCACTCCGTAAGGTCGAAGCCAGCGCTAGCGTACTGCTCGACGTGGTCCAAGTAGTCGTCTTTTCTCCAGCCTTGCAGCACGGGGATCCAAGGGATCTCGGGTGCGATACGGCGCAAATCCGCGTAGGACTGCACGGTGAGCGCCTGGTGCTCCGCGATCGTCTTTCCGGTCTTGGAAAGCATGGTGGGTTCGCACATCCAGTCCTGGATCGACGCCCAGTCCATGTTCCCGACCTCTGCGGCGATGCGCCGGACTTCTGCGGCGTAAGCGATGGCGCCGAGGGTCCACTTGCCGTGGTCCTTGATCTCGGTGAACGCACCGGAATCGAGCGCCCAGCGCCCCGTCGCCTTCGGCATCGTCTTGCGGCCAACGAGCCGGCGCCGACTAACGAACAGCGGGACACGCGTGCTGGTGAGCCAGTGGGGCTGGTGGATGCCAAGATAGAACATCTATGCGTACCTCGTCGGGTCCGGGACGCCTGACTCGACGAACCCCTTTTGCCGAAGTTGGCATGCGTCGCAGTGCCCGCATGCCTCCCAGCGACGATCGCGGTACGTGCTAGGCGCCAGCGCCGGATCCACCGCGACCGGGTCATAGCAACTGTGCGTAAGGCTGTAGTCGACGCCGAGTGAGCAGCCGAGCGTGATGATCTCGGCCTTCGACAGCGCGATCAGCGGTGCGTTAACGAACCAGGGAAGTCCTGGCGCGGTCGCAACGTTAGCCAGCGCCTCGAATGCGCGCACGAAAGCCGGACGACAGTCAGGATAGCCGCTCGCATCGAGCACGTTGAAACCCGTCCAGATCTCACGTGCTCCAATCGATTCGGCGCATGCCAGCGCAAGGCCGAGTAGCACTGTGTTGCGCGCGGGCACGTACGTCACCGGAACCCCTGCCGACATCTCGTGAACAGAGCGATCCTTCGGCACGTCGATATCTGCGGTCAGCGCGGAGTGCGCCAGTTCCCCGAGGGCGGGCACGTTGACGACGTGCGTGGATTCGTCCATCGACTCGGCGACGCGCATCGCTGCGTCGACCTCGGCGTGGTGTCGCTGGCCGTAGATGATCGTCAATGGATAGACCTCGCGTCCGTCCCGCTTGGCGATGGCGAGCGCGGTTGCGGAATCGAGACCGCCCGAGAGGAGTACGACGGCCTTCACGGCACGCTCCAAGCCTTGTGGTCCTGGCGGGATAGCGCCCAGCGCGGGTGCCGTTTCAGGAAGTCCATGCAACGCTTGAGTGATTTGGGATCCTCGTGACCAGTCTCGGCGTCACCGATCCAGAGCGGCTGTACGTAGCGGTACATGAAGTCCGTCTTATCGTCGGGGAACGCCGCATACCACGCGTCAAGATCGAGCCCGTTCAGGCCCTCAGCGAGCTTGACCTCATTGCCGTAGCGTTGCTGGAACCTGGTCGGCTCGGCGCTGTGAGGTGACACCGAGAGCCAGTCGATCGGCGGGATGACGCGCTTGACCCCGCTGGTTGCGACCGCCGTGGCGTAACCGAGTGACTTCAGACCGGAGAGCAGCGGGCGCAGATCACGGTCGGCCGGCTCGCCGCCGGTGATCCACACCCACTGGTCGCGGTCTCCATCCGGCATCACGGCGGTAACGCGCGCCAGCAACTCAGGAACGCCGAGTTTCTCGGCGACGGTGTAGTTGGTGTCGCAGCCTGGACATCCGACGGAGCATCCAGCGAGGCGTACAAATGCCATCTGGAAGCCGCGAAGGTGCCCCTCGCCCTGTAGAGTCCAGAAGATCCCGTTGGGCGCAATTGCGTATGTAGGTGCGATGTTCATGTGTTTAGATCACGTTTGGGGTGTTAACCGGATAAGCATAGAAGACTGTATCGGCCGGCGAGACGCCTACGAGGATGATGCGCGGGCGCCCAGAAAAGAGAGCCGCGCCCAGCTCGACGTGGGACCCCTTGAGCGCTCCTCCTGTTGATCGGGGAGGTCACCCCCCATCGACCAGCAGGAAGAGCGCCCGCCCGCTCGCGCCCCGCGCGCCTCCCAGGACCACCCGAGGGCGGTCTCCTCACGTCATCGCGTCACGCGGCAATCCCAGGCTACGGTCCGCCGCAGTCGGAGTCCGCGATGCACTGGGTCGGGGCCGACGGGTTCGTCGGGATACAGTCCCCCTGGTTATGACTCGACGTGACCGTCGAGCCGCATGTCGTAGGTGCGGTGGCTATCCGGCCGCCAGCCGCCCGTGCTGCTTCGGCATCCGTCAGGAGTCGCAGCGTCTCTCGGTCGATCTTCAATCGCTTCCTGTTTCCCTTGTTCATCTCTCGCTTCCCTTTCACCCCGGCTTCGGTGCCGGGGAAATTTTGCGTGCCCCTGGGTAGGCTAACCTTGCCTACTACTGCCCTCCCCTGGGAGCGCGCGGTACGTTTGGCTTGCGCGTGCGTTTGCTCTTGATCAAATCATCGAATGGATTGACCAGATTATCTGCGGCGCCCCCTGCGACCTCGGCGACCTCGGCGACCTCGGCGACCTCGGCGACCTCGGCGACCTCGGCGACCTCGGCGACCTCGCTCGGTCCGGCGCCAACCTGGCGCCCAGCCTCCACGATTTCGTCGATGATCTCAATGAGGTTCACGCTCTTCTGCGCTTGCTGAGACATCTCTATCGCATGGATCAGATCTACACGACGGATGCCGGAAGGCGCTGAGGCATGGGCGTCCACGTCCCGCTGGATCGCCAGCGAGGATGCCCGATCGACGATCTGCGCGATCATCGAGCCGGAGATCGCGTGGCGGAGCTCGATCCGGCGACCTCCTCCGAAGTCCCGGACGACCCGGTCCGGGTCGAACATGGCCTTGGCCGCTTCCGCCGCGAGGTAGTCCAGCGTGGCCCTCTCGTCCTTGTCGAAGACCGGATCGCTTCGCAGCGGGCGCCCCCGCAAGTGGACGCGGAAGATCCCCTCCGCGTCGGAGGGAGACGGCCTGCCAACGAAGATCTTCCGGTCGATCCGGCCGTCGCGCGTGACCGCTGGATCAAGGGACCCCGGGCGGTTGGTCGCCAGGAGGATCAGGCACGCCGAGTCGTCGAGTCCGTCCATCTCGGCGAGGAACTGCGGGACGACCGTCTGGTTGATGCTCCCGATGTGCTCTCCGGCGGAGTCGCGCGAGCGCAGGAGCGCGTCCGCCTCGTCCAGGAAGATGACGGAGGGGAACCCGTGCTTGGCCTTGAACTTGCGCGCGTCCTTGAACAGCTGGCGCACGCTCGCCTCGGAGCTGCCGATCCACTTCGTCAGGATCTCGGGCCCCTTGATCGACACGAAGGCCCCCTCGGTCAGGGCGGCCGAGCCGTGCGACCTCGCGACGGAGGAGGCCGTCGCGCGCGCGAGGAGCGTCTTGCCATTCCCCGGGGGACCGTAGAGCAGGATCCCCTTGATCGGTCGCTGCCCGTACCCGCGGAACAGGTCAGCGTGGAGGTGCGGCATCTCCACTGCTTCCCGGAGCTGCGCCTTCGCGTCTTCGTGACCGCCCACCTCATCCCAGTCGATGAGCCGCTCTGGCAGCCGGGCGTTCTCCACCGGGGGCGGGCCCATCGACTTCAGCACCCAGGACATGCCCTGGTCCAGGATCACGCGGTCCCCGACGCGCGGAGGATCCTCTACGGGTACCTTCGCCAGGCGCGCGATCCCGAGGATCTCCACCTCCGCGAGGTCCCCGTGCAGGGAGATCACCCTCGCCATGATCCCAGCCGGGCGATCCTCTGGGTGGAGCTCGACCGCCTGCATCGTCTCCGGGTGGAGCGTCACGCGGTCCCCCGGCTTCGCACCCCGGTAGACGCGGACGTCGAGCGCGCCAGACCCGGCGGCCACGATCATGCGGTCCCCCTGCACGTGCAGGACGACCGCGGAGGGCTTGGGTGCCTCCCGGAGCTTCTCCAAGAAGTCCTCCGCGCGCCGGAGGGTCGCGCGGAGCCCATCGGGAGAGTCTGGATCGTGGCCGAAGGAGGCCCATGGGTTGCGAGGGCCACGTCGCTCATATGGATTCATCGCTCAAACCTCTTCGAGGAACGCATGGTACTCCCCGGGCATTCCCCGTCAACCGACGGTCGACGGGGCGACGGGCGACGAGTCTGATGACGTAGATGACGTAGCCGCCGACATTGCCATACGTTTTCCCCCTGGCGTCTCGCGCAGCTCGGCGCCGACGCTTTTTCCGCCCGGGGCCCGGGGCCCAGGGCAGGCCGGGACCGGGACCGGGCGGGACCCCTGCTTGCCGAGCGCCCCCGGGAGGAGGAGAACGCCCCGGCGAGCACTTATTATCCAAAATTATAAGTGATAATGCGACAATGAGTATCGGCGTATCCATAAATACGCCGATACGCCGATACGCCGATCGGCTCTTTCGCTCTTTCGTTAGATCTCCCTTCATGTCCATAATCACTGGATGAACGTCACGGCTCTCATGAATCTTCTACTCAGCGGAAAGTGGCTCGCGGCGGTAGGCGTGGCGACGGCGCTCGCGGTCTGGCTCCTGCGATCGGGCTGGATCACGAAGAAGATCCCGTGGCTCAGCACGAAGATCGGAGGCTACGTCCTCTCTTACACCATCGCCTTCGGGACGTACTTCGGGACGGCCCTCGCGTCTGGGACTCCGATCGACCTCAACCTGCTGATGACTGCGCTGACGACCGTGCTCGCGTCGAGCGGCGTGATCTACCAGTGGCGAGATCTCGTGAGCGCCGCGAAGGCGATTCCCCCGGCGGTTCCCCCGGCGGTTCCCCCGGCGGCGGCCAAGGTCGGCGCCGTCGTCCTACTCCTGCTCATGACTGGATCGGCGATCGCCCTCTCGAGTTGCGGCGGGGCGACGCCGACGGGCGGCACGATCTTGACGAGCATCGTCGACTGCGTGGAGCAGGGAGGGGATCCGCTCAGTCAGATCGAGGCGCTCGCCGCAAAGATGAACGAGATCGCGAAGGGCAGCGACGCGAACAAGTGGACCGAGATCGAGCTGCTCGCGGTGGATCAGGGGCTGACGATCGGCGGGTGCGCCTTCGCCGAGGTCTTCGACAGCTGGATCGGCGCCTCCGCGACTACGCTCGTGGCGTCCTCTGTGTCCGCAGTTGACCCAAGCGGCGCGAAGGCAGCGTTTGAGTCCTACCGCACGAACTACGCCGGAGGGGCGACCTTCCGGACGAAGAGCGGAGACGTATCGCGCAGATCTCTCCCGCGCCATGATGCGGAGCTGAAGAGCGCTTTTCGCCATGTGACGGAAAAAAGCGCGTCGACGAACGCGTCCTGAGTCCGCTGACACAGCGAAGCGTGTTTCGTCGGACGCGGTCGTCTAACTTGCCTATTGATCTCGACGGGTACGATGATGGCATAGAACATGAATGCAATGTCATTCATGGACACGACGAGACCCCAGACGTTCGAGCCCGGAATGCGAGTGATCCTGATGTGTCGCCTCGGCGATCGCGACCTGCAAGCCGTCCCCGGCGTCGAGTGGGCAAAGATCGCAGCGGAGATCAATCAGCGAAGCACGAACCCCGAATCGATCGAGGTCACGTACAAGCGATACGGCGAGACCGCGACTACAACGTGGCCCCTCGAACTATTGCGCAAGGACCGCCGGTGAAGGGACTCGACGACGGTCCCGACGGACTCAATGAGGCGGCGTTCGATCGTGCGCTGCGTGCAGTGCCCCCGGCGTCTACTGCAGCAACCGACGCAGCCTGCGCAAAGGGCGACGCGACCTACGCGCCTGGAGTCTGGGTGTGCAACGGCTGCGGCAAGACGTTCAAGCGAAGTCCAAACCAACACATCTACGCTGCCCGCAAGCGCCTCAGCAAGCAGGCGGCGCGGTGATGGCGGCCGAGCGCTTCTACGTGCTGTTCACGAGCTCGTTTCGATACGACTCATCGCCGAACCTCTCGCACGAGACCGTTGATAAGGTCCGCACGCTGTGCGGACGCAAGGTCTCCGACGCTGCGACGCTTGAGCCCGACAGCAACGACCTCGAGCCCGACTGCATCGTTTGCCGCCGAGTCGCCAGAAAGGCGCGCGATCTCGCGGATGAGGCACAGCTTAAGTGCGCCGCATGCGGCCCGGGGCACGAGCCCGGCGCTCTAGCCAAGCCGTGCGGCGTGTCAGGTTGCGAATGCTGGTGTAATCGATAGGACAATTAGCTGGCGTCGGGCCTCGGCGTCTCGGATCAATCGTCGGCCTCGAAGACGACGATGGACGCTCCCCTGCCATCCTGATCCCTGCGCAGCGCGCTCTCGTTGCCGAGCCGGCGCACCCACAGGTGGAGCGACGAGTCGACTGCGAGCTCGAAGTCCTCCCCGACCCCGGATCGGTGGATGCGCGCGTCCGACCGCCTCGCGCGCACCACGGCGCGGAACCTCCGGTAGATGAGCGCCTCCCGCTGCGCCCAGGACCCGTCCCTCCCCTTATCCACGACCACGTCGCGCGGCCTGGATCTGGCGTCGGGCGACTCCCGCTCATGCTGGGCTGCCTGGGCGACCGCGTCCTCCGTCGGCACGGTCCCCTTCGACTTCACCCCGCAGGAGCACACCCACCGGGCGGACGCCGGATCGCTGGGCCTCGAGCGGGCGACCGCTCGGTGAACGATCCCGGCCGTGACATCCTCCTCGACGCAGATCTCCGCGTGCCCGGAGTCGACGCGGCGCGCGTAGGGGTCCATGGAGCCGAAGCGCCGGAGCAGGATCCACAGGTCGTCGCCGGCGAGCACGGCGTCGAAGTCGTCCATCATGCGGGTCGGTCCACTCGCGATCCGGACGCGCCAGCGCCTGGCCGCGCGAGCGGGGTGCGGTGCGCCGTCCTCGCCCAGGACGACCTCCTCCGTCCACCGGATCGCCAGGGGACCCCCCTTACCCTGGCCCGCGGATCGCGCGCGCGACGATCCCGGCGGACGAGATCGCTCCAGGCAGATCGGCGGACGCCTCGACCACGCACGCGATCGGGTCGTTCAGCTTCGGATTCATCCGGATCGTCAGCCTCCGCCAGTTCCGGATCCCGCGCTTCTCGAGGTAGTCCCCGATCGCGGACGACACCTGGGCAGAGGTGAGCAGGATCCGCATGGGCCCGCTGCCTACGGAGATGCAGAGGGCGTCTTCTTCGGGTTCGGGTTCGGGTTCAGGCTCGAGCTCGGGCCCGTCTGGATCGACGTCGACCCCGTCAACGTCTTCGGGCTCGATCGGCCTGGACCTCTTGCATACCTCGCGCTCCCCGCACGGGACGCACGCCCTCGCCCCGACGACCCACAGGCCGCCGATCGTCCGGCCTCGGAACTCGCCGTCCCACGTCATGATCTTGCCGCAGCGCCCGCAGCGATCCTCTCGCCATCCGCAAGATTTGCAGAATGATCCGAGCTCTCCCTCCGCTAGCTCCGCTTCGCAGGTGGGGCATGGGCAAGCTGCCGCATCAGCGAATTCATGTTCAACGCGTTCACCGGACAATTTCGCCGTAGGTCCGCTCTCGTCGCCATGTCGCCCGGAGAGGGAGCAATTGAGCTGCTCGGCTTGATGCGGGGGCTGAGTCGGCGACTCCGCAGATTCTACCCACGTCGTGCCAGGCTGCCAGGATCCAGCGCGCGCTCGCGCGTCCTCGTCCCCGAGGTCGTGGTATCGCGGTACGAAGATGAAGATCTCGTCGCCTGGCTCGCGTGGGACTTCCCACCGCGCGTCTCGCACCGACCGACTCCCCTGCCCCTCGATCCACGTCTCCGGCGCGCGACGCGTGAACGGCCTATCGGCGCCCGTCACGATCCCCTCCCTGGGACGTACAGGGTGCGCGGCCTACCCTCCCCGTTCTTGACGCGGAGGTACTTGTCGACCTCGCAGAGGACGTTCGGGACGTCCGAGAAATCCAGCGCGACGCCGGTCGCCCCGGGCGCGATCTCGTAGATCGCCCGGATCTCGTCGAGAGCCTGTGCCTGGGGCAGCGAGGACTCGATCGGCCGGCCGTGGATCCGGTGGAGCCCGCGGATCGTGCCGGGGCCCGCGGCGGCCCACGAGGAGACGTCCGGGGCGCTGGCCAGGAGCTTGGTGAACCGCATGTCCACGACGGCCTGGTACGCGAGGAAGTCTCCCCAGCCGTCCGTGACGGTCAGGCGCTCGTGCGTCCCGCGCAGCGTGGCGAGGTCCCAGTCGACGAACTCGTCCCGGCGGTGCCACAGCCCGCCGATCACGACGGTCGCGAGGTGCGCCTGCTTGCTCGCGCCGCGCGTCCGGGGCGCCGGGATCACGTACGCGCCGGTGTAGACCTTCTCGCCCCGCGCCCGGCGCGCCTCCAACGCCTCCCCCATGATCGTCGGGGAGAAGTGCTCATGCGACGGCCAGGCGCCGCTCGCGGCGATCAGCTCGGCGATCGTGTCGGGCCAGTTGATCTGGCGGGAGGCAGCCAGCATCAGCCAGAGCAGCGGGTGCTCGGCGAACGGCTCCCGGACGTTCTTCCGCAGCCACTGGGTGACGCGATCGTCCTCGCGGCGGACGCAGCAGAACCGGTGGGTCGACAGGATGGGGTCCTGCGTCCAGGGTGGCGGAGCGCCGGACTCCTTGCGGACGCGGATCGCCTCGCGCTCGGAGATCCAGTACCAGAGTGGGCCGTAGTCGATCATGCTGGTCCTCGTCACGTCGTCTCCTCGGCCGGCTGACCTTCGGCCGCGCTCGAATCTTCCTGATTTTCCGGCTTCGCTGGCTCCGCCAACTTCGCCAGTCGCCTCCCGACTGGACCCGCGAGGAGGAGGTTGAGCGAGCGATCCGTCTTCTCGCTCCCGGGAGCCTCGAGCATGTCGCGCAAGATCGCGAGGGTCGCCGGGGACGCGCACTCCTCGATCATCTCGAGAGCGTCGCACGCGTCGCGTGCGGCGACGACGTAGATGGCGAGCGCCTCGGCGCCGGCGCCCTCGATCGCGCTTGCGTCCATCACGTAGCCTCCTCGCATGCCTTGAGCATCCTCCACGCGACGATCTCGGTCCTCTCTTGGTCTCCCCCGTACTCCCCGGAGAGGAGGTCTACCAGAGAGAGCCAGCGCCGGTTCCTCTTCGTGTTGGCTACACCCCTCGAGCCCCTGCGCTTCGGCGCGCCGGAGACCCCGAGTGCGGGGTCTGGCGCCCCGGGAGGCGGGCAAGGGACGAACGTGGGCGGGTGCCACAGGCTGGGTTCATGAGCCCGCATGCCGGCCAGCATGAATACCGCGCCGCCGTCGTCGTCGACGCAGTACGCGAGGTCGACGGACACCTGGTACAGCCATCCGGACGGCACGGGGAAACGCCGCACGACGGGACAGCCGACGCACACGTGCACGAGCTCCCAGGCGGGGCCGGGTTTCAAGGCGAGCGCAGTCACCGCCGTCATCGCTTCGCCCGCCTTGCCCGCTCTTTTCTTCTCCTCGGCTCCTCGACCTCCTCGACGTCGTCCTCGTCCTCTTCGACGAAGATCTCCTCCACTCTGGCTCGGTCTTCCGGTTGATCAGCGAACCCGTCGAGGGAGGAGAGCCGGCGATCCTGGACCAGGTTGTAGGCCAGGTGGGAGGCGATCGCCTTCTCCGAGGTCAGGCGGTAGAACATCTCTCGCCACTCCTCCGTGAGGACGTCGTCGAGGAGGCGCTGGTCGACGCTGACTCGCACGCGCATCGTGACGACGAACCCGCGGATGCGCGGCGGCGACCCGGAGTCCGCGACGCCGGAGGCGGCGACGGCGACGCCTGGGACGACGGCCGGCCTCGGTGATCCGGATGCTGGCTTGGTCGTTCTTCGTTTTCTCATGGAGAATACCTCTCGCTCGGTAGAACGCGCGTGCGGAGCTTCTCGAGATCTGATCCGTTATCGAACCAGCGGAGCCCGCCGCATCCTCCGCACTGCGCCATGACTTGGATCACTTGCTCGAGCTTCCTTCGGTGCGGCCTTCGATCCGACGATACAGCGAGCGTCGGTGGATGCCGAGGATGCGCGCGGCGTGGGTCTTGTTACCCTGGACGGCTTCGAGCACCTGGCGCACGTAGCGCCGCTCCAACTCCGCCATCGTGATCATCGCGCCGAGCGACGCGATTGGATCGGACTGGTCGATCCGGTCGGTCCGATCGGCCCGGTCGGTCTGCGGCGCGCGGACGAGACTCCGCAACTGGGCGAGCTCGGCTCTGCCGAGCGAGGCAGCACTCCCGGAGGGGAGTGCGGCGGGATCGACGAGCCCGGCCGTGCCGAGCGAGGCAGCACTCCCGGAGGGGAGTGCGGTGGGATCGACGAGCTCCGCCATGGCCTGGTCTCGCTCTACAGTGACGCGGTCGATCATCGGCGGTTTGGCAACACCGTCGCACCCCGCACTGGGGCACAGAATGCGGCGCCGCGCGACCAGCTGCGCCTGCGTCGGACGGTATCCGGCCGCCAGGAGCGACGACTCGAGGTCGCTCGAGAAGTCGGCGTCGACCTCGCGGCGCCTCTGCGCGTACTCCCACAGGAGATCCTGCGCCGTGACGTCCTCGACGCTCAGGGGGACCTTGCCGGCGGGACACGTGGGGTACTTGTCGCTCTGGAACTTCCCATCAACGATGTAGCTTCCCATCTTTTTTAGATCCTCGCCTTCTTCACTTCTTCCCCGGGCCAGGGCCCAGGGCCCCGGCCCCCACCTCGGTCCCGATTTCGGGACTTCCCGGGGCAGTTCCAGGATCCGCCGGCATCATACCCCGATCCATGCTTATCCGGTTGACACCCATCACAGGACGGGTGCGCGTTGTCAGAATTGAAGTTGGCGCGCGTCATGCCGCGACCCGCACGTAGGTGTGTGCTTGCTTGCCGTTCGCCCAACGCTTGCCCGGGACTTCGATGCGCGTCCAGCCGTGCGACTCCATCCAGTGCAGGGCCTCGCCAACTGCGCAGACGCGCGCCTCCCAGCGCTGAATCCACGTGAAGCCGGCACGCACGAGTTCACGCTTGCCATGCTTCCCGTTGCTGTACGACGAGCACCGCGCACCGTCGGCATTTTCGTTGACCGGCCGCTTGTTACGCGTCGTCGGCGTCCACCCCGAGCACTCGTAGACGAAGCCGCTGTGACCCTCGCCCTCGTCGGAGTAGGTGACGAGCACTGGCCAGCGTGTGCGGTCGATCGCGTGGTTCATCTGTCGGCGCAACGGCTTACCGATGTGCTTAAGTCGACGGTCTTTCTTGTCGACGGCGACCATCCGAGAGAGAGAGAGCACGCCTTGCGGCGCCTCGGGACACACGGACTTCGCCGCGCCGGGTGGTGGCGGTTGCCACGCATACGCGGCGATCGGCTTGCCGTTCTCGAATACCGCGAAACAGTAGGTCATGCTCGCCGAGAGCGACTTGTACCCATGGTACTTCTCGAAAAGCTCGACGACTTCACCGCGAGTCGCGACGCGCAGGTCGTAGCTGGGAGATTTGTCACTCATGGGGTGTTAACCGGATAGGCATGCCCCGATCGACCGCCGGTTGGCCAGGTCCCGTCTGCGACTCCGTCGCTTCAGTAGCGCCGGTCAGCGGAGCCAGGCTCAACTTCACCGAGCCGACCGTGCGGAGGTCGCTGCCGGCGATGATCCTGCCGGCGGCGCTGGCGATCGCCAGGATGCTCTCCCGCGCCAAGGATGGAGGGGCAAAGGAGGGCGAGACCTCCAGATCGAAGGAGAGGATCGCGCGGAGTACGAGTGGCTGTCCTTCTTCCGCCTCCCGGCCCATCGCGCGAATGACGATCTCGGCGGCGACGCGCGCGGCCGTCTTGCCGTCCGCCTCTCCTGCCTGAGCGAGTCGGTCGGCGACCTCGGGCGGGAGAGAGAGGGAGAGGGTACGGTACGTCCTCGCCACTAGCTGACCAGTTGCAACGCGCTGACGCCGTACGCCTCGCACTTGTCGTCGTTGAATCGCACGGCGACAACATGCTCGCACGACAAATCGCCGAGCGACTCGACGGTCCCGACCTGGCCATGGCGACCGTATGTGGACA